>ENA-OSEO01000151-OSEO01000151.1-sediment-metagenome-genome-assembly--contig:-NODE-151-length-188665-cov-5.585917_pt1 | contig 188665 bp, 175 predicted proteins | sample MGYA00237883_ERZ534232 | MGnify/ENA metagenome assembly ERZ534232
GGAAGATCAACAAAAAGATGATGAGGTTGGCCAATTAATTTTTGCATTTAATGAAACACTTGGCAGGTTAGATCAAATATTACAATCCCAAAAACAACTCATTACAGATATCAGTCATGAACTCAGAACCCCTTTGACAGTGATAAAAGGCGAAGTTGGGTTGATGAAAAAATATAAACAATATGATCTTGAATCTCTGGTCAGTATTGAAAATGAAGTTGACAGGTTATCAAGGTTGGTGGGAAATTTGTTATTTCTTTCCCAGGCTGAGGCAGGCGCAATGCCATTGGATATCAAAAATTTCTCCCTTGATGAATTATTGTGCGAAGTTTTTCACCATGTTCAAACGCTAGCTGCGGATCGATTGTCAATTACAATCCAAAAAATGGATCAGATTGAAATGCAAGGTGATCGCGACAGAATAAAACAAGTATTGCTTAACTTATTGGGAAATGCTATTCAATATACGCCAGAAGGTGGAAGAATAATCATTGAATTGTCGAACGAAGGTGCAAATGCAAAAATTAAAATCGAAGACAATGGACCTGGCATTGCTAAAAAAGATCTACAGAAAATTTTTGATCGGTTTTATCGAGGAGAAAAATCACGCACCAGAAGTCACAGTTCAGGGTTTGGATTAGGTCTATCTATCTCTCAGTATATTGTCAATTTGCATAATGGAAGTATTGATGTTACCTCGGAAATTGGAGAAGGGACAACCTTCACCGTGTTACTACCGAGGAAAACAAATTCAATACCAGAATAAAAAATAATAGACTTCTCTATCCAGGAAAGATTTTTGAATAAACCAATGGAGCGTATTTATCAACCATTTCACTGGAGAGGGAGTTGGTTTTACAAATTTGAGAAAAAAGGTCTACACTTTTGGTTTTTATTCTGGTTTGATCCTTTAAATTCAAACGCCATAAACCGAACCTTTGAGACCAACCTCGTTCCCACTCAAAATTATCTACAAGGGTCCAATGAAAATATCCTTTTATATGATAATTTAAGTTAGCTGCTCGCCAAACTTGATGTACATGTTCTACCAAATACTGAGGCCGCAATGTATCATTTGAATCTTCAATACCATTTTCAGTGATGATGATAGGACAATTGAATCTTAATGCCCAATGAATTGCTTTTTCAAAACCAGCGGGAACATTTGCGATAAAACCATTCTCACTTATTTCGGATAATTTTGGGTATGTTCTCTGGTGAAAAAATTCTTTTGGTTTCAGTAAATTAAATTTTACTTCATCCCCAGAATAATAATTCAATCCAATAAAATCAAAAAACCCGTGCACATCGGAAATTTTTTCATTTTTGAGAGCATATCGTAATTTTCCAAATTTCAGTGCATTCATAAAAGAATCATTAAATTGATGGTCAAGAAATTTTGTCATCCACCTATCAAAAGGATTATTCTCACTTTCTGGCCAAAAGGCACGATAATTAATGGCTGTCCCAATGCGACTGGTCGGAGATATTCTTTTTATTGTTGTATAAGCTGAAATATGAGCTTTGATCATATTCGATAAAGCAATAAAACTGGATTGCAAACTATTTTTACCAGGGGGAAAATTGCCTTCAATATAGGCCTGGTGGGCAAGGACGTTTGGTTCATTAATAGGGATCCACAAATTGCAATACTCCTTCAAGCCTTCTACTACTTTACTTACAAATTTCTCAAAATAGGAAATAATAGAATCATTCTCCCAGCCACCGATTTCGGATAACCAAAGCGGTTCTGTGAAATGGTGCAAGGTAATCAATGGAGAAATTCCTCTATCCCTTAGCCCTCGTAAAATCTCTCTGTAATGATCTAAAGAATATTCATCCCATCTGTCAAATTCAGGTTGGATACGGCTCCATTCAATTGAAAGTCGGTGTGCGTTTTGGTGTGTCAATACTGCCCGATCCATATCTTCTTTCCACTTGCCGGACCACCACTCACAGGCTTTGCCTGCTGTTTGATTCTCAAAAATTTTATTTGGAATCTGTTCCCATTGATACCAATTCGTATTTGAATTATTTCCTTCCACCTGATAGGCAGAAGTTGAAGTTCCCCATAAAAATCCGGATGGAAAATGAAATGTTGCAGATGGCATGTAATTTTTTTATTCCTTGTCCAATTAATTCATTGAGATGTTTGCAAATTATAATTGGAATAATGTTTTTGTTTTTTATATTATAAGGAGAAATCAGATGCAAGAAAAATTAGAGGTTGAAATTGGTTCTTTATTGGTAAAAGGAAATTACAAACTGGTTGTTGCCGAATCCTGCACAGGAGGATTAGTTAGCCATCGTATCACAAATGTTCCTGGTTCATCTGATTACTATATCGGTGGTGTGTGTGCCTATGCTTATGAAGCCAAGCAATCTTTATTGGGTGTAAAACTGAAAACATTGAAAAAATTTGGAGCTGTGAGTAAAGAAACTGTTTTAGAAATGTCAGCCGGTGTCAGAAAATTATTTTCTAAAGGAAATCCTTTTGAAAAATTAATTGGTATTTCGATCAGTGGAATCGCTGGTCCTGGGGGTGGATTACCAGGGAAACCCATTGGATTGGTCTGGATAAGCTTATCGTCAGATAAAGGTACCTGGGCCTGGCAAAAGGTGTTTGATGGAAATCGAATACAGGTCAAAGAACAATCATCTGATTATGCCCTGGAATTATTGTTACACTATTTAAGTGGAAATCTTCTACTTGAGAAATGAGGTTCGTAAATGGAAAATCACAAAAAGAAAATTCTTATCCTGACTGCAGATGCAGGTTTTGGTCATAGGAGTGCATCCGTGGCCATTCAATCAGCGATTGAGGATTTATATCCGGATCAATATAAAATTTCATTGGTTAATCCCTTAGATAACAAAAAAGCACCTTTTTTCATCAAAGAATCCCAAAGTGAATATGATAAATGGGTTCGTAATGTTCCTGAGCTTTACAAGTTCGGTTATGATATGAGTGATTCACCCATACCTGTTACGATTCTTGAAACTATTCTGGTTGTTTCATTATTTGAAGTTATAAATGAAATGATCGAACAATACCAACCTGACATCATCATTAATACATATCCTTTATACCAGGCACCGTTTGTTGCAGTTAAGTCTTTACAGCGTTTAAATATTCCAATGATTACTATCGTCACAGATCTGGCGACCGTACACCAAATCTGGTTCAACGATAAAGTAGATAGGTTGGTTGTTCCTACTGAAATCGTTCGTGACGATGCCATTGAAGCTGGTGTCAATCCTGACAATATATCTGTCATCGGAATTCCTGTAAACCCCAGGATTTTTCGTTTAAATGAAACAAAACAAGAGCTAAGGAAAAGATTAGGTTGGAATCCTGATCTCACAACAATTCTGGCAGTCGGAAGTAAACGAGTTGAGCATTTTAAAGAGAATCTTGATATATTAAATCATTCAGGATTTCAATTTCAACTCATTGTTGTTACCGGGAAGGATCAAAAATTATACGAGGAGTTGAAAGAAGTTGAATGGCATCACAAAACCCATTTATATGAGTTCGTCGATCAAATGCCGGAATTCATGCACGCATCGGATCTATTAATAACCAAAGCTGGGGGTTTAATTGTTACAGAAGCATTGGCTTCCGGATTACCAATGATAATAATTGATGTTATACCTGGGCAAGAGTCTGGAAATGCAAAATTTGTTCAGGATGTTAATGCAGGTTTTTGGACAAAAAATCCGAATGAATTCATTCAGGTTCTAGGACATTTATTCCTTAATGAACAAGAAAAACTAAAGCAAATAAAAGAAAATGCAAAAACCATCGGAAAACCTTCATCTGCCATGAAGATTGCTGAATTGATCATAAATCAGGTAGAAACAAGTGCGAATACCACTTCACTGAAAGTTGATTTTATTCAAAAGATTGAAGATATATTGGTAAAAAATCAGATTCAGTGGAAGAAAAAGCCGAAATATTAATTTCTTCTAATAATTCCTCTATCAAACAAGAATTATTTGGATGATATAATTTCTGTAATTATGATAATAGAGATGTTTTTTATTAAATATAAAATTTAACCCTATATTAATCTCAGTATGGAAAAATAGATATAAAGATTTTTTGTTCTCCCGGAGGTTTCATGCAAGATTCTACATTAACATCACCTGCAAAAGGAAGTCAAAAGAAATTTGTCTTTGGCGGAATTCTCATTATTGCTGCGATTATTTTATTAATCATCACAAATACAAGGGCTGGTGCACAATATTTCCTCACAGTTGATGAGATCAAAGAACGCCAGGAAGAAATAATTGGTAAAGATATTCGAGTCTCTGGAGCAGTATTAGGTGATTCGATCGTATATGACACTGAAAACCTTATCCTCAAGTTTGAAGTGGCACATGTTCCCGGTGACAACGATGAAATTGATGCCCAGGGTGGCTTGGCTATGGTATTACACCAGGCAGTCAACAATCCAGATGCTAATCGCATTCTCGTTGTTTATGAAGGTGTCATGCCTGATTTGTTACAAAATGAAGCCCAGGCCATTATGACCGGAAAAATCGGGGAAGATGGTATTTTCTATGCATCTGAATTATTATTGAAATGTCCCACAAAATACGAAGAAGCAATTCCAGAACAATCAGCTAATAGCTGATTAATACCAGATTTCAAATTGGAGAATATATGCTACCAAACCTTGGATATGGCACTTTGGTCATTACTTTAATTGTCAGTATTTATGCGATCGTATCAGCGGTGATTGGTGAAAGAAAAAATTTATATAAATATGTCGAAAGTGCTAGATTAGCGCTATTATTGACATTCCCGCTTTTAACATTAGCCGTCATCAGTATTGTTATTCTATTAGTTAATCAGAATTATGAAGTTCAATATGTATACAATGTTACCAGCAGCACAATGCCAACATATTTGAAAGTTACAGCTTTATGGGGTGGGCAAGCTGGATCACTTGTTTTTTGGGCATGGTTGATGGCTGCTTTTGGATCTGCTGTTACCTTAAGAAAATGGGATAGAGATCACGATCTTCTTCCGTGGGTGATCATTGTTTCATCTGTAACATTAGCCTTTTTCCTGATTATGATTGTTGTATTCGAAAATCCGTTTATCAGATTCTGGACACTTCCATCCGGTGGGGAGTTGGTCGCTATGTTTGCTCCGGCTGGTAGTCAATTAATTCATCCATTTGACGGCAGAGGTCTGAATCCACTTCTCAGGCATCCAGGCATGATCATTCATCCTCCTATGCTTTATCTTGGATTTGTTTCCTTTGTCATTCCTTATGCTTTTGGAATGGCTGCACTCATTACAGGCAGAACGGATGATCGTTGGATTCGATTAACCAGAAGGTGGACATTGGTCGCCTGGATGTTTTTATCCATCGGGCTAATATTGGGTAGTCGTTGGTCATATGATGTACTTGGATGGGGTGGATATTGGGCATGGGACCCGGTAGAGAATGCTGCTTTCATGCCCTGGTTATCTGGCACAGCATTTTTACATTCAGTCATGATTCAAGAAAAACGTGGATTATTCAAACGCTGGAATATGATCCTCGTAATTATTACTTATTCATTGGTTATATTTGGCACTTTTCTAACAAGATCTGGTGTACTGTCTTCTGTACATGCCTTTGCCCAAAGTGCAATTGGGCCCATGTTCTTTATATTTATTGGTTTGTCCTTCATTATTTCTTTGGCATTCTTAATCAAAAGATGGGACGACCTTCGTTCAGAAGGTGTAATGACCTCTTTGTTATCAAGAGAATCGCTCTTCTTGATTAATAATTTATTGTTTATTGGTATTTTGGTAGTCGTTTTCTGGGGCACTGTCTACCCATTAATATCTGAATTATTTACAGGACAGAAAGTTACTGTGGGTCCACCGTTCTATAATAGCACCACCGGTCCTTTATTTGTGGGTTTATTGTTATTAATGGGAATAGCGCCATTATCAGCCTGGGGTCATTCCACCTGGAAGACTTTAGGCAAGGCATTGTGGATTCCCGCAATCGGATCACTCATATTAATCGTAGTTTTGTTCGTTTCAGGTGTTCGTAGTATCGGTGCATTAATTGGATTTACCGTTGCCTCTCTGGCAGCTTTTGTGACAATATATGAATTTTGGCGTGGCATGAAAGCCAGACATAAGAGAAATGGTGAGAATTATCTGGTAGCGTTATGGAAATTAACTGCGAGAAATCGAAGACGCTATGGCGGCTATATAATCCATCTGAGTGTTGTTTTTATGGCGATTGGGATTATAGGTATTGAGTTTTTCCAAACTGAAACACAAGGAAGAATAGCTCCAGGAGAAAGCTTATCATTGGCTGGATATACAGTTACTTATAAGAATCTGGCCGAATTTGATGTGGCTGATGGTCGAAATGTAGCCAGAGCAGTTCTTTCGGTTTCCAAAAATGGTAAAGATCTCGGAGAATTGTACCCAAGACGTGATTTCTATTATGATAGCCAACAACCAATGACGATACCAGGAGTTCGAAGTACTGTCGAAGATGATCTTTATGTTATTTTAGTAAACTGGGAACAGATTTCTTCCCTGGGAGCTACGTTTAAAGTATTCCACAATCCACTGATTAATTGGTTATGGTATGGTGGCATCCTTCTGGTCATTGGATCTTTTATTGCAGCATGGCCAGACCCAGAAAAAGAGATAGAATTGGCTCCATCAAGAATCATGAGGAAAGAGACGGGAAATTTAGTTTCGAAACCCTAAAGGTTGAGAAGGAAAATAATTTAATGAATTATAAAAATATTGTTTTTCTAAGAATTAAAATCTTAATCGGTTTTTTTGCACTAATTTTTTTACTGCTCCTGATATCTTTCAATAATGTAATTGCTCAAAATGATTATCCTACTGATGATCAGGTAAACGCAATTGCTAAAGAATTGTATTGTCCAGTTTGTGAGAATACACCTTTAGATGTATGTCCAACGCAAGCATGCGCTCAATGGAGAGCATTAATCAAAGAAAAATTGATTGCCGGTTGGTCTAAAGAGGAGATAAAACAATATTTTGTAGATCAGTATGGTGATCGTGTTTTGGCGCAACCTCCAGCCAGGGGATTGAATTGGTTAGTCTATATTTTGCCTCCTGTTGTTTTTGTAGGAGGTATTGTAGTTGTTTATCTCAACCTGAAGAAAATCAAAAAATCATCTGAAAAAGTTGTCCAAGTTTCAAACAATAATAATGATAAATATCTAAAGGAAATGGAAGAAGCTTTGAATGTTCTAAATAATGAAGAGGATTTATCATAGGAGCAATTATGGAAAACTCACATACCGAAGAACCCAAAAATCCGAAAAAGCTTCCTCGTTGGGCAATCATAGCTGCTTTTGTGGTTTTATTAGGATTTTTAGCATTAATGGGTTGGGGACTAAAAAATGCGCAACAAGGACCTGTTCAGGAAGGGCAAAAAGTACCTCCTTTTGAATTAACAACATTCGATGGATCAAAAATTAAGACAGAAGATTTACTCGGTAAGGTTGTTGTTATTAATTTCTGGGCGTCCTGGTGTAAACCATGCGAACAGGAAGCGTCTGAATTAGAAGAAGCCTGGCAATATTACAAAGATTCTGGGGAAGTTGTTTTTCTTGGCGTCGATTACGTCGATACTGAAACGGAAGCTATGGGATACCTCGAGAAATTTAATATCACTTATCCCAATGGCCCTGACCTTCGAACTGCCATTTCACAAATTTTTAGAATTAGTGGTGTACCTGAAACATACATAATTGATAGAAACGGAAAATTAGCTTCCAGAAAAATTGGTCCATTTGTTTCTATCAGTGAAATTACAAGTATGATTGATTCAGCACTAAATCAATAGAGGAGAATAAGGATGGATATTGGATCCATATTTTTATTGCTTGGGATTTTGGTGGTTGTTGTGTTATTTATTTTTCAACCATTTATTGATGAACGGAAAAATAAAGTTTTAATTACTCAAGCTTTACCTGCAAAAGAAAAAGAAATGCATGTTTCATCCATTCTGGCTGAAAGAGATCGTATTTTACGCGCTTTACAGGAACTTGATTTTGATTTTACGTTAGGAAAAATTCCTGAAGAAGATTATCCTACTCAACGCCAGTTCTTACTCCAAAAAGGTGCTGAAGTCATCAAAAAACTGGATGAAATAAGTGGAGATGAACAAAGCTCAGACCAATTGCAAAGAATTGAAGCCACCTTTGGTGGGAATAAACCTGAAATTGGTTTAGATCATAAGAAGATTGAAAAAGATGTTGATGTTGAATCGATGATTGCAGCGAGAAAACGGTCAAAAGAATCTAAACCAGATGGCTTTTGTCCGAAATGTGGTAAACCAGTCTCAAAAACCGATAAATTTTGTTCAAAGTGTGGGCATACTCTTTAATTTTAAGAAAGATGAACATGAAAAAAGCACAATATATCTTTTTTGCATTGATTTTTTTAGGATTTTTATCTGGATGTTCAGTTTCTCTGGCAGCAGATGTTACTCCTCCGCCTAATTTAGTACAACAAGATCCAATGCCAGTATCACCAACAACCGCACCATCGATTGTTTTGCCTATGATGGAACCTGACATTCTAAATGGGGCAGTGATCTATGAACAAAAGTGTGTTGCCTGTCATGGAGAAACTGGTATGGGAGATGGTGTTCAGAGCAACCAACTGCCCAATCCGGTTACGCCTGTGGGGGATATCAAAATTGCAATAAATGCAAAACCGATTGATTGGTACAAAGTTGTAACAATTGGTAATTTTGAACGATTTATGCCTGGATTTCAAAGCCTGAGTGATCGGGAAAGATGGGATGTTACTGCATACGCTCTCACATTGTCATTATCGGAAGATATGATAAACAATGGTGAAGTTATTTTTACCGAAAATTGTGTTGAATGTCACACGGATGAAAATTTACCGCTGCAAAACGCCAGCGCCATGGCTGAAAAATCATTGGCTGATATTTTATCGGTGATTGCAACTGGAATCGATACTGAAATGCACGCATTTTCCGAAATATTATCAGAAGAGGATCAATTGGCAGTTGCCAGTTATGTACGTTATTTAGGATTCACAGAAAACAATGAAGTTGGTGCAGGTTCTGGCACAGAAAACACTGATGTAATTGAACCAATCGAAGAGGAAGCAGCCCCCGTCAACGCAACAAATTTTTCAATTATTGGTGAATTGATTAATCTGGAATCAGAAACGGAAGATTTATTCGTTACGCTTTCAGGTTATGATGGAATGGAAATGGTCTTTCAAATTGAATCGCCTGTAGCTGAAGATGGTTCATTCAAATTTGAAGAATTAGAAAATGTTTCAGGAAGAATTTATCAAGCCTCGTTAGTTATTGATGGGATTCAACATACCTCGGAGGTTTTGCATGAACCTGTCATGGATGCTCAGGGAAATGTTGATTTACCCATTGTAATTAAGAAGACATCCGTTGATTCCGCTGCTCTGTACGCCGAGAGAATGCATGTCTTTTTTGATTTTATTGCTGAAAATACCATACAAGTTGTCGAAATGTATGTGATCCAGAATCCGACTGATACCGTTATCGTACCTTTAGACAATCAAACTCCCGTCGTGCGGTTTAAATTACCTGAAGGAGCTCAGAATTTACAATTTGAAGGTGGATTACTCGGAAGAGAATTTATTCAATTAGAAGATGGATTTGGGTCAATGCAATCTTTCGGGGCGAATTCTTCAGTCCAGATTTTGTTTGCTTATGAACTCCCTTATGAAAAATCATTAGATTTTGAAATTCAACTCCCATTACTGGTGAACGCATCCATCTTCATGTTACCTTCAGATACAGTCAAATTTTCAAGTGATCAATTGGTATTCTCGGGTGAAAGAGATATTCAAGGAATGAATATCCAGACATATTCAGGTGGGGTCATGGATGCACAGAGTTCCATAAAAATGAGCTTATCTGGAAAAGTAAAGGATAATGTTTCGATTGTCCAAAGCGGAAATACAACCAGTTTGATTATTGGTGGTTCGGTATTTTTGATAGCTATTTTCAGCGCTGTGCTCTATCTGAGAAAGAAAATGAAACGAAATAAAGTTGTCGATGAAATGAAATCTGACGAAGAGGATTTGGAAAGTCTTTTGGATGCAGTTATCGCTTTGGATGACGCCTTTCAGACGGGTGAAATTCCTGAAAGTGCTTATTATAATCGTAGGAATGAACTAACCCAATTGATCAAAATGAAACAAACCTCCAAGGATTAATCATGACAGCTATCATTGAGGTGAGGAATTTAATCAAGCGTTTTGGTCATAAACAGGTCTTACGCCAATTAAATTTCTCGGTTCAACAAGGTGAGTTTGTCGCATTGTTGGGGTCAAATGGCGCTGGTAAAACAACTTTATTACGAATATTATCCTCACTTTCAAAACCAAATTATGGTGAAATACAAATTGCAGGTTATTTCTTACCCGGTCAATCAGCTCAGGTAAGAAAAAAATTAGGTGTCGTCTCTCATCTACCCCTTTTGTATGGAGACTTAAGTGCAGAAGAGAATCTTAAGTTTTATGGAAAGTTATATGGTTTATCCGATTTCCAAAATCATATAGAAGAAATACTAAAACTTGTGGGATTACTGAAAAGAAAAAAGGACTTGGTACGCACATTTTCAAGGGGTATGCAGCAAAGATTAGCCATTGGTAGAGCAATTATTCATGACCCAGAAGTGTTATTGTTGGATGAGCCACATACTGGCTTAGATCAGGATGCAGCCAATATGTTGGATACATTACTGCAGGAAATTGCTTCCCGCGGAAGAACCGTTGTGATGACTTCGCATGACTTTCCCAGAGTAGCCAATCTGGCCACTAGATTTGATGTTCTGTATAAGGGAAAAATCCACGCTTCAAAATTAGCAAAAGATCTTCCACAACATGGTTTATTGGCATATTACCAATCCATTGTGGACGAAATTGATGCAGAAGGGGGGAAGCAAGGTGCAACCTAAAACATCATTTTTCAAAGCTTTGTTTGCTGTGGTGTGGAAAGACTTGATTGCAGAATTGCGTGGAAAAGAACTAATCAGTGCCATGCTGGTTTTTGCGCTTCTGGTTATCTTCATATTCAATTTTGCCCTTGAACTAGATCCGAAAACCCGATCTGCCTTGACCGCTGGAATATTATGGGTCACCATCATTTTTGCCGGGAATCTAGGTCTGAATCGATCAATGTCTGTCGAAAAGGATCGTGGATGTCTGGATGGGTTGTTACTGGCGCCGGTGGATAGGACAGCTATTTATTTTGGTAAAAGTATTGCAAACTGGATATTCATGTTAATTGTAGCCATGATTGTCCTACCAATTTATAGTATTCTCTACAACACCAACATTATTTCTCCGGCTTTAATATTGGTAATAATTCTCGGATCTGAAGGCTATGTTGCGATTGGGACATTGCTGGCAAGTATGGCGGTTCAAGCTAGAACCAGAGATATATTACTACCCATTTTATTATTTCCTGTTATTTTACCCGTTTTAATCGCTGCCGTTAAAGCTTCTGCAGGAATCTTGAGTGGTTTTCCACTTACTGATTTACAGACCTGGTTCAATTTATTGATCGTTTACGATATTATTTTTACATCGGTTGCTTTTATGGTGTTTGATTCTGTCGTTGAAGAATAATTTTTTGGAGGTGAAAATGAAGAAACTGACTACGCTAAGAATTCTGGATATAGTAACATTGGTTGCCTTATTGGGAGCTACAGCCATGGTTTTTTTCTATGCACCCATTGAAAGAGTGATGGGAGCGGTGCAAAAAGTGTTTTATTTCCATGTGGCTGCCGGATGGGTTGGTATGTTGTCTTTTCTGTTTGCAGCCATAGCAGGAATTATCTATCTGATTAAAAAGTCAAAAATATGGGATTTGGTTGGTGTAGCTGCTGTCGAAATAGGCATAATATTTATTTTCATTACTATTGTGACTGGCTCAATCTGGGCACGCCCGATCTGGAATACCTGGTGGACCTGGGATCCGAGGTTAACAACTGTCACCATCATGGAATTGGTTTATGTTGCTTACTTAATGCTGCGACAGGGAATTGATGACCCGGAACGTCGTTCGAGATTCGGCGCTGTGTATGCCATTGTTGGTTTCCTCAGTGTTCCTTTAACTTTTTTCTCAATCCGAATTTTCAGAACAATTCATCCTGTTGTAATTGGTGGTTCTGATCCTTCCGCAGTGGGAACATTTGATATGACCGCAACTATGTTTCAAACCATGATGGTAAGTATTGTTGTATTTTCAATCCTTTTTATCGACTTAGTCTGGCATCGGATCCGTTTAGGAAAATTAGCTAACCAGGTAGAAGAGTTGAAATTTAATATTCAAGATTAGGTAGTCGAATCAGGAGCGAAAATGAATTCTACAATAAATACAATAAACTATTTTATAGCTGGTTATGTTGTTATTTTTGGCTCAATCATAGGTTATGTGATCAGTCTTTATGTGCGTTGGAAAAATCTTAAACAAGAAGAAGAAATATTATCCGAGAGTGTAGATCATAAATAATTATCGATAAACATAATATTTCTTAAGAATGCTCATGATATCTGCCAACATACCATATGCAGTTGTAATTGGGCCTGGATCTTTTTCAAGAATCCCCAGTCCAGGCAGAACATCAGACTCAAATTGAACAAATGAGCTTGTTCCATTGACGAGATAAAGGAGAGAATCTGCTTTTACGGTCTGAGGCTGAACACTGGCTTCGATTAAACGATTTCCCTGTCGTTTGGCGGTACAGACTAATTTCCATTTTTCTCCATTCTTCTGGGCTGTCTCGATCATTTCTGGAGTAACCTCGCGGATCCCTCTGCGGTCTACCTGGTGAGTTGTAATCGAAATTCCCATGAGGACTGAGACCAATGCCGCAACCTTTATAGCAGCATCCCAACCATCGATATCGGCACTTGGATCTGTTTCAGTAATACCAATGTTCTGAGCTTGAGCCACTGCTTCTTCGAAAGTTGCCCCGGCGGTCATCAGATCCAGGAGATAATTTGTGCAAGAGTTGAGAATACCAGAAAATCCCTTTAATTCGATCAAAGGTAATGTTTCTCTGAAGAGTGAGAAAATTGGTGCACCATCCATGACAGCGGATTCAAAATAAAAACCTTTTCTTCGATCTAAAGCTAGTTTCGATAATTCTTTATGGCCGTATACGACTGGTCCTTTGTTGGCTGTTACAACATGTTTTCCGCGATTTAGAGCAACTCTATTGTAAGACAGGGCTGGTTCACCATCGTAAGGGTTTAATGGCGTGCATTCCACGAATATTTCAGCTGAACTTCCATGAATAAAACTTTCCGGAGAAAACTCTCGATTATCTTCGGATAAGTTTGACAATGAGGTCCCTTGTGCGATAAATTCCAATGCTCTGGTTAAATTAACACCGCCAGAATTAATAGCTGCCCCATGATTTTTAGAAAAGATTCCAGTAACGATAAATTCTATATCGAATTCTTTTTTTAGCATCTCCTGCTTTTTTAAAAGCAAGTTTGCAAAAGCCTGCCCTACATTCCCAAAACCCATTAAAGCGATTGAAACTTGGCGCATTTTATCCTCCGATGTTAGATTGGTGGCCAGGGGTATGATCTCCGGTTTGGTTCCGGATTTGGAAACTCTGCCTGGTTTATCAAGTATAGTCCTCTATTTATTAAAGATTTCACTTCTAATTCAGATAATAACATATTTAATTTTCTAACCAAGTGTAATTTGCCAGATTGCATTTTATCAATAAAATTTTTAATTTCAATTTTCAAATTATCTGGAATTGACAATCCTGCAAAATCCCATATAACGGTTCGATGTTTGAATTCATGATTGAAGCATAATCCATGGTCGATCAGCCATGGTTTGTTGTCGTAATCAAAGATAACATGTCCTGATTTTCTATCTGCATTATTGATGATCAGGTCAAAAATTGCTATTTTCATAAATAGGACTTGATCATTTATAGGAGCATTCAAATAATGAAGTGTGGGATCGTGTTCGATAAATAGTTGCAAAGATCCCTTACCGTATATAGCAGGTTGAACACGGAAAACCGTTGCGGGGACAAGATCCCAACCCAATAAATGTGAGACTATGAAAGCTGCAACCTCCCTTTGAGCCAATGTATAATCAGGAAAATCCCATAAGGGTCTTTCACCTTTTGATGGTTTATAGATTGCCTGAACTGATAAATTTGTGTCTGTAACCTGGGTTAGGAATGTTGAATTAGATCCACGTAATGCCTGACCAACTAAAGTCAAAGTACCATTTTGCAGCGTCTGGATGATTAATTTCGTGTCAATTTCAGACAATTTAGTGTTTTTTATGTCCATTCTTTTTTGGACACAAATGTCCTTCAGGTTCTATCGGCTCATTACATAAAGGACAAATTGGTCTACCTCGTTGCAATAATTCAACTCCCCAATTAACAAATTGGCTTAATTGTTCTCTTGAACACCAATAATTAACAATCCTTGCTCCTTCCTGCGCTATCATTTGAGAAGCAGGGTCCTCTTGTTCAAAAATAATTTCTTTAGCAACAATGCATACCTTATCTTGATCAGGATCATAAGTTAGGTTAAGATCCCCAATTCTAAATAATGGATCAACGGGAGGTGTAATATGCATATCTGATTCAGAAAATTTACCTTCTTCATGATTGAGATCAGGATATTTTTCGTGTAAATTTTCAAAAAAACGGATAATGGCCACAATAAGAGACTGTAATTGTATTTTTTCGTAAATCAGTGTGATCGTCTCGTTATCGGTTTCCCCTTGAATAAAAAATGTTCTTTGACCTGGTTTTCCTATTGCATCGGTGGTGAATTTTGTACAGGGATTTAGGTTTAATTCAATCATAACATCCTCAAAATTTTATAATCTTAGTATATCAAATCTCTCCCCTAATCATTTTTCGTGTACGATGTTGATTTCGCTTCTATTTTGAGCCCATTTGACTTGATGAATTTCATAATTATTAATTCCAATCAGATTCATAAAATTTTCGAATTCCTTAACCGGACCACTTGTCAATAAAATTGTATAAAATTGATTTCTGTTAGCGTCTAAATCACTGACTTTAGACAATATTCTCATGGTCTGTTTTGCCACAGCTGGAGCAGGATCAATAACCGTTACTTCAGGTCCAACGATTTCTTTTATCAGTGGAATGACAAAAGGGTAATGGGTACAACCCAATACAACTGAGTCGATTTTATTTTCAAGCATTGGGAATAAAGCGTTTTCGAGAATATCTCTGGTTTCAATACCAGAAAAATTACCTTTTTCTATTTCCTGAACGAGCCCGGAACAGGTATTCTGATAAATCTTAACATTTTTCGCAAATCTTTCAACAACCGAATTATATAATTTGCCCTGAAACGTTGCTGGTGTAGCTAACACGCCAACCCTGCCGGTATGTGTTTTTTCTGCAGCTGGTTTAACGGCTGGTTCCATGCCAACAAATGGAATATCTGGAAATTCTTCGCGTAAAGGATACAACGCAGCCGCTGAAGCTGTATTGCAGGCCACGACAATGATTCCCGCACCTAAACTCAAAAGGAATTGTGTGATCACTTTTGATAAAGAATACACTTCTTCTAAATCTCTGGATCCGTAAGGAACATGAGTTTGATCAGCAAAATAAATGATGGGTGAATCAGGAATTTGTTTACGTATCTCCCGTAAGACTGATAGCCCACCGACACCTGAGTCAAATATACCAATAGCATTTTTTTGTGAAATAGGAAGTTTTTCCATTAGAGTTGTGCTGCATAAATAAAGGCTTTGAACAATTTTTGAGTAGTTTCAAGGTCGAATAACCATTCAGGATGCCATTGAACCCCCAGGAAAAAAGGATGGTCTCTGATTTCAATGGCTTCTATAATGCCATCGGGCGCAAAAGCAGTTGCTGATAATTTGCTGGGCAGGTTTTTTATTGCCTGATGGTGTAAAGAATTAACATCGGTGATGGAAATTTCAAGAATTTTATTTAATAAAGAACCAGATTTGATTTTTACAGAATGAGATAATCGATTGCGTGGATAATCCGGGAACCAATCGTGTTTTAATGGATTGGTTTTTTGATCCTGAATATCTGTAAATAAATCTCCCCCCAATGCAACGTTGATGATCTGAATACCGCGACAAATTCCCAGTAACGGTTTGCCACACGATTCAGCAGCATAAGCCAATTCAATTTCCAGATTATCCCGATCAACATCAACACCATAGACTCGTGGGTGATCCTGCCCATTAAATCTTTTGGTATCGATATCACCTCCACCGGTGATCATAATTCCATCAACTCGACTTATTATGGTTTCAATTAATTGAGTAGAGATATCCGGTGGAATAACGAATGGGATTCCTCCTGATGCAGAAATGGCGTTTGAATATTTGTCAATTAAGCAAATTTTTTTAATTTCTGTATCACTGCGATCTTTTCCCGCTGTTATTCCAATGATAGGCTGCATTCTTTCTCCTGTTTTGTGATACATAAAAAAAGGTACAATCTCAGGATTGCACCTTTAATGTTATCACGAAATGATTGAAATTAATTGAATTTTTGTTTAAGACGTGCGCTCTTACCAGTTCGTTTGCGTAAGAAGTAGAGTTTTGCGCGGCGAACCCGGCTGTGTCGTTCTACTTCAACTTTTTCAATTCGAGGGGAGCGGGTTAAGAATGTACGCTCAACGCCAATTCCGTTGCTGGCAACACGACGAACTGTAAAGGTTGAATTGGCACCATTGTTATGTTTATAGAGAACTGTACCTTTGAAAACCTGAACACGCTCGCGAGCGCCTTCTCTAATTTTCACATGGACGTTGACTACATCACCAGTTCGTAGATCTGGGATGTTGGGGTTTACAGGGGCTTCTAATGATTTTAAGATCTGATCCATTGTTATTTTCCTTACCAAATGGTTAAATTTTCAAATTAACAATATAAATCGCCCAGTTGGGCGAGTGCAGATTATAACACGAGATTTTTTTCCCGTAAAGACAAATTTTGAACCTTGTTGTCAGACAATTCAAAAATTGCATCTGAACAATATGTACTTATTGATTTATTGTAATAGAAAATTAATCTATTCAAGATAATTTCGAATTGCCTCAACAATTCCGGCATGGATTCCTGGTAGACTTAATAATTCTTCGTCGCTGGCGTTAATGATGCCTTCAATCGATCCAAAATGATTGAGCAATAATTTCCTACGATGAGATCCAATACCTGGAACTTTATCCAATTGAGATGCTAACCCCATGATCGTTCTGCGTTTTCGATGGGCGGTTATCGCAAAGCGGTGTGCTTCATCCCTGATACGTTGGATTAAATACAAACCCTGTGAATTTCGAGGTAATTTTATTGATTCAGGCCGATGGGGGAAGAATAGCTCTTCTTCCTGTTTTGCCAACCCTACCAATTTAAATTTATCTGTGAGATTGAATGCTTCCAGGACTTTTACTGCTTTACTCAATTGTCCTTTTCCACCATCTACTATTAATATATCAGGAAGAAGGGCAAAGGATTCATCTACTTTTTCGCCAATATTCTGTTTTTCCTGTGCATTAAACCATCTTTTAAACCTTCTGGTTAATACCTCTTCCATACTGGCAAAGTCATCAGGCCCTTCTACCGTTTTAATATTGAATCTTCGATAAAGTTTACGATTGGGAACCCCTTGCGTGAAAACTACCATGCTTCCTACAGAAGCTGTTCCCTGTGTGTTGGAGATGTCGTAACATTCAATGCGGTTTGGAGGTTCGGACAATTGAAAAACTGCCTGAAGATCAGCCAAAGCTTCTTCCTGTCGATTGGTATCGGCTTCCCATTGAGATCGTAATGCTTTCAGGGTTTCAACTGCATTCTCCTTTGCCATATTCATTAACTCAACAGGAGTGCCTTCGTGTGGAACGAGAATGTCAATTTTTTCACCACCTCGCTTGGTGTTTAGCCATTGACGAATGATATTCATTTCTTCGATATCATCTGGTAGTAAAACGGTGGAGGGGATATTTGCTGCTTCTGAATAAAATTGCTTCAGAAATTCTTTTATCACTTCCTGATCCTGGGCTTCTTCCGTGCCTTCCAGAATAAAATACTCGCGTCCAATCAGCTTGCCATTGCGAATAAAGAATATTTGTACACATGCATCCCTGTCTTCTCTGGCTAGTGCGATAATATCTGAGTCTTTTTCCTCAGTTGAAACTACTTTTTGTTTTTCAACAATCTGATTGATTGCACGTATCTGATCACGAATGGTGGCAGCTTTCTCAAATGCCATACTTTCAGCAGCATCGCTCATTTCCACTTCCAGACGATTCACAATTTCTTCGGTTCTGCCATCCAGAAATTCACACAGGTCATTGATCATGTTTCGATAATTTTGCTTGTCGATCATCCCAATACAGGGTCCACTGCAAAGTTTGATATCGTAATATAAACAAGCGCGTTTATCCTGACCTGTAATCTCTCTATCACAGGTCAGATAAGGAAAGATCTTTCGCAACACATCCAGGGTTTGGTGAACCGCCCAGACAGAAGTGTAAGGACCAAAATATCTTGAACCATCATTGACCATTCGTCGTGTAACTGAAATTTTTGGGAAAGCATCCGCCCAATGGACTTCTATGTAAGGGTAACGTTTGTCATCTTTCAGACGAATGTTGTAAATTGGGCGGTGTTTCTTGATCAGGTTCATCTCCAGGATGAGAGCTTCTAATTCGGTATCAACAACAATCCATTCGATATCGATGATATTTTGTACCAGTTGACGGGTGCGAGGATGCTGACCTTCATTATCATGGAAATATGAGCGAACTCTATGACGTAAATTTACAGCTTTACCGACATAGATAATATGCCCGGTTTTATTTTTCATGAGATAACAACCAGGTTTATTGGGGAGTGTATCCAGGATTCCCTGTAATGATTCTGAAATCTCTATCATGTGGATATAAAAGTCATGGCGCATCCATCTGCGCGGGGATCACTTCCTGCAGCCAGGATGCCTTCTGTGTCTCTTAATATTACCTGACCTCTTCCAAATAATGCCCGGTTCATTCCACTGACAGGTTTAATAACATGCCCCATTTCAGCCAGTGTCGACATGGTTTTTATCGGGATACCTTCCTCCAGTGCTATTTCATTAGAAGAACTTTCCGGTAAAATGCAAAATCGTGGAAGATCCAGAGAAGCCTGAGGATCCATTTGATCTAAAAATAAATTACAGGCAACCTGAAGATGTCCTTGAGGTTGCATGAAGCCACCCATGACTCCAAATGGACCAATTAATTGGTTGCTATTTGGATCAGTAGCCATCACAGGTATGATCGTATGATATGGGCGTTTATGGGGTTCTAACTGGTTTGGATGCCCTTTCTGTAAAGAGAAATTATGACCTCGGTTCTGTAAGGAGAATCCAAATCCAGATGGAACTATCCCGGTGCCAAAACCCATGTAATTGCTATTAATGAAGGAACAGGCGTTGCCCATTTGATCTACTACGCAAAAATAAACAGTATCTGAAGTTGATGGTGGAGTGCCATGTTGGATTTCTTTATTGGATCGGGCAGGGTTGATAAGTTTTGATCTTTGCTGGGCATAATCTTCGGATAGTAGCCATTCCAAAGGAATTGAATAAAATTCCGGGTCGCTAATAAATGCCCAGGCATCTGAAAAAGCCAATCGCATTGCTTCGATCTGGAAATGGTATCGAAGGGGAGACGATTTAGAAGCCGATTCAAGGTCTAATTGTTTTAAAATGTTAATTCCAATTAGCGCTGCCAACCCTTGGCCATTTGGGGGACATTCCCATATCCTGGTATTTTGAAAATCAACCGAAATAGGTTCGACCCAATCGCTGTGGTGGCTTTCCAGATCTTTTAATGAGAGACACCCTCCAGCTTTAGAAATTACATCAACAATCGAAGATGCGATTTCTCCATTGTAAAATTCATTTTTACCATTTTCTGCCAAACTTTTAAAAGTCCGGGCAAGACCGTTATTTCTGAAAATTTGACCTGGTTTTGGTCCACTTCCCTTTATGAGCAACTGATCCCCATTCAATCCAGTTTTTAATTGCCTTGTGGCTGCAGATTGCCAAAAATGTGATGTGATGGGAGCCACAGGAAAACCATTTTCTGCTAATTGAATGGCTGGGGATAATATTTGATCCATTTGCAGGTTCCCAAACTGTTCATTTAATGTGAACCAGGCGTCACAGGCACCTGGTACGGTGATCGTGTATGGATGGTATGGAGGAAGTTCCTTGAATCCTTCTTTTTCCAATTTTTCCAAGGACAGATCAAATGGTGCTCTTCCTGACCCATTTAATGCATAAACCTGACTGGTTTCCTGGGAATAAAAAAGAACAAAAACATCACCACCGATACCGGTTGATGTTGGTTCTGTGACATTCAAAGCAGCGGCAACCGCAATGGAAGCTGAAGCTGCATTTCCACCTTTTCTCAGAATTTCAACACCGGCAGCTGTAGCCAAAGGTTGTGAACTGGCTACCATTCCGTTTGTTCCATAAACTGTTGAACGCTTTGATTTAAAATCGAAATCCATTGTGAATACCTACTTCTTTATTATCCCAACAGGATCAATTATTCCTATTAATTAATTAACAATGATCCCAGTACCGTGAATTGCGTGTCCAATTTGCCAATAGGGCATATTTTGATTTTTGGCTTCTTCCTCAAATTCGGCATATTTTTCGGGAGGACATGCTAATAGAAGACCACCGGAAGTTTGTGGATCAAAAAGTAACATTCTGGTTACTTCATCGATTTCTTCAGAAAACTCGATAAATTTTTCATAATACAAACGATTGTCTGCAGCACCACCAGCAAAAAACCATTTTTCGCCGTAATATCTTGCACCTTTGATGAATGGAATATCCTGTGAGTTAAAAATGATCCTGACTTTTGATGAATCTGCCATTTCGTAAGCATGTCCTAACAAGGAAAAACCAGTAATATCTGTCGCTGCTTTCAGGTTTAATTGTGTAGCTATTTTGGAGGGAATTTTGTTCAACTTTCTCATCCAAAATTTTGCTTCATCAATATCTTCTTTCTTTGCCTTTTCTGCTTTATTGGCTGTTGTAGTAACACCCATCCCCAGAGGTTTGGTAAGAATTAATATATCATCTGGCTGAACACCGGATTTTGTCAGAATTTTATGGGTTTCAATAATGCCAATCACAACCAGACCGAATTTGGGTTCTTTGTCCTGGATAGTATGGCCACCTGCAATGACAACACCTGCTTCTTTTGCTTTTTCAGCAGCACCTTGAATGATCTGACTTAAGAAATCAGTTGGCAATTGAGGTGGGAAAGCAGCAATATTTAACGCCAAAATCGGATCTGCACCCATGGCATAAATATCAGACAGACTGTTGGCAGCAGCTATTGCCCCATAATCATACGGCTCGTCAACCACCGGTGTGAAAAAATCGGTGGTGACAACGATAGATCTGGTTTCGTCAATTTTCCATACCGCTGCATCATCCGGAGAATCAATTCCTACCAGAAGATCAGGATAATCCTGTGCATTAAATAAGCTTCCTAATGGTCGCAAAACTTGCGACAGCGTTTCCGCACTTAATTTGGAAGCTCAACCAGCACAATTGGATAGAGATGATAATCTTATTTGTTTACCAGAGGTACTTTTTTCATTCATGAAGACAATTATAAGGTTAAATTTGATATTTAATAAAATGAAGTATCATTTCAATAAATCAGGGCAGGCAACTATTTTTTTTTACAGGTGGAGGGCTGAAAAAAAACAAACCACAGATTCTTGAAAAATCAAAAAGAAGAACATCCTTCATAATCAAAGGACGTTCTTCTTGATCTCCTTTATGGAGTTGGTTCTACCTCTGGAATAATTGTTGTTGGAATTTGGTCTTCGGTCATATTCATTTCTGGTAATGGAAATAAGAATGGTGAATTGGCTGGTAACAACATGGTCTGGATATTGGGAGCTAATTTTGTTATGTATTGATAGGTTAACAAATCAGGTCGATCTCTGACGGCTTCCGCAATCAATAATAATGATTTTGCTTCAGCTTCCGCCTGAATCAATCTGGCTTCTGCTTCACCTTTTGATCGAATAACTGATGCATCTGCTAATCCCTCTGCAGTCTGCCGAGCTTGTTCTGCTTCCTGTTTCCTTTGTTCAACGACAAATTTTGCCTGTTGAGCAAGTTGTTCCGCAATTTGTTTTTGTTCCACTGAGGCTGCATATTCATCAGAAAATGTGATATTTCGTAATAAGAATTGATCCATAATCAACCCATTCTCTGCTAACTTTTCAACCATATTTTCGGTGATCATCTGAGTCAATTCATCTCTCTTACTCGAATACACTTCCTCGACACCAAATTGACTGACGGCATCCCTGATTACAGCACGAGCAACAGGCCGAACCAGTCCATCACTATAACGATCTTGCCATTCAATATGAACTTTAATGACGTCTGCTGGATTAATACTGTAAATGACCGAAGCATCTACATAAATTTGCTGACCATCCGAAGTACGGGCTGTAATGGAATCGTCTCCTAGATATGCTCCTTCTGATGGTGCAATTGACATGGTATAGCTTTGTTTTGATATTGGATATCGTTTCACGTTTTCAAGCCCAGGAATAATCCATTGTAGTCCAGGTTGTAAAGCCTGTTCTCGGTAACCCAAAGGAGAAACAGCGGAAATAACAATTCCACGTTCCTGCGGTTCGACAAAAACCATACCCATGGAAATCAAACTGAAAAACAAAGATATCGAAAAAGCGACTACGATCGTTAAACCACTTCTGCGAATGGGCTTATTCTGGTTGGATCGTAACATTGCATACACTAAAAAGCCAAAAGAACCAACCCATAAAACTGTTGCTACCAAACGAAATGAACTTGCAATATTCATAATTTCTACTCCTTCTTATGTTATTGACTCACAAATTATAACCCACATACCTCTATCATTTATTTTTCAGCGATTAATTCATTTTTGGGAAAAATGCTGTTTTCTGATCAGAAGTCAATATGAATTTGTGTTGTAAAATTACATCGTGAAACAAAAAACAGAAATATCCATCATCAGAAACTTTGGTGACCGACAATTAATTTCTCTCAAAATGAAAATACCTTCAATAAAACCGGGGCAATTTTTCATTGTATATAACCCTGAAAAGGACGATCATTTATGTCCTATTTATTTCACTTTACATCTCGACGAAATTTATTTTATGGAACCGAATTATTCAAATTGGGAAATAGGTGACAATCTCATCGTAAAAGGACCAATTGGTACAGGGTTTTCCATTAAATCTAATTTTCAAAATTTATTATGTATTAGTGTTGACCAATCCCACGGTGGTCTCAACCCTTTGATCGATCATTGTGTCAACATAGGAAAAAATGTTGCCTACATGGTTGATGATATAAATTTGGCTTTACCTAATTCTGTTGAAATTGTTTTGCCTGAGATGTTAAATGAAAATTTGTTATGGGCAGATTATATTGTAATTGAGATTGAACGAGATAACCTTGAGAAAAACCAGGAAATTTTGAAAAAAATATTAGATACGGACATACCAACAGAAATTTTAATTTATTGTCCAATTCTTTGTTCAGGTGATTCACAGTGCATGGTTTGCTCTGTCAAAACCAAAAAAGGTTGGATTCAAACCTGCCAACAAGGAACTGTCTTCAATTTAAATGAATTGGGGTTTTAATGAACGTTCTTGTTTTCTTTGCCCATCCAGATGATGAAACAATGTTGTGCGGAGGATTGTTGGCATTATTGTCAAAATCAGGACATGATGTTCATTTCCTGTGTTGTACCCGTGGCGAAGGAGGAGAATGCGGCGTTCCTCCTCTATGCAACCAGTCACATTTAGGCTCATTGAGAGAATTAGAATTAGCGTGTGCTGTGGATGCTCTCGGAGGGAAATCTCTGAAATTTCTGGATTATGTAGATCCGTTGGTTGGACCAGGAAACACATTGTTTTCTTTTACTCAGGATCAAGAAAAATTAGCCATGGAGTTGAAGGAATGTATAAAAAGGAAAGATATTGACCTATTAATAACCCATGGAAGTAATGGAGAATATGGACATCCCGGTCATTTGACAGTATATCAGGCAGCACAAAAAATTATTCAAAGTGAATTTCCAAAGTTGCTCTGGTATACAGTTCAGGCATATTATGCTAATTCTCCAAAACCTCATCTCCTCAACAAAGCTGATCCGGCTGATTGGATCGTCGATGTGTCTTCGGTGATTAATGAAAAAGTTCGAGCGGCATACTGTCACAAAAGTCAGCACGATCTATTTATTCGCAGAAAATCGAAGGAATTAGGAAAATCAGTGAACGTAGCAGAAGTAATCCAAACAGAAGAAAGTTATCATTTTGCAAATGGTACTCATGACGTGTTGAAAAAATTATCTGAAATTAAAATGAATCTCATTGATTTGAAAGTTAGGAAATGAAATCGGATCTTGATTTTCTAATCCCAGGGAAATGGATGAATGCTGCAGGAACTGCTGGTTTTGTTCCAGGTAAAGGATTAATTAACCATTTTCCTGAAATTGCACTTTTTATCACCAATCCAATCAGTTATCTGCCAAGAAAGCCAGCCACAAAAAGAAATATTATTCCATTTCAGGGTGGTTTTTTGGTACACAATGCTCATCCCAATCCAGGATTTAAGAAAGTAATCCACCAATTTCGAGAAAACTGGGAAAACGCTATTTTACCTGTCTGCGTGAATGTATTATCCGATGAACCGCACAATATTGAAAAAATGGTCAGGTCGCTTGAAAATATTGAAAATATTGTTGCGATAGAATTAGCCATAGATAACTCCCTGAATGTATCCGATATTAAACAAAATATCCAGGCTGCAATGGGTGAGTTACCCATTATTCTCAGTCTACCTTTTGAGTATGTTTTCCAGGAATGGTTGGGGCGGATCTTAATTCCAGAGATGGTGGCTGTCAGTGTTCAAGCCCCCAGAGGTGTACTAAAACACAATGATCAATATTTTCATGGACGACTGTATGGAAGATCGATTTTTCCTTTGACCTTGCATGCAGTTCAGCATTTGACTTCATTTGAAAAACCGATCTTTGCCGGTGTCGGGGTTCTACAGGAGTCTCAGATATCCAGTCTGTTTGAAATAGGTGCTCATAATTTTCAAGGACATGAATTAATTTGGAGAAATTCTTAAATTTCAAGCCAGATGGTAACCGGGCCATCGTTGACCAATGAAACCATCATATGGGCTGCAAATTCTCCTTGTTGTGTGGGGATTCCAAATAACCGCAATTGATCTGCAAAGTAATTAACCAATTCATCAGCTTTTTCTGGATTGGCCGCGTTGATGAAAGATGGTCTATTCCCTTTTTTCGTGTCAGCATACAGGGTGAATTGCGAAACCACAATAGCCTGGCCTTTCAAATCCAGGATTGAGAGATTCATTTTTCCATCCTCATCTCCAAAAATCCGTAAATTAGCAATTTTTTTTGCTAAAACCCTGGCTTTTTCTTGATTGTCCTCATGACCGACACCAAGAAAGATCATCAAACCGAAGCCAATTTCATCAGCCACAATTCTTTGATCAACGGTAACAGAACCTTTGTTGATGCGTTGAATCAGAGCTCGCATGGAATAGATCCTTTCCGTTACGGTTATGAATAATACTAAAGTAAACCGATTGCAGAGCGAACTTCCTGCATCGTTTCCTTAGCAATCACACTAGCTCTTTTTGCTCCGTCATTGAGCATTTCAACAACATCCTCTGTGTGTTTTTCAAATTCAGCTCGTCGTTCTCGGAAAGGTTCCAGGTGTGCATTGAGATTTTTTGCAAGCAATTTCTTGCAATCAACACAACCAATACCAGCCAATCGACATTCTCGGTCGATCATTTTTACTTCTTCAGGGCTGGAAAAGATTTTATGTAAGGAAAATACATTACATACATCCGGATTGCCTGGATCGGATCTTCGTTGACGCTGCGGATCTGTAACCATCATCATGACCCGTTTATTCATTTCCTCTGGTGTGCTGGCCATTTCTATATGATTATCAAGGCTCTTACTCATTTTTTGTTGACCATCAATGCCAATTACCTTTGGAAACTCGGTAACTTTCATTTGTGGTTCCACCAACACGTCGCAGTTGTATCGATAATTGAAGGAGCGAACTACTTCTCGCGTGAATTCGATATGAGGTGCTTGATCCACGCCTACAGGAACTGTATCCGCTTTATAAAGTGTAATATCTGCAGCCATCAGTACTGGATAACCTACCAGACCATAATTAATATTGTGGGGTTGCTCACGCACTTTTTCTTTAAAGGTTGGTAAATCAGTTAATTTACCCAATGGAGTAACCATGGACAAGATCGTGTGTAATTCCATAACCTCAGGCACATGCGATTGAACAAAAATAATTGACTTTTCAGGATCCATTCCCGCAGCTAACCAATCGAGTACCATATCCAGCGTGTTTGATTTCAGATTCTGGGTTGTTTCCAGAGTCGTCAGCGCATGAATATCCACGACAGAGTAGACGCATTCATAATCTTCCTGTAATGCAACATAATTTTTCATTGCACCCAGGTAATTTCCTAAATGTTGTCGACCGGTTGGCCTTGCGCCAGAGAAAACTCTACCTTTTTTGCTCATTTCATTACCTCATTTCAAAGTTTTTAAAAAAGAATGACCAGTATTCGAAGGGGACGAACACTGGTCCGCGGTACCACCCCAATTAGATACAGAGTATCTCACTCATCTGAGAAAAATCAACAGATTCCCTGATAACGGTAGATGACCGGCAAAGATTACTCAATTCATCTTGCAGCTCCAAGGCCCAAACATCCTGTTTTGTTCGATAGTCTTCTCAGCAGCAACTATTCTCTGTACGACATGAATCAGGATGATTCCTTTTCATCGCTATTGATACGATATTATCACAGATTTTAAGGACTTTCGCTTGAAAGTCAAGAAGAATTATTTCGTTCTTCATTCCCATTAATCAATGGAGATTTGATAAGGTGAGATGAAACCTGCTTGCAAGTTTTCAATCATATCATTGATAAAAACAGATTTCCCTGGAGATAGTTCTTTGCTTGATGCGTATACAGAAAACTTGACTGGTATTGTTTCCAATTCTTCTTGTTGACCAGTTTCTGAAATTGCATCCATGATTAAGTCCGATAAATTATCGATGATTGCATAATCAATCCAATCTGATTGTTCGACGCCTGATTTTGCATCACTCACAATGGTTATGCCAGATTGTTTGAGCAAGATAACCAAATCATCGAATAGATAAGCTGAAGGAATATATAAAGTGTTTATTTTATTTGTAGAAATATCTTCAAAGGCTTGTAAAGTTGCATCATTGTTTTCTGGGTTAGATACTAACGCAGTAATAGGGAAATCGACAATCGGTCCATAGGTTGGTGCACAACGCCCACATAAGAAAACGACTCCATTTTGAAAAACTATATCAGCACCGGTGTTTTGGTAATTGTTGGATGGTAATAATCCTCCGACTCTCCAGTCGTTTGAAATCAGTGCAGAAAGATATCCTGCGATGAATAATCGATCCGCTGGTGACATTCTAAACACATTTGAAGGTTTTTCAATGGTTACATCTACATTTTCCTGAACAATGAGCAAACGTTCAATATTTCCGGATTGAAAATGAGTTAATGTTGCTTGAGAAGGTTCAAATAGCAATGCGTATGAAAAAGACTGATCAGTTCCTGAGAGATCATTGCTGGTGATAACTTCGTAGCTTAATTCCGTCATCGAGGAAGAAAGTTGTGTAAGTGCAGTTTGATCAGGGAAAAACAATGCAGAATTTTCCAAAAGGATAAAGATTTTTTTTGATTCTTCAATCAACGGCGTTTTTTCAGGGGTAGTTGGTGTAAAAGATTCAAATTGTGTTGGTTCAACCAAATCTGTGCTGGTTAATTGCGGTTGAGAGATCGCATTATTAGCACATGCGCTCAAAAAATATATGGATATAGTAATTATCAATATTGCAGTAAATTTTGTGATTTTCATAATTTTTCTCTACGATTTCGTTGTAGTAAGTCTGTATTATAATTGCCTTATGATAGAAATGAACATCCCTGGACAAGGTATTTTTCAATTAGAATATTTGGTCTGTGATGTAAATGGCACATTAGCAATGGATGGGGTTTTGTTACCAGGTATCTCGACTGCCATAAATAAGATACAGGATCGATTAAAAGTTTTCTTAATCACAGCAAATACGCACGCTAAACAAAGTAATATCAATTTTGAATTAGGGATCGAAGCAAAGATCATTCAAAAAGGGAATGAAAGTCAACAAAAAAGAAACTTCGTAACACAATTAGGTCCTGAAAAAGTGATAGCCATTGGTCAGGGTGCAAATGATTCAGAGATGCTGAAAGAAGCTGCTATCGGGATTTGCGTGTTCTCAGAAGAGGGAACATCCATCGATGCATTAATGTCATCTGATATTGTTGTCAAAGATGGTATAACTGCTTTAAAATTGGTTCAGAATCCAATGAGAATGGTCGCTACCTTACGCAGATGAACCAACAAAATGAGAAACACTCCAAAGTATCAAAAAGTGAATTCAGAAGCAATGATTCAAGATGGTCTCAGTTTGGCCCAACTGGCTTTAATGGATTTTTAGACCAATTAGGTCGCAGGTTGGAAATAAATGTCGAGACCTTTTTGGTTGGAGCAATATCACTATTACTAATTTCTCTCGCTTTATTACTGGATAAATTTCCATTATTTGTGTTGGCCATTTTGATTACTCCAATTATGTCTCCGATACTAGGATTGGCTTTTGGTTTTAATTTAGGTTCTCTTAAATTTATAAAAATTGGACTTTTTTCTTTTCTCCTGAATTTTATTAGTTTTTTCATTGTCGGCGGATTTTCAGGTTTTATAGCCAGACAATTTCCAGAAAACGAATTTGTTATATGGCAATATTTTATTGAGTTTAATTGGTCAGGTTTATTGTTGTTATTTGTGGGTGTTCTCATCATGGTATCAACCATCATTCACAATCCACGGCAGGCTTCTTTGGTGGCAAATGTAGCGCTTGCGTATAGCTTTTATTTACCATTGGTCTCATCAGGGTTTGCTTATGGACTGGGTTTACAGACCCAATTTATGACTGGCATCATTTCATTTCTGCAGTATTTCGGCATTGCTATTGTATTTGGAGTGGGAATTTTATTAGCCTATAAGATTCGGCCGGTCAGTTGGAAAAATAGCTGGGGAATTATGAGTCTTATTGTTATAATGGCGGGTGTAGGGGTTATCATTTTTAAACCGGATATCCTTCAAAAAGCCAATGATGTTATCCCAGAAACTGAAAATTTGATTGTAAATGAAAATAATTCTGTAAGTCCAACTACACCAATTCTTCCAAGCCCAACAAACACACAATCAATTTCATTGGTTGAACAGGAAAAACCGACTGAGACGTTGAATTTAATTCCGACTTCGACCACCACCATTACACTAACACCACTGCCAAGCATCATATGGGCAGAAGTGAGATCGCCTGAAGGGGATGGAGCAAATATACGCGAAGAACCCGGGTTTGATGCAAGAATTGTAAGAACTGTTTTGAATGGAACAGTTGTGCAGGTGCTTGGTGAGACAGAGGTGATTGATGGAGCAACCTGGGTTCATATCCAATTTATAGATCAGGTTGATGGATGGATTGTTCGCAGTTTGATTGTGACAGCAACCCCAGAACCTGAATGGTAAAAACATTCGAAGGAGCAATCAATGACAATAAATTTTGGAACCGATGGTTGGAGAGCAGTAATTTCAGATACGTTTACATTTAATAATTTACGCCTGGTTACTCAAGCAATCGCAGACGCGGTGGCTACGGAATCATGGATGAATGGCTCAACTGTTGGTCCGGGACCAGATTCCCGAAAAATGGTTGTAGGGTTCGATACTCGTTTTTTATCAGATCGATATGCCAATGATGTGGCACGTGTCCTGGCTGGGAATGGATTTAGTGTTTACCTCAGTCAGGCGGATGCGCCAACGCCTGCTATTTCGTATGCTGTAAAACATTTCAATGCGATTGCTGGAATCATGATTACAGCCTCACATAATGCTCCAAGGTATAACGGACTCAAACTAAAAGCTGCTTTTGGTGGTTCTGCTCTTCCGGAACAGTGTCGCAAAGTTGAAGTTTTTTTGAATGATAATGAAGCACAAGCTCGTGGTCCTAACCTGATGGATTACCAGCAAGCCAAAAGTTTGAATTTAATCCAGAAATTCAATCCAATTCCACCTTATTTTGAACATCTCAGTACCCTGATTGACTTTAATATTATCGCTGATAATCCACAAAGGGTTGTCGTTGATTCAATGTATGGCTCAGGACGTGGTGCTATTCGGTCCATTCTTCAGGGTAGCGGGACAGAGGTTGCAGAAATTCGAGGTGAAATGAACCCTGGTTTTGGTGGAGTTCATCCAGAGCCGATTGCTAAAAATTTAGGTGCATTGGCTGGTGCCATCAGTATGGGATTAGGATGTTTGGGTCTGGCAACAGATGGCGATGCTGATCGGATTGGCGCTATGGATGAGCGAGGAAATTTTGTCGACCCTCATAAAATCATGGCACTGGCTTTAAAATATCTGGTTGAAAAGAAACGGTTAACCGGATCCGTTGTTCGAACTGTTTCTACCACCCGAATGATTGATAGACTGGCGAAAAAATATGGACTTGAAGTCCATGAGACCCCGGTAGGATTTAATCACATTGCAGATTATATGTTGAAAGAAGACGTATTAATTGGTGGTGAGGAATCTGGTGGAATTTCTTTCAAAGGTCATATTCCAGAAGGTGATGGCGTTGCCATGGGGCTGCTCTTGTTGGAAATCGTAGCTTCATCAGGTACCGGATTGTTCGAATTAGTTGAGAATTTATTATCAGAAGTTGGACCAGCTGAGTATGAACGGAAGGATCTACGGTTGAAATTACCAGTCTCAAAACAAAAAATGGTTGACCGATTAACACAAGATGCACCAAAGGCAATTGGCGGAGAAGCACTGTCTTCGATTTCAGCCTTGGATGGTGTCAAATATTTATTCGCTGACGACTCATGGTTGTTGATTCGTCCATCGGGTACTGAACCAGTTTTACGAGTGTACGCAGAAGGCAGATCAAAACAAATGGTCAAAGCTATGATTGCATATGGCGAACAAATAGCCGACTCAGTGCGATAGTTTCATACTTGTTCGGATAACAAAAAATCCCCTGCGAGGGGGATCTTCGTTTTAAAAATACTTAATCTAATTCGTTGAAAATCGTAATTTACGAACAAGGAAAATGATCACAATCAAGGCAATCGCTGCTCCTAAGAACGCAGGTAAACCAACTTCATCCATAAAACCTGCTGTTGGTAGTGTAGTTGGTGTTAATTGGGGGACCAGAGTACCCAAAGCAATTTGAGTTCCGGCTGATACCTGAGTACCCATCAAGGTTGCTGCTGCCTGTGTCTGGAATGCAGCCACTGTGGCCGTGCGAATGGCAGGATCCTGACCTGCAACAGATGTTGATTGTGAACCAGCAACCGATGTAGCTGTGGACATTGCCACAACTGATGTTGGACTTGGCAAAACTGGTGTTGTTGAAGGTGCAGCTTTTTGAGTGGAAACCCTTTGCTCAACTTCAGCTGTTTGGGATGCAATTAATGAAATCGCGGTATTTTGTGCCTGAATTTCCGCTGCCTGACTCTGTAAATCAGATGTTGTTTTTGGCTGGAACAAGATCACATAAGCAATGATCGCTAAAATGGAGAAAACAACGATTGCTCCTAAAATACCAACCCCAATGATGAATGGTTTGTTACTGGAACCATTTCCGTTTGGTTTTTCTGGTGAGGATTCTTCTTCAAATAAATCATTGTCATCTAATTGTGGGGGTTCCATATCATTCTCCTTAAAATAATACTTAATACTTTACTCCAGGATATCCAAATTCGCAAGCGGTACGGAAATCTGATCTTCATCACTAAATTCAATCACAGCACAAGCAGTGCGAATACCATTTTGTAGTTTTGTTTTCGTTGGATTTACCTTTTTTACAATGGCAGCTTTTCCTCGATTCGGCCCTGAATTTACACGTACAACACAGCCATTTCGTAGTTCCTGACCATCTACAGGTAGATTTGCTTCCACAGGTAATTGTATGATAATTTCTGGTTTTTCAAATTTTTTAACATCATATATTGAATTCAGTGAAACAACCTTTTTCTCATTCGATGTCAATAATTCGTAAGCTCTTTCATTCAAAGGAATGGGTCCAAATCCTTCCAGCAAAATAATCGGAACACTGCAGTTAATCGCTGCATTGGCGATAGAAGCACTCATACTCGAAAGAATCAAACCTTTTATATTCAATTCTTCTGCGGCCTTGAATACTTCGCTATTTGCACAATATCCACCTAAAACAATCGAACCTCTGAATGTCACATCAATCTTTTGAGGTGTCAGTTCTTCAAACATATCTTTCATGATTGTGATGATTGGACCGGATGTTGCTTTTTGGTTTCCCCAAACCCCCTGAATAAGCGCTCCATTTGTTTCGATCACGACACCATGGAAAGGAAGAATTTCTGTGACGATGGACTCGAATCCTGCAAGCACTGCTTTTGGTGTCTGAATCAAACGAAGGACGACCTGGCTTCCGATGATATTTACGACTTCGGAATCATTTTGAGCTTTTACAGATCTTGATAATGTTCCAGAAGATTGAGCGATCACATCACCTTTTTTTAATTTATCTCCAATTTTCACATTGACAGATCTTCTCGCATCTTCAGAGTTTTTATAATTTAATTCTTTGCGAACATTCACAATAATAAATTTATCCTCAGGAATAAATTCTGCGATCGGGTCTGATGCATCTACTTTTTGCCCAACTCGAACCAGAATATCTCCCCTGCCAGGAAATAATCTTGTCCTTTGTATCTTTGCTAATCCGAGTGTGTGAAAGTTTAAAGTTTCCATAATTTTATCAAGTAGTTGCAAGAACTATACCAGGTTGATATCCATGCTTCTATACCATTTTTGGAATTGGTCAGATCGCTCAGTACTATTTTTTTGTAATTGGATGGGTCTTCCGCGAGTGTCAAAAATTACTCCGCATAATCCACCTTGAACAATCAAGCCTTTATCGATATTATTCCCGAATTGGTTCATATCCATATTGCTCAGTGGTTCAAGAAATAATTTTACAATTTGACCTGCTGAGATCGGTAATTTTACGATAGTACCTTTGAAAATTTCCTCTTCTAAATAAGTACTATCTTTGAATTCGAGCCTGACTTTTAAAATGGGTGTGCCAATTTTTGCCTTGGATTGAATAGAAAAAACTTTTGCTAAAAGACTGATTGAAGATCCTTCTAATATTTGGATAGGTAGAATCGGATTATCAAGAGCAATACTCCCAAGAACCGGCAAAATTCCATGTTGATCCAGAAACAAATTTGTTATGCCTTTTGGCTGAATAGTATCCAAAAGGATGAGTGCGATATCATTTGGATTGTCAAAATTTGATAAGGAATCTCCATTAATCACAATCTGATTCCAATTATCCGTTATATTTCCAAATTTATTTTTAAATAATTGATAATTGTTCCGAATTAAGTTTTTTATTATGCTGATTTCAATTAATAATTCATCTTTATCATTAGGAATGGTATTGGGTCTGATAGATTTTCCCCATACGTAATCATTAATATCTTCTTTTTCTTTATTTATTGGCAACCACTTTGAAATTTCCCGGATATTGGTTTCAGTAATAAAATGATCCGGATTGTTAAACAACGGATTTTCCACTAGATTTTGTTGAAAATTGCCGTTAATGCTGCCTGCCATTAAAATAATTTCTTTACTCATATCAATGACAAAAATATTCCCATTTTTCTCATTTCCTAATTTGTTAAGAAATTTGGTCATGATCCCATTTGCCTGATTAAATGGAAGAGGAACAGATCGAGTGAAGCTAAAAATGTATTCAAACCCAGGAATTTTCTTTACCATCATTTGAGAACTTAACTCATTAATAAAGGTTAAAGCCGGGTTCAAATTTTCATCTTCCAAAGTTGGTCTGATATTTTCTGTAATCGATAAATTAGCAATAGAGGACGCAGTTTCCTGGATTTTTGTAACAATGGAGGAATTCCCGGCATAAACCAGTTCGGGTATTCTTTCCTTTGGGAGATGTTTGATACAAAATAATATGATTTCCATCATTCTTAAAACGGATTTGTTCGCTCCGTTTTCGGTGCCACCAGATAGTAAAATTATATCGGGTTGATGGTTTACGACAGAAGATAAAATCTCATCAATTTTTCTAGAGTCATTCAAACTGATTTGATCTGAATGTTTCAAATGAGTTGAATTTATTAAATTCGACAGGCTGGAAATGGACACGCCTTCCAGTAAACCAGCTGTGATAATGGAAATCTTGTCCAAAAAGCCATATGTAAAAGCTATTTGATCAATGCCACTTCCATCGGTTTGGCTTGGAACTATTAAATTCATGTCATCATCGAGTAACATTCTTCCAGATATTTGTTGTAGATTGTCGATTGCCTTAAAAAATCCTTCCCTTATATCGTTATAAGGAGGTTTATAAGTTGTATCCGCTTCACTGGTTGCCAATAGATGAAATTTTCCATTTACCACATCAAATAGAAACAATTTTGTCGTGTGAATATCAATCTTAATTCCGAGAACAGAGGCTAATTCAATTAATTCACTCATTTTTTACCCACTCATTAAATTATAAATAAATGTAATGATAAAGTTTAGCCTTTCAATTAAAGCTAGCACCGATGAAATGATTACCCCCGCAAATATTGAACCAAGTGTTATGCCGATAAAAATTGTTCCTATTTTTTTTGAATAATGCATAAATCTGGAGAATACAGATAGATTGTCGGAAACTGATATCGTTGAAAATTGAAAATAGAGTAATGATGAAATAGCGCCAATTAAAAGAATAATACCTCCCATTAATTTCTGGAAATTTATTGAATTCAAAGAAAAAGGTTCAGTGATCATATCAATCATCGGCAATAAAGTACCAGAAAATGCACTTGTTAATATGATTGCAGCACCACTACCCACTAAAAATGCCAGTGAAACGTTTCCTATTGAGCTTGTTCTTTTGAATAATTTGAAGAATAATAGAATTGATAAAGTTACCGGAATAATTTGAATTATTCTCTGGTTAGTATCTCCAGTGAATAATGGCATGATCATTTTCGGAATTAAGACTTGATAAAAAATTAATACAAATACATATGCAGAAGCCACGCCAATAAATAAATAGGTTGCGATTCTGAACATTGGGTTATCACCCAAAATATAGCTAAAAACCATTATTGTCAGAATGAAACTAAATAGTAACCAGAAGAATTGATCTTGATTCATTTATTTTTCTCGCCTATCGGAAGATAAAGCTTTATTAAAAATCGAAATAACACCACCAGCCAGAATGAATAAAACAAAAACAATTGCTGCCAGTTGGCTAATAGCCCAATACCTACCGATATTGTTCATCCCAGATTGGGATAGTAGATTAAAAGCCAAACCACCCATAATTCCACTCAACATACCATCTATTTGATTTGTTTGTAAATAAGGTTGTAATAAAGGTGATGCTTTTGCGGAGGAGATAAGTAATAGATTTGAATCAGTGACGAGTAAATTTATTTGCTCAATCCATAATTTTGCATTCTCAGAGTTGTCAGTTACCATGATGATCATGTCAAAGTCGTTTATTGTATTAATCTCAGAAAGAGGTGGTTTTTCCCAAATATTAAGATTCAAATCTATCCCTGGTGAAGTCATTTTGGGATTGGAAAGAAATGCCTGAATTCCTATACCATAACCAGGCAAATATCCAAGATTTGTATTCCTCTCCTCGAAATTATAAGAAGGAACATTAAGGTGAGCGTTTCTTAAAATTTTTTCTGATACCAATACGCCATTTGGATTGGTGGCAATAGAAGTAACCCAGTGATTATTAGAAAACAGGTTCTCAAAAAATCCTTCTGAAATTAAATTCATCTCAGGATAAGCACTGGCTTCTGTTTCAAATACAACCAATACATGACTTGGCTCTTGATTCCGGTTCAGATACCCTGTTGCAAGATTGTGGAATCTGACTGCTTCAGCCGGCAAAATTTCCGGGAATTTTATATTTGTATGATCAACAAATAATGAATAGATGATAATGAATAATAGAAATGCAGGAATCAAGAAAACTTCCATTCGATGCAATAATGTTTTTGGTTTCTTTATTGATTTATTAATTTGCACTACAGGAGAAATAATTTCTTCTAATATTCTTAAGTGGGTTTTTTGTTTTTCTGTTATATCAATTGTCACAGAATAAGCAGGTGGTGGAGAATAAGTTTTAGTAATACTTTCCGAAGTCAAGACCCCTTGTAGTCCAGCTAATGGACCAGATTTTTCAATTTTTCTCTGTGATTTTAATCTGGACACATCAGGTGAAACAACTTCAATTGGCCTGATCGCTTTTAGCCATTCCGGTAGATTCCCTTTTTCAATTTTATTCACTTCTGAAGAATCTAAAATTTTCTCTTCTTCAATCATTTGCAAAGGTTCAATCTCTTTGTAGTCAAAATCGATGTTTTCTAACCAATCAGGAACATTATCGAATTTGAAAGGGAGAACATGTTTGTCAGATTCATTTTTTTCGGGTTGTTCTTCATGAAGATGTGGACCAGCTTCAATCACATCATCACTGCTAGCAGGAAGTTGAATATTATCAAACCAATCTTCGCTTTCATCGATACCGATAAATGGTTTTACAGATAGACTTTTTAATTCAGATTCCTCAAGTATGAAAGCTGGTTTCTCTGGTTGATCTTTTTCTAAAGCGTTAATTTCCGGTTCTAATTTGTTGTGATGAGAATCAAATTCATCTGATTTAAATTCATCATCGATTTTTGATTCTGGTGACATATCTAATTTGTTGAATAATAAAACAGAATCGTATGTTTCCTCAATACCTCCTTCAGAATCTTCTTCTGAAATTGATTCATCAAGAGTTTTCTTTTCTTTCTTTTGATTGATATCTTTGATCCAGTCAGGAAGTTTTTCTTCCTCTTGGTCACTTTCTGAGTCGGAGCTTTCTATTATCTCTTCATCAACAAGAAAATTCGCTTTTGATAACCAATCAGGCAGGTTGAACGATTCTATAGGTACTCTGGTTTCTTCAATTGGTTCTTTCTGATCAGGTGATAGCCAATCAGGTATTTCTGTTTCGTCAAAAATTTCATCTTTCTCAGATCTACTTGAGATATTTTTACTCAACCAATCTGGAAATTCTTCTGCTGGAGTAATATTTTCATCATTTTCAATACCCAAGGAATTGGGGAATTCAATTTGCCAATCTTTTTTAATCTCATCAATTTTTGGTGGCAGATTGGATATTTTTTCTTCAAGGTACTCATCATTTTTTTCTAACTGTTCCTCGTCATCTGTTTCTTGCATATTACGTAAATCTGCAATCCAATCCATTGAATTTTCATCATGGTGTTGATCTTCATCTCGCAAAGATTGGACTAAATCAGAATTATCTGTTGATATGGCTGGATAGAGATCTTCAGTTTTTCCAGTTTCGATCTTTGTGTATTCTTCATCAGCCTGTTTAATTTCTCCAATTCTTTTTAACCAATCTGGGGCTTCTTCATTTGGACTTTCATCTGAAGGAACTAAGTTTTCATTCTCGATAGGGAACTTGGTTTCGCCAGGTTGATCTTCATCCCTGGATTCTCTCAATAAAGCCAGCCAATCAGGTTCAGATTCAGAATTTTTAATATTATTTCTAAATTCAAAACCACAATTAACACATTTGATCGCAGAAAGATCGTTCTCAGTATTACATTGCGGACAAGTAATTTTTTCTGTCATTTACTTCCTGTCATATGGTCGATCGAATCCAAATACAATTCTCAGGCTGGTTAGAATGGCACCTAAAGAAATGCCAATCAAAATACCTGTGCTGCCAGCGACAGGTAATGAGTTTAAGGCATTGATTAGTGTTTTTATGAGGGGAATATTTTCTCCCAAAGATAAGATGCCACTAAATAAAAGTAGAAATATGATCGTAGAAATTCCGAAAACAATTGCTAATAGATTTTGTTTCCTCGTAAAGAACCGGAAACACGCCAGGCTAAGGGTCAAGGCAAGAACAGCTAACAAGCTTGATTCAACAGTAATTATTGTGTTACTTGTTAGATTCACAAAAAATTGGTTATTGGGTCCCAATAAAATTCCAATTAAAACAACTGTAATAAATCCAACAATAAAGAATGGGCTTCCGTAATCACGTTTTTCATTCGAGAAGACTTTGTTCCAATGTACAGAAAATAAATTGATTATCGCAATTGCCAAGGCGATTGCGCCTATGATAATAGCCCAATCTAAAATATATAATCGGATACTATCTAAAATTGTTCCAGGGAAAAACAAACCCAGGATTAACAATAAACCTGAGGAAAATGAGACAATAGCAAGAAAAATCTTTTTCATAGCAACCCAACGAATTTAAAGAAAAGAACAAATAATATTATGACAATTACAAGCCATCTTAACAAATCCTGAATTAACAATGAAACCTTGAATATTGAATTATTGGATAATTGTGCTGGAATTGCAAAAAGCTCTTCTCCGAGTAAAGCGTCTTCAGAAAAAGCGTAACTTACAGACTGTCCTTCAAGACTATCTGTAGCTGGTAGAGAAAAATGGTTCTTTTTTTGATTGGCATCCAGTAATAATCCAATTTCAGGTCCAATGTTTCCAACAAAAATTTGAGTGGACAAATCTTCATCTGATGACGGTGGGATACCACCTGCAATATAACTCAGGTTTGTGGCTCCGGATAAATATGCATGTGAGTGAAAATCTGAAGTAGAACTTGATTTGTCAATTAACACATTTTGATGTTTGGATTGTGCTAATAGTGTCAAATCGCCACTTCCCACAGTGGTAACGGGTGGGTTATCACTCAAGATGCTTTGATCAATAATCTGGTTTAAAGTTTCCAGAGCTACTAACGAAGCCGCGCCGTGAATGTTGTTTAAATCTGATTTTCCAAGAGAAATATGCAGTCCTTTGCCATGTTCAATGGATAAACCAATCGATTTACGCAGATTGAGTATGGAAGAATATTTTCTTATTTCAAAGCGATTTTTTATTGAAGATAAATAAAAAACACTCCCTGCAATCAGGATAATAATTATGAAGATCAGAAAAAATGACAATGTGGTACTACTCATTAAATTCCCTGTTATTTACATATTCCAGAAATGCTTTCGATTGTTCTTGATCTTCCAACACAGCAGCCAATTGGCTTATGATTGAATTTTGAATAAAAGGTTTTGTCATCCATAATGATTGGGCTGCAACAATCCTGATCGGACCGGCTGCATCTAATAAAAACCGAAACAACCCTATCAGATGATACCGTTGCAAGTATTGAGCCCATTGATACCAATATTTTTGATTGACCTGCATCAATTAAGTATAGCAAAGAATTCATTTAATAAACCATTTCAGGAAAATATCAGGAAAATTTCCATAAGTTTTTTCCTCCCCCGCGTCCTGCAAATTCAATTATTTCCTCTTTCATCCGATTTGAATTGTTCCAAAATGTGGTGATTTGAGATTGATAGGCAGCGATGGCTGCATGCCAGGTTTTGATATTTTCGTCCTGTAAATCAAATTTGTTTGGAGTCAATCTGGAATAATCAATAGGAGATGATTGAGATTTAATAACATAAGGATAATCTTCATAAAAGAGGGCAGCGTGGTGGGATATCTTTGTTATAGCCGCCACAATGATACGATGGTCTAAATGATTACCTATTGCCATCGGTGAAACAATAACGTCATCGTTTGTCACTTTAAAGTCGATTTCATCAGATATTTTATCTACGAGAAAAAGTTGAGAAGGCGGGATTGGCTGATACAAATCATCTTCTTCTCTTACAATAGGATTGTCATATCCATCTTTACGATAAATACAATCGGGGAAGTTAAAATGTTTGTATCGAGCTCCAAGGGTCTTGCAGGCCTTTTTGTCCTCTAAACGCCTTATTTTTGGGGCATTCCAAGGTAATTCCCATCTTTTGTGCAAAGAAAGCGCAAATTCTGACAAATTTTCATCATTAGGCGATCCGGAAAAAAAAGTCCAAATCTCTACATCGATCTTTTTATTGACAAGGTAATTTACAATGCCGCCAACAGATAAGGCGACATCATCGAGGTGAGGAGAAATAAAAATATATCGCATAGATTCTCAAATTTTTAACGTGATAAAATAATTTCAATGATAATATAAAAAAAAAGTAGTTTTCAAGGAGAATAGAATGAGTTTCCTTGCAGATTTGATGGGTAGTGTGCCTTGTCCAGCGCATGCAAGAAATGATGTTGATCGATTAATTGCCGAGTTACTTCGTATAGGTGAAACAGAGGATTATTTATCAGAAAGACCAGGTGGTCCTTTTAATGTGCAATGCCGGCATGTTAGAGCGATTGAGATTGGAAAAAGGTTAAACGAAATTGGGGGAGAGAAATTAATGGAATATACACTCCGCCGGGTAAAAAAGAAATTAGGAAAAACTATTTTTGCCCATTTAGAATATGCCTGGGACGATCTGGGTCAGTGGATTCCTTAATATAAATAAAAAATCAGCATTAACTGATTTTCTAAAATTTTTTTAGTGGGCCCGGAAGGATTCGAACCTTCGACCAAGCGGTTATGAGCCGCGCGCTCTGCCGCTGAGCTACGGGCCCCCTCGGCTTCGAAAATTATATCACAAAGAATAGTTCAATGTAAAAATATACTGAATAAAATTTATTCAATTTTTAGGATTTAATTAAAGGGAAGTCATTATTACTTCAAATGCTTCGGAATTTGTGGAAACAAAAAGAGGCTGAGTTTTAATACATCAGCCTCTTGAACCTCTGATGCAGCGTTCATCAGAGATCAGCAATGGTAATTATCTGGCAGTAATATCCTTGCCTGCTTTGATTACATACAATGGTGCTTCATGGTTCCAGATTGCTTCCCAAACGGACTCAGCATTTAAAACGACAAGATCTGCGTTCCCACCTTCTTTAAGATTGTGACCTTCAGCCCCTAATGCCTGAGCTGCATTGGTCGTGATCAAATCATAAAGAATTTCCATTTCCTGCCGGCTATTCATCCACATTAAATGCGCTGCCAGAAATGCAATTTCCAGCATATTGTTGCGACCAAATGGATAATATGCATCAGCAATATCGTCCTGGCCTAGAGCAATTCGGACACCCGCTTTGTAGAGATCTTTAACTCGGGCGTATAATGGACCTGTTTGTGGATCTGAGACAACGCCAATCTGGGCTCGTTTGAGCAAATATTCTATTTTTCGATAATAAGGTTCAGGATATAACGCCATTGCACGACCATGTTGGGCTGTTACACGGCCTTCCCAACCATTTTTAATCGTGGTTACCGCTAACATCTCCAGCGTTTTGAGAGTAGGATCACCAGCATCATCAATTAACATGGAGACTGGTTTATCATATTTTTTTGCTATGGCAAACATCCGGTCAATGTGTTCCTGGGCATCAGCATCGGTATATTCGATCCACGGAATACCTCCCACCACATCTGCGCCTAATTTCATGGCTGCTTCAATGTATTCTTCTGCGCCTGGATCTCTGACGACACCATCCTGAGGGAAAGCGACAACTTCCACTTTGACACGGTTTTTGTACTCTTCTCTGGCTCGAATTAAGGCTTTGATTCCTTCTAATTTGGCTTTTGTATCTGTGTCTGCGAAAGCACGGATGTGTGTATTTCCAAATTTTACGGCTAAATTAAGTGCTTTGCGAACATTTTCAATGATCCAGCTTTCGTCATATTGTTCTTTTACATTCGCTGCCAATTCAATTGCTGTCATAGCTCCACCCATGGAACCGTCGGTGTAAGCTCCCATAGCTGCTTCGTCCATCATTGAAAGTGTGTATACCTTGCATAAATGCAGATGACCATTCACGAAGGATTCGGTAACTAATTTGCCTTCCGCGTCGATCACTTTCTGTGCATCGCCATCCACTTTTACATCGATTTTAGCGATTTTACCATTCTGAATTGCAATTTGATATTTCTCACCTTGAGAAGTTCTGGTTGTTGCATTTTTGATTAATAAATCGTATGTCATGGGAATTCACCTCCTGGAAATAATTATTTAGTTTTATTTCTGTCTTGAATTAATTTCTGTGCCATTAGAGCACCATCTTTTATGGGTTCATAACCAGTGCAGCGACAAAGATGTTTATTCAATGAATTTGAAATTTCTAATTCTGAAGCATCTGGTTTATTCTCCAATAAGCCATATAACTCCATAACGATCCCTGGCGTACAGAAGCCGCATTGAATTGCACCGGACTCGGAAATTGATTTTTGGATCGGATGTAATTCTTTTCCTTTGGCCAAACCTTCAACGGTTAGTATTTCTGCACCAGCAACTTTCCTAACCGGTGTATTGCAACTTTTGGTCGCTTTTCCATTAATCACAACAGTACAGGTTCCACAGGTTGCGTTATCGCAACCTCGTTTTGTTCCGGTCAAATTCAGAATTTCGCGAATTACATCAATTAACATCATTTCTGGATCAACTTCCACAACCCGGAGCTGACCATTGATAGTAAAACTAATCTTCTCAACCATTATGCATACTCCTTTTGTTGTTTGTTTGCTAAAGCTTGTTTAATTATTTCTGGAGTGACAGGTATCTCGAAGAAGTCGACACCAATAGCGTCGTAGATTGCATTTAAAATAGCAGGTGCGGGACCAATTACAGGATGCTCGCCTATTCCACGAGCGCCAAATGGTCCAACTGTACCTGGAGTTTCGATAAAATCAATGGTCTGCTGAGGTGCTTCTTTATAGGTGGGTAAATGGTATTTGAAGAAATGAGGATTGGTTATTTTACCATCCTGATCAAATTCTACCTTTTCATACAGGGTTGCACCGATTGCCATCAATACTCCCCCCATTACTGATCCACGGATTTGTAATGGGTTAATCACCTGACCCACATCAAAAGTCGAGGTGAAATGATCCACAAAAATCTTACCTGATTTCTTCTCAATTCGAATCTCCGCTGCCTGAGCTCCAAATGTGTATTCAACACCCAAACTTCCCTGACCATTATGGTCTGGATTGGAATAGCGTGGTAAACGTGCATCTGATACGGATTGTGCCACCTCTCCAATGGTTATTCCATCGCTAGTGATGTAACCGCGGCTGAGTTCTGGAACTGCAACGCGTATGCTTGGGTCGTTTTTCAGGAATACATATTCCCCATCATAATCGAGATAATCTACATCTGTCTTAAGCACTTGCGCAGCGGTCTGCTTCAAGACCATAATCAATTTATCTGCAGCTCTGATAATGGCACGACCACCCTGGGTGGTGAACATGGACCCAATCGTCTGCCATTCATATGGTGAATATTGAGTATCAATATCATTGTAGACTCGGATACGCTCCGGTGGAATCTGCAATGCTTCTCCTGCTATTTGCTGAACAATCGTCCGTAAGCCCTGACCAACTTCCGCACCGCCCATATTGATAGATATGCTCCCATCAATATTCATCTTGATATAGCACCCTTTGGTTGAAAATGGAGCACCTTTTGGCGATTTCATTAATGCTGCAAAGCCTCGACCATAATAGAAGTTTTCATCTTCTTGCAAAGATTCTTTTGAGAAAACCAGATTTTGAACCTTCTCGGCGCAGGCTTTCATATCGCCGTTCGTTTTCCACATTGTTTCACCAAGCGAGTTCACTTTTCCTTCACAGAGATAGTTCATTTCTCTTAATGCAAATGAATCCATCCCTAATTTTCTCGCCAGAATTTCGATTAATCTTTCGGTTGCAAACTGTGCTTCCTGGTGCCCATATCCTCGATATGCTCCAACAGGTGGGGTGTTTGTGTAAACCGTGTAACCGGACAAATCACAATGATCGAACTCATACGGTCCAGTGGAGTTATGAGTAGCAGCAATGGTTACATTCACGGCTGTATCAGCATACGCGCCACCAGAATGTATTACTTTTGTTTCCATTGCTACCAATTTTCCATTTTTCTTAGCACCGATTTTCATAATCATTCGGATGCCATGCCCCAAAAGGGTACTGGTGAAATCTTCTTTACGAGATGCAACCCATTTCACAGGATAACCTGGGACAAAACTGGCAATGTAAGCTACGGTTTGTTCCACGGTGATGTCTGACTTGTAGCCAAAACACCCACCAATATCCGGGATATGAACCCGAACATCTGATTCTGGCAACCCATAGGAATGAGCCAGATCCTGTCGAATAATGAAAGGGCAAATGGATGATGACCAGGCTTCAATCGTATTGTCTTCTTTAAACCAGACAATCGATCCATGGGGTTCAATCGCTGAACAGGAACCAAATGGATAGAGAAAATCACCTTCGACCACCACATCCGCTTCGGTGAATCCATCTTTTCCCTGTCCCTTTTTGAGGTGATAAAGATTGGCGACATTCGTCCCCGGTTGAGGTTTTAAAGTGGGAAGATGCCAATAATCACCATTTTCCTCGTGAATCAAAACTGCATCTTCACTCATCGAATCGCGGGCATCGATGTAGACAGGTAAAGGTTCATACACAACCTTAATTTTCTCAAGGGCTTTCTGGGCATTGAATGTAGTGTCTGCGACAACAGCAGCGACAGGTTCTCCAATGTATCTTACTTTTTCGTCAGCCATGGGGACAAGATCTTTGATATTATCCCCATAATGTAATTTACAACCTTTACCAGTAACGACTATTACTACACCAGGCATTTTTTCTGCCTCAGAGGTATCAATTGAAATAATTCTGGCATGAGCATACTCAGGGCGTAAGATTGCCGCATGGAGCATTCCAGGCAAACGAATATCATCCAGATATTGTGCTTTTCCAGTTACTTTATTGATTGCATCCGGTCTGATGTAAGATTTTCCGATATATTTGTAACTCATACAAATTTCTCCTTTCTTAAAATGCTTGGCTACACCTATTCCCGTCGATATGGTTTGAGTAGAGCGGCTGGGTAAGAAGCATTTCTTCCGGCTAATACCAGTGCAATAATGGTTACTACATATGGTAACGCCAAAAAAGTTTCGTAAGGAATCGGTAACTGCAATCCCATTGCCTGTAATCTGAGTTGCAAAGCAAAGGTACCACCAAAAATGAGGGCTCCACCCATAACTTTTACTGGTGACCAATTGCCAAAAATGACAATTGCAATGGCTACCCATCCTCGGCCAGCGATGATTCCGTGTGTAAATGCTCCTAATTGCGCTAAGGAAAGAAATGCACCACCAGCCGCCATTAATCCACCACCGATAGCAAGAACACTGTATCGGACATAATAGACATTTACACCTGCAGCATCAACCGCTTCCGGATTTTCACCAACCGCACGGATATGTAAACCAAATTTGGTTCGATAAAGAATGAACCAGGCAAGTGGAATAACCACCAAAAAGGTAATGTAAGTCAAAAGGTATTGATCAGAAATCTGTCCTAAAACAGGGACATCCCCTAAAGGTCTAATGGTTTCAAACGATGGGATTGCTGGAGGTGTTGAACGACCACCGTATACCAACCGGAAGCCAAAAAGAGATAAACCTGTCAATAATAGCGTTATGCCTAAGCCTGAAACGTGTTGATTAACACCGAGCGACACAGAAAGTAACCCCATCAATAGTCCAGCGAGAACACCACTGAGGATAGCTACCAATAAACCCATCCACAGAGAGCCACTTTTATCAGCAACGATAAAGCCAATAAAAGCGCCAAAAAACATGATACCTTCTATACCCAGATTCAGAATTCCAGCTCTTTCAGAATAGGTTTCACCTATAGCTGCTAACAGGATGGGGGTGGAAACACGAAATGTAGCGGCGATTAAATTTATTATGAAAACTTCCATCACATCCTCCTGAGTTTATATCGTTGAAGAAGCAACATACCGAGAGCAACCAATAACATGGTTGCCTGCGTGACTTCACCGAGGTAAACTGGAACACCTAATGCTCGACTCAGGGTCTGAGCGCCAGTTTCTACAAGACCGAAGAAAAGAGCTGCCAATCCGACCCCAAATGCATTCAAAGAACCTAGGGTAGCAATGATGACACCGGTATACCCATATCCAGGTGAAATTTCACCGATCAAATGGAAATGAATGCCTGCTACTTCGGCTACACCGGCGATACCTGCGATGCCGCCACTGATCAGGGCAGCCGTTAATATAGTGCGATTAACCTTAATTCCTGCAAATTTTGCTGCAGGTTTTCCCAATCCCACTGCACGCATTTTGAGTCCAAATGAGGTCCGTGTCATAACGATCCACAAGATTAAGATCAGGACAATCGCCAAAACAAATCCAAAATTTAATCTTGAGCGGGGTATTAATTTGAAGAACACAGCAGTAGGTGCAATATCAGGCGATTGAGGCCATCCTGAGTTAGGATCCCTCCAGGGACCATTCAATATTGCACTCACGATGTAGGCCATGATGGAGTTCATCAACAAAGTTGTTACTACTTCATCAACGGCTAGTTTTACTTTTAGCAAAGCAGGGATTAATGCCCAGACCATTCCTGCAACAAATCCACCGATAATCATTAATGGTAAAGCAACAATTGCTGGAATACCATGCATGGCCATACCAATCCCTGTTGCTGCAATTGCTCCAGCGTATAACTGACCTTCAGCCCCGATGTTGTAATACCCAGTGGCGAAAGCATAGGTTACAGCTACGCCGGTTATCATCAATGGTGTAGATTTGACCAGTATCTCTAATAGAGAAACCTTATTTTCAAGAGGTGCAAATAGAAAATAATAATAAGCATCAAATGGATTTGCATCGGCCAATAAAATCAAAACTGAGGTGAGTATAAAGGTTCCAATTAATGCGAGGACAGGAATGAGCGGTTTGACCCAAAAAGGCGGGTTGTCCGTTTTTACCAGACGCCATCGAGGTTTTTCAGTGTTTTCCATTATGTCTCCTCTCTGAGTGCGCCGGACATCATTAACCCTAATTTTTCAGGCGTAGCATCCTGAGCATTGATTGTTCCGACAATTTCACCTTCGTAAATAACCACAATCCGGTCAGAAATGCTCAAAATTTCATCCAGATCTTCTGATATCAACATGACCGCAGCCCCCCTGGATCGCTGCTCCAATAATTGTTGACGGACATATTCCGTTGCACCTACATCAAGTCCTCTTGTTGGTTGAGGAGCGATAACCACTTCAGGTTGCCGGGATAGAACTCTTGCCAGTAACACTTTTTGCATATTTCCACCGGAAAGTGTTCGAATTTTATCGGAAGGTTTTGCTTTTATTTGAAAATTCTTAATCAACTCTTCAGCATTTTTTCGAATTGCTTGTTTATCCAGGAAACCATTTTTTGAGTATTCATCTAAATGTTCCAGCGCAAGATTTTCATATACTGTCAGGTCGCCAACGACCCCTTCATGTCTATCTTCTGGAATACGACCCATCCCCATTTTTGAGAATTCTGAGGGATCTTTGCCTACTAGATTTTTATCATTTATTTTAATTACACCGCTGGTAGGTGACTTAACACCGCTCAATATTTCAGCCAGTTCTTTCTGACCATTCCCTCCAACACCAGCGATTCCCAGGATTTCTCCAGATCTGATTGATAATTTTAAATTCTTCAAAGCGGGAAGACCTTTGTCATCCAATGCACATAAGCCTTCAACTTCTAATATTTTTTTGTTGTCAGGATTAATTTCAGTTTGTCTGGTGACACCAAATGTATCACGACCAACCATCATGGCTGCTAATTGTTTTTGGGTAACATTAACTGTATCAACCGTACCAATAGATTTTCCATCCCGTAGGACAGTGACACGATCTGTAATTTTTGTAACTTCATCTAATTTATGGCTAATGAAAATAACCGATAAACCATCTTTTCGAAGTCGATTGAGTGTTTCAAATAAACTATCAACTTCTTGAGGCACAAGAACAGCAGTAGGTTCATCAAGAATCAACACTTTAGCATTGCGATACAATGCTTTCAGGATTTCAACTCTCTGTCTTTGACCTACGGATAAATGTCTAACGATGGATTTTGGATTTATATCCAAACTGAACTGGTCTGCCGCTTCGCCCACCTTTTTTTCTATCGCTGCTTGATCTAGTACGAAGCTATCTGTGTAACCAAGTACAACATTTTCAGCCACGGTCATTGGGGGTACCAGAGCAAAGTGTTGCGTAACCATTCCAACACCTTTTCTAATAGCATCCTTAGGTGAATTTATTGTAACTTTCTCGCCATTAATGAAAATATCACCGGTTGTTTGCTGATAAAGACCATATAAAATCCTCATCAATGTAGTTTTTCCGGCTCCATTTTCACCTAATAACGCGTGAATTTCACCTTTGCGAAGCTGAAAATCAACATGGTCGTTTGCTACCAGTTCACCAAATATTTTGGTGACCTTTTGCATTTCTACAATGTACATTTTATCTCCGACATTTCTCTCCCCTCTTAATAGAGGGGAGAGAATGATCTATATAAAAAATAATGTCAGGTGAAAAGTGGTAAGCCCTGACAGTATTCTAAGTTTAATTTGAACCGGCTGGAGCTTCTTCTGCAATATTCACGCGGAAGAGACCATCTTTAATTTCCTGTTCGCGTTGTTGTACGAGGCTAAGAATATCAGCTGGTAATTTTGCATCCATGCCATGCCAGGGTGCTAATGACGCTCCACCTTTACCAACCATGCTAAAATCTTTCAAATCCTGGGCAGTGAATGTACCGCCGTTGACCTGATTAATGACATACTCAACGGTTGGGGTCATATTCCATACCGGGCTATTGACAACATGGTCTGGACCTAATTCGTACTGGTCACTCATATTGCCGAAAGCGTACAAACCATTCTCAACAGCAGCGTCAATAACGCCAAATCGTTCTGCAAAGAGAACGTCAGCGCCATTGTCAACCTGAGCAAGAGCAGCTTCTTTTGCAGCAGCCGGATCAAACCAACTGTTGATGAAAGAAACAAGCACTGTGGCATCTGGATTTACTTCTTTGACGCCTTCAATGAAAGCATTGACGATACGATTAACTTCAGGTACCGGGAGACCCCCAACAACACCAATTACACCTGTTTCCGTTAATCCACCAGCCATTAAACCACAAAGATAAGCTGGCTCATGGATCCAGTTGTCAAATACCGCAACGTTGGGTTCTGATGGTCCAAAACCTGAACCGAATACGAAAGCGATTTCAGGGTAGTCCTTGGCAACACGGCGGACAGCTTCTTCATTACCGAAAGCGTCACCAAAAATTGCAGCGGGTTTCTTACTTTCAGAAACTTCGCGCAAGATTCTTTCCATATCACCAGAGTAACCAATATCGTCGGTATACTCATATTTGATTTTGCCTTCTTCTGCAGCTTTCTGTAATGCTGTATGGATAACACCATCCCAGGGTTCTTCAATAGCTGTGGCAAATGCACCAAAGAACAAAGGTACATCACTGGTCGTTACTTCTGGCGCTGTTTCAGCCGGTTTACAAGCTGAAAGTAAAACTGTTAGTAAAAGGGCGAATACAAGAATAACTTTTAGTTGCTTCATTTTGGAACTTCTCCTTGGTTAAATTGATTGATTGATAAAAATCGACTACAGAACAAAATGGTTAATAACTTTTTGTTAATTTCACCTCCCGCGAATAGATTTCTAATTAATTTTGAAAAACGCACTTTGATTAATTTGCGTTTGAAAATTGTAAGGAAAGTATAATTCTAAAAAACCGTGATGAAAAATTAATAACTATATAAATTAATTCAGTATAAGTTTATAAAGTTTTATAAAAAAAATCAAGACATTTTAACAAAAACGTGCAATTTGTCTGACAATTCAGGATGATTAATCTAATTTGTATCATTCAATGAAAAATAAGTGCCAACACAGGTAGGATATAATTATAAAATGACTGATGAAAATGAACTTAGCGACCGCGAGATAGAAATTATTCGGCTGGTTGCAACTGGAGCCAGCAATAAAGAAATTGCCAATGCATTAACGATCAGTCCTAACACAGTAAAAGTACATTTAAGAAATATTTTTGGAAAATTAGGGGTTTTGTCCAGAACTGAAGCAACCATGACGGCGATTCGAATGGGTCTGGTAGATTCACCAGGATCTGGAATTCAGACTGGAAAACTTATTGAAGTATTTCCTGCTGATGACATAAATTGGCAGGTACAACAGCAAGACATATTAACACCAGTTAATTCCTCAAAGAAAAATTTATTTCTAATTGTTGGATTAGGCTTGATTATCCTTGTTCTAGCAGGATTTTTACTCAATCTTGTGTTGTCTGCCTCAAATGAGCCTGAGGTTGGGATTACAGTAGCTGAATTGGAGGAATTAAGTTCAAAGCGATGGACAACTCTGCAAAATTTACCACAAGGATTATCAGGTATGGGATTTGCCCGTTATGAAAATAAGTTTTTGGTATTTGGCGGTGACAGTGAAAATTCAATATCAGACAGGTTATATATTTACGATTTAGATTTGGATGCCTGGTCAGAAGGAGCCAAACTTCCAACAGCCCTAAAAGACATTCAAGTAGCTATCCTGGGTGAGAGAATATACCTGCCGGGTGGAATTGATGGTAATAACGAAGTTAAATCCGGATTATTGATCTACAATCCTAGAAGCAACAACTGGGAAGAAGGGGGCGAGTTGCCAATTCCAATCAGTGGATATGCTTTGGCACCATACGAAGGTAAGATTTATTTATTTGGTGGTTTTGACGGAAAAAATTATTTGGATAGCATTTATGTTTTCGATCCTGGAATAAACGAGTGGATCCTGTTCGGCAGCATGGAAACCACCAGAGCTTATTCTTCTGCGGTTGTATTGGGCGGTCAAATACATTTATTGGGCGGAAAGAATGAGTCAGGGGTTTTAGTTAGTCACGATGTATACTATCCTCAGAGAGAAATCTCTGCAGAAAATGCGTGGGAAGATGCAGCGGATTTGCCTGAAGCCAGATATGGAATGAATTCCGTTGTTCTGGCTGATATGGTTTACACAGCAGGTGGAAAAAATTCGAAAGATGAATTCTTACCCATTATCCAATATTTACCTCCGAAAGATTCCTGGATTGAAATTGATGCCCCACCAACTGAAATTGGAATTTCACCAGCCGTTTTGCCATATGAAACCCGACTCTATATTCTGGGCGGAATGAATTCTGAAGGATATTCTGATTTATCGTTGACTTATCAGGCAGTATATACTGTTCTTGTTCCAGTCATTCAAAAGGATTAAGAGAAATTTAAAAAAAAACTGACCATTAGATCAGTTTTTAGGAGCGGGAGACGGGATTCGAACCCGCGAATGTTAGCTTGGAAGGCTAATGCCTTACCACTTGGCGACTCCCGCGCAACGTTGGCTATTATACCACTGATAAATTCTTTGTGAAGGCTGTTTTGAGGCTGTGTTTTGAGGCTGTTTTGAGGAAAATTTCCCTATTTTACTCCTCATAGGGTTGCACAACCAAAAGATAGGTCAATGCTCTTTTATCAGAATCACCATCCTGAACGCATAAACTGTCATAACGGGCGGGCAAGTTCGGAGCTGTAAAAGTGGATACTGACATTTGTCCAGCATTGGCACTTGCTGAAGCCAGAATATTTTTCGGATCCTGATCTTCAAACTTTCCTTCAATGGGTCTAAAAATTAGATACCAGGTGATGTCAAATTCGCTTTCATTTGTTAATGTAATTTCAATTTCCTGACTCTGAGGAACAAATGATTCGTAAGGTTGGCATTGGTTGCCATCATAGGTCAGAAAAATTTGAGTCGAAGCCATGGATCGGGGATCTTCATGGATAGAACAAGAAGAGAGAAGGATCACGATAAAAAAAATTACATACAGAATATTTTTTTGCATTCATTTAATTGTACATGATTCAATCTATTTACTGATAATTTTCAAAAATTGATAAGACGATATCTGCATAATGATAGCCTACATCCATAGGCCCATAAGCTTTTAATGCATCTCGCCAATTCCCATACTTTCCATATAAATTAGTGAGCATTCGACTTCCGTATTCGATATTGAATTCTGGATTGAATAATTCTTCCATGGTTGGGCGATTCGAAAAACAAGGACCATTGACACACATAAATTTTTCAGCGATACCATCTTTAGGCATAATTTGCATCAATCCGACCGCACCGGAGCTACTGTAGGCATCTTTGTTACCTCCGGATTCCTGAAGCATAACAGCTGCAATCAGATTTGGCTCCAAGGAATATGTTTCAGCATTCATAACGATCACATTACACCATTGCTGAATTTCCAATGGATATGAGGAGGAGATTACACAGGATGATTTCGTTTCATTTGATGTTTGATTGATGATCAATGATGTTTCAATAAAATTCTCGGGTGAGGCAGAAACAATTTCTGACGTGGATAATAACTTGTTTGCTGCAAAAATCAGAATCATTGATCCCAGTGTTACACCTAAGAAAATTTTATGAAAAGAAATCATGCTGTAATTACTCCAAGAAATAAAAAATATCGTTAACAATATAATAGCACAAAAGTTCTAATAATACAATAGAAAAATAGGTATTCCTATGAATAGAAATACCTATTTTATCAGCAGGAAATTTATTCTTTTTCTTCTAATTCACGTTTGTGTGCATTGATGATTTCCTGTTGCAGGTGGGCAGGAACTCGTTCAAAATGATCAAATTCCATATCGAAAATACCACGACCACCTGTTAGGGAGCGAAGTTGTGTGGTGTAACGTAGCATTTCTGCCATAGGAACCTGTGCAGTGACAACAGAACGACCTTTGTCAGTATCCATGCCCTGAACACGAGCACGCCTGGTGTTTAAGTCGCCAAGAATATCACCCATGTTATTCTCTGGAACAATGATTTTTACATTCATAATCGGTTCCATCAATACAGGACCGGCATCCTGGAATGCAATCTTGAAAGCTTCACGTCCCGCAATTTCGAATGCAACTGGTTTTGAGTCTACTGGGTGCTCTTTTCCATCAAAGACGGACACACGAACACCATAAACAGGATAACCAGCGATAATTCCATCCTTCATGGTTGAGAGAATACCTTTTTGGATAGAGGTGAAGTAAGATTGAGAGACAGCGCCTCCAAAGACATCCCAGGTCATTTCAAATTCACCTTCAGAAGGAAGTGTCTTCAGATGAACTTCACCAAATTGACCAGCACCACCCGTTTGTTTTTTATGACGATAGACACCTACACCTTCTTTGGTAATTGTTTCTTTATAAGCAACTTTAGGTTCGGTGGTATTAATATTTAATTGGAATTTAGAAGAAGCTCGTCTTACAGCGACTTCTATATGTTGGTCGCCCATACCCTGCAATACTGTTTGGCGGGTTGAGGCTTCCATTGTCCAGGATAAGGTCATATCTTCTTCGCACAGACGGTTTAATACCGTACTGATTTTTGCGGAGTCTTGCTGTGTTTTTGGAGAAACAGCAACTCGATACAAAGCATTTGGATATTTGGCTGAGGGCAAAATAATCGGGGTACTTTTGTCGCCAAGGGTATTACCGGTGACAGTTTCGGATAATTTTGGAACAATTGCGATATCACCAGCATGGACAGTTTTCACAGGGATATTCTCTTTTCCTCTTGGGATGCTGACTGTTCCAAATCTCTCTTCAACACCTTTATCATGATTCCAGACACGGGAATCAGAATTGACTGTGCCAGAATAAACACGGAAGTAGGTTTGTTTTCCTACAAAAGGATCTGCGGTGGTTTTCCATACATAGGCAACTAATGGGCCAGAATCTGAAGATGTGATTTCAACTTCAGTGTCCTTATTTGTCGCTTTGTATGGGCCAGCATCTATTGGAGAAGGCATAAGATTGATGATCGCATTTAATAATGGAACTAATCCGATCTGATTGGTTGCTGAAGAGGTGAACACCGGGACAAAACTTCCCTGCTTGATAACAGATTTTAAACCACGGGAAATTTCTTCTGGTGAGAGGACACCCTCTTCGAAGAATTTTTCCATTAAATCATCAGAACCTTCAGCTGCTGCTTCAATGATTGCAGCATGCGCTTCTTCAGCAGCTGCTTTAAATTCAGTTGGAATCTCCATACTCTCCGTACCGGCGCCTTTGAATGCTTTCATGGAGACCAGGTCAATTACCCCTTTAAAATCTGCTTGTTCGCCCCATGGGAATTGTAACGGAAGCAGCCTTACATCAGATAATTCCTGGAATGAATCAAAAATCTTCTTAAAGTTAGCATTTTCACGGTCCATTTTATTGATCAAAATAAAGCGAGGAATATTTCTTTCTTCACTATAATTCCAGGCCAATTCGGTTCCAACTTCGATTCCAGCGACAGCATCTACTAATATAATTGCACCGTCAGAGACACGTAAAGCAGAAATTTCTTCACCAAGAAAATCGGTATATCCGGGTGTATCAAGAATATTAATTTTGTAATCGTTGTATTCCACAGGTAATACAGAGGTGTAAATTGAAATACCACGACGCTGTTCTTCCTCATCAAAATCAGAAATGGTTGAGCCGTCTTCAATTTTACCCATACGATTGATCGCACCTGTAAAATTTAATAATGCTTCACCTAATATTGTTTTACCAGCGCCACTATGAGATGCGAATGTAATGTTACGAATTGACTCGGTCTTATATTCTTTCATGAACCTAACCCTTCTAAAAATATAATTTTCTAACTAACCTCTCAAACCAATCATTACTATGGTTAAAAAGGCAGATTGTCAAGGTATTCACTCAAAACCTCATTATTATATCAGTGATAATCAGAATCTTCGAGTGACTTCTTAAAAAAATCTAAAATTTCAGGGATTAATAATGTGTTAATTAAGAAAAAAATCATTGAGAAATAGATTTCACCATTTTCCAGGCTGGTTCTACTACATTTTGTAATTTGTTTTCATGATCGCGAAATGACCATTCACCTGGTTCAGTCCCAACAATCTCAAACCCAATTCTTTGATATAGACGAATAGCTGATTCATTTGTTTTCGCAACATTCAAAGTAACTTCACGGAAATTTCGCTTTAAAAGATCTTTTTCAACAACCTGGTACATGCGAGATCCCAAACCTGCGTTTCTAAATTCTGGTTTTATTCTGAATGCATACAGATATGCGCTGAAAAAACCATCCGCCAGATCTTTTCTTACCGAATTGAGTTGTATAAAAACCTGACCAATAACCCCAATCTGAGGAAGATCTGCTACCCAGAGAACATTTTTTCCCTGGTTTCTATTTTTATAAGCATTCAAATAAACCTGGCGCAAGTGTTTATATTCTCCATTCCATTCCAATTGAGGTAAATCAGAAAAAATTAAATGGCGAATGATGACTTTATCAATCCAAAGATGAGATTGTGTTTGATGTATACGGACTGGTTCAATTTTCATGTTCTTTTAAAGAAGCTAACACTTCATCCAGCAGAATATTTTCATGTTCGATGGAAAGAATTTCCTCATCCAGCCAGGCTTTGCGAAGCCGTGCGAGAATTTTCTTGTAAATTGGTCCTGGTGTGATCCCTAATTTTTGTAAATCTTCTCCACTGGTGAAAGGTTTTACTTTTTTCCAATGAGAAATATATTGATAAATCAATTCACTGATTTTATAATCATCAATTGTGTGGTAGAGAATAAAAAGAATATATGGCGATAAGGAATCTAGATACTCGGTGATTTCGCTGGGTTTCCTGTTTACGAGTTTAAAAATCATTTTTATTGACTGTTGTGCTTTTAAACTGGACTCGGTAACGATAGCAGGTGTACGTAATCTTTTACAAATTGGACGGGGATTGGTGTCTAAATTCATGAACCAGGTTATGAACGCCAGAATGATATTAATCTTTGAGTTTCCATTGAAAGGCGATATTTGCCAGATAGGATCAATTGGCAATTTTAATATTTTGACCATTTTTTCAATGATTTCCGAATTAATGCTTAAATTTGGATGAATTTCTTGCAGGAAATTTAATTCCTGTAATCGGAGTAAGGCAGGTTTCGGATCCGTTTCGGAAAGTATCAGATTCAATTCATGTCTTAATCTGTCACCGGATACCTGATTGATTAAATCTCTGGCTTCTTCCATCAATTGGAATGTACGCTCTTCAATCCGAAAATTAAATCTTTGTTCAAATCGAATTGCCCGAATCAACCTGGTTGGATCATCGACAAACGATAATGAATGCAAAACTTTGATCAAGCCTGAATTAAGATCTTCATATCCACCCCAATAATCGTATAGTTCACCATAATGGTTTCCATCCAATCGGAGTGCTAGCGTATTAATGGTGAAATCTCTTCGGTGCAAATCTAGTTTTATACTACTTCGCTCAACTTGAGGAAGGGCGGTGGGAAAATCGTAAAATTCAGTCCGAGCACTGATGAGATCAAGAGTTTCAGGTAGTTCAGTGAAATCCACATCTGAAAATTCTGGATAATTTTCCTTTAAATTCTGGTGGATCTCAGAAATTTGCCATTTGGCTGTTCCAAAACGTTTATGTGTGTTGACCTTACCACCAAAATGTTTTAATAAACTCTGCGTAAATTGAATCGCATCCCCTTCTACTACAATATCAAAATCCAGAGACGGACGATTTAAAATGAGATCCCTGACAAATCCACCCACAATATAAATGGCTGTTTTTTGTTGAAATGCGTATTGTGCTATCAGATTCAGTAAGGAGACATGCGCTTTAGGAAGTGCTGAATTTAGCTTTGTTGACAGGTTCTTTTTGTCCGCAAATGTGGTTTTAGGTTTCCCGATAGCTTTTAATAGATCAGTTCTCGTAATGATCCCAACAATTGAACCATTATTTTCATCTTTTACTGGAATTTGACCCCAGCCAGATTCAGTCATGACCTGTTGCACTTTATCCAGAGAATCCTTTACCTCAACAAAAATCTCACCTGTATCCATCAGGCTGGCAGCAGTTAAATTCATCTTGTGAGATATGGCTCGTTCCACGCTTCTGCGATTCAGTAATCCGACAATTTTTCCATCAGATACCACTGGATACCCCTCAAACCCATAGCGCTTCATCAATATGGACGCTTCTTCAGCACTTGTTTGAGGGGTAATAAGCAAGGGCTGTTTGGACATGATTTGAGCAGCTGAAATCGCCGGTTCCACAAGTTCGTATAGCTTATCAATTAATTGTTTATATATATTTTCAATGGCCGGTTCTCCGTCATCCACCTGGATCAATGCGGCTGCTGCTCTGGGGTGCCCACCACCACCAAACTGTTGCGCAATTTTTCCTACGTTTATCTGGTCTGTCGTTGATCTGGCGATTAATCGATGGCCTTCCTGAGATTTGACCAATAAAAATAAAGCCTCTGGATCCAGTAAATCTCTTATTTTGTGTGCAATGCTGGAAATTTCCTCATCCAGATCACTGGCATCTGCCATTGCAGTCACAATTCGATTTCCATGGATATCGAAATGCTGGGTTTTCAGGAGTAAGCGGTCATATACAGCTCTTTGATGATCAGACAAAGGGGGATTGAGATATTGATTTGCAATAGCTAAACTGGCACCTTTTTCTATTAAGTAAGCAGCAGCCTGTAAATCTTTTGGTGTCGTGTTAGCGTAAGATAATGAACCAGTATCTTCATAGATTCCAAGTAAAAATAGGGTTGACAGGAAAATTGAGAGAGGTCCATTTCTCTTTTTCATTTCCTCCACTAAAATCGTTGTACAGCTTCCAGTGCTTTCAAACACTGTTGTCCAATGTTGCGGTAAATCCTTTTTCTTTTGGTGATGATCAATGACATGCACAGTTGTATTTTTTGAAATCCCCTTCAAGGTAACCAATGCTTGCGTGTCTACGAGCGTAATATGTTCAATTTTGATGGGAGAGATATCTTTAAATTGATGAAGTGGTAACTCATTTCCACAAAGATCCAGAAATGCGCGTACATTTCTGTTAATACGATTTGGCAGGATTGCAATTGCATTTGCATCGAGAAGTGCCGCAGCGGTTAATGAGGAGATTGCATCAAAATCTGCTTGTTCATGGGTAAGAATGATATCCATAATTTCATTTTATCATTTTCTAAATCTAGAAACATCTAATGTTTTGATTGAAATTACTAATTCTTTTGGTATGATTCAGTTTGGAGATAACCATGGCACAAAAACTAAGTCAAGAAGAAGTATTACGATATTCGAGACATTTATTGATTCCCCAAGTAGGTTTATCCGGGCAACAAAAATTAAAAGATGCCAATGTTATGATTGTTGGAACTGGAGGATTGGGATCACCCATTTCTTTGTATCTTGCTGCCGCCGGGGTAGGAACGATCGGGCTTGTTGATTATGATATTGTTGAGGATTCAAATTTACAACGGCAGGTCATTCATTCAACAAAAAAGATTGGCATTCCAAAGGTTGACTCAGCCAAAGAATATCTGGAAGATTTAAACCCGTTCGTTAAGATTGAAACATTTAATGAAATGTTAAGCACTGAGAATATTGAAAGAATCGGAAAAAATTATCAGATCATTGTGGATGGCAGTGATAACTTCAGCACTCGATATCTATTAAATGATTATTGTGTTTTTCACAAAAAAACCTATGTATATGGATCAATTTTCCGTTTTGAGGGGCAGGTAAGTGTATTTGATGCGCAACATGGACCTTGTTACCGTTGCATCTTCCCGACACCTCCTCCTCCTGGTGTTGTTCCAAGCTGCGGTGAAGGCGGGGTTTTTGGTGTTTTACCCGGTACTGTTGGAACCATTCAAGCTACCGAAGTAATTAAACTTATCCTGGGATTGGATAACAATCCCTATGGAAAATTATATCTTTATGATGCGATTGATCTTTCTATTCAAACGATCCAATTACGAAAGAATCCCAAGTGTAAAATTTGTGGTACGGATCCGGATATTTTAACTTTGCAGGATACAGAATTTTTTTGTGAGCTGCATGACCACGACAATCCTCCACCACAAGAGTGGGGATGGAGTGTGCAGCAATTAAAAACTTCGATTGATGCTGGGAAAGAGATTCGGCTAATTGATGTTCGTGATTCGATTGAACGTGAAGTTGTTCTAATTCCTAATAGTGAAAATATACCCTATGAGAGAATTAATTCTGAAATAATTGCAGACCAAAATGTACCCATCATATTTTATTGTCGTAATGGCATCAGATCAGGTAGAGTTGTACAAAAACTGCGGAATTCAGGATTTCAGAATATATTTAACCTCATCGGTGGAACCAATGCCTGGGTAAGGGAAATTGATCCGGAATCTTTTTTGTATTAAGAATTGAGCATATGAATGGAATTGAATAAAAATTTATCTTTGATGGCGGTTTTGGCTCATCCTGATGATGAAACATTTGGCATGGGAGGAACATTGGCAACATACGCCTATGAAGGCGTGGATGTATATCTGGTATGTGCAACACGGGGAGAAGTGGGGGAAATGGACGAAGAATTCTTACAGGGTTTTAATTCTCCAGCAGAACGAAGAGAATATGAATTACGCTGTGCTGCAAAAAAATTAGGAATAAAAGAAGTGGTTTTTCTAAATTATCGTGATTCTGGTATGGCTGGATCAGACCATAACCATCATCCTGATTCATTATTTTCAGCAAATCTTGAGAAAGTAGCAGAAGAAGTTGTGCAAATTATTCGCAGGGTTCAACCTGATGTCGTTATTACTTTTGATCCGATTGGCGGGTACAGGCACCCAGATCACATAAAAATTCATGAAGCGACCGTTAAAGCTTTTAAACTATCTGCAGATCCAATTTATCAGGATCAGCTAAATCAACGACCTCATCAGATTAAGAAAATGTATTTTCACAGTATTCCGAAAGATTTTCTGAGATGGACTGTCAGGTTATTACGACTGGTTGGTAAAGACCCCAGAAAATTTGGAAAAAATAAAGATATCGATCTTGTTTCGATTGCAGAGGTACATTTTCCAACGCATGCAATTATTCATTACGCCAAGGTAGCAAACCGACGTAATGAAGCATCTGCCTGTCATTCCAGCCAGGGTGGTAGCCGGATGAGTGGTGGGTTGATGGGTTGGCTTCAAAGGATTTTAGGAAGCAAAGATCGGTTTATGAGAGCATTTCCAGAACCTTCTCCTGGTGAAAAAATAGAAAAAGATCTTTTTCAAGGGATTTAAATTAATAGAATGGGATTTCAGATTTCCCATTCTACTACAGTTAACTTTTATTTCGCTTTGAAAACCAGGTTGCCAGAATCCATTGAAACAATGACTTCCTGCCCATCCTTAATTTCCGATGTGAGCAATTTCATCGCTAATGGATCCATGATCTCTCTTTGGATAGATCTTTTCAGTGGGCGAGCTCCAAAATCAGGATCATAACCGACTTCAGCAAGATATTCCAGTACTTCTGGCTGGAGCTTAATTGTTAAACCACGCTCCTTTAATCTTTCAGTTAGTAAACCTAGCTGGATGTTGATAATTTGCTTTAGATCTTCTTTGGTCAAACGATGGAAGATGATTATTTCATCGATTCGGTTTAGGAATTCTGGCCGGAAATGATTCTGAAGAATTTCATGAACCTTTTCTGGGCGGATGTTCTCATCCTGGTACCAGATTCCACCACCTAAGTTACTGGTCATGATCACCACCGTGTTTTTAAAATCAACCGTTCTTCCGTGACCATCGGTTAAGCGACCATCATCCAATAACTGAAGCAGAACATTGAAAACTTCAGGATGTGCTTTTTCAATTTCATCAAACAGGATGACACTATATGGTCGCCGGCGAACTGCTTCGGTTAACTGTCCACCTTCATCATATCCAATATAGCCAGGAGGTGCGCCAACCAATCGTGATACAGTGTGTCTTTCCTGATATTCACTCATATCTATACGGATCATTGATCGCTCATCATTGAAAAGAAACTCTGCTAATGCGCGTGCGAGTTCAGTCTTACCAACACCTGTTGGCCCAAGGAATATGAATGAGCCGATCGGACGATTTGGGTCCCCCAATCCTGCACGCGCGCGGCGTACGGTGTTAGCAACAGTGTTGATGGCGTCATTCTGTCCAACAACACGTTTATGGAGTTCTTCTTCCAAATGTACCAATCGTTGCATTTCAGCTTCCAACAAACGAGTTACAGGGATACCTGACCATCTGGAAACAACTCCCGCTATTTCTTCTGCATCCACTTCTTCTTTTAACAAAGCTGAGACCCCTTGAAGTTGTTTGAGCTTTTCCTCAGCGGTTGAGCGTTTTTCGGACAATTCCCTTAATGTTCCATAACGTAAACGTGCTGCTTTTTCAAGATCAGAAATTCGTTCTGCTTTTTCAATTTCCAGGTTAGTGTTCTCAATCTTCTCTTTAATTTCTCTTAGTTCAGATATCGCAGCTTTTTCCATATTCCAGCGCGCGCTTAATTGACTCGATTCTTCGCGTAGATTTGCAAGATCATGTTCAATTTTCTTCAATCTCTCCTTACTGGCAGTATCCTTTTCCTTGGTCAATGCCTGTCGTTCAATTTCCAACTGCATGATATCTCGATCGATTTCATCCAATGCTTGCGGTTTGGAGTCAATTTCTGTTCTCAAACGGGCAGCTGCTTCATCAATAAGATCAATGGCTTTATCTGGAAGTTTTCGATCGGTTAGATATCGATTTGATAAAGTGGCAGCAGCTATTACCGCCGGATCGGTGATTCTCACTCCGTGGTGTACTTCATATCGATCTTTTAATCCCCGTAAAATGCTGATAGTGTCTTCTACGGTCGGTTCTTTTATCATGACGGGCTGGAAACGGCGCTCAAGGGCGGCGTCTTTTTCTACATGTTTGCGATATTCATCCAGGGTTGTTGCACCAATCATGTGTAGCTCACCGCGCGCCAGCATAGGTTTTAACATATTACCAGCATCCATAGCACCTTCAGCTGCTCCGGCGCCAATAACGGTATGCATTTCATCAATAAACAGGATGATTTGTCCTTCGGCATTCTGAATTTCTTTCAAGACTGCTTTTAATCTTTCCTCGAATTCACCCCGGTATTTAGCACCCGCAACCAGGGCACCCATATCAAGTTGGAATAATGTCTTATGTTTTAAGCCTTCAGGTACGTCGCCATTGACAATACGCTGCGCTAAGCCTTCCACGACAGCAGTTTTACCTACACCGGGTTCACCAATCAATGCCGGGTTATTTTTACTGCGACGGGATAGTATTTGAATTATTCTTCTGATCTCTTCATCTCGGCCGATTACTGGATCCAGTTTTCCCTGACGTGCCATGGATGTGAGATCACGTCCATATTTTTCTAATGCCTGGTATGTATCCTCTGGATTTTGACTGGTGACACGTTGATTTCCGCGAATATCGACTAGAGCTTTTAAGACTGCATCCTTCGTGATGCCGAATTGTTTTAACAAAGACGCATCAGAGCTTTCTGTCAGGGCAAGAAGAATATGTTCTGTGGAGACATAATCATCCTTCATGCCTTTTGCAAATTTTTCTGCACTGTTTAATGTATCATTCGCAGGTTTGGACAAACCAACCTGTCCAGTTGCACCATAAATTTTTGGGCGTTTTTCTAATTCTTTCTCAATTTCATCTCGAATCGCAATCATACTTCCAGCAATTTTGGTAATAATAGCTGGAACAATACTGTCATCCTGCCTGGATAATGCGGCTACTAGGTGAATATTTTCAATATTTTGATGATTATTTTCCTGTGCAATTTCCTGGGCATTGATAATTGCCTGCTGCGCTTTTTGTGTAAATTTCTCCAAGTTCATTCTTTACTCCTGTAATCCTTTTCGTTCCTCTTTATTGTAAACTTCGATTATCAGCAAAAGGTTAACAAAAAATTAGAAAATTATCAGTGCGAACCTGGAGAAATGCTAAGCGATTATTGTTTATAATTTGATAATGCATCCATAAAATTCACAGGAATATTGTTCCATTCCTCTTAGAATCGGGATCGTTATTGTTGCACCACATTGTGGACAAATTGTGGGAGCATTTTTGATCTTATCAATGACTTGCTGATCGATTTGTTCAGTTCTGTTCTTGTCAAAATCGCTGGATTGAACCTTGATAATCAATCCCTTCCAATCTTCACAATCTTGATGTTGGATATGGAATTGGGCAGAACTGTATTGTGCTCCTGAGTCAAAATTTATTTCAAGAATCTCCTGGGTCTTAAATATTCTTTGTTTTGACGTTTGAACAGATTCGATCAATTGTACTGGGATATCGATTAATACCTCCTGACGTAGCTCAAGCTCCTTGGTAATAAAAAGAAATTTCTTGGTTGCCACTTCTTCTTTTTGTTCAAAAAAAATGCGCTGGTCTGTTAAAAACAGGAAACCTTCAGAATCATCCTTTTATCATGAATAGAAGACAAATTTACTTTGGTTTGTAGATCAATTACATCCCTTTGCGTTACGATTAAATCTTTCTTCAATTGCTCAACAGTGGATAAAGGGGTGGGTGTTTGGCTCATTTTTACCTCTGTGAAAAAGAATTATGACGATTTATTGATCGTAGTTTTCAAAAATCATTCTTAAATTTGCCCAAAATTGATTTTGAAACTGATCATTCCATCTCTCCAGGAATCTATCATGGGTTTTTATTTTTTGGTTTTTTATTTCATCGATCAGATAAGTAATTCCTGGTTTTATAAAGTTAAATGGACCAGACTGACCATAAAATTTATTGATTTTTTGTTTTTCTTCGCTTAAAAAACGGTCCAGATCTACCAACCAGACATCATAATCATGAATTTCGCCTAAATCATCCTGGAATTTTTTCATGGTTGAAATAAATGATTCTAGTTGTGGATAAATTGGTTGAAATAGCTCTGTTGTGTAGCGCAGGTTTTTCATGGCAATTCGTAAACTATGTAAGGCTTTTGTATTATCTGGATTTGTGATAAAAGGGACAAAAGAAAAACAAATTTTGGTTAATTTTTCAACTTCTAAATAACCAAGACGTTTAAGTTCATTTGGAGGAGAAAAATTTTCAGAATCATAAGGATTTTTATCAATAAATATTTGAATTTCAGTCAAAGTTTTTTCTTTTTCAAAATCCAGTATTGATTGCCTCACCCCAGTTTGTTTTTTATCTCGCAATTGTTGTTTCCTGAGTAATAATCTTTGCAGTCCTGTTAATAATTTTTGTTCTGAAATTTCCGAAATTTCTTTTTCAAGGAATGCAATCTGAACATCTAAATCTCTTACTTTCGTTAATGATTTGGTCAATTTCTTAAATGAGCTGAACCATCTTTTAGAAGATTTTTTTCCTATAAATGACGAGAAAACGGTTATTGTATTACGGATTCTTCGACTCATGACCCGGGTGTGATGTAAGAATTCAATATTCTCATCGTATACAATACCCTCAATTTGATTTTCTAAGTAAGAAATCTGAGACTTAAATAAGTCTGCAATATATGATCTTATGATAATTTTCTCAAAGGTTTCCATAAAAGACTCCTTTCGTAAAACATCTATTAATTATCCACAAATTCAATCATATATTCAAATAAAAATGCGCTTCATTTTCAGAAGCGCATACGAATTGATTTTTCTATATAGTATTATTCTAAATCTAGTTGATCATCTTCTTCATCAACTTCTAGTTCCATTAATTCACCGGTGGCAATAAATACTGTTCTTTCACAAATGTTAGTTACCCTGTCAGCCAGTCGCTCAAGATTATGTCCAACCCAAATAATCAGGTTTGAATTATCTACATTTACTGGATCACTCATCATTAATTCAACTGCTTTATGATAAATATCTTCATAAATTCGATCAACAGCATCATCTTCGTAAGGTATTTGAGCAGCAGTTTTAGCATCTTCATTAATGAAGGCAGTGAGTGCTTCATGAAGCATACCAATTGATAATTCAGCCATTGCTTCAATTTCCTTCATGGGAATTTTTAAATCTACATTTTCTAACTTGACAGCCACCTTCGCAATTCCTTTGGCATAATCACCCATACGTTCCAACTCACTGATTACATCTAACATGGATGCTAATTCTCTCAGGTCTCGCGCCATAGGCTGTTGAGTGGCTATCACAATCAATATGGCATTTTCGATAGAATACCTTTTGTCATTGAGCTCAATATCATTTTGATAAATTTGTTTTGCCAGTTTTGCATCTCTCATTTTGAGAGCATTAACAGATTTGTGGACAGCCTCTTCTACCATGCTGCCAAGTAACAAAACTTCATCTTTTATATTCTGAATTTTTTGTGAAAATAATTTTCTGGACATAATGACCTTTCGATATACTTTTTTATCCAAATCTTCCGGATACATAATCTTCCGTTAATTTTTCTTTGGGATTGGTGAATATTGTTTGTGTATAATCATGTTCGACCAGATAACCAGCTCGATCAGGCAGCATATTAAAAAAGGCTGTGTAATCCGAAGCACGAGCAGCCTGTTGCATATTGTGAGTAACGATCACGATTGTGTACTTCTGTTTCAATTCTTGCATTAATTCTTCTATTTTCAAAGTAGCAATTGGATCCAGTGCGGATGCAGGCTCATCCATCAAAATTATTTCAGGCTCTACAGCTAAAGCTCTGGCAATACATAATCTTTGTTGTTGCCCCCCTGAGAGTGATAGACCAGATTTGTTTAAGTCTTTGTTGACCTCATCCCATAAAAAAGAATCTCTTAAGCTTTTTTCAACGATCTCATCTAATTGGTTTTTATTTTTAATCCCATGGGCTCTAGGACCATAGGCAACATTTTCATAAATGGACTTGGGAAATGGATTAGGTCGTTGAAAAACCATCCCGATTTTTTTTCTTAATGTAACCGGATCGAGTTCAAGAATATTCTCTCCATCCAGAATTATTTCCCCTTCTGTAGAAACAGATGCAATTAAATCATTCATGCGATTAAATGATCTTATAAATGTACTTTTGCCACATCCAGAAGGACCAATAATGGCTGTGATTTGCCGTTCCGGTATATCAATATTAATATCCCTCAAGGCTTGAAATTTACCATAAAAAAAATTAAAGTTTTTTACTGATATTTGTATTTTCATTAAACTCGAAACCAAGATTTCCTTAATAGATTTATTTTATCTTAATCGGAAAATTTAAATAAAAAAGTATTTTAAAACACTGATTATCCACATCATACGATTTTACCGCTCCTCCGTTAATAAGAGTTCAAATTCATGTTAATAAAATGTAAATAATTTTCAGAAAATTTCCTCCTCTAAAATTTTAGACTTCATGTGAAAGACCATTTTTCAATCAACAAAAATTAACAATTATTAACAAATTCATTGATTTCCTTCAACAAACCTTAACCTATCCTTAAATTAGAGTTAAGTTATGTAAGTTATATTTGCATGATGAGAAAACGCAAAAATAACAAAAGGAGAAAAAAGAATGTTGCGTAAGAATATTGTTTCATTATTATTGGTTTTAGTTATATCGTCATTAATACTGGCTGCATGTAGTGGATCAAATGCTACTCCTGCACCCAGTGAACCAGAGTCAAATCAAAGTGAACCGACTGAGGCTCCAGTATCTGAACCTGCTAGCAGTTCTGAATTCGTTACCTTAGAAGGTGATGTGATAGCAGACGGATCCAGCACTGTATTCCCGGTCACCACAGCGGTAGCAGAAGAATTTGCTCTGGTGGCACCGAATGTACGGGTATCAGTAGGTTTATCGGGTACTGGTGGTGGCTTCAAAGTATTTTGTGTAGGAGAAACAGACATCAGTGATGCTTCCAGGCCGATCAAAGATGAGGAAATTGAAGTATGCCAGTCCAATGGGATTGAATATGTAGAATTCCTGGTAGCCTTAGATGGTTTGACTGTGATGGTGAACCCTGAAAATGACTGGTTGACTGAAATAAGTGCAGAACAATTAGCCGCCCTGTTAGGTGCCAGCAGCACAATCACCAAATGGTCAGATTTAGATCCAACCTATCCAGAAGAGGATATTCTATTCTTCATTCCTGATCCAGACTCTGGAACACGAGATTACATGAAGGAAATAGTTGAAGAAGTCAGTGGTGACGAAGATTTACGCCAGGACGAAAACACGACCTTCTCAAGTGATGACAATGTGTTGTTGGATGGAATTGCAAATGAAAAATATGCCTTTGGTTTCTTTGGATATGCTTACTACATCAACAACAAAGACAAAGTAAAGGCCGTCCCGGTTGTCAATAGTGATGGAAATGCAGTATTACCCAGTGATGAGACTGTACAGAATGGGACATACAATCCATTATCACGACCATTGTTCATCTATGTCAACCAAAACAGCTTAGAGACCAAGCCACAGGTGGTTGAATTTGTGCGCTTCTTCTTTGGACCGGATGGAGGACAAGCCATCATGAGTGACGTCGGCTATAGCATGCCTCCTACAGGGACTTACGAAGCAAATTTGGAATTGTTAGCTGGATCTATCCAATAAATTAAAAATTGAAACATCCTCAATTGAGAGACAGATGGGTAATCATCTGCCTCTCAATTTTATGGAAAATTAAAGGACCATATTTGATTATGTTGAGAAATCTAAGTAAAACTTCGATCTTTTCTTTTTATAATCCACAAAGAGTAAGGAACATTAGAGAACGGATTATTGCAATCATTCTTTTTGGCTGTGGTATATTTTCAATTTTAGTCACCATAGGAATTATAGTTTCATTATTTTCTGAAGCAATTGGCTTTTTTCTCCGACCAGAGGTAAATTTATTTACCTTTTTAACCGGAACTAATTGGAATCCTTTAGCATCTCAAATAAGTCCAGAAAATTTTGGTGTACGACCTCTGATCCGTGGGACGTTGATGATTGCGGTCATTTCTGGTTCTATTGCTTTGCCATTAGGGTTAGGTAGTGCGATTTTTTTAAGTGAATATGCTTCTGATAGGTTGAGAAGTATTTTAAAGCCATTATTGGAATTATTGGCAGGAATTCCTACTGTTGTATATGGATATTTTGCTCTCTCATTTGTAACTCCGCTATTAAAAAGAGTATTAGAGGACCAATTAGGAATTCATGTTAGTTTTTTTAATGCTTTCAGTGCGGCAGTGGTGGTGGGGATTATGATCATTCCCAATGTGGCATCCATCAGTGAAGACGCAATGCGTGCTGTTCCCAGGTCATTGCGAGAGGGAGCATATGCGCTTGGTGCCACTAAATTTGAAGTATCGACAAAGGTTGTAGTACCTGCTGCTTTAAGTGGGATTGTCTCAGCATTTATTATTGGAATCTCTCGGGCAATTGGTGAAACCATGGCAGTCACAATTGCTGCTGGCGCAACGCCCCGCATGACATTGAATCCATTGGATGGTGTACAAACCATGACTGCATTTATTGTCCAAGTTAGTTTTGGAGATGCTCCGGCTGGATCTATCAATGGTCAATCAATATTCGCAGTTGGTGCGACTTTATTTATGATGACGTTTGTAATGAATATTATCAGTGCGTCCATATTAAAGAGGTTTAGAGAGGTTTATGAATAATGATTGCTGAAAAAAAAATCTCAACCGAAACTAATCAATATAAAGAAAATATTTCGAGACGTAATCGAACAGAGAAAATTTTTAATGTAATTCTTTTAATATCAGTTCTATTTGGACTTTTAATGCTGACAGTATTAATAATTGATATTGCAGTTGAAGGTTATGCATGGGTACGCCCAGAATTATTTGAAAATTATCATTCTCGAAAACCAGAGAATGCTGGAATGAAATCAGCAATTGCTGGAAGTATTATTGTAATTTTTATGACAGGTTTATTTAGTTTTCCTGTTGGCGTTGGTGCTGCAATTTATTTGGAGGAATATGCTCCAAAGAACAGGTTAACAGATTTTATTAATTTGAATATCAATAATTTAGCTGGTGTTCCTTCAATTGTATATGGAATGTTAGGTTTGGTTGTATTTGGAAGAATGTTTGGTCTTTTCTCAATAGATAGTTGGTTTGTTAAACTATTCAATATACCAATTGAGAGTGGGGCTACAGGAGGTTGGAAATTTTTCTTATTTGATATTCCCTGGTTAGAAATTCACTTACCATTTGGAAGAAGTATGGTGGCTGGAGCACTAACGATGTCATTATTAATCCTACCAGTTGTAATTATTGCTTCAAGGGAAGCGATTCGAGCAGTACCTCCTTCGATTCGTGAAGGTGGGTATGCTTTGGGAACAACAAAATGGCATGTGATCAGCACCCTTGTTTTGCCGATTGCTATTCCAGGAATTTTAACGGGAATGATTTTGTCTCTCAGTCGAGCAATTGGAGAGACAGCGCCATTGATCATTATGGGAGCATTTACCTATGTTCCATTCTTACCAAAAACTGTTTGGGATCAATTTACCGTGATTCCAATTCAAATCTATAACTGGATAACATTACCACAAACGGAATATCGAGTTCACTTAGCAGGAGCAGGAATTTTGGTTCTGTTATTTATATTATTTTTGATGAATGGAATAGCAATTTATCTAAGAAAAAAATTCGAAATTAAATGGTAATTATATGATACTGACAACAAATATCCAATCTTATTCAATCAATTTTCATGATGATGAATCTATCATTCGTGCAAAACAATTAAATATCTATTACAGTGGAAAATTAACGGTAGAAAATTTCAATTTACAGGTACCGAAAAATAAAATTACAGCATTAATTGGTCCCTCAGGTTGTGGAAAAAGCTCAGTCATTCGATCTTTTAATCGTATGAACGATATTATTCCAGGATTTTCCTTGGAAGGTGAAGTTATTTATAAGGGCAAGAATATTTATTCTTCTCGTGAAGACCCGGTTCGAATTCGTCGTCAGATTGGTATGGTTTTTCAAAAACCAAATCCATTCCCGAAAAGTATTTATGAAAATGTTGCTTTTGGCGCAAGGATCAACAAGTATCAAGGTAATCTGGATGAATTGGTTGAATCTAGCTTAATTCAAGCTGCTCTTTGGGATGAAGTCAAAGATAAATTAAAAGAAAGCGCTTATGCTCTATCTGGTGGCCAACAGCAACGGTTATGTATAGCGCGTGCGATAGCTGTCTCGCCAGACCTATTATTAATGGATGAACCTGCCTCAGCTTTGGATCCTGTTGCAACTTTAAAGATTGAAGAATTGATGTGGGAATTGAAAGATAAATATACTATTGTTGTTGTCACTCATAATATGCAGCAAGCCAGTCGAGTTTCGGATTACACCGCATTTATGAGTCTTGATCGGGAAAAAATTGAGGACAGAATTGGTGTTTTGGTTGAATTCGATGAAACAAAGAAACTATTCACAAATCCCAAACTGAAAGAGACTGAGGATTATATTACTGGACGATTCGGATAAAGATTCACTCTTTATTGGTTTTTCGCAATTAATTGATGGCACTGGTATAATAACAAGTTGCCAATTCTTAGTTAAAGAGTGAATGTTTAAATGCTTGATAAAGTAAAGTCTATAGAAGAAAAATACAATGAATTGTCTCTTGCTCTTGAAAACGTGGGAGATGATTATCAAAAAGCAGCTCAAATTTCAAAAGAGCGTTCTGATATTGAAGAGGTTTACGAAAAAGCACGAGAATATCGTCTTGTCTGGGAACAAATCCAGGAATCAAAGAAATTATTGGATGAAGATGACGAAGAGTTAAAAGAATTAGCTCAGTTAGATTTAGAAAATCTGGAACCAAAGTTAGAAGGTCTGGAACATGAACTTAAGTCTTTATTAGTACCGACAGATCCCAGAGACAAAAAAAATGTAATCATGGAAATTCGGGCAGGAGCTGGGGGTGATGAAGCCGCATTATTTGCAGCTGAATTGTTTAGGATTTATTCGAGATATGCTGAAAAAAGAAACTGGAAAATTGAAGTTCTGAGTTTAAATGAAATCGGTATTGGTGGAATTAAAGAAATTTCCTTCAGTGTGAAAGGCTCTGGAGCTTATTCACGATTGAAATTTGAATCCGGCGTACATCGTGTTCAGCGAGTACCAGCAACAGAATCATCCGGTCGCATCCACACTTCGACAGTCACCGTCGCTGTTCTGGCCGAAGTTGAAGAATTTGATATTGAAATTCCTGCTTCTGATATTCGTATCGATGTGTTTAAATCTGCTGGAGCAGGTGGACAAAATGTTCAAAAAAACTCCACAGCTGTTCGAATAACACATTTACCCTCTGGTATGGTTATTGCTTGCCAGGATGAGAGGTCGCAATTACAAAATAAGTTACGAGCAATGAGCATTCTCCGAGCTCGACTTTACGAATTAGAAGAAAACAAACGCAGTAACGAATTGGATGCGGATCGTAAGTCACAGGTTGGAAGTGGGGATCGATCAGAAAAAATAAGAACTTACAATTACCCTCAAAATAGAGTGACTGATCATCGAATAAATGTTTCTTCTTATAATTTACCAGCAATTCTTGATGGTGAGATTGATGTATTTATTGATGAACTTTCTATGAGAAGTGAATCCAAACGATTATCTGCAGTAGGTGAGGATGACGATTAGTATCGCCGATTGGCGATATCAATCCAGAAAAATTCTTTCTGAAATCAGCGAAACTGCTGAAATTGAGGTCAACGCGATTCTTTGTGATGTTCTTAAGACAGACATTGCATGGTGCCTGGCCAATTCGAATCTTGTTTTGGATCAAAACACGCTCGCTGAATTAAATGAAAAATTGAAATCTTTGCAGGTAGGAATACCTTTGCCTTATGTGCTGGGGAAAAAAGAATTTTTTGGGCACCAATTTTTTGTTGATGAAAATGTATTAATTCCCAGACCAGAAACAGAATTGTTGGTTGAAACTGCAATTGAATGGATCAATCGACATGATAAAACGAGTAAAGTAGTTGATATTGGATGTGGCTCAGGCGTAATTATAATTAGTTTATTGAAAAATTTTTTCTATATTAAAGGTTATGGGATTGATATCTCCAGAAGAGCATTGAATGTATCGAATAGAAATAAAAATTATCATGGTATCGAAAATCTAGAATTCGTTCAAATGAATTGTCTTAGCGGGATAAGTTCGAAATTTGATTTGATCGTGGCGAATTTGCCGTATATTCCTGAAGATTCCTTGAGCGATCTAAAAGTTTCAAAATTTGAACCTGACCTGGCATTAAATGGGGGCAAAGACGGATTATTGGTCATCAATCAATTGATTGAGCAGATTCCTTCCCACCTTAATTCGCCTGGATTGGCATTATTGGAGATTCAATATGACCAATCTGCCCTTGTAATTCAAACAGCTCAGAATTTTCTCCCAAATGCAGCTATTTCGGTTATAAAAGATTATTCATCTCAAGACCGCATTATTAAGATCGAGGTTTGATATGCCAGAAATTATTGATCTTCGCAAATCATTTGAAGAAGCATTAGAAAAATCAGTTTTCATCTTGAATAAAGGTGGCCTAATTGTTTTTCCTACGGATACAGTGTATGGTTTAGCTGCAAAGTTTGATGAGGTTGATGCGATTAAAAGAATTTACCAGGTAAAAGGACGTGATCAGACCAAAGCGTTAGCAGTTCTGATAGGCAATTTGGAACAAATTAAGATCATTTCCCCCAGCATATCCGTAAATGCAGCGAAATTAATCAAAAATTTCTGGCCTGGCGCACTGACAATTATTTTCGAAAAGCGCAAGGATTTAATAACACCGTTGTCAATCGATAATTCAATCGGTATTCGGATTCCAGATGATCCATTTGTCCAGCAATTATCAAAGCGGGTTGGCCCCCTGGCAACGACTTCTGCTAATCGCTCAGGATTTCCCAGTACGACAAAAATTGATGAAGTTCTGGAACAAATTGGAGATCGGATTGATCTGGTTGTGGGTGGTGGAGAATGTGGTGGTGGAATTCCATCATCTGTAATTGATTGCAGAGGTGAAGAAATTAAAATTCTTCGAGAAGGTGCAATACCAAAAGAAGAAATATATAATAAATTAGCAGCTTAGAATATTCAGAAGAATCTTCTACTTTGAAATCGTGAACCCTAATTTCATGCTACAATAAAAATATGGTGCCCGAGAATAAAGCCACAGGAACAAAAGAGCGATCCAAAAAAGAACACTTTCGACAAATTTATTTGCCATTAATCTTCTTTTTGCTTTTGGTAGTCATTGCTGCTGGATTAGTCATCAATATTTCAGGATCAAAAATTCAAACAATTCTACATTGGTCAAATATATCAGTGGTTATATTGATTGTTCCATTACTAATTTCCACCCTAATCTTTCTAGCAATTATCATACTTATAATTTATGGCCAGGCAAAATTCTTAAAATGGTTGCCCATTCATGCAGCGAATCTACATGTGTTTATTATGAAAATTGCTGTTCTGATAATGAATGGTTCAAATAAAATTGTTTATCCAGTAATTAAAACAAAATCAAAACTTTTTTCTCTCAAATCTATATGGAAGAAGGGTAGAATTTAGGTAATTATGAGTCAATCTGAATCATCTAAAAGTAAAATTTTTTTCGTTGGAGGTCTTCTTGGTCTTCTAAGCGGATTGTTGGCAGCTTATTTATTTCTTCAACGGTCAGAACAAAATGAGAAAAACCCGAGTATTAGCCCAGGTGATGGTGTAAAAGTTGGTTTAGGAGTTCTTGGTGTTCTGAAATTGATTTCTGATCTTGGTGAAAGAAGTTAATTACACTTTACTAACTAATACTTCTTAATAAAACCAGGGGATCAATGGAATCTTCAACACCTATATTACGGTATATTGTCGCTGGAAAATTTTCAAGAGATTATCTTATTTTACCTAATGGTAAAACCTGTATTGATATAAAAGGCGGTAGTGGATTCTATTCTGCTGCAGGACTTAGATTATGGGACAATGACATAGGATTATTAGGAATCGTAAATGAAGAATATCCCTTGGAGTGGTTGAAAGAAGCCGAAAACCGAGGTTTTGATATTCGGGGTATACAAAGGTTACCTGATTATTTTGACCAAAGGAATTTTGTTGCATACCCAACCATAGATGACCCTGATTCTAGCAATCCAATTGCACACTTTTCAAGAATTGGGGAACCTTTCCCTAAAACTCTTTTGGGTTACTCTGGATTAGAAATTCCCAATCCAAAGAATAACCACTCAATTCCTATTATCAAAATAAAAGATATTCCTTTTGATTATCTTGATGTCACAGCAGTGCATATTTGTGCAATGGATTATCCATCACAATCCAGATTACCATCTTTTTTCCGTCAGGGACATGTCACCACAATAACTTTAATGGCAGCTGATGATTATATGAATACACTTTATGGGGATTTGGTTCCAACCATTCTAAAAGATATTAGTGCGTTCATATGCACCGAAAAACAAATCAGGTCTCTTTTTTATGGGAAAACATCTGATTTATGGGAAATGATATCCGAATTGGATGTATTTGGATGTGAATTGATCGTTATTATTACAAAAAATAACAAATTTCTATTGTGGGATCGAACCTCCCGCAAGAGATTTGAAATTCCACTTTATCCTGCAACTATTTTTGATCCAACAGGCATGACAGATTCTTTTTGTGGTGGGTTTGTTGGTGGATTAAGATCAAACCAAAACCCTGTAGACGCCGTTCTTCAAGGTAGTATTTCTGCTTCGTTTACAGTAGAAGGTGTAGGTCCATTTTATTGTCTGGATTCGTTACCTTCATTGGTAAAAGCCAGACTGGAATATTTGCTTCCTTATGCAAATGAAATATAAATAACCCCATAAATTTTAGTTTTAATTCCAATCGTGATTATGGTTTTAATGTGAATCGATTTCTAAATGGAATAAGACTTTTGATTTTCATGGTAATTGAATATTTTAGTATCTGATTACTTTGATGTTGGATCAATGCAAGATTTATTGGGTGTGGTGAATAGATTGCCTTTTGATATTCAAGTAATATTTCATCGATCGTAGCAGACATTTCCGGAAAAATGATTTTATATTCCTTTACGACCTCTGCCGGGGTGTAAGATTTTAAGCTTAATTTATTAAACAAAGATAAGGACCAGATAATTTTTGCGAATGCTTTTTCTTCCGCTGAAGTTTTAGAATAAGTTGACCACTTTTTAAGCCAAACAGGAATTTTCCATCCGCGCTTTACCAAAAATGTTTCGATGACCACCGGAGTTGAAGGTGACGAAGATGGTTTTCTATCTTTGAAAATCAAAATAATTGAAAATACAACAACAATACCCATGAGAATAAATGGCAAAATTGTTGGTTCATCGGTTTCTACTCCAGATAATTCCTCCAACTCGATTGTGTCCGGAATTTCTCCACCTATCCCAATACTTTCACCTCCATCCATTACTGGTAGATCTTCCCTGTTAGGATCACGAACAGAAGGAATATCTGTTATTGGAGAAACCGTATCACCCATCAAACGATCTAAAGCGGGTTGGAGGGTAGTTGGTTCAAACTCAACCCAACCGATACCTTCAAAAAAGACCTCAGGCCAGGCATGTGATTGTTCTCTCCTGACAATGAACTCAGTTTCATCCGGATTTTGGGATTCACCCTGTGCATATCCAAATACTATTCTGGAAGGTATTCCAATCGAACGTAACATGAGAACTTCGGCTGTGGCGTAATAATTACAGAAACCTTCTTTATGTTCAATAAGAAACCATTCAATAAGGTCAGATTCCAAAGGAGGTTCAGGGATTTGTTCTTTGTAAGTAATATTTTTGCGAAGGTAATTTGTTATCGCCTGTGTTTTGTCATATGAGTTTGAATAATTTTCAGTGATTTCAATAGCCAGATCTCTAATTTTTTCAGAAAAATCTGGGGGTAATTGGAGATAATTCTCCAATACCCAATCTGGATACTCATTTGTGGATTTACGCAATTGAGCAATGGTAGGTGTGGGTATGCGACTAACAACTTCATAAGTTTCACCAGAAAATGCAATCTCTTCTAAAGTAAAAGCAATGTAATCAGTCTTTTCATCGGACAGATCTGCAAAAAAAGCTTTCACCGGTCGATTGATTTTCTGGGGGTAAGGAGGTGTATATAACAATCCGAGGTTTGTCCTTGCTTTGATGGTGAAAGTCCTCCGGGGAAAAAGAAAATACTCAAGCAAATCTGTTATATCTGTATTTGCTTCAATGAGTTTGCTTTCCTCAAATGATGAGACCCATTGATTATCAATAAATTGATCGTAGGATCTTGCTCGCCAATAATATCTGCTTCCTGCCGGTTTCTTCTGGTTGACAGAAATTTCGAGGACGATTTGATCACTTAAATTAGACCCAGTGCCGAGATTAATTGTGTCGCCGAAATATTCAGACCGCAAAAAAGCTGTTCCTTGCAATGGTGCTGTTAATTTTGAAAATTGATTTTGGATATCTTCAACAAATCCAATGATTTGTTTTTGTTGCTGGCTTCCTTTTTGAAAAGCTGAAACGATATTAGGTGCGTTCCAGGCTAAAAAAATAATTACGATGGCAACAATAATTGCAGATCTTCGAATTAATGGTTCGGTTTCAAAATCAACTGGAATTCCTTTCGATCTCCAGTTTTTATTCGATACGATAAAATAATTTTGTGCCAGGAATATTAGAACAAAAAAAATAAAGAATGCTGTGTAAAGATTATTTCCAATTGGGTCATAAAATTCTGAAGTAAATATCGTTACTCCAGAAAATAATAGTGGTATCCATGGTTGAGCTGTTCTGGTAAGAAGAAATCCACCTGTTATGGATGTGAACCACACAAGTAAACATAAGAATACAAAAAATAAAATCGGATCTTCGATGCGAATATTTCCCAGTAATTGTTCAATAGAAAAATAGATTCTCCCATATAAGCTTTCAAAGCGTGACAACCAGGGAATACCTGAATTGTATGTAGTACCAATTGCATATGGAACAATCAAAATCGAATACAAAATGATTAATAATTTACTGATGAATCCCTGAAATTGACTATAACCAATCCCGATACCCAGAATGAATCCGACAAAAGTAAGCCAATTCATAAGATGAAGATTCTCTGTCCAGTTTGTAGACTGGATCTTCAAGGAAGTCATCATAAATGCAGCCAACAACATTATGGCTGCCGCAAAATTCCACCAACGATCCAAACGGGCTTTCACATTTCAAGTGTACAATAAAGGAAAAAGTTCATCAATAATTAATATGGAGTTGAAATTATGTTTTGGGAAAATATGGCACAAATAAACATATTATTTCAGAGTCTGGGCGAATGGTTATATATTCCAATGAGATTCTTCTCATTTCTTGGTGATGAGGAATTCTATTTGTTTATTATGCCAGCGATATTTTGGTGTTTTGATTCGAGGTTAGGCTTTCGATTGGGAATGTTATTGATGTTTTCAAATGGAATCAATGGATCCATAAAAATTTTATTCCATAGTCCAAGACCATTTTGGGTGAGTGACCAAGTAGTTGCTTATGTCCAAGAAACATCATTTGGTGTTCCTTCGGGGCATTCACAACATGCTGTTGTCATGTGGGGATATTTAGCTTCCTTGGTGAAAAAGGCCTGGATTAGATGGTTATTGATTTTGGTTTTTGTTTTTGTGGGATTATCAAGGATTTATTTAGGCGCACATTTCATCCTCGATGTACTGGTGGGTTGGTTCATTGGGGGAATTCTTTTATTTTCATTTATTTATCTTGAGAAAAAATTCTCCAATCAAATTTCTTTATGGAAAGATAATAAAAAAATTGGTGCTGCTTTTTTAGTGAGTTTTATTTTAATAATTCTTGCAGTTTTGATAGTTCAGATTAATAGCAATTGGCAATTCTCTCCTTTATACCAGGAAAATATCAATCGAGTTTTTGAAGGTGAAGCGATCAATCCTTTGGCTCTGGATGGGGTAATTACTGCGAGTGCTGCCTGGTTAGGGATTGTTATTGGTGTTATTTTGATTTCAAGAACTATACCTTTAGGAAGAATTACTTCCACTAATGTGAAAAAACTTGTCCGATTTATTATCGGATTGATAGGTGTTATGATTTTATGGGCTGGATTAAGTTCGATTTTCCCAGACGATATTCCTTTTATAAGCGAAAGCCTTCGATTTGTAAGATATTTTCTGGTAGGTTTTTGGATTGCAGGCGGAGCACCGTATCTATTTAAGAGATTAAATTTATAATTTGCTAGAATCTGAAAAAGTTGGTAAATTAACAAAAATTTCATTTTTCAACTCTGGAGGTTATTGTGAAAAAATTTTTATCGTTCTCTATTGGATTTTTTACTGGAGTTGTGGTTATAGGAATAATCACCTTATTATTCGCTCCTGATTCAGGTGCAGGTTTACGTGAATCAATAAAGGATTCTGTCATGCAAACTAAAAATGAAATATCGACAGCTGCCCAGAGAAAAAGAGAAGAATTGGAAGCTGAATTGTCTAAACTTCGTCAAGGATAACTATCTAATTCAAGTTTATTAATTAAGTTTTAATTTTGAAGAGATTGAAATACATAATATGCTGGTTGTCGCGTATATCTTGTGGTACCGCTAACGATCAGAATGGTTTTATTGTTTATCTTTCCACTAATTGGAATTTGTATTTCCTGGGTTGGGGGTAGGTCAATTCGATTGATGTTCACTTTACCCGATTTATATTCCAATAAAATGATTTCATACGTTTGAGGTAATAAATTATTGATTCTCGCCCATCCTTCTGGTATCCAACCCCCATTATCTTTTTCAAAGTCTGAAAAATAATCAATTGCTGGTATTTGGATATCATCAAGAAGAAAACCTTCCCCATTCACAGCAGCATCAGTTACATATTCAAATCTCAATTCAAGTTTTTGACCTGCGTAAGCGCTCAGATCGACAAATTCTTCAATCCAACCACTGGTTTTACCATTAAAGCCGCAGCCAAAGCTATTGCCAGTGGGATTGTTAATCGAACAGGTTGATGGTTCCAGAATTTGCCAATTTTCACCATCAATGGATGCAGTCATGTACAAATAATCATAGTCTTCTTCTATGTCATACCAGGTCATGAATGTCATTGAAATTGGTTCTTGAACTTCGGAAAAATCAAAAGTTCTTGAGAGAATCATATTCGACTCATCACCTTTATTTGACCAGAATGCATAATCACCAGAATAACTTGATTCGGGGATAACCTTTGTGATGGTGTTTCCTTTAAAGTTAAGTATGAAATCTTTGTTGCATTTCAATTCAATATAATCAACACCAAATTGAGTAACAGTTCTTTCTTTCCAATCGAACTCACATTCGTTTATTTTTTCTGTTATTGATGCGGTAGGTGCCTGGGGATAGTTTTCATAATAAAATCTACCGTCTCCAACTTTTTTATCCATAACGAAATTTGTCAAAATCCAATCAGCAAATAAATCATCGGATGTGATTTGTTGTCCACTTAAAGCATCGATAGCATTAATATTATTTAGAACTTCATCAATGCTATCCAATCCATTACCAGCATTCTTTACCAGGGATTTTGTTGCATCTTCCCCAAATCGATTAAGAAAATAATTCACAAACAAAAATGAAGATCCATAATGAGGCGTTGTCGTATTGGGATTATTAGGCCAATCATTTAGTTGAATATCCGTATTTGCCAGGTAAAAAGAATCAAATCCGGATTCATAGTAGCCATTTATAAATGCTGCCAGTTCTGAAAATCCTTCATTCAACCAGGATGTTTCATTTCGATCGCGATACCAATGGATCATGTGTTGGTACTCATGAGCAAGAACGCCGTAAGTAAATTTCTGACTTAATCGAATATTGTCAGCATTCAGCATGAACATTTCATGAGCGTTAGAATACTCATGAACTTGTGGAGGTACGGCATCAGCTGAAGAGAAATATCCAGCTAATCCTGAACCTAAGCCCTGTGCGAATAAGACAAATAAACGCTTATTATTATCAATTCCTGGTATCCATTCTGTACCAAAAAATTCTCGATTCTTTGGCAATATTTCCGATTCAAAGGTTGTTACCAACCGCTCGAGCTCATTTTTATCATAATCCAACCCTTCTTCGATCCAGAAGAAAATATTTTCCGTCTTGTAACCCAATCGAGCAGTAACATTTCTATTTTCATTTGTGTCCACATTGGTAACCCAAAACTGTTTTGAATCACCTACCTGGTAATCGATTGTATCTGAAACAATTTCAGGAATAAACTCGATTCCTTTCAGGCGTCGAGCCAAATCCCTCGGGTCGTTTTCTGGAATGTAAGCGTTTTGAAGGATGGTTAATGTTTCATAAGATGAATTTAGATATTCAGGGTTAATGGATGGCAATAACCCGAAATTGTCAGGGTTATTGAATTCTTCATTTGGAAAGAAATCAGAATTCGAATTTGGTATAGATGTTTTTTCGGTTAGAGGAGGAATATCATTACCAGATCCGGTAATTTCATTGGAAGTAATGAATAAGAAAACGCCTGAAGTAACCAGAATCAAACATAAACAACAAATTATGATAAATAATGACACCAAAATAATTACGACTAATTTTTTATTATTCAAAAATTCTCCCTTAATCCTGATAATTCATCCAATTATAAGCTGTTCAGGTGGAGTATTCCAAGATATGTAAATAGGTCAGTCAATATCCCAAATAAATTTGGGAAATTCCCATACGAGGCAGGATTGTGGGATTTATAGTCTAATAAATTAATAATCTACCTGCAAAAAATAGGGATGCTGGGATTTTCATCAGAGATATTTTTTGGTTAACAGACTTGAAGAAATTTTAAATTTCATAAGAAAGGATTGTGTTTTTTTTCATACCCAACTGTAGTTTCTGGACCGTGTCCGGATAATAATCTGGTCTCATCAGGCAACGTCTTAATTTCTTGATCAATACTTTTTATTAATTGTAAATGATTTCCACCAGGCAAATCTGTTCTACCAACACTCATGCGAAATATCAGGTCACCACTAAAAACAATATTTTCCCTGGCTAAATGATAGATAATATGTCCTGGCGTGTGACCTGGGGTGGATCTGGTATGAATTTCTAAATTTCCTAATTGTATAAAGTCGGAATCCTCAAGAAGACGGGTAGGTGTGTACCTGTTTTCAAACGGATAACCAAAGAATTTTGCTCCTCCTTGTTCATTCCATAATGGGAGATCATTCTTATGAAGATAAATTTCAGGTGATGGAGACAATTCTGGAATAATTTCGTTAATTCCACTTATGTGATCAAAATGGGCGTGAGTACACCAGATTTGTGAAATTTCGTAATTATTTTTCTCGGCTTCGACAAGGATTTTTTTACTTCCAAACGAAGGATCAACAATTGCCGCTTTTTTGGAAGGAACATCAATGAGTAGATAGGAATTGTTTTCGATAGGTCCGAGGATGAATGGGATTATTTTTATAACCAATTTGGATCCTTTCTTTTTAATTTTGGCAAGTGAATAAAGTTGATTATTCCAACCAAAACCAACCCGATAGCCGACACCCAAAAAATATTCTGAGGATTTTGATTATAAACAATTCCGCAAAGAGGAGGTGCAAGGATTATCGCAAGTCCATTGGCTGTCTCGATAATTCCATAAGCCAGTCCAGTTTCACGAGAATGAATAAATTCTCGACTATAAGCAAGCAACATACTTCGAGCTAATCGATAGCCACCAAAAAAGAAATAAGCCAGGCCATACCAACCAAAATTATCACCAGTAAGCAATAAAATGGGAAATAAGAGGGTGAAAGGAAAACTTAATAAGACACCTGTTTTTGAAGATAAATGTCCCAGAGTCAATGCAAAAACCACATTTCCAATGCTTCCAATCGTACCTAAATAACCAATTTGTTGCAAATTGATAGATTCGAAATCAATAAGATATACAGATGTAAAATTTTGAGAAAAGACCATAAAAAATAATCCAAGAAAACCTAAGAATGCAATTTTCATGAATGCGCTATTATTTAATACATTATTTTGCTGACCCAATTCGTGATGTAATTCAATTTTTGGTTTCTCAATCAACAAAATTAAACTTGTCGAGACAACGAATAAGGCAGCAGCAATATAATACAAAACTTTAAGATCAAATTGTTGCCCAAAATACCCTCCGATCGTTGGTCCAATGACTGCGCCAAGGTGAAAAGCGGCCGATGTGAATGTTAAGGATCTTTCTGCAGACCAATTACCCCTCATAGAGGTAATATAAGCATTCATAGGCGCTAGTACAGACCCGGTTAAGCCATATAGTAATAACGCTAGAATAAATAAATTTAATGTTCCTGCTAAAGCCATCATCCAGGCAGATATCATTCCTAAAATCCATGAAACCCACATCAGTGGTCTTGGTCCAAATCGATCAGACAGATAACCGGAAGGAATTTGAGAGATGGTGGTCATGAATCCCATTCCTCCCAAAATGACTCCAACCGCTATTGGATCCGCTCCTAATTGAAGCAGATAAATTGGTTGAAAAAGTAAAAACATCCCTTCACCGATGCCCCACATAAATAATGAAATTGAGACTAATTTCAGGTTTCGGTTCATAGTTGTTTAAGTTATAGGTTTGATATGAAATCGAAAATTTCTTCAAATACTTGAAAACGATCAGGTTCTCTGATGACAACGTGCCCACTATTATGAACCATCAGAGTTCGTTTATTGGAAGACCCGTTATGTTCAACAATTTTTTGTAAATGGATAAATGGAACACTTTTATCCTGTGTGGAATGAATATGAAAACTCGGCAAACTTAGTTTAGGTAAGGATCCCTGGAATTGAACAAACAAATCAAGTAATTCGGCAATGGATCGAGTAGGCTGGCATGGATAATCTACATGGTCTTTTTCGGCGTCCAGGTTATGCCAATCTCCTTGACCTTTGTCAATTTTTGGCATAAGGATAGCTAACTGGCGCACAAATTTTAATCGCCAATCCTTTTGAGGAATTTCATATGGGGTTGAGATGGTTATTAATCCATCAAACTTTAAATATGATGCTGTAATGCTGGCTAAAATACCACCCATCGAGAGACCAATGATGAATAATTTTTCCACGTTTGGTCTGATCAAATGGTAAGCATCCTCAACACTGACGATCCAATCCTCCCAATTGCTTCTTTGCATGTCGCCAGGTTCAGTGGCATGACCTGCTAATCTGGGAGAAATGACTGTAACAGATTTTTCATTTAAATATTCACCTAACCAGCGCATTTCTTTGGGTGTACCCGTAAACCCATGGACCAGAATACAACCTATTTTATTGCCTGGTAAATAAAATGGTTCTGCAGTTGGAATTATTCGTGGAAAAATAGACATTTGATCACCTGATTGTTTGTAATTCTCTGGGCAAATCTGTCAGTGATTCAGCACCATTTTCTGTGATAACCACATCATCTTCAATTCTCACCCCACCTTTGCCAGATAGATAAATACCTGGTTCAATGGTAAATACCATTCCTGGTCGTAGAACAACTGAATTCTCTGAAAAAATGTACGGCGTTTCATGCCCTTCCATCCCTAGTCCATGACCGGTTCGGTGGAAAAAGTATTCACCATATCCTGAATGGGAAATTACTTCACGAGTGGCATCATCAATTGAGCCAGCTGTTACTCCTGGCATGGCTGTCTTGAAACCTTTCTGATTAGCTCTCATAACGATTTCTGCAATATTAAAGAAGATTGGATCCACATCTTCCACGGCAAATGTTCTGGTGATGTCGGATGCATACCCTTCATAACTTGCACCCCAATCGAACAATAATAACTCGCCTGGTTGGATGATATGGTCGGAAGGTGTTGCGTGAGGATCTGCACTATTAGCCCCTGATGCAACAATAGGTTGGAATGGCAGTTCTCCAGAGCCATTTTTTAATAAGTTGATGATTAACAGGGATGCCAATTCTTTTTCTGATTTTCCTATTACAGGTGTTATTAATGTGTCGATGAGCGCTTTTTGGGCGATTTGAGCAGCTTTTTTCATGAAGCGAATTTCAGATTCCTCTTTTATGATTCGGAAATTCGCAAAAACCCCATCAGCAGAGATTATTTCAGATTCTGGCATTGAGGTTTTTAAAAAACTAAACTCCAAAAAACGCAAACGAGTTGATTCAACGCCTACTACAGACTTCCCCATTTGCAAGTATTCACCTGCAGATTTGAATGCTTCCATCCATGTAGCGGGATTGTCTCCATACGTGAAAAGCTGTTCCTTAGCGAATGATCTTTCAGCTCTTGTGGATTCTAATTTCGGAAGAACAAAAGCAGTTTTTCCGTCTTTCTTAATCAACAAAACAGTAGGTCGTTCCATGAGATGAAAATCCAAATTGGTTAGATATCTCATACTGAAACCGGGATTTAAAGCAATTGCATCTAAATTATGAGATGCCATTAAGGTAATTAAATTCGAAAATCTTTGTGAATGCATTTATCCTCCAAAATCAACTTACGAAATTCATTATATATCAGCTAAACTTTGATTAATGTTTTATCGATCGAAAAATGACAGATCGAAAAATGATTTCTGCGAATTAATAATTTGTAGCCATATCTATCAGCCCTCGTTCACGGGCGGAGTGATTACATTTATTAAATAGAAAGATTGCAATTAAACCAGAGATCAAAGATGTAAGAAGTAACACCAAAATTAAATCAAGATTTGACATCGAAGTAAATGTTGGAAAGGCTTTTGCAATGTTTCCAACCAGAGATCTTCTCAATAATTCCAGCCAATATGTTATGGGTAGAGCATATCCTACTGGTCTGAGCCAAACAGGCAACACTTCCAGTGGAAATATCGCCCCAGTAAACAGAAATAATCCACTGGCTACAACATCTCCTATGTAATAGGAATGACGTGCTGTAATGAGTGTAACTCCTGCTAATAAAAGTCCTAAAAGAGCCAACATTAGAATGCCAAGTATGAGGGAAACAAAAAACAATAGCCAGTTCACCTGTTGGAAATCGAAGGGAACTTGTAAAAATAAGAATCCTGAAAGTAATGTGATTAAAACTGCAAATGACCCGGTTAAGAACTTAGCAACACCACGGCCAAAAAGATAAAGTGGAATATTCACCGGGGCAATGTAAATATATTTCAAAGTACGATAATGTTCCCGATCATCTATGATGGTCCAGGAAATTCCCGAAAGCACAGCAGGCACATACTGATAAAAAGCATTGCCTAAATATAAATATGCGAACATGGGATTATTGAAATTTTGATCGGTCACAATAGAGTACATGATAACCAGAATACCCGCACTCGCTAAAGGTTTAATAATCGAATATGTGGCAAACAAAAAAGGGTCTGTCCAATTTGATTCAATCTTCCAACCCAACCAGGATGCCGATATAAATGAACGGAGTGATATTGAATTCCTCACTCATTACCTCCTATTCTCAGTTAATCGGCCTTCTCGCATGGCTAACTTTTCAATATGTGCTAGAAGAAATTTTGCTGCAGTCACATAAATGATTGATAGAATGATCAGAGAAATGATTTCAATTTTTACACTAAGAAAACCCAAGCTTGGACCTGATTTAAAAATTAATTGACGTATTGCATCCAATCCTAAAGTGAGTGGAATGAGTGAACCAAATGCCGATCCCCAAAAACCAAGATTTTTTACTGGAAAATACATTCCTGAAATTAAATAAACGGGCTCTGTTGCCAGGTTTGAGATATGCCATGCTTCCCGGCTCAATAATAAAAAGACAGATGCACTCATCATTCCCAAACCATACAATGCAATCATGCTGAGAGAAAAAATCGCAATCAATTGCCAAAAGCTGACTACATAATATGAGACATTAAAAATTAGACTTCCAAATATCATGATGGCAATTGCTCGTAATAGCGTAGCAAACAATCCACCTAACGCCATTCCTAAAAGAATCGCCATCATAGAAGCAGGTGAAATGATGTACAGTGCCAAATTTCCCTGTTCTTTTTCCCAATATAGTTGGCTGGACATACTCCAGAGAATATTCATCCAAAATGCAGTCATCGCACCACCAACAACAACGAATCCGACGTAATCCTCTGGTGCGCCAATAGCGCGATAAACGAAAACATAAGCCGAAACACTCAATAACGGAACAAAAATATCAAAGAAAATCCAGGACTTTTCACGTTGCATTCCGACAACGCGGGGATATGATCTTCCAAAAACTGTCATAAGGAACAATTTCAACCCTGAGCGTTTTTCCGAAATTGATTCTTCCAATGACATACTAAACCTCTTCTATTTTTTGCCCAACTAGTTTGATGAAGACATCTTCCAGAGAAGGCTCTCTTTTTTCCAACCGAAGGATTCTTAATGATTGACGACTAGTTTCTGCAATTATTTCAGATAAAACTGAATCGTCATCAAGAATAATATCGATAGTGGTATTATCTGGTTTTTGTGTCAAAACACAATTCTTTACACCAGAAATATTCCTAAAATTTTCAATATCCAAACCTGATGGAGCATGTAAATTGATATTAAAAATTGCTTCCTTTTGAAGTGTTTTTTTTAGATTCGATGGTGTATCACAAGCAAGAACTCTTCCCTGATTGATAATTGCTACCCGATCACATAATTCATCAGCTTCAACCATGTAATGGGTGGTTAGCAATAAAGTGCGTTGTCCGTTATCACTCATCCACCTTTTGATAAAAGTACGCACATCACGAGATGCACCAACGTCCAAACCAAGCGTCGGTTCATCCAAGAATAATACTTGCGGATCTGTCAAGAACCCACGAATAATATTCATCTTCTGTCTTAATCCGGTTGATAAATCAGAAGATTTAGTATTGAGCCGATCTGAGATTCCAACTATTTCTGAAAGTTTCTTAATTCGATCGTTAGCAACTTTGCTTTCTATCCCATAAAATTGAGCAAACATCCATAAGTTCTCTCGGACAGTCAATAAACCATAACCAGATGTCTCTCCACCAGAGACCATATTGATTCGTTTTCGAACATCATCGGGTGATTTTTCAACATCAAAACCCGCTACAGTTGCAACCCCGGTGGTGGGTGATAGTAATGTCGTCAGTATTTTGATTAAAGTTGTTTTACCAGCTCCATTAGGTCCTAACAATCCAAATAATTCACCCTTTTTGATTTTCAAATCAATGTTTTCCAAGGCTAATAATTCCTTGAATTTTTCTTTTCGGTTGTTTCGGATTTTATAGATACGACCCAAATTTTTTGTTTCGATTGCGACAGAATTTTCCATAATGGATCCCTTGTACTTTTTAGTTCTTTTTCCGATGGAAATACAATCTAAATTAATGCTTGGTGATTATAACGCAATAAAGTAAATCTAAAAAAAATATTTAATTTATCGTTACATCAATATTTTCTCCAATTTTATACACTCAAATTAATTCTCTTGACACAGGTCTTTCTTCGGAGTAGAATTTCACTCACCCTGAAAGAGGGCCTGTAGCGCAGTTGGGAGCGCGCTTCAATCGCACTGAAGAGGCCGAGGGTTCGAATCCCTCCAGGTCCACTTAGGTGCAATCTCTTGAAATTCGGATCAGGTTAATAATTGAATAAAATGGGCCCATAGCGCAGTTGGGAGCGCGTCTCAATGGCATTGAGAAGGCCGAGGGTTCGAATCCCTCTGGGTCCACTTAATTATTTTTTATTTCAGACACCAAAGATGATATTATTATCTAAGGTGTTTTTTATTCTCAATTACAAATTTCTCGCTAAATTTTCAGATCAAATCTTGAGGAGATTCTTATGCGTTTCGAAGAATGCAATTGGATGGATATTGAAAATTACCTGAAGAAGGATGATCGGGTTATTTTGGTAGTTGGAGCTTGTGAACAGCATGCCTATTTGAGTCTGTTGACAGATACCAGAATCCCTTTAGCCTTGGCAGATGCAGTTTCAACAGAAACTGGTGTAATTGTCGCCCCTGTCATTAATTTTGGAATTTCACCTTATTTTTTGAGCTATTCAGGAACCATAAGTTTACGAACATGCACATTACTGAATCTTGTTGAAGATGTAATGGATAGTCTTTATCATCATGGGTTCAAAAAAATATTAATCCTGAACGGTCATGGCGGAAATGAACCTGTAAAAGGAAGAATAAACGAATTACTCAATAAATATCCGGACCTTAATGTGATCTGGTATGCATGGTGGCAATCTCATAGTGTTGAAAAAATTGCTATTGAAAATGATATTAAACCTGCACACGCAAATTGGTTGGAATCATTTCCATTTACCAGGGTAGGAGAGTTACCAGAAACTGAAAAAAATCCGCCACATTATCAAGGTTTATTAAGCGCTGAAAGAACGAAAAGTGTTTTTCAGGATGGTTCTTTTGGCGGTCCGTATGAAGTGGATCATTCAATTATGAATGAAATATTTTATGCTTGCTATCTTGATATTCTAAATTTATTGAAATTTGAATAGTTTTATTAATATTTATGGAAAATTCAGCTTCAATAGGAATTTTTGATATTGCACGTAAAACTAGCTAAATGGTTGATTAAATTTCCCAATCTTTTTATTTTTTCTATCTTGTTTTTTGAAATTGGGACAATTTTATTAATATTTCAGATCCAACTCATATCTCAATTAATTAACAATGTAATTTTTTTTAATCAATCATTTGATCAACTAACAAACCCAATTTTGCTTATCATAGGTCTGGTAATTTTTAGAGGTCTTTTTAATTTTTTTGGTGAAGTGCTTACAAAAAAAATAGCTCAAAAAATTAAGAGTTTATTTCGAAAAAAAATAACTGAAAATTTATTTCAGAATAAAACAATCAATAAAATCCATTCAGGTAATTTGGTAACCATATTATTTGATCGAGTTGAGGCGATAGAAGATTATTACACACTTTTCCTTCCTCAAGTAGTTTTATCCATTCTCATTCCTATAAGTATTCTTTTTTTCGTTTTTCCACTTGATTTATTATCCGGATTTATTTTTATTTTAACCGCACCACTCATTCCATTTTTTATGTTCTTAATTGGAAAATTTAGCGAAAAAAGTAATAAAAAACAATGGCAATCCTTAAGCAAATTATCAACCTTTTTCCTGGATTCAATCAGAGGATTTAAGACACTTCTAGTCTTTAACCAACATGAGAATCACCTGGAAAAGATCAAAAGAGCAAATGATGATTATCTCCAAAAGTCGATGTCAGTCTTAAAGATCACGTTCTTATCTGCATTCGTCCTGGAGCTTCTTAGTACATTGTCAATAGCGGTTGTAGCAGTTGAAATTGGATTACGTCTATTGTATTTTAAGATCACATTCGAACAAGCGTTTTTTATTCTCCTTATTGCTCCTGAGTTTTATTTACCTTTGAGAAATTTAGGATTAAGGTTCCACGCGGCTATGAATGGCGTTGAAGCATATAAAGAAATTCACTCATTTATTATCAAAAAAGAATTTTATGAAAACCAGAACCTGGAAAATTTTCCTATTAAACTCGTTCAAAAAATAAATGTTGAAAACCTGACCGTTCGTTATCCCGATCATGATCAGGCTATTATCAACGATTTCACATTTTGTTTTGAAAAAGGTAAGCATTATGCTTTAGTAGGTGCAAATGGATCCGGCAAATCTACTTTTTTTCGTGTTTTATTACGTTTTCTTCATCCTACATGTGGAAAAATATCGTTAGATGGAATTGATGTCAATCAAATAAATCTTAAAGACTATTATTCTAAAATTTCCTGGTTACCCCAGCGTACTGCTATTTTTAATGGAAGTATTCTTGAAAATTTATTAATCGCCAACCCAAATTATGATTTTAAAAATTTGCAGAAGATTTTAAAAAATGTGGAACTTAATGACTTTATTGAAAATTTACCCAACAATTATCAAACGGAAATTCAGGAGTTTGGAAAAACCATCAGTAGTGGTCAAAGGCAAAGAATTGGATTGGCCAGACTCCTAATGCGGAATTCATCCATCCAATTATGTGATGAACCAACATCATTTTTAGATCCAATATCTGAACAATTAATTTCAAATGTCCTGGAGGATAACCGAGAAGACAAAATACAGCTGACAATTGCCCATAGAATCCATACCATACGGAATGCAGATTCAATACTCTTTTTTCAGAAAGATAAGTCAATAACGAATGGAACTTTCGACGAATTACTTGTTAAAAATACTGATTTTCAACAATTCATTAAATTTTATTACGGAGATAAATTTAATGATTAAGAATTTCTGGCTTTATGCAAAAAAATCATGGTCAGGTATAAGCTTATCCATTCTTTTTGCTTGTTTTACGGTTTTTAGTTCAATAGCTTTAATGGGTGTTTCGGCTTACTTAATCATTTTGGCTGGATTTCATCCATCGATTGCGGTGCTTCAAATTTCTATTGTTGGTGTCAGATTCTTTGGTATATCAAGAAGCATGTTCAGGTATTTAGAAAGATTACAAACTCATAAAGTAAATTTTAGAATTTTAGGAAATTTGCGATTATCTGTTTTTTCTAAATTATCTGATCGATATTACCAAATAATGGATAGATATTCGGGTTCCGATATTCTTTCAATTATTGTCAGTGATATTAACCAAATGGAAAATTTGTTTGTGCGCTTATTATCGCCAGCAGTCGTTTCTTTGATAATAAGTGTACTGGTTGGATTATTACTAGGTTTTCAAGCGATTGAATTATTGTTTGTTTATGTTGTAGGGTATTTAATTTCAGGGATAATAATTCCATATTTTTCCATACAAATTGGTAGATCATCGAAGGGAAATTTAAAACTCGCACGAGATCAATTTCAATCCTCAATTATTAATTTCAACCAATTTATCGATGAAGCTGTTTTCTACCAGGTTGAGTCCAAATTGACATTAGATCTGGAAAAGAACATAAAAAATTTGGAAAGAGAACAAACCAGAACAGTAATCTGGCAATCTGTTTGGCAATTAATTAGTTTTTATTCAAACCAAGGAATTTTTATTTTAGTACTCGTGCTGAGTATTTTTCTAGCGAGTGATGGAAGACTGGATTTGGTGTTGGTTGGTGTGATCTCCTTAGTTGTTTTATCCAGTTTCGAAGTATTATCAAACATACCATCCATGGCATACCTTTACGGTGATATTGAGAATTCCACCACAAGGATACAAGAAATTGAAGATATTCCTTTTGAAACTGAAAGGGTGTACCAAGAAATCAGCGATGAAGTTTTTCCGATAAAATTTATAAATGTGTCTTATGCATATCCTGGGGATAAAAATCATAAAGCTATCGAGAATATCAATATTGAATTCAAAATGGGAGAGAAAATTGCGGTTGTTGGTGAGAATGGTGCTGGTAAAACAACTTTCATTGAATTACTATTAGGTATTAGAAGTGATTATGAAGGAAGAATATTCCTTAAGGATCAAGAATTAAGATCAATTCCAAAGAATAATATCAGGCATAGGTTTGGATACTTAACTGCCAATCCTTATATCTTTGGAACCACTATCCGGCAAAATTTACTTATAGCCACAGATAAAGTGGAAGATGAAGAACTTATTCAGGCTCTTGAAAGTGTAAATTTAAAATTGGATATAAATACGCGTTTGGATGAGTTTGGAAAGAATCTTTCAAGTGGCGAAATTCAACGTTTGGCAATTGCTCAATCCATTTTATATAATGCCGATGTGCAAATATTTGATGAGCCTTATGTAAATTTGGATCCCAAATCAGCATTTGAAATAAGTCAATTTATTCAAAAAAAATTCAAAGATAAAACCATGATTTTTATTACACATCGTTTCATTGATATGGACTATTTTGATAATATTTTAGTTTTTCATCAGGGTCAAATCGTACAAAAAGGAAAACATAAGGATTTACTAAAACAAACTGGAAAATATACTGAATTAATAAATTCATTAATTTCATAAAAGTATCAAAAATTTATTGATTTCATAAAATAAAATGAGTTATAATAATTATGTTAATTTTTTATTAATAATTATGATTGCGGATCACTTTATTTGGTCTTGGATTGTTTTCTCTCATGTTAAATGAGAGTTAATAAAAACACAACAATCGGTTAACGATTGAAAATTTGATGAATGTAGGTTTCAGGAAATGAATCACAAATTTTATGAATTAAATAATTCATGATGAATTTTCTGAAATAAAACATAAAATCTGAGATAGTTGCTGGTTGAAAATCAAGGTCATCTGAATCCGCAAAAAGATTTGATGGCTAAATAATGCAAAAAACAATAACTGCATTAACAACTCAAAAAAGAAATCCTAATCGTGTTAATATTTTTCTCGATGGTGAATTTTCTTTTGGTTTGTACATCATTAATGCAGGACACTTAAAAGTTGGTCAAACAATTTCTCAGAAGATGATTGATAGCTTGAAGAAAGATGACCAAATAGAAGAGGGCTTTCAAAAGGCATTAAAATATATTTCTTATAAACCAAGGACAAAATTTGAGGTGGTAAAGAAATTAAAAGAGAGCGATTTTGATGAAGATATCATATCAATTGTCCTGGACATGCTTGTTGAAAAAGGTTATGTAAATGATTTGCAATATGCAAAAAATTGGGTAGAAAACAGAAGTGTTTACAAACCGAGAAGTAAAAAATTAATCACATGGGAATTAAAAAATAAACAATTAGGTGAAGATATTATTCGTGAAGTAACTGGTGAAATGATGCCAGAAGAAAAATTGTCAATTCTGGCTGCTGAAAAATATGCCAGAAGATTGTCCGGATGTGAAAAAGAGGTTTTTTTTCGAAGATTATCTGGATATTTAATCCGGCGGGGATTTTCATATAGTACTGTGAATTCTACAGTTCAAACGATATGGAATAATTCTCACCCAATAACATATGAAAAATCAAATGGAAAATGAGGTGAATTAATGGGGAAGCAAGAATTATTAGCACTATTTTTGATCATAGGTGATGTAGTTATCATCGCAATTGTTGTATTCTTTTTAAACCGTTATTATTCAGAACGATTAAAAAAAGATAGACAAAATCAAGCAGATTCTATCATTGTAAATGCAAAGGAAAATGCAAAAACAATTGAATTAGAAGCAAAAGATAACGCGATTAAGGTATTAAAAGACGCCGAAGACGAAATCACTAGAAGAAGAAATGAAAATCTTAAAGAAGAAGAAAGATTACACAAAAGACGATCTGAAATCGATAACCGAATTGAGAGACTTGAATTACGAGAACAAACAATTAATAAACGTCAAAGTTTAATCGACAAAAGATCGAATGAAATTGAGAAAATGTACGCTCAACAATTAGGCGAATTACAACGAATTGCTCAAATGAGCGTCGAAGAAGCTAGAGAGATTCTACTTCAAGAAGCAGAAAAAGAAGGCAGAGCTGATATGGCTAGAATTATTCGCCAGATTGAAGCTGAAGCACGTGCAGAGGGTGAAAAACGAGCCCGAGAGATTGTTGCTGATGCAATTCAAAGAGTTGCTTCTGAGCATGTGAATGAAGTTACTACATCCGTCGTGATTCTACCGAATGAGGAAATGAAAGGTAGGATTGTTGGAAGAAATGGTAGAAATATTCGAGCGTTTGAACAAGCTGCAGGCGTAGATGTGATCGTCGATGATACACCTGAAGCTGTTACGATAAGCTGTTTTGATCCTGTAAGAAGAGAAGTAGCTCGTAGAGCTTTGGATTACCTCATTTTAGATGGAAGAATCCACCCTGCACACATTGAAAAAGTACTGGAAGATAAACAAAAAGAAGTAGAAAAAACGATCGAGGAGGCGGGAGAACAGGCTGCCTATGATGCAGGGGTGTCAGGTATCAGACCAGAAATTTTAAAAGTGCTGGGAAGATTGAAATACCGCACATCTTATGGTCAAAACCAGTTATCACATGCCGTTGAGGTTGCCAGATTAGGTTCAGTAATCGCATCTGAATTAGGTGCTGATATTGAGATTGTCAAAGCGGCAGGATTATTACACGATCTTGGAAAAGCCATGGACCATAATACTGAAGGTACTCATGCATTAATCGGCGCAGAATTTGCACGTCGTTATGGTGTCAATCCAAAGATCGTAAATGCGATTGCTTCACACCACCACGAAATTGAACAGGAATCTTTAGAAGCGATCATTGTAGAATCGGCAGATGCAATATCTGGTGCAAGACCAGGCGCCCGTAGAGAAGATTTAGAACAATACATAAAACGATTGCGCGCTTTAGAAGATATCGCGAACTCTTTCAAAGGTGTCAGTCAGAGTTATGCAATTCAAGCAGGTCGAGAAGTTCGGATCATTGTTCGTCCTGAAGATATTGATGATCTGGATGCTTTACGCATTGCTAGAGATGTTGCCAAGAAAATTGAAGAAAATATGCAGTATCCCGGTCAGATCAAAGTAACCGTTATTCGTGAAACTCGAGCAATTGATTTCGCAAAATAAAGTAATTGCAAAAATGAAATATAATTCTGATACAGGCCATACAACCTGTATCAGTTTTTTTAAGGATAATTCATGAAACAATTATTGCAAAATATCAAAGAGGGTAATGCGGAGATTGTCGATGTGCCGATCCCAGCCATAAAACCTGGTCATATTCTTGTAAAAAATCATGCTTCCGTTGTATCTTCTGGAACTGAACGAATGGTAGTCGAATTTGCAGAGAAGAATTTGTTGATGAAAGCAAAATCGAGACCTGATTTAGTGAAGCAGGTGCTTGATAAAGCTCAGCGAGAAGGAATTATCCCAACCATTCAGACAGCATTAAATCGTCTGGATACACCGATGGCTTTAGGATATTCTTCTGCTGGTGAAGTAATCTCGGTTGGGGAAGGTGTAGAGGATATCCAGCCGGGAGATAGAGTCGCCTGTGCAGGCGGTGGTTTTGCCTGCCATGCTGAATATGTACTCATTCCTAAAAACCTTTTTGCAATTATCCCTGATTCAGTCAGCTATGAAGACGCATCATTTGCAACAGTAGGTGCGATTTCTCTACATGGATTCAGAATCGCAGCTCCTCAAATTGGGGAAAAAGTAGCGATCATTGGGCTTGGATTGTTGGGCTTGATAATGATTGATGTTTGTAAAGCGGCTGGATTGCATGTATTTGGAATCGATTTAGACCAGTCAAGAGTAGATCTTGCAAAAAGCAAGGGTGTTATGGCGGTTCATAGGGAATTGGCTTTAGACCGGGGGTTGAATTTTACAGAGAACCGTGGTTTCGATGTGGTTTTTATATGTGCAGATACAAATTCAAATGATCCAATTGAATTAGCTGGACAATTAACCCGTGATAAAGGTACTGTTGTTGCTGTTGGTGCTGTTGGTCTTGAAATTCCAAGAAAAATTTATTATGAGAAAGAGATAAATGTCTTGATTTCGAGATCTTATGGTCCTGGCAGGTATGACCACTCTTATGAAGAACAAGGAAAGGATTATCCTTATGGTTATGTGCGTTGGACTGAGGGGAGAAATCTTTCTGCAATTATTGATTTACTTGAACGTAAAAAACTAGAAGTCAAATCATTAATTACACATCGTTTCCCAATTGATGAAGGAGTTAAAGCGTACGAGACTATCACGGGTAAAAATAATGAAAAATTTCTTGGCGTAATCATCCAATATCCAGATAATGGATCCTCTGAAATATCAAATCGTCGTGTTGATTTACAGAAAATTTCTGCATTAAATTTAAAAAGCAATAAAGTCTCCATTGGCATTCTTGGAGCAGGATTATTTGCAAGCACAGTATTTTTACCTATAATTCAAAAAACTAAATCAGTTCAAAAATTAGGTGTTTGTAGCGCAAAGGGATTAAGCGCCAGACAATTAGCAAAAAAATATAATTATCAATTCGCCTGTACAGATGAATCTGAAATTTTTAATAATAATGATATCAACACTGTGGTTCTATTAACCAGACACAATGATCATGCCAGACAAATTATCCGCGGGTTGCAAGCCAATAAACATATTTATTGTGAAAAACCACTGGCATTAAATATGACAGAATTAATGGAAATAAAACATGCTTATAAAAACGCCCAATCAAATTTGATGTTGGGATTCAATCGAAGATTTTCTCCTTTTGTTTTGAAAGCCAAAGACTTCATAAATAAAACTGCAGAACCAAAAATTATTCATTATCGAGTAAATGCTGGTTTTATCCCATCAAACCATTGGGTACACGATCCAGATCAGGGAGGGGGGAGGATTGTCGGAGAAGGATGTCACTTCATTGATTTGTGTATATACCTGGCTGACTCAAAACCGGTGAGTATCCAAACAAATGGGCTTCCAAACCTTGGAAAATACAATGATGATAATGTAGTAATAAATTTAATTTTTAAAGATGGTTCAATTGCCACAATTGAATATTTAGCTAACGGTGATAAAAGTGTTGAAAAGGAAACATTAGAAATTTTTAGTGGTGGGAAAATCGTGCAATTAACTGATTTCAAAAAATTAATATTGACATCTAATGGAAAAAAAACGCAACATCATAGTCGCTTTACTCAAGATAAAGGACATTTAGGTTCATGGCAGGCTTTTATTAATTCAATTGAATTAAATTTAGAAGTGCCAATCACATTCGAAGAAATATTTGGCTCATCTTTGGTCACTTTATTGGCTGCAGAATCTTTAAGAAAAAATGAAATTATATTTATTGATGAATATGTAAGATTATTGGAAAAATAAATCTTGAGTGGTCTTTTAATCTTCATTGTTAACGATTGTTGTCGAAATGTTAACATCAACTTGCCTGTTCTGGTTTAAAATAAAATAAGTTAGAGATAAAATTAAATCCATATTGGATTTAATGGAGCCATTATGGTAGAAAAAATTCTTATAGTAGAAGATGAAATATCTTTACAGGAGACATTAGCTTATAACCTTAGGAAACAAGGATATGAAGTTGTCATTTCAGGTGATGGTCCATCAGCCTTAGAAGAAGTTAGAAACTCAAAACCTGATCTGATCTTATTAGATATTATGTTACCTGGGATGGATGGATTTGAAGTATGTCGAAAATTACGGTCAGAAGTAAGCACGCCTGTTCTTATGCTGACAGCAAGAGATGATGAAATCGATCGGGTAGTCGGCTTGGAAGTCGGAGCTGATGATTATTTAACAAAACCTTTTAGTATGAGGGAATTAATTGCCAGAGTAAAAGCAATGCTTCGAAGGGTTAAAATTATCAGAGACGAAATTAATTTAATGAATAGTGGTACAGATCAAAGATCATTCTTTGAATTTGATAAGATTAAAATTGACTTAGGCAGAAGAGAACTTCGTGTAGATAATAAAATTGTCAATCTGAAACCAAAAGAATTTGATTTACTGATTTATTTAATAAGACATAAAAATCAAGTGCTTTCCAGGGATCAGATTTTAGAATCGGTATGGGGATGGGAATATATTGGGGATAGTCGCACAGTGGATGTTCATGTGCGGTGGTTAAGAGAAAAAATTGAAGAAGATCCTTCCAATCCGAAGCGGATCATAACGGCAAGAGGTGCTGGTTATCGATTTGAAGGGTAGTGAATGCGAAAATCAATATTAGTCAGAATAGCCAGCCCTTATGTCCTATTAATTATTGTTTTATTTACTGGCCTTGGAATTTACCTCACCTCATTTGTTAAGAATATTTACATAGAATCATTGATTCAACACCTGGAAGTCAATGCAAAAATAATCGCAGACCAGGCAAAGCCCTTGTTAGTTTCTGATTTCAACGATCAGTATTTGGATGAAATCATAACCAATAATTCAGAACTGATGTCAACGCGAATTACAATTATTCGTCCTGATGGGATCGTTTTAACCGATTCTGAAATTAATGCGGATGATTTAGAAAATCACAGTAATCGAAAAGAAATAATGGATGCCATTCAATTTGGATTCGGATCTGATATTCGAATAAGTCAATCCATAAAAGAAGAATCTCTGTATGTTGCATTGCCAATAATCAATGATAACCAAGAAGTCATAGCTATTTCAAGAGTATCTATATCAATTGCATCCATTAATCAAAAATTAAGAAATTTTCAAATAACCATTATTGTGGCATCCTTATTGACTGCAATGATTGTAATTATTCTTGCTTTTATGATTACAAAACGGACTTTGGAACCTCTGAAGCAACTCAATTCTGCAATTAATCAAATGGATATTGTTGATTTTAATCTTGAACAGAATTCTAATGGAAAAGATGAAATTGAGTTATTGAGTTTGTTTCTTTTGAAAATCACAGATCACTTAAATAAACAAAATGAAGAATTGAAATTAGAAAGAAAGACGCTCAATGCTGTCTTAAACCAAATGACAGACGCAGTTTTAATTGTAGATGAAAATGGAATGATCCAGTTATCAAACCCTGCAGCAGAACGACTTTTTAATTTCAAAAAAGAAGAAATTTTTAAAAAATCAATTATTGAAATCTTGAGAAATCATCAATTATTTGATCTTTGGAAAACCTGTAGGAAAGAACGCCAACAAAAAGAAATAACCATAGAAATAAATCCAAATAAATTGTTTGTGCAAGCAATCGCTAAGCCTTTAGATGAAATATTTTCTGGAGGAGTCTTGTTAGTAATTCAGGATTTAACCCGAGTCCGGCAACTTGAAAAAATAAGAAGTGATTTTGTTAGCAATGTGTCACATGAGTTGAGAACTCCAATTGCTTCAATTAAAGCCTTATCCGATACCCTTCAGGAAGGAGCACTTGAAGATCCACCTGCGGCAAGAAGATTTTTAAACAGAATGGACGTTGAAATTGATAACCTTACCCAAATGGTTCAGGAATTATTGGAGCTATCAAAAATTGAATCTGGCAGGGTTCCTTTACGAAAAATCATAATTTCTCCAAGGGTGCTGGTTGATCAAGCCATAGAAAGAATGCAAGTTCAGGCGGAGCGTTCAGGATTAAGTCTATCTTCAGAGATTCCAGATTTTTTACCCGAGATTCTGGTAGATCCGGATAAAATTGGACAGGTGTTTGTTAATTTATTACACAATGCAATTAAATTTACCCCACCCGGGGGAAATATAATAGTTAGAGTTCAGGATAAACCTTCTGAAATAATATTTTCTGTAGAAGATACAGGTATAGGAATTGATAATATATCTGTAAACAGAATTTTTGAACGGTTTTACAAAACAGATCCAGCGCGATCAACAGGTGGAACTGGCCTTGGCTTATCAATATCCAGGCACATAATTGAGGCACATAATGGTAAGGTCTGGGTGGAAAGCAGATTAGGCACAGGTAGTAAATTTTTCTTTTCAATTCCAAAGAATTAATTTCTTTTAAATTTATTTAGGAAGTTGATAATTAGATCAAATCAAGATTTTATGCGATAATTCACATTAATTATTGTGAATTTATTATTCTGTACTTTCTTTCTAAAAATCTCTTGTTGGAGAAATAATATGGACGAAATCGTGATCATCTTATCAAGATGGCAATTTGCATTAACCACTGTTTATCATTTTTTCTTTGTACCATTAACCATCGGATTGGCATTAATTGTCGCAATCATGCAGACTATTTATTTTAAGACTGGTGATTTAATTTACAAACAAATGACCAAGTATTGGGGGAAATTGTTTCTCATTAATTTTGCAATGGGAGTTGTAACAGGTATCGTAATGGAATTTCAATTTGGCATGAATTGGTCAGAATATTCAAGATTTGTGGGCGATATCTTTGGAGCACCGTTGGCTATTGAGGCTTTGTTAGCATTCTTTCTTGAATCAACTTTCATTGGAGTATGGGTATTTGGATGGGATAAAATTTCAAAAAAATTGCATTTAATATCAATCTGGTTAGTTGCTATCGGATCGACACTTTCAGCTTTTTGGATACTGGTGGCAAATTCATTTATGCAATCCCCTATGGGTTTTGTGCTTGAGAATGGAAGAATGGTCATGAATGATTTTGGCGCTCTAGTAAGCAATCCGAATGTGTGGGTTCAATTCCCCCATACCGTATTAGGAGGATATACAACCGGCGCTATGTTTATTTTAGGAATAAGTGCATACTTTCTGTTTCGAAAGGAGCAAGTTGATTTATTCCAAAAATCATTTCAAATAGCCACAATTATTGGATTGATTTCAGTGTTTTTAGTCATTTTATTTGGTCACAGTCAAGGACAATATATGGTAAAAACACAGCCAATGAAGATGGCAGCTGCAGAAGCTTTATGGGAATCTGAAAACCCCGCTTCATTTTCAATCATTTCCATTGTTGATCAGAAAAACCAAAAAGATGTTTTTTCGATTAGAATTCCCGCACTTCTAAGTTTGCTTTCATACAATCGATTTGATGGTGAGGTAAGAGGGATAAAAGATATTCAATCCGAGTATGAACAAATCTATGGGCCGGGGAATTACATTCCTCCAATCACTATAAATTATTGGTCATTTCGGGTCATGGTTGGTTCAGGTTTCCTGATATTCTTTTTGACTTCTTTAGGACTTTATTTGGTCATGAAGAAAAAAGTTTTGAGTTTTAGATTGATAAAATACTTTCCTTTTGCAATCGCTTTGCCTTACCTTGCTAATACATCTGGTTGGATTTTAACTGAAGTCGGAAGACAACCCTGGGTAGTTTATGGATACTTGCGAACTTCAGATGCTATTTCACCAAATGTGACAGTTGGTATGCTCTGGTTGTCAGTAATAGGATTTACAGTAATTTACGGGGCTTTGATGGCTGTCGACGTTTATTTATTATCAAAGTATGCCAAGAAAATTACCGTTGATGAACCTAAACCCACGGAAGACGAAAAATCCTATTGGGAATAATAGAGGTGAATTATGAATTATGAAACAATCTGGTTTTTGCTAATTGCTGTATTATTTATTGGATATTTTATTCTGGAAGGTTTCGATTTCGGTGTAGGAATATTATTACCCTTTGTTGCCAAAAATGACACTGAACGAAGAATGGTAATCAATACTATCGGACCTCATTGGGATGGAAATGAAGTTTGGTTAATCACCGCTGGTGGTGCTATGTTTGCAGCTTTTCCAAATTGGTATGCCACCTTATTTAGTGGTTTCTATATAGCTTTATTTCTTATGTTAATTGCTTTGATTTTAAGAGGGGTTGCTTTTGAATTTCGAGGTAAAGTTGATGACATTAAATGGCGAAAATTTTGGGATTGGTCAATTTTTTTCGGAAGTATTATTCCTGCAATATTATGGGGTGTGGCGTTCTCAAATTTTGTTCGTGGAGTTCCTATTGGGGAAGGCTTTATTTACGTTGGAAACTTTTGGGATCTTATCAACATTTATTCGATTATCGGAGGTCTTGTAACCTTAACAGGGTTTACTGTTCAAGGGGCAATTTTTCTATCAATGAAATTAGAAAAACCAATAGCCAATAGAATTAGCAATCTTGCAATGAAACTCTGGCTCCCTAATATTTTGGTTTTACTTTTATTTGTTATCGAAACTTATTTCTTCACAGATATTATTGATCAACTTGGCGTAAATCCAGGAATTGTTCCAATAGGTGCAGTGTTATCATTGTTTGCTGTTGGTTGGTTTATAAAAATCAAACGAAATGGCTGGGCATTTTTTATGAATTGTCTGGCGATTATTTTCTCAGCGAGTACCATTTTTCTTATCCTTTACCCACGTGTCCTGATATCAAGCATTGATCCAATTTACAACTTAACGATTATGAATAGTGCATCCGGGGAATACACACTGCGAATTATGACCATAATCGCTCTTATATTTGTACCAATTGTTATTGCATATCAAGCCTGGACTTATTGGATCTTCAGAAAACGCATAACGAGTGATCCAAAAAGTCTTCATTATTAGATCGTCATTTTTCAAATATGGTGTGATTTTGATTGAAAGGTATAATTGTCAGACAGATTAAAAAGGAATAGAAAATGAAAAAAGTAATCATTTCTGGAAAAGCTCCAAAAGCGATTGGTCCATATTCAGCTGCAATTGAGACTGAAACTTATATTTTTACTTCAGGCCAATTAGGTCTTGATCCAGTTTCTGGTGAATTGGTTCAAGGGGGAATAGAAAATGAAACGCATCAGGCCATCAAGAATTTAATTGAAGTTTTAAAATCATCAGGTTCGGATTTGAATTCAGTCGTAAAAACTACTGTATTTCTAAAAGACATTGGTGAATTTCCACTGATGAATAAGATTTACGCCGAATATTTTATTAATGAACCACCTGCCAGATCTGCTTTTCAAGTCGCAGCTTTACCTAAAAATGCCTGCGTTGAAATTGAAGCAATTGCAGTAAAAAAATAAATTTTGAACTGTAAAGCTCATCTTTTGCTGAAAAAAAATAGCTTGAAGGAATGAGAACATTAATGAACTTTGTTTCAGTAATAGTGCCTTGTTACAACGAAGAAAAAAATATAGGGTTTCTACTTGAAGCACTAAATCAACAAATTTATCCTCATGAAATGATAGAAATAATCATTATTGATGGTCTATCCACTGATCAAACTTTGGAAATCATTAATGATAATAAAAAAAAATATAATAAGTTACGCATAAAGGTCATATCAAATCCCTTAAGAAATATCCCTTCAGCATTAAATATTGGAATCAGGAATAGTTCGGGTGATATTATTGTTCGTATGGATTCACATTCAATCCCGAATCCGGATTACATAAAAATTTGTGTTGAAGACCTGAATAATAAGCTGGGCTCGAATGTCGGTGGGCGATGGATTATTATTCCTGGTTCTAAATCAAAGATGGGAAAGTGCATTTCACTTGCAGCATCACATCCATTTGGTGTCGGTGATGCCAAATATCGTTATAGCTCCGAGCCAGGTTATGTTGATACGGTTCCATATGGCGCTTTTTATCGAGTTCTGATCGATGAGATTGGATATTTTAACGAAGAATTATTAGCTAACGAAGATTACGAATTTAATGTAAGAATTCGAAATTCTGGAAAAAAAATTTACTTTGATCCAAGAATTAAAACCCAATATATCGCCAGGGATACAATAAGAAGTTTATCTAAACAATATTGGAGATATGGGTATTGGAAATTTCGTATGCTCAGGAAATACCCGGACACATTACGTTGGCGTCAGGCAATTCCACCAATATTTGTCACTGGTATAATCCTATTAATTCTCATGTCAATTTTTCTTCCGAGGGTGTGGATTCTTTTGAGCATAATAATATTATTGTATATTATTATTTTATGGATTGGTACATTATCTGTTATTGATACTAAATCAGAGACTTATTGTTTATTTGGGATCCCAATAGCTATCATTGTCATGCATTTTTCTTGGGGATTGGGTTTTATATATAGTTTTACAACCGGGTTGGGAAAAGCAAAGTATGGTTAATACGGATATTAGTCAAAAAGGATTCTGGAAATTAAGGCCATCTGAGAGGAAATTGATCTTATTAATCGGTGATTTTATTATGGCAATTCTATCTCTATTTATTGCGCTCTATTTTTGGTCCGTGGAACCAGATGAATGGCTAAAATTTTCCTTGCAATTTCTGATTGAGAGACCGCCATTTTGGTTTTATTTATTGCCATTTCTTTGGATTCTTTTTCTTTCTGGTTTATATGATGTAAGAAAAGTTCACAAAATTTCCGAAACAATTAGTGGAATTGGGATTTCAATTTTTCTCAGTATTTCACTTTATTTGGTTGTCTTCTTCTTATCTGAACCAAACACATTACCCAGATTGGGAGTAGCTTTATATTTTGCAAGTGCAGCTATTTTGACAATTCTTTGGAGATTGATTTACATTAAAATCTTTACAACATCCAGGTTTCAAAGACGAGTAATTATTGTTGGTGCTGGAAATTCTGGTAAAGCATTAGTTGAGATTATTAAGAATTCGAATCCTAAACCTTTTCAATTAATTGGATTGGTGGATGATGATCCACAAAAAAAAGATGGGAATATATCAGGTTTCCCCATTTTAGGAACAATTTCAGAACTCAAATCTCTTTTAAATGAATTTAATATCTCGGATGTTGTTTTTTCTATTACTGGTGAAATGGATCCTTTCGCTTTGAATGCCTTGGTTGAAGCAGAAGAAAATGGAATAGAAATTACATCAATGCCTATCATGTATGAAGAGTTAACCGGACGAGTTCCTATATATTTATTAAAACCAGATTGGTTATTAAGAAGCTTTATTGATTATGCTCATGTCAATCGGTTTTATGAGTTAGGTAAAAGACTCATTGATATAGTTGGTGGGCTCATTGGAGTGATTTTGACTTTTGTTTTATATCCTTTTATAGCGTTCATAATTGCAATTGATAACTGGGGACCAATTATTTACTCACAGGTTAGATTGGGAAAAAACGGGAAGTTTTACGAAATATTAAAATTTCGCACAATGTATGTTGATGCAGAAAAAAATGGAAATTTCCGACCTGCAGAAGAAAACGATGATCGAATTACGACGATTGGGAAAATTTTACGAAAAAGCCATTTAGATGAACTCCCTCAATTTATAAATATCCTCAAAGGTGAAATGAGCCTGGTTGGACCCCGGTCTGAAAGACCAATGATTGTAGAAAATTATCAAAGAGAAATCCCTTTCTATCGTGGTAGATTATTAGTCAAACCTGGGCTTACTGGTTGGGCACAAGTAAATTTCGGGTATGCATCCACAATCGAAGAAAATGCTATCAAACTAGAATATGATCTTTATTATATTAAACATCGTGATTTAATGATGGATCTCTCAATTATGCTACTGACTATTAGTTCCGTTATTGGATTGAGAGGACGATAAGATGAGAGGTCGACCAAGTGTTCGAAACAAATATATTCTTTTTGGTGATCTAGTTCTTATTTTAATTTCGATTTTAGGTAGTTATGCTCTCAGATTTGAACTAGGTCCGCAATTTTTTCAATATCTCCCAAGTGCTATTTGGATAGCAGTCACTTCCCTGATCATTAAACCACTCGTTTATTACTTATTTGGACTGTATCGACGAATGTGGATGTATGCAAGCGTTCAGGAATTAAAGCTCATTATTGTCTCTGTAACCACAGCATCTGTTGTCGTTTCATCGGTTGTTATCTCACTATTGTCGTTTGGTGTTTTTGAAGGTTTACCACGTTCTGTCCTTGTAATTGATTGGATATTATCTCTCGTGTTTGTCGGTGGAATTCGTTTTTCACTGAGAATCATTGGTGATTCGATGTCCGTTGGTTCTGCGCCTTCAAAAAATACTAATCAACGAAGATTAGTGATTGTTGGAGCAGGAGATGCCGGAGCATTGGTGGTACGTGAAATTCAAAAAAATCCCCAGATGAATTTATTGCCTGTTGGTTTCTTGGATGATAATCCTTCCAAGCAAAGACAACAGATCTTTGGGATTCCAGTGGTTGGTACGATAACTGATCTCCCGAAGGTACTTGAGAAATTACATGTTGATGAGGTCATTATTGCAATTCCTAGCGCTCCAGGTCGGGTGGTTCGTTTGGTGGCTGATATTTGCCGATTAAAGAACAAACCTTTTCGGACAATGCCAGGGATTTATGAATTGTTAGGTGGTTCAGTAAATGTAAATAGATTACGTGAAGTAGATATCACTGACTTGTTAAGAAGACAACCAACAAATATGAATGAAGAAATTGTTGGCTCATCATTAAGCGGAAAGATCGTTCTGGTGACCGGTGCAGGTGGTTCGATCGGTAAGGAATTGTGTAGACAGATATCCCGTTGGGGGCCTTCGGAATTGATTATGATCGGACATGGAGAAAATAGTATTTTTGAAAGTTTAATGGATATGAAAGAGAGTTTTCCAGGTCTTTCGATTGTTCCAATTATTGCAGACATGAGAGATAAAAACAGATTAAAACAAATTCTATCTAAACATCAACCGCAAATTGTTTTTCATGCTGCAGCGCATAAGCATGTTCCGATGATGGAATTAAATATCGAAGAAGCAGTAACCAATAACATCCTTGGAACGAGAAATCTTGTGGAAGTTTGCCTCGAATCTAATGTTGATAAATTTGTTATGATTTCAACGGATAAAGCAATCAGACCCAAAAACGTTATGGGGGCATCAAAAAGAATTGCTGAGATGATTGTTTTAAATGCAGCTCAAAAAAGTAATAGACCTTATTGTGTTGTAAGATTTGGAAATGTGTTAGGAAGCAGGGGTAGTGTTGTTCCATTGTTCAAAAGGCAGATCCTAAAAGGGGGACCTATAACGATCACACATCCTGATATGAAAAGATACTTTATGACAATTCCAGAAGCTGTCTACCTTGTGCTGCAATCTGCAGGTATGGCCAAAGGCGGAGAGACATTCGTTTTGAATATGGGCGATCAGGTTAAAATTGTGGATCTGGCTGAAGATTTAATTCGTTTATCTGGATTAGAACCTGGGCGAGACATTGAAATTGTTTTTACAGGTTCGCGACCTGGAGAAAAATTAGAAGAAGATTTATGGGATGAAGGCTTAACTTTTCAGAGAACAAATCATCCGGATATTTACCACTTATCCAATCAAGATAATTTGCCATCAGAAGACGTTGAAATTGTGGTGGATGAATTGATTAATTTGGCTACAAAAGGAAACATTTCTGAAATTGTTAATATTTTTGACGAGAGAATCCCAGGGGCTCAAGTTCGAAAAACGCCACCCCCAGACTTAAATACCATTAATTAATATGAATCTAATCAATAAAAAAAAATGGGATGAAATTTTTCCCACTGTAGAAAATCCTCATATTCTTCAAACGTTTGAATGGGGAGAACTAAAATCTGAATTCGGTTGGACACCTTATAGATTTGAACATAATGGTTTAATTTTTCAAATATTAATGAGAAAGTTGCCGTTCGGATTCAAAGTTGCGTATATCCCTAAAGGTATAATCAACACTGAAGATGTTGGTTTTTGGAAATTAATCGATCAATTTGTCATCTCTAAAAAGGCAATATTTCTCAAATATGAACCAGACAATAATATTGGTGAACGCGATCATAACTACGTAGATAGAAAATTTATTGTATCTAAATCGATCCAACCTAAAAGTACCATCGAAATAGATTTACAGGGGAGTGAGAGCGAATGGTTGGAAAGAATGAAGCAGAAAACCAGATATAACATCAAGCTGGCTATTAAAAAAGGAATTCAGATAGAAATTACTGACGATATTTCAACCTTTTATCAATTGATGCTAGACACAAGCAAACGTGATAATTTTGGTGTCCACTCAAAAAAATATTATCAATTAGCTTTTGATTTGTTTAGCCCCAGCAATAAAGTTGCTTTATTAATCGCAAAATTTGAGAAAACTCCTTTGGCAGGTCTCATGATTTTTCGAAGTGGGGATCGTTCCTGGTATTTTTATGGTGCATCCAATAATTTAGAACGCAACAGGATGCCTACATATTTATTACAATTTGAAGCGATGAAATGGGCGAAATCTCAAGGATGTACGTCATACGATTTATGGGGTATCCCTGATGATGATGAGGAAATTTTGGAGAGGGATTTCAACTCAAGATCGGATGGATTATGGGGAGTTTATCGATTCAAACGGGGATTTGGCGGGGTCATAAAAAGGGCATCTCCAGCATATGATAGAGTATATAATCCGGTTTTATACAAGATGATAAACATGGTCCAGAAAATCCGTGGAGAGGTAAGTTAAATTCATCTCGTGTAATTGAACTTGTGCGAATTTCAGGAAAATTAATGAACCTTTCAACAAATTACGAACTCATTGATGTAAACACATGGAATAAATGTATTGAGATTTTCCCTGATTCTCATTTCCTACAAACCAGTTTATGGGCAGATGTAAAACGAGAAAACGGTTGGGAGCCATTCTATCTTTTATGGAAAGATCTACAAGGAAATATCTTTGCTGGCACTTTGATTCTCGAGCGAACTGTAAAATTATTAAATCTCATCTCTGTAAAAGTACATTATTGTCCTAAAGGACCGTTGTTAAATACGAATGATAATTTCAAGATTACTGAGGTAATTAAAGGGTTAATGGAATTTTCAAACAACAGAAAAGGGATTTTCATAAAGATCGATCCTGATTTAGTGACAGAAGTTCAGTCAGAAAATCACGATAAATTCTCTTTCCTCTCCATTAATCCTGACCTCCCAAAATTCTTAAAAAGTAAAAACTGGATTGAATCCAAGGACCAAATTCAGTTCCGAAATACAATCGTCATTTCACTTGAAAAGCCTGATGAAGAAATCTTAAAGGATATGAAGCAAAAAACCCGCTACAACATCCGATTAAGCGAACGGAAAGGTGTAAAAGTTAGAATTGGTGATAAATCAGATTTTGAGAATTTATTCAAACTTTATGCAGTGACTGCATTACGAGATAATTTTGTTATCAGATCGAAACAATATTATTTAAATTTGTGGGAAAAATTCTTTGAAGCAGGATTATGTGAACCGATCATAGCCGAATTGGATGGGGAAATATTAGCGGCTGTCATCATCTATTTCTATTCAGGTAAAGCATTTTATGTCTATGGGATGTCTTCAGAGAAGAATCGAAATTTAATGGCTACCTATTTACTTCAATGGAAAGCTATTCTAAGAGCAAAAGAAAAAAATTGTAAGATTTATGATTTTTGGGGGGCTCCAGATGAGCTAAATGAAAATGATAGAATGTGGGGAGTTTATAAATTTAAACTTGGGTTTGGTGGAACCTTTGTTAGAACGGTTGGTGCATGGGATTATCCAACAAATAAGCTTGGATACATAGCCTATAGTTTTGTTTTACCAAAATTATTGAATTTGATGAGAAAAATTGGATTCAAAAGAATGCAAGGCGAGATCGAATAATTTTAATTATGGCCGCCAATCTGGACTAAAATCAAAACTAGAATCTGTAGTTAGTTGAGCTAAATTTGCGCCATTAATTGTTGCTAAATAAATATCATGATTGATACCATCGGGCCAACTTTCAAACACAAACCATTCACCATCGGGGGAAACGGTTGAATCAACTGATGGACTAAAACTTTGTTGCCCGGAAGGTGGGATTCTAAATTCAATATTAACACCGGCATCTTCAATTCTTTTCCCAACAATATATGGAAGGCTGCCAGTTGAATTGTTTTGGTGGGTAAAGAAAATATATTTATCATTGAGAGACCAATGAGGATATAAAAAATCAATGTTGCTTTTTGACGCAAAAACATACGGTTCAGATGAATTCAGGTCCAGAATCCAAATTTCGCTATCAGCAATTTTTCGAGAAAAGGAAATTTTTAAACCATCCATTGACCATGAAGGAGCACGATCTCTCCATCTTGAATTTGTTAATTCACTCAAAGAATCAGTTGTAAGGTTATAAATGTAAATATGCAGCATCCTTTCTTTTGTCGTTGGGTGGTTTCCCGACCGAAATGAAGAAAAAGCTATTTGATTTCCATCGGGGGACCACACAGGATCAAAATCACCAGAAGGATCCAAAGGAATAGATAACGGGGAAATTTCATTGTTAGAAGCGAGATCCATTATAAATAGCCTGGCCCCTTCATAAGTCTCTTTTTTTGCTATACAAGGGGATATAAAAACTATTTTTTTACCGTCAGGTGACCAATCTGGTTGACATGCTCCATCTGCTAATTTTGTTAATTTAATTTTATTATTTCCCTCAATATCCATCATCCAGATTTGCATAACACTATCCTGATAATTTGAAGAATATGCAATAAATCCTGAACCCCCACCGAGAAATGTTGTTTGTACTGGAGTTGAAATTGGATTTTGGTCAAAATTTTCAGTTACTTTCGTATTTGGTGTTGAAAAAATTTCTACAGTTGGACTGTTATTTCTTGGTTCCACAACCTGTTCTAGTTCTTTATCTCGATTATTTGGATTATCAATTAGGAAAAAATTCATGAGGTTTTTATTTTGGTTTAACAAGAATATAACTGCAACTAGCGCAACCAATGGAAGACTTATGAGCCAAACTTTTCTGTTATTATTTTTTATTCTTTGATTATTATTTTCATAATATGATTTGATGAGTGGTTGAGAGACCCCTGTTTTTATCGAAGTGCTGGAGAGAGATGATGGCGGAGGAGTTATTAATCCGATATTCTTAGAAGAGATTAAGTAATTACCTTCTGCTAATAGCGCCATATAGAATTCTTCTGCTGTCTGATACCGATTTTCTGGATCAATTTCCAGGGCTGTTTGAATGATCTTATCCAGGGATTCAGAGATCGCGGGTCGAAATTTCTTAATCGATGTTAATTTCTCTTTACCTGACATGCGATTAAGACTTTCTTCAGGGATCATCCCGGTTAAGGCCGCATATAAAGTTGCTCCTAGTGAATAAATATCAGATCGTTCATCAGTTGGTCCTCGACCATATTGCTCTGGTGGAGAATATCCTGGAGTCATGGCTCTTGCACCGGTTGCTGTTTGTTGGTTCATATCAAAAACTTTTACCAGACCAAAATCAACAAGGATCACGTTACCTTCGGGTGTGATCCGAATATTGCCTGGCTTGATATCTCGATGAATGACTTTAGGAGACAAATTATGTAAATACATTAAAGCATCACATATCATCAAGCCAATAATGATTACATCTTTTTCTGGTAATTTCACTTCCCGCTCGATTCTTTCTCTTAGGTCTTCACCATCAATATAATCCATAACAAGATATTGACCCTGACCTGGCAAATAGAAATAATCACTCACCCTGGGAAGGTTTGGATGTCGAAGTCCAGCAAGGATAACCGCTTCTTTCTTGAACTGTGTTGAGTAATTTTCAGTTAAGATGAGATTTTCTTTAATGGCAACAGGGATATGTATATTCTCATCAATAGCCATATATACTGAGCCCATTCCCCCATGGCCCAGGACTTTCTTAATTCTGTATCTTTCTTGTATGATACTATCTATTTGAATGGGCATTGACGATATACCTTATCCTGGTAGTTTATTTGATTATATTGATTTTTGCAGATTTTGCCTTGAGTAAAGTCATCAGGGTATAATAACCCAATCGAATAAGGTTATCAATAAATGTTTAATTTAGACATCAAAACAGCAGTTCAAACCGCTTTTTTCTTGGCAATATTAGGTATTTTATCAAGTTTGTGGTTAATGGTTAAAAATTACAAACTTGCCCAGAAAATGCCTTTCTTTCAGAAAAGAGTAAAAATGCAATGGAAAGCAATACGCTTTTTATTTGTTGGGATTGTTTTTGGTATTTCTGCCTTCTTTTTTAATAGGTTTGCTGAACCAGCCATTTATTTAATTTTTCCACCGTCACCAACCATAACTCTTACACCTACAATCACATTAACACCAACGATAACTTTATCACCAACAATCACACTTTCTCCAACTGTTACCTTTACACCAGCAATTAGTCCGACACCATCAATTCCAGAGACGATTGAAGCTCTGTTTGAAAGCACAGTGTTTCCAAACCCTGATGCTTTATTCAGCCCGATTGTTTTTTCCAAAAGTATTGACGAGAATTTACAACCAGTTAACCCATCTGAGGAATTTGATCATCCGATATCGATTATGTATGCTACTTATAGTTATGTGGATATGATCCCGGGTAGTCAGTGGACATCGATCTGGTATCGACTCAGTGATATGGCAATGTTATGTTATGAAACTGTCCCTTGGAATGGTGGTACTGGAGGATATGGATACTCTGAATGTACGCAAGAGGCATCTGAATGGCAACCGGGATTTTATGAAGTTCAATTGTTTGTTGGCCCTACCTGGAAAACATCCGGGCGATTTGCGATTATTGGAAATCCCCCTACAAATACACCGACAAAAACTTCAACAGCTACCATCACAAGAACATTCACTCCAACATCATCCAAAACGCCATTACCTACATTTACACCAAGCATTACACGAACGCCGACGATAACACCAACCAACACACGAACTCCCACCATTACCAATACACCAACCAGAACCTTTACGCCTTCTCCAACCCGTACGCCAAGACCTACAGATACCAGATGGCCTTCACAGACGCCTACAAAGTAAAAAATATCAGTCAGGAAACATTCACTCTCAAGAATAAATTTTCAGCAAAGATTGATTTTCGAAAAATTTATAAATCAGGTATTTGAAAGATTGGTTCTTTATTGATTGTCTTTTTTATGGTTTTCTACAATATTTTTGCTGTCATCGATTTCAGAATCACCCAGGAAAAATGCTTCTTCTTTCAATACGCTCATTTGATATTTTCGGATATGTGATAGGGCTCGCTCGATTTGTACTGGGACCCTTCCTTTTTTCTTTAAGTATAAATCTCGGGCACTCCATAATTTCGCATTGTACTCGTGGATTAATTCTTTTACAATTTCCGAATTAGATTTTCCATTTTCGCTTTTATGGATAAATGAAATTATCGGTGTAACCTGGATATTCTTTGCCAGGTTCTGTTTTCTATTATGGTTGAAAATTCCAGCGAGTACTTTCGGATTAAGTTTTAGGGCATTTTCACTGGAGATTTTCCAGGCTTGAATATATTGTTCGGGGACAATTTTAGAAGATGAATGCCAGGTGCCAACATTAATCCATTCGAGCCTCATTCCGTATTTTTGTGCTTTACTTTGGAACGAACTGGTTAGATTTTCATAAAATAAATTTGATAATTCAGTTCGAGGAATGAGTTCTGGTATATTGCCACCTTTATTGATAAATAATCTGGAAAATCTTTTATTCTTTTCATGTGTCTTTTTATAGTAAATGGGTTTGTGACTTGGAGAACCAATTTTTAGTTTACTAATAAAAACTCGATTAACTTTATATCTTCTCGTATGAGCCCAATTTTTTCTAATTTTCTTTGCAATCTTGTTTTGGTTTTGCAATAGTAAATTTATTTCTGGTGCACCGGCAGATGATAATAACTCGCTCAATAAGTGATGGTTTATGTAATTTGTTAATTCTGTTCTTACCATATCTATTAATGAAGTGGTCCAGGGACCTGGTCCTTGTTGATATACCAACCAATAAATTGATTCTTCATTAAATGGATACGGTTTGGTGATTGTCACCTGGTTCGAATTCCGGAAAACACTGAAGATTAATCGGATATCTTTAATTTCTATTGAGATTCCATCCAAAGTTCTTGCGGATATATCCAATTTGGCTGTCTGATCTCTCAGGTCAATTATTTTCCGAATTCTTTCGAAGCTTTCCAACTCAATTGGTTTTTCTGTTGTCGGACCAACAATTCTTGGTGTTCCATTAATTTTTTCAAACACAACAGCATTTTCAAGATTAATCAGTACTTTCCCTGGACCGCCAATTCTAAATATTGGTGATATTTGATCCTCAGATCTGACCTGGGCATTCTCAATATGAATTTGATAATAAGCTGGTAATGAAAATGCAGATTGCCTCACATATCTTTCTGAAATTGTTATATCTTTTATGTCAAAAATATCTGCCAGATAGATTGATGCTAAATTGGCGGCAATATGATAACCCATGAAAATTGAAAACATAACAAGTAACACATCCCAGGCCAGGAAAAGCTCAATGATATTAACAACTGTAGAAACGATGGGGTAAGGGATCGCAAGTAAAAAATTAAGCCAGGGGTAATCTATCTCCCCAGGTTGATGAAATGTAAAAGCACAAATTAACCATGTGAGAATAAAAAGTATTTGTAGAAAAAAAGAACGAATATTGCCTGCTTTTGAGCTGGTGGAAAAAATTGAGTTGATCAAGGAATCCACATAATTTATAAAAAAGTTTGATGTTCTTTCGAAATCTTTTTCAAGATGTGAATTCTGATTCATAAAAGATCTCCTTGAGATCTTACCCATTCGATTAGTTCTGAAATATCCTTATATTCACTACCTAATAAGGAGGATAACTCTGGATCTTGTGAGATTGTATCCAGATTTCCTTTCAAAAGAGAGATTAATAATTCTTTCGGAGAAAAATTAATTGTTTCTGGATATGAACCCAGGTGTTTAGATGCACCATATGCGTAATCCATTAATGCCTGGTCTTGACCAGAAAGTGATTGGATCGCTTGTTCTTGCTCAACAATTTTTTTCTCTTTATTTGCCACATCCATCCATGATGTTCTCCACCGGGTATGTAATTCCTCTTCAATTTGGGCTGGTAATCGCAAGTTTGTTATCGATAAATCTATAAACTTAATACCTCTTTTTGTTAATAAATCAAATTCTTTACTGAACACAGTTTCATTTAATTCTTTCCCATAACTATCAATTTTATAATAATGGGATTGAGTAAGCCTTTGTCTTATTTGATTAGATATTAAATCTATCAGATTGATATCTGATTTCGATAAAGGAAAAATTTCGTTCAGTGTATATTTTGAAATATACTCGCGAAGTATATCAACTGTTAGATTAATAGGGTACCACTTCCAACTTGTTATTCTGTCAGGATTATCATCTGGTTTTTCAAAGTTTATACTTTGTCCAATGATCGCTTTTTCTACTGATATGGGATTGTAACCGTATGCTGAATTACCTTCACCTGGTTTTGAATCCAATTTGAATCGTACTGATACATTGACACAAATCTGAATGCCATCCCTAGTTACAGCAAGTGTTTCATTTCTTCTGGCCATTCTTGCTTCATATGAAGCATTTGATTCACCTTTTTGTTGAGGAGCAAATGGATCTTCTTCTTGCCTTGGTCCAATATTTTGGGATTGTATGTGTAAATCGACAATTCCTGCAATAAGGTCATTTCGCTCTGTAAATGCTATACCAGGGCCTATGGCTCCTTTGTATTTTACGGGTGTTCTTAATACCGCAGCACTTGCTGTATCTAAAATGATCACTCCGGGACCATTCTTAGATCGATCAATTCTTCTTTCTCTCAGTTCACCATTTTCAATAAAAAAAGCAGGTCCGTGATCTCCAAGGAGATATAAGATCAATCGTTGAACTGCTTTTATCCTTTCAGGAAGATTTAAAACCGGCAATATAAATTGACCGAAGAAAATTAAAAAAATGAAGAAACTAAAGAAAAATATTAATAATGCTAAAATTCCAAATCCAAAATTGGACTGGAGATCACCATTTATACTAATTCCGGCAAACACAATTAGAATATAAAATAAAAAATAAATAAATATTTTGTTGTAATGTTTATTAATTGAGGATTTTTTATGTTTGGATGCCATTTCTAATATTCTATACTATTTTTTGACAATCGAGAAAAAATAAACTATGTTCTCTCCAAATGTATTAAGATAAAATCTAATAAAATGAGCACACGAGGTGGTAATGTTTAGAGCGTTTTTCATTTTTCTATCAAAGGCTTATTGGGCACAAAAATTATTCATGAATTGGAAGTTTGCCTGGCGGGTTGCCTCAAGATTTATTGCCGGTATCAATGTTGTCGATGTAATTAATGTGGTTAAGAATTTAAATGATCAAGGATTAAATGTTACAGTAGATTATTTGGGTGAGAACGCAATAACCGTGGAGGATACTTTAGCAGCAACGAAGGAAGTGATTGATTTGTTGGAAGCAATTAATAGTCAAGATGTTCATGCAAACGTTTCAATTAAATTAACGCAAGTAGGGTTGAATATTGACAAAGAGTTATGTAAATCCAACCTTCAAAATATTTTTGAACAAGCTAAAAATATGCAGAATTTTATCCGAATCGACATGGAAGATAGCTCTATAACCCAAGAAACATTAGATTTGGTCTATTGGTTGAAGGGTACATATTCTGGAGTGGGCACAGTAATTCAAAGTTACTTATATAGAAGCGAAAAAGATGTCATGAATTTAACAAACAAATGTATTCCTATTCGAATGGTCAAGGGGGCATACAAAGAGCCTGCATTAATTGCTTTTCCAAATAAGAAAGAAGTTGATGATAACTTTGATCTCTTAACAAAAATTTGTTTGGATAAGATTGCTAATTGTAATTATCCTGAAATTAGTGATAACGGTAGATTTCCCCCGCTAATTGCTATTGCCTCGCACGATGAATCGCGGATTGAAAATGCTATTCATTATGCAAATATGAAGGATCTTTCCAAAAGGACATATGAAATTCAAATGCTTTATGGAATTCGTCGAGATTTACAAAAAAAGTATTCGGAGCAAGGCTATCCAGTTCGAGTCTATGTTCCTTATGGAACACATTGGTATCCTTATTTTATGAGAAGGTTGGCAGAACGTCCGGCTAATGTATGGTTTTTCTTTTCAAATTTATTCAGGAATTGAGAATCAGCAGATAATCGAATTTTTTGTTCACAAATGCTGGTATCATACTTGATTGAAAAGTAATCAATGATTGGGAACCAATCACTTCGTCAATTTTGGATCCTGTGATATTTAGAAAATATTTAGAGAGTTAGATTTTGGAAGAATATAAAGTTTTCAAAGAAATCAGAGAATGTATTAAAATCAGATTATTCTTTTTCTCTGTAATTGGTTATGCAATCGGAGCAGGATTAGTTTCCTATATTGGTAGAGCAATTAACCCACAAATATTTTGGTTAGGGTTGATGATTGTGATCCTTTTTAGCCTTTGTACAGATACATTATCCTGTTTTTTCAATTTAAATGAGTTTTACAATAAGAAGAGTTCATCAAATTTAACCCTTCTCAGGAATAGCTTCCTTATTTTGTCTTTATCTTTATTGACAATCGGTGCCATCCTATCTGTGGTGTTATATTCGAGGTCAGAATTAAATTTTGTACTTTGGGTGTTTTTAGGGCTTTTCTTCATAATTCTTGTTTTATCTGTGATTCCACCTTTCTTTTTAAATAAAAAAGGATATGGAGGTTTTTTTAACACAATCAGTGTGGTTGCCTTAGCTCCTTCATTTGCATGTATATTGCAGATAAATGAACTTCACAGAACATTATTTTTAATCACTTTTCCTGCTTTTTTTCTCTTACTGGCTTATTTTCTGGCTCAATCTTTGGAAAATTATTTTGAAGATATTAAGACTCAAAATCATACCCTTATGACTGTATTGGGCTGGAAGTTAGGCATGCGCATCCACAATTATTTTATATTATTGACTTATCTACTATATGGATTGGGTTCTTTATTTGGTTTATCTGGAATTTTAACATTACCAGCCTGGTTCTCACTTCCGATTGCTGGTATACAATTTTGGGAAATGTGGCGAATTGGTGAAGGATACAAACCCAGGTGGAAATTATTAAAACTATCCTCTTTGGGTTCAATCAGTGTCTTAGCGTACTTTTTAATTTTTATACTATGGTTGAGGTAAAAAAATGCCCGAATTTTTGGAATTACTAACACCGGAAGAAGGAATCAGGAAATTACTACAACACATTGAAATTGTTGCATTTCGCTCTGAGATTATCAGAACTGAAAAAGGATTAAACAGGGTTCTAGCAGGCAATATCAAATCAGATGAAGATATTCCAGCATTTACCAGAAGTACTGTTGATGGTTTTGCTGTGAATAGCAAAGACACATATGGCGCATCGGATGTTTTACCAGCATTTTTTGAAGTGATTGGTGAAATTCGAATGGGAAAACCAGCAGACATCCAAATTAACAAAGGACAAGCCTGTTTGATCCACACTGGTGGCATGTTGCCAACCGGTGCGGATGCAGTGGTAATGATTGAAAACACACAATATTCCAATTCTAACGAGATTGAGGTATATAAGGCAGTTCCTGCTGGGGAGAATGTAATTCTAAAAGGCGAAGATGTCATGAAAGGAGATCTTGTCCTTCAGAAGGGAACGAAAATACGAGCGAGTGAGATCGGTGCTCTCATGGCCCTTGGTATTACGGAAATCGAGGTATATGAGTTGCCAAGAGTTGGCATATTGTCTACAGGAGATGAAATTATCCCACCGCATAACCTGCCAGAACTTGGTCAAATTAGAGATATTAATTCGTATTCTTTGAGCGCAATTGTAGAAAAATTTGGTGGAATTCCGAAATATTATCCAATTATCCAAGATGACAAAACCAAATTACTCAATAGTCTCAGAATTGCACATGAAGAAAATGATCTGATTATTGTTACCGCCGGGTCTTCAGCAAGTGTCCGAGATCTTACTGCTGATGCAATCAATGAATTAGGATCTCCAGGCGTATTGGTGCATGGGATCAATGTGCGGCCGGGTAAACCAACTATATTGGCCTATGCGAACAAAAAACCCATTATTGGGCTTCCGGGGAATCCGGTGAGTGCATTTGTCATTGCGCATCTGCTTTTGCGTCGGATTATGCCTAAATTGCGTGGAGAATTAAAAACGATTACAACACAAACATTTAATGGGATGGTAACAATAAACATTTCATCCGTAGCAGGTAGAGAGGATTGGGTGCCTGTCCGCTTATTGGAGGAAGAAAAAAATGGATTGAAATTAGTCGAACCTATTTTTTATAAAAGCAATTTAATTTTTTCTCTTATTGATGCCATCGGTCTCGCAAGAATTGCTCCAGAAGTAACAGGACTTGATGCAAATTCTGAAGTTGAAATTCTATTAATTTAAGGATACTCAAATGACTATATACTTACACGACATTCCTTTACAAGATGCACAGAAACGATTTTACGAAGCTTTAGATAAATATAAATTGCGAGGTACTTTAAATACCGAAACATTAGAACTTAATGAGAATCTCGTTGGGAGAGTTCTGGCAAAACCTATCTGGGCAAAGATTTCTTCCCCCCATTATCATGCTTCTGCAATGGATGGTTTTGCAATCAAATCAGAGAGCATCCAGAACGCTATGCCAACCAGACCAATTATCTTGCGTATAGATGAACAGGCAATTTACGTTGATACAGGTGATCCAATTCCGGATTGGGCAAACTGTGTGATGCCAATCGAAAATACAGAAGCAATCAATGAAAATGGGGAAATTGTTTCTGATAAAAGAAATCCTTATGCAATCAGAGTTCGAAATTCATTAACTCCGTGGTCACATGTCAGACCTATGGGAGAGGATATTGTTGCTACTGAACTTGTAATACCGGCAAATCGAATATTAATACCCGTTGATCTTGGTGCTATCGCAGCTTGTGGACAAACTCAGGTTGATGTTGTAAAGAAACCAGTTGTGTCCATTTTACCTACGGGAACTGAATTGGTTCGTGTTGGTGAAGAGATTAAGAGAGGAGATATTATTGAATATAATTCGATTGTCCTGGCTGCACAAATAATTAATTGGGGTGGTGACGCGATTCGTTTTCCTATCACGAAAGATAATTTTGAAGATATTTGTGCGCAGGTTTTAATTGCTGCAGACCGCTCGGACCTGATTCTGATAAATGCAGGATCTTCGGCTGGTTCAGAGGATTTTTCATCACAAGTTGTTGAGAAACTGGGTGAGCTTTATGTTCACGGGGTGGCTGTTCGACCTGGACATCCGGTAATTCTTGGGATGATATTTGCTGAAAATGGTAAAAAAGTTCCAATAATTGGTGTTCCTGGTTATCCGGTTTCAGCTGCACTCACAGGGGAAATTTTTGTTAAGCCTCTTATTTACGAATGGGCTGGAAGGAACGATCGGGATCAGGAAACGATTGAGGCAGAATTGACTCGAAAAATCACGTCACCAGCCGGTGATGATGATTATGTCAGGGTTGTTACTGCAAAAGTGGGTGATAGAATTTTAGCCGCGCCCCTTTCGCGCGGGGCAGGAGTCATAACATCAATGGTAAGGTCGGATGGATATGCAATTATCCCGAGGGGAATTCAAGGGAAAGAAGCTGGGGATAATGTAACCGTCATCCTAAATAAAAATAAAAGGATTATCGATGAGACATTACTTGTCATTGGCTCTCATGATTTAACATTGGATTTATTAGCAGAATACCTGTCATTAAACGGAAAGCGCTTGGTCTCTGCCAATGTAGGAAGTTTGGGAGGTTTAATCTCACTTAATCGTGGAGAAGCTCACTTTTCAGGTTCCCATCTATTTGATCCCTCAAATGCTTCATTCAATATAAGTTATGTTGAAAAATATGTTAAAAACTTTAAGGCTGTGATAATTCCCTGGGTGTATCGAGAACAAGGATTAATGGTTCAAAAGGGGAATCCCAAAAATATTACCTCTTTGGAAGATTTAAAACGCTCAGATGTTAGCTTTATAAATAGACAAAGGGGAGCAGGAACCAGAATTTTATTGGATTATCACTTAGACAAAATGGGAATTGATAATTCACTAATCCATGGATATGAAGAAGAAGAATTTACTCACTTGAATGTTGCTGCAGCTATTAAGTCTCTCCGGGCTGATACCGGATTGGGTATTACTGCTGCAGCACGGGCTTTGGATTTGGATTTTATTCCACTATTTAAAGAAAGATACGACTTAATTGTGCCTGAAAAAATTTATCAATCTGAAATTTTCAAACCTGTATTAATGGCTATGAACGATGATGAATTTCGATCGCATGTACAATCTTTAGATGGATACGATGTATCATGTATGGGTAAAGAATTGATACAATAATATACAACGTAGGAGGAATAAATGATTGAGAAAAATGTCAAAGCACCTGATTTTGAATTAGTAGATGAAAACGGTAACAGTCATAAACTCAGCGATTATTTGGGAAAGCCCGTTTTATTATATTTTTACCCAAAAGATGATACACCTGGGTGTACAACAGAAGCCTGTGAATTTCGCGATGATTATGATCAATATGAAAAAAGTGGAGTAATTATATTGGGCGTGAGCCCTGATTCACCGAAATCACATAAAAAATTTAAAGAAAAATATAATTTGCCTTTTGCTCTACTTTCTGATGAGGATCATCATGTTTGCGAAATGTATGGCGTTTGGGGTAAAAAATCAATGTATGGGCGAGAATACTATGGAGTGATGAGAACATCATATTTAATCAACGCTGAGGGAAACCTGATAGAAATATTTGAAAATGTGAAACCCAAAGGCCATAGTCAACAAGTTTTATCAGCTTTAGAATAAGAATAAGCACGAAAAAATAATCCTCTCGTGCTTTTTATAAACATTTCATTATTTTGTAGATTTGAGCAATTCAGAAGCTAATTCCTGTTTAGCTAAAATATCTAAATTAATTTCACCCAGGAAATTTACAATTTGATTCTGCATGGTTGCCCACATGTTTTGAGCTGTGCAATCTTCGATTTTTTGACATACATCGTTTTCAGATATACAAGAATTAAGACAAATTTTTCCTTCCAATGATTCTGCAATTGCTAATACTGAAATGTCCTCAGCGGGTAGACTTAATTTAATCCCTCCACGTGGACCTGGAGAAGCTTTAATCAACCCAGCTTGCATTAAAGAATGACCAATTTGATGGAGGAATGGAAGGGGAATTTCCAACATTTCTGAAAGTTTTGCGGTTGGAATTGGTTTTCCTTCGTTCTCTTTTGCCAACGCAACCATTAATTGAATACCATAATCTAATTTGCGACTAATACGAAACATTTCTCACCTCTAAAAAATTTCTATACTAAAGATAATTGAGTTTAATTATCAATGAAAGTGACAAATATCATCAGAAATGTTGTTCATTAACACTATAAGTTACATTTATTTGATTTTGTATATAGACTCAGATTGATTTCTGAATTAATCGACTTATAATAGCAATATAAATTAGTTCACCTCAAGGAGGAATGAATGAGAAAATCTTTTTCAATGGTGTCTGTAATTTTAGTTTTTAGTGCATTGGTTCTAAGCGCCTGTGGAGGGAGTTCTACTGCTGATACCCCCAATATCCCTGCTGAATATGCTGGAAAAACCAACCCATTAGGAAGCGATGCTGCTGCTGCCGGACAAGCAATCTATGTTGTTCAATGTGCATCATGTCATGGAGATAGCGGAATGGGTGATGGACCCGCTGGCCAGGCATTGACACCACCAGCAGCCAACCTGGTTGAAAGCAATACAAAATATGGCGATGATTATTTGTACTACAGAATTTCCGAAGGTGGTACGATGGATCCATATAATTCCTCAATGCCCCCCTTCAAGAATGTACTTTCTGAAGACGAAATCTGGCAAGTAGTTGCCCATATAAATACATTTAAATAAGAATAAACAAGAAGAATTAAAAAAACACGAGTATCCTCTCGTGTTTTTTTAATTAATCTTAGTAGAATTGTTGTATGAAAAATGAAAAAATAAAATTTTTTTAATAGACAACCATGTTCTATGCCGAAAAGGATTAAAAGCGGTCCTGGCTGATTATCCAGAATTCAAGGTTGTTGGTGACGCGTCTAACTGCCTCGAATGAGAACTAATTTTACAGGATAATCCAGTGGATATGATTTTAAATGATACTGATTCTTACAAAATAAACAATAATGAATTTTCTGAAAACTTTCTGAAAAAAATCTCACTAAAAAAGTTGTTGCACTTACCCTTGCAAGACGATTTATCGCTTCAGAACCAATGGTCGAAAAACTTGTAGAATTACTGATTCAAAAAAGTGAATTTCCAATAAATTTATTAATTTCTGATCGAGAGCTAGAAGTATTGAACTTTATTCAAATTGGTTTATCAAACAGTCAAATTAGTAAACATTTGTTTTTATCTGAAAATACGATCAAGACCCATATTAAACACATTTAAAAAAATCTCACTATCAAACCGAAGAGGAGCGATTGAGAAGAGTATTTTGTAGGGGATATTAAAATATGGGGATAATATTATCACCCAATAAAGATTATTAAATTACCCATAAACGTTTTATATTAATATGACAAATACTATAATAATAGTATTATTGATCTTAGATTCCAGACGTTGATGGAGTAGGTAATGGGTTGGAAAAAAACATTTGGTTTGATAGCCTCTGCTAATTCAATTTTTCGTAATGGTATTTTAAAGATTTTATCTACAAGAATTGATTTTCAAAATTTAATTATTGAACAGTCCAGTGATATCAAAGATGTATTGAAAAAATACTCAAAAAATAAACCCAGAGTGTTGGTTATTGATTATGATGACAAAAATATAAAGAAGAAAATATTTTTAAATTCATTTTTACAAGACCGACACAATGCTCAATTGCTTCTGGTTTCATTTGAGCAAAGTGGAAATGTAATTTTTTATGATCGGCAGGTGTTATCTACTGATGAGGCTTACCTTTGGTTACAAACTCCATGGAATGAAAATCAATCTTTTATAAACTCTGAATAATTCATTGGAGGATTAAATTTATGAAACATTTTTCAATTGTCTCAATTCTGGTAATTTTGCTCACAGTAATCGCTTACTTCTTTTTACAATCAGTAGGATTACTTCCAACACAAGCAAGTTCTCAGGCAATTATTATTGATCAATTGTTTGATATACATATCGGGATTATTTCTTTTCTGTTTTCTTTAATTGTTGTTTTTATTGGATACAGCTTTATTGTGTTTCGAAGAAACAAACTACTGCCTGACGAGGAAGGGCAGCATATAACAGGATCCTCTAAGTTGGAGATTGTTTGGACACTTTTTCCCCTGGCAGTAGTAATTTATATATCCTACCTTGGTGCTATTTCATTAGCTGAGACAAGGAATATTGATCCCCAGGCATTGGAAATAAAAGTCACAGGTGGACAATGGTACTGGTCATTTGATTACCCGGATTATGGAATTACTTCAGATGTTTTATACCTACCGGTTGACAGGCAAGTAAAGCTTTCCCTTACATCTATGGATGTGATCCATTCATTTTGGGTCCCAGAATTTCGAGTAAAACAAGATGTACTACCAGGGGAAAATCTGGTCAAAGAACTTCGATTTACACCCATCGAAACCGGTGATTTTATGGTTTTATGTGCAGAATTATGTGGTGGAGCGCATGCATATATGAATAGTCCTGTAAAAGTCGTTACAGATGGAGAATTCCAGGACTGGATTGATGAAGAATTAGGTAATTTTCCACAAGATCCAGAGAGTTTAGGTGAAAGATTAGCCAAGAACAATGGTTGTTTTGGTTGTCATTCTGTTGATGGAAACGATGGGGTTGGTCCGACATGGAAGGGACTTTTTGGTAGTGAGAAAACTCTGGTAAGTGGTGAAAAAATAATGGTGGATGAGGAATACCTTTATGAAGCCATTGTTAATCCTAATAGTCAGATCGTTTTGGGATTTCCTGCTAATGTCATGGCACAAAATTACAGTGAATTATTTACTGATGAAGATTTAAACAACATGATTGCATTTATCAAATCATTGGAATGAGGTGAGGAAGATCATGAAGAGTTTTATTTCAACTGGGATTGTTAAAGGGATTTTGTATCAAATTATAGGATCTTTCATCGGAGCTGGATTACTGGGTGGTATTCGAGCATTGATGGGATTATCCTGGAAAACTGAACCTGCCATTGTCCTGGGAGGTCTTGTTGGCGCTATTGCATTTATAGTAGGCGTTGGTGCTTTTAAAGACTGGTGGAAAATGGCCCTGGGTGAGGATGTAACTGAAGCCAGTGAGGTAGTAGGTGAACAAGGGTTTAGGAGGTATTTTGGATTCAGTCTTGACCACAAAGTAATTGGTATTCAATATGGAATACTTTCGATGGTTCTATTAGTGTTGGGAGGTTCATTAGCATTAATATTCCGTATTGAACTAGCACAATCCGGATTACAGATATTAAATTTCGTTCAATTTAATACCCTGGTCGGTTTGCATGGAATGGTATTGATTGCGTCAATATTAATGGGAATCGCTGCGATGAGTAATTATGTGATTCCTTTATTAATTGGTGCTGAAGACATGGCATTTCCAAGATTAAATGCCTTTTCATTCTGGATTGCAGTCCCAGCATCCATCATATTAATCAGTTCCATGTTTTTTGGAGGTTTTGAAACAGGTTGGACTGCATATCCACCCTTAAGTGTGCGTGGACCGATGGGCATTCAAATGTTCTTCTTAGGCGTTTTTATTGTTGGATGGTCCTCAATTTTGGGGGCATTGAACCTGATTGCAACTATTTTAACCATGCGAACAAAGGGAATGGGATTGTTTAAAATGCCCATATTTGCCTGGTCTGTTTTGGCAACATCCATTATTTCACTAACAGCGACCCAATTGATCGGACTTTCATTTCAATTAGTCATGTTTGAAAGATTGTTAGATATGAGTTTCTTTACACCCACAGATGGGGGAAATCCCATTCTTTTCCAACATTTGTTCTGGTTCTACTCACACCCAGCTGTGTACATTTTCGTATTACCAGGATTGGGAATAATCAGTGAATTGTTACCGGTTTTTGTGCGAAAACCATTATTTGGATACAAATGGGTCGCTATGTCCTCCATGGGTATTGCTCTGACCGGATTCCTGGTTTGGGGTCACCATATGTTTACTGCCGGTATTGAAGAATATCTCAGGGTACCGTTTATGTACAGTACATTATTGGTCGCCGTACCTACGGGTGTGAAATTCTTCAGTTGGGTGGCAACAATTTGGCAAGGAAAAGCGAGATTTCCGGTTCCAATGCTATTTGTGCTTGGAGGAATTATTGTGTTTTTACTGGGTGGTTTAACGGGTCCGCCAGGTGGTACAGTGTCGACTGATTTGCACTTACATGATACATACTACATAGTAGGTCATTTCCATAACACCATGTTTGGAGGTTTCATATTTCCTATTTTTGCTGCCATATACTACTGGTATCCAAAAATTACCGGCAGAAGAATGAGTGAGACATTAGGGAAAATTCATTTCTATTTGATGACACCATCCTTTTTCCTGATGACTTTCGGTCAGATGAGAATAGGTCTTTTGGGAATGCGTAGAAGAATTGCGGATTATGACCCGGCAATGGGATTTGATTTTACGCAATTGCTTATCACAATTGGTGGTTATCTCATCGCCCTTTCAATTCTTGTATTTTTCTACAACCTGATTGTCAGTAACAAAAAAGGTGAACTTGCACCAGGAAATGTTTGGAACTCTCGCTCACCGGAATGGGATATATTGCCATCTCCTGCACCAGCTCACAATTATGCAGGAATTCATTTCAATGTTGTAGGTGAACCCTATGATTACGGATTAAAAGGAAGTAAATATGTTGAATTGGCACAGAATGCAGGTGAAAGGAAGGAGAATGACGAATGACAAAATTATCGCCATTAAAACGAGGAGTTGTTATTTTTATTATTCTGGGAGTGTTAACCGCTATTGAGTATTATTTTGGCGTTAATGATTTTCCATCCATATTGTTATGGACAGTTGCAATCATCAAAATATTGCTGGTTTTGCAATTTTTTATGCACATAAACAAGGTCATTAATCCAAATCAGGGAGGTCATGAATGAGTTCTATTAATAATTCAATCGTCAGTTATCAACGTAAACTTGCAATCAGTCGACTAGGATTATGGTTATTTTTTACCTCTGATGCGTTCATGTTTGGTGGATTATTGGTTACCAGATTCTATCTATTGGGAAATAAAAGCCTCAACTTAGATCGAACACTTGGATTATTGGTCACTTCCATTTTATTGACCAGTAGCTTTTTTATGAATAGGGCTGAAGTAATGGTCTCTGAAAGGAATCATAAGGGATTTATTACCTCGTTGGTCATCACAATTCTGCTGGGTATCAGCTTTTTGGTCGGTGTAATTGGGTTGGAATGGGGTAGTGCCCACTTTGGTCCTGGTGATGGCGCTGAAGGTGCGGTGTTTTATATGATGACAGGAATGCATGCATTTCATGTGCTAACTGGCCTTATCTTCCTGAGCCTGGTATTACGAAATGGCTTAAACAAAAAATACACACCAGAGAAACATTATGCTGTTGAAGCAAGTGCCAACTACTGGCATTTTGTAGATGTGGTTTGGATCATTTATTATCCTGTTCTTTACTTAATGGGAACGATGTAATAGATGAAATAAAATGAAAAATTCTGGTTTCTGGTTTCTACTTGTGGTGATAGCTGCTGTGGGCATTGTATTTGGGTTTGTGGTAGAACGACCCTACACATATCGAGGATCGTTGATTGATCCCGCAGTGCCCGCACCGGAATTTTCTCTTCTGTCAAGTCAGGGTGGAGATTATCGTTTAGATTCCAGAACCGGAAAATTTATCCTAATTTTTTTTGGCTACACCCACTGTCCGGATGTGTGCCCTACCACGCTTTACGAAATGAAAGAAATCAAAGCTCGATTGAAAGATAAAGCTGAAAATATCGAATTTGTTTTTGTCACAGTTGATCCTGAGAGAGATACCCAGGATCAGTTAAAACGCTACTTGTCTTCATTTGATGAATCTTTCTTTGGATTAACCGGTTCAACCGAACAGTTAGAAATGGTTTGGAAAGATTATGGTGTTTATCGAGAAATACAGGAGACTGATAACTCCTTAGGCTATTTGGTTGACCACACATCCAGACTTTATCTGATCAATTCGCAAGGTGAATTGATGATGACTTATCTGTATGAGACTACGCTTGACGAGATTGTTTCGGATTTGAATTACCTTATCAAAAAGGCTGATTTGTAACATGGTTGTAGGTATTCGGAATAAATTGGTTCTTCGCCTGCTTTACTCGTTAATAATAGCCTTTATTTTTGGTTTTATGATTAGCGAAGTTTCCTTTCAGATTCTCACAAAAAACACTGAACGGGAAGTTGAAATTTATGAAATCAAAATCCCCGAAGGTACATCAGAGAGAGTTGAAAAAGGATTCCCAATCCCAACGATTCCTGAATCTATGATTTTCTTTGAAGGTGACAAAATTATTGTCCGGAATGATGATCGTGTCAGCCATCAATTAGGACCTATTTGGGTTCCAGCGGGATCAACCGGAACTTTAACATTGGAAAAACCCCAAACGTATTCATTAGCGTGTACATTTCAACCTTCAAAATTGATGGGGTTGGAAGTACGTCCCCGATTAACGAATGATATTCGTTTGCAAGGAATTTTGGCAATAGGCCTTCCATCAGGCATTTTGGTATGGCTATTTTCAATTGTGATTTTTCCTATAGATTCTAAAAAAATCGAGGTGAATAGCAATTATGAAGAATAATGAAATACTGAAGTGGACGCTAACAACCATTCTCGTTCTGATTGGTGTTTACGTTCTTATCCGACTGGGATTTTGGCAACTAGATCGTCTGGAGAGCAGACGACAATTTAATCAACATTATCTTGAACAAATATCTTCTCCAGTCATTAATTTAAATGATGAAATCAATCATCAGGATTTAATGAACAGCGAATATAGAGAAGTAACTGTTTCTGGATACTATGATTTTTCAAACGAAATTTATTTACAAAATCAAGCCTATGAAAATATACCTGGTTACAGAGTTGTTACACCATTAAAAATTGACAATAACAAAAAAATTGTTTATATCGAAAGAGGTTGGATATCACTTGAAGATTTGAAGGATATAGAAGCCATCAATCAAATTTATACTCAACTTCAAAATCTTGAAGGGATTATCAGACTTCCACAATCTGAAAGTGATTTTGGCAGGAAATCATCCAATGCAAGTGATCCGAATTCACAATTTTTCCTTTATGTTGATCTTGATTTACTACAAACGGAATTGGAATACGAATTACTACCAATTTATGTTCAACTGAAAGATGAAAATAATAACCAGAAACCGTATTCAAAATTGCCAGAAATTGAAGTAACTGAAGGACCACATTTTGGGTATGCCATGCAATGGTTCTTTTTTGCGAGTTTATTGGGGATTGGATATCCATTTTTCGTGCGGAAACAAATCCGGGGTGAAAAAAATAGGAGCAGGGAATGAAAAAATTAAAACCATTATTCGAGAAAACAAAGAATTTAAAATTCTTACACTTCATCATACTCAACATCTTCATTTTTGGATTGATGATTGTCATGAATTCAATGACTCGATTTGAAAATCAAATATTTTCGTGTTCATTCTGGTTAACCTGTGAAAAAGATGGTTCTTCAACGAATAGTTTTAACCTTATTTCACAAATGATTCTTTCCAGTCTGGGTTTGCTTTCATTTTTGACTTCTAAAAAATATTTTTTCAAAAAACATGAAAATAATTTTGATAAAAAATTCTTTGTTAATTCACTGATTTTGGCAAGCCTGGTCTTTTTCGTAAGCCTCTATTCATTATTCATAAATACTGTTCATCCATTTATTTCAACTATTTTTTCCATAATCTTGACAATTATTTTGACCACATGGTTTGTTGAAAGAAAATTTGTAAATGAAATTCATAAACAATTACCTGCTAAAAATAAATCTCAATCTTTATTATTGATTTCATCGATATTCATGATTGGGCTTGGAATTCTGATTTCATTAACCGGTTCATCTGAACTATGCAATCAATTCCCCATTTGTTATTCTCCTGATGGTTTGACGTTAGATATGGTTCTGGTGAATTCTCACCGATTTTTCACTCTAACAACCGGTGCATTGCTCACCAAGTTGTTATTCAATACCTGGCGAAAATATCGAGAAAATAATGATTTATTGATATCAGTGACAATCAGTTTCATTGTATTTATCGGACAAAGCATGATTGGTGGAATTCAGGCGATTAGAAATTTGCCTTTAGACTTGCTATTCATTCATTCGGTTAGTTCTGTCGTTTATTTACTTGCAGTAGTGTATGCTTTTCATACTGGACAATTTATTCATACATCCTCTGTTGTTGAAACAAAAACCATTTTCAATGATTCTCAACGGAGAAAAGATTTTTTGATCTTGAATAAGCCAATTATTGTAGCCTTGTTACTTGTGACTACATTTGCAGGAATGGTTGTGGGTGGAGAAAAAATCCCTTCATTTTCATTGACATTCTGGACCATGCTTGGTGGAGCTTTAGCTGCTGGTGGTGCATCTACCATAAATCAATACATTGATCGTGAAATCGACTTATCCATGCAAAGGACAGCAAAACGCCCTCTTCCTTCTGGGCGCTTAAACCCAACCGAAGCATTAGCGTTAGGAATTTCTGAAATTATTCTTTCCTTTTTCATTTTTGCAGCATTTGTCAATTTAAATGCTGCGCTGCTTGCCATGGCGGGCATGGTTTATTATGTTTTCATTTATAGTATTTGGCTTAAACACATTACAGTTCAAAATATTGTTATTGGAGGAGGAGCTGGTGCCATCCCACCACTTGTGGGTTGGGCAGCAGCTACAGGTGGATTAAATATTCCTTCATTACTCTTATTTGCTTTGATTTTTTTGTGGACTCCACCGCACTTTTGGGCTTTAGCGCTTGTTAGAAAAAATGACTATGCCAGAGCAAGTATTCCAATGATGCCGGTTATCAAGGGTGAAAAGAAAACGCGATTCCAAATATTGATTTACACCATTCAATTGGTCGTTTTAACATTATTGATGCCATTATTTGGTATTGGTGGAAGTGTATATTTTATTCTTGCAATCGTTTTAGGTTTTTGGTTGCTCAGTACAGCATGGCAGGTATTCAAATTAGAAGGAAACAAAATTGCCTTTAAAATGTACCGGTACTCAAGTATGTATCTTGCATTTATATTTTTTGCCATGGTATTAGATGTCTTGATATAGATCAAAAAAAGAGAGATTTTCCAAAATTTAGTAAAATCTCTCTCTTTAATTCAAATCTTCAGCAATGTTGTTGAAAAGCAATCATCTTATTGGAGCTTCACCAATACTTTTCCTTCATTCCATAGTTCCTCCAGCCGATAATAATCTCTTTTTTCTGGAGAAAATAGATGTACGATAACGTCACCCAGGTCCAGGAGAACCCAGCCATACATACTGTCTCCTTCTGGGGATGAAGAAATTTTGAATTCTTTCTTTACTTCGTCTCTAACTACTTTAGATAATGCATCTAACATCCGGTCACTTGTTCCGGAACAAAAAATAAAATAATCTGTAAATGGGACTACTTTTTGAACATCCATGAGGAGTATTTCCTCACCCTTTTTTTCGTCAAGAATGTCCACTATAAATTTTGCCAAATCAATACTATTCAGATCTCACCTCACATACTTTACTAGATTTTCATTCTAACACAGATAAATCCATTTTCGGGTTAAAAATATATTTTCGAAGCTCAGTATAGATGGGTCCTTTGGATGATAAAACACTTTGATAGATACAAAAATGATTGACTGTAAAGAGAATCGGTTTTATTTCCTTCCTTTTATACAATTCTTGCTTGATGATATCAAAGTGTTCATTTTTAACGCCTGGTCTTAATCGAGCAATTGTTAGATGTGGTGAAAAAGGTTTGCTATCATTTTCATTCTTAACCATCGAAGTTGACTTTTCAACAAATTGGACCAACTCAGATAAAGTATTGTGACTTGAGGTTCCCACCCATATAACTTGAGGTCTATAGATAGAAGGAAATGCGCCAATTTTATCGATCGTCAGGTTAAATGGCGAAAATCGATTGTCAGTTTTAAATTTATCAAACAAGAAATGCAATGTTGATTTGGAAATATTTCCAAGGAATTTTAAAGTTAGGTGAATATTTCCAGGTTGAACCCATTTCACAGATTTATCAGGAAATTTCAACTTAAGGTCAGATATGATTTCAGCTAAATATTCTGTTACTTCTTTGGGTAATGGAATTGCGACAAACGCACGAATTTCATCATCGTGATTCATTCAGTTTCTTTCACCTCAACGATAATGTTTTTCTCACCAAATTTTTCGAATATCAAAGAAATCTCAAATTGATCTCCTACATTAAGATCTTGTTTCAAGTTAATCAACATAACATGATAACTCATTGGTTTGAACTCAAGCACCTTATTTGGTTCAATTTCAACAAATTCCTGTTTCACCATTTTCATTGTCCCATCGACCATATTACTCAGGTGAATTTCGTTTAATTCTGCAACCTGACTAGTCACTGAAATAAGCTTTTCAGTTTCCTTTAGATTATTTTCAATTTTAAAGTACACTGCTAATGGGTTTCCTCGTAATGCAGGTCTTGCCCAGGCTTTTTCAATGCTGATTCCATTTTCTTTTGCATTTATATTACTGCAAGATACTAAACTCATAACAATTAATAGGTTTAAGGTGATGATAAATTTTCTCATTCCCTACCTCCCGAATTAATAAGGAGTATAAAAATATATTGCATCAAGGTCAAGTAATATGATTATGCAATATGATTATGCATCCGTTTTCTGCATTTTGAAGCAAATTGGTTAATCTAGTCAAGGAATATAACTTGTGGTATAAAATAATTACCCTGTGGTGTTCGTGATTGCTGCACAACCGGTTTTGAGCCAACACCCTTAAAATGGGGCTCAGTGTTACTGAGCGTACGCGATAGGCTTGAGCCAAGGCGAAAACTCCGGAGCGGGCCCCCACCTGCATTTGCAGGTTCAAAACTATGTAGCACACGGCATTGCGGGGTATTTTTTATTAAATTCTCCTATAATTTATTAATATATTTCAAAGGAGAATCATGAATCCAAATCCATTACTCAATAAATTAGGTTTTTCCAATAATGATCGTGTTGTTATTATCCATGCGGATGATTTAGGCATGTGTCAGTCAACCATCTCAGCCTGCAAAGAGCTATTTGAAATGTCTGGAATTTCTTCTGCAGCAGTCATGGTTCCCTGTCCTTGGTTCCTATCAGCTGCCAGATTGCAGAAAGATATTGTGAAGGTTGACCTGGGTGTACATATTACCCTTACCAGTGAATGGAAGGAATATCGCTGGAGACCTATTTCTACGACTGATGTAGAAAGTGGATTGTTTGATTCACAGGGATTTTTCCATGCCAAGAGTAAAGATGTACAAAATCATGGGAATCCTATATTCGTACGTGACGAAATAAATGCTCAAATAAATATGGCAATGTCGTTAGGAATTGTACCAACCCATATTGACACCCATATGGGATCGGTGGCTCATCCAAAATTTATGTTTGATTATATAAATGCTGGTCTGAGTAGAAAAATACCTCCGATGTTATTCAGAATGACAAAAAAAGAATGGATGAGTATAGGATTAGATGATACCAGTGCAACAATTGTGGAAAAGTTCCTGCTAAATCTCGAAGAGCAGGGAGTCCCTTTGGTGGATCATCTGAGGTCCATTCCATTGGATTTGCCAGATAATCGCTTTGGGCAGGTCAAGGATATTTTTGATACACTTCCTCCCGGTATCACGCATTTCATCATTCATCCCGCATCCGAAACTCCGGAGTTAAAAGCAATCACCCCTGATTGGATGTCCCGTGTCGGTGATTATAAATTATTTCGGGATAAGGAAATCCATGATTATCTAAAAAACAACGGAATTCATGTAATTGGTTACCAGGAAATAAAATCTGCTTTTCCAATTTCGGATATTATTATAAGTTGACAGACAATTAGAAGATTTGTACACTTATCAAAAATGACTTGATTTTTCAGGAGGTGAACATGAGCTCTAATTTTCAATTGGTAATGAAAACAGGACCAAATCCTGGACAGACATTTGATTTAGATGGCACCGAATTTTCCATTGGTCGGGATATTAATAATGATTTTGTGATCAATGATACTGAAATGTCTCGGAAGCACGCCAAAATATACATTTACGGACAAGGATTTGTTATTGAGGATTTAGGATCTACCAATGGAACATTTGTCAATGGACAGCGGTTAGTGGGAATACACCAGCTTGTCTCTGGTGACACCATTGCATTTGGAGAAAATGTAAATTGTACTTTTGAGGCACCAGTTTTTGATCCTGACGCCACAAGGGTATCCGCCCAACCTCCATCCTATAGTCCTCCAATATCCCATCCTTCTTCTTATGTTGCCCCCATTCCGACGCCGAGCACTGCAGTTCCACCTCAGGATACTTTCATATCCGCTCCGCCAGCACAACAGTATGTTTCCGCTCCTGTACAACCGAGTTATACAGGAGAAGTTCCAGCTGCCTATCCAGTGGGAGAAAAACCCAAAAAGAAAAGTAAAGTTTTTATCATAATTATTATTTTGTTCTTACTTTTTATTTGTGGATGTATTGTTTTTTGGATCGTAGTTGATTCAATGAACCTTTATTGTGATCTATTTCCTGGAATAATGAATGCGATCTTTGGAAGTGGGTCCTGCCCGTAAAGATTTCCATTTTACAATACTTAGAATCTTTCAGTAAAGAAAGATTCTATGAACAAAAATTTAGAAAATCATAACAGGAAAGAAATGCATTCAAAAAAAGTTGAAAAATCACCGTCCTGGAGCAATACTACCAAGCTGGTCGTAGCTTTGGTCATGATTGCTGTTTTTACTTTTTTCATCGTTCGATTTAATAATATTCTCGCGCCACTTTTTTTTGCGTTTTTGCTGGCTTTCCTTCTTTACCCCATTCCGGATTTTTTCAAAGAGAAATTGAAAATCTCCTGGCGTGTAACAGTCATTATTATCTATCTGATACTACTGTTATTGTTTCTGGGGTTGATCACTTTGGGTGGATTTGCTGTTTTTGATCAGATTTCAAGTCTGATTCGGTTCATCCAATTTGAAATCAAGGATTTACCTGTTTTACTGGAAGAATTGTCTCAACTTCGCTATGAATTTGGTGGTTTTGTCATTGATTTTTCTGAATTGGATCTGGTTAGTATCGGGAACCAATTATTATCCATGATACAGCCGATGTTGTCCGGGTTAGGAAATGTGGTTGGTTCATTAGCAGGTAGTGCGGCAGCTTTGATTGGTTGGTCTCTATTTTCGATATTAATTTCATACTTTATCCTCTCTGAGGCAAAAGGGGCACGTAGTGAATTATTTAAGATAGATATTCCTGGTTATAACTACGACATCCAATTAATGGGTATTGAACTGAAGCGGACCTGGAACGCATTTTTGCGGGGTCAATTGACAATTATCATCATCACCATCGTTGTTTACATCATTTTATTAGGAGCGCTGGGTGTAAACTTTTATTATGGGTTGGCTTTTATTGCAGGGCTTGCCAGATTTGTACCTTATGTTGGCCCTGCTGTAGCCTGGACAACTTATGGATTAGTGTCCCTATTTCAAGGTACGACAATTTTCGGACTTGAATCTTTTCCCTATGCATTAGTTGTGATTGCTGTAGCCTGGATCACTGATGTATTTCTTGATAATTTTGTTGTTCCCAGATTGATGGGGGATGCATTGAAAGTACACCCTGCTGCGGTGATGGTTGCAGTTATCATTTCTGCCAGCTTATTTGGATTTATTGGCGTATTATTAGCTGCACCTGTTTTAGCGACAGTGAAGTTGATTGGGCAATATATTTTTCTTAAGATGTTTGATATCGATCCATGGGAAAAAATCTTACAGAATAGAATACCAACTGAACCCAAAATACCAAGTCGTTTCAAACCTTTTTTCCGTTTTGTCTTACGGATGAAAAATGATGTTAAGAATTGGTTTAAACATAAACTTATAAACAAGAAAAATAATAAGAACAAAATTCAAGTAATCTCAGAGAAGGAGAAATTCGATGGATAATGGACCATTAACAAATACGCTCAGCGAAACTTCAAATTATATGGCCTGGAAAGCGGATGAACCAGATGGCGAAACCACATATCATTTAGAATTAAATAATGTCACTTTACATTTCTTCAAAGAAGAATGGGTAGAATTTTTGGAATTAATCGCCAATTTAACGAATACAAAATAAGAAATAGCTGTTTTACTTTGAAACAGCTATTTCTTTGGAAATAATCTTGAAATTAGTATCGACCTCTTGGTAGATATGGCTGTTTTGTTGGCAATAAGTCTTCGGTTACTTTTTCAATTTTTACCGCACAAGCCTTAAATTCCGGAATGAGCGCTTCTGGATCCAATGCATCATTTGTAAGAAAATTTGCTGCTGCTTCTGCAAAGTGGAAAGGTATAAAAACAACACCCGCTATTGTTTTTTGAGTTACATTTGCTCGTAATACAATCTCTCCTCGCCTGGATTGTACTTTGACGACATCAAGATGATTAATGTTGTATGTTTCTGCGTCAACAGGATAAATTTCAACTAATGCCTGTGAATTCAAATCATCAAGCCAAGAGTTGCGCGTTAATGTTCCTCCATGCCAGTGTTCTAAAACTCTACCTGTATTGAGAATCAGAGGAAAGTCTTTGTCTGCACCTTCATCAATCGGTCTAAAATCAAGAGGGAAGAATTTGGCTTTTCCAATCGGAAAGCTTTCAGCATAAAGGAACGGTGTTCCAGGGTGATTTTCATCCACAACAGGCGTCTGAAGACCTGTTTTTTCGATTCTGGCATATTTTATTCCCCGGTAGGATGGCACGACAGTACCAAACTCATCCAAGATTTCTTCCGGATGACTATAATCCCAGTATGCAGAATTAGGTCTTCCTAATAGTTTTTCAATTCTTTTAGCTAAATCGCTGATGATTTGCCAATCTGGACGGGCATTTCCTAAAGGCTCAATTGCTTTTCTAACTCTTTGAACCCGACGATCAGTATTGGTGAAGGTTCCATCCTTTTCTGCAAAGGTCGTAGCAGGTAAGAAAACATCCGCGTAAGCACCGGATTCATTGATGAATAAATCCTGGCAAACAACAAATTCGAGTTCCTGCATATGTTTATGCGCTGCATTCAGGTTTGGTTCTGTCATCATCGGATTCTCGCCCATGATATACAAACTACGCACACCACCAGGATGGGCATTTGATAAAATTTCTGTGGTTGTTAATCCCTTTTTTCTATTTAAACCACCTGGTTCTATATTCCAGGCTTTTTCGAAAATCAAGGCAGATTGTTCATCATCCACTTCCTGATATCCTGGATAATGCCATGGCATGGCACCGGCGTCAGATGCACCCTGTACGTTATTCTGACCGCGTAATGGATTTAATCCTGTTCCCCGCTTTCCAACATGACCTGTCAGTAAAGCAAGATTTATGAGGCTATGAGCGTTGTCGGTGCCATGAGTGGATTGAGATATCCCTAAAGCCCAATAAATGGCTCCACGTTTCGCATTTGCATAAAGACGGGCAGCCTGGATGATTTTGTCTTTTTCCACACCCGTAATCGATTCCACGTATTCTGGAGTGAATTTTTCCATTGCTTTGGAGAAATTTTGAAAATTCTCTGTTCTGGAATCAATGAATTCTTTATTGTAAAGATTTTCCTTTAGAATTACGTGCGCCATACCTGAAAAAACAGCAACATCAGAACCCGGTTTCTCAGCCAACCAAAGCGTTGCATAATTCACCATTTCAATTCGACGTGGATCGACAACGATGAGTTTTGCTCCATTCTTTTCAATAGCTGCTTTCATCTGGATGGATATGATAGGGTGAGTCTCAGTCGTATTCGAACCTGTGATTATAAACACGTCTGTTTCCATAATCTCTGCGGCTGTATTTGACATAGCAGCAGAACCAATCGCTTTTTGAAGCGCGACCACGCTTCCGGCATGGCATAAACGCGTACAATGATCCACATTATTGGTACGAAATAAAGCGCGAAACAACTTCTGTAATAAATAATTATCTTCATTTGTTGCTTTTGCACAGCAATAGACAGCCATAGCATTTGAGCCATCACGTTGATAAATCTCTACCAGCCGTTTGGCGGTGTAATCCAGTGCTTCATCCCAGGAGACTTCCCGCCATTCATCCAGATTGAATGCCTGGAATCTGGCTCCGGGTTTTTGAGGTGTTTTTCGAATTAATGGGCTCAAAATTCTGCGTTTGTTATAGATAAAATCATATCCGAAGCGACCCTTTACGCATAAATTACCTTTATTGACAACAGAATCAAAAGGAGCAGTGACTTTATAAATAAAATTATCTTTGATATGTAATTCCAGATTGCAGCCAACGCCACAAAATGGACAGGTAGTTGTAACTGGTTTATTCTTAATCACATTCATTGTAATCCTCTCACTTTACAGCCGTTGATGTTTGAGGTTTCTTGGTCTTTTTACTGCGCTCATTGCGCGTCATTTGCATGATTTGATCACTTTCATATCCAAGTTCCAGTAACCATTGACGTTTTGGTTTTAAGGCTTCAGTCGGGCAAACGCCAATACATTGACCACAGAAAACACAGGTACTCTCAGGTAATGGTTTCTCGTAAAAAGTACTGATTTGAGTATGGTAACCACGGCCTTTGAAATTGATCGCAAATGCATATTGAGCGTCTTCTGCACATACCTGAACGCAGCGCCAGCATAAGATGCATTTTTCATAATCACGGACAAACATAGAATTATCATCAATCAAAGCTGGACTTCGGCGTTCTGCATCGCCAAAGCGATCATGATCAGCATCGTATTCGGAAGCCATTTCCAGTAACTCAGGTGATTGACTGAGATCCGAGGTACTTAACATCATTTCAAGGATTGTCTTTCTGGATCTGGTTACTCTCTCATTATGGGTTTCAACTTCCATACCTTCAGAAACCTTTGCCACACAGGATGCAACAAGTGTTCTTGCGCCTTTTACCTCAACAACACACATTCGGCAGAGGGCATTTGCGGTGCAATGATCGTGATAGCAAATGGTTGGTATATTCACACCGACTGACCTGGCTGCCTGAAGAATTGTGAGATCCTGGTCGCATTCGATTTCCTGATGATTAATTTTCAATTTCACGGTGTCAGTCATTTTGACCTCCTGTAAATTCTTTTTGTGTTTCCGGGTTTGAAAATAACGAAGGCCATTTTTTTATCGCACTGCCAATTGCTGAACCTGCTGTCTGACCCAATCCACATAATGATGAGTCAGTCATTGTTGCAATAATATCTTCCAGATCGTGGATATCATCATTTTTAAATTTGCGTTTAGCAATTCGTTCCATGATTTCGTATTGTCTTTGAGTGCCTAGCTGACAGGGAAAACATTTGCCACAGGATTCTTCTGCAAAGAAGTTAGCCAGTCGTAATAACACATCGCGTAAATCGCGAGTTTCATCGAAAACCATGATTACACCGGACCCCAAAGGTAATCCTTCTTTGCGTAAATCTTCGAACGAAAGATTTACATCCAATTGAGAAGGATCTGCCATTGCTCCTGCCGCGCCACCAATCAAAATAGCCTGTAGAGGGTGCTCCGAACGCATTCCCCCTGCCAGATTTTCTATGACATGCCGCAGGGTAACCCCAAATGGAACTTCATATAAGCCAGGTTTATTCACATCCCCCGAAAGGCAGAACAATTTTGATCCTGGTGATTTCTCGGTGCCAATTGATTTGTATTCTTCAATTCCCAGGGATAGAATAATGGGGATATTGGCCAACGTTTCAACATTATTGATCACTGTCGGTTTGCCAAACAAACCGTGTGTTGTTGGAAATGGTGGTTTTACGCGCGGAAATCCTCTTTTCCCTTCAATGGATTCAAATAAGGCGGTTTCTTCACCACAAACATAAGCACCTGCACCACGTCTTATCTCGATATCAAAGGAGAAATCGGAACCAAGAATATTTTCTCCTAAATAACCAGCATCTCTTGCTTCCTGTACCGCTTCTTTTACATGTGTGTATGAAGTGAGGTATTCACCACGGATGTAGAAATAACCTTTTTGAGCACCAATTGCATAAGCTGCGATGAGCATACCCTCAATAATCAAATGTGGATCATCTTCCATCAATACACGATCTTTAAAAGTGCCCGGTTCCGCTTCATCGCCATTACAAACCAGGTATTTGGTTTTCTCCTCAGCATTGGCTGCGCCTTCCCATTTCAAACCGGTTGGAAAAGCTGCGCCACCACGACCAACCAAACCAGCGTTTTTTACCTGGTTGATTACTTCTCGTGGATCAAGACTTAATGCTTTTTTGATCCCAACATATCCACCTGTTTCAAGGTATTGTTCGAAACTCGTTCTTCTACCTTTTCCACAATTTTTTGTTAATCTGTGGATATCCCCACCAAGAATAGTCTGAGGTCTTTTTCTGGATGGTTCAAAAATTTCTTCCCAGGATTGCAAACCTTTTAAGACCATGGGTTGACCGTTGACCAACATCGCCGGAGCGTGTTCACACAATCCTAAACAGGCTGCAAATTCGATCGTAATTTTCGGTTTGACTTCACCACCATACTTTAAATTCTCTTTCTGGTTGAGAAGTTTATAGATGGATTCTGATCCTGCCATTGCACAAGCCGGGCTATTACATACATGAACGATTGTTTCACCATTGGGGTGTTTGAAAAACAGTGAATAAAACTCAATCACACCAAACACTTCAGCCAAAGGGACTTTGATTGCTTTAGCGATTTCTTCTGCAACAGTCTCTGGAATGTAACCATAATAATCCTGGGTTTCATGAAGAAGAGGTAATAATGCTGTTCTTCCTTGAGGCGCTAAAAGACTTATGGTTTTCTGAATAGGTTTCAAATCCAATTCTCTCATTTACTCTCCTTTTTAGCGGATAATTTAATCAGAGATTTTTAACAATATTACTCTAAATTAATTATTTTAAGTATAATTATAACTAATGAATGTTTCAATTGTAATTCAAGCTGGTGGACAATCTTCTCGGATGGGTGAAGACAAAGGTTTGGTCGAGTTATGTGGCAAACCTATGATCCAAAATATCATTGATCGATTGTATTCTTTCGCAGATGAACTGATCATTACCACAAATCGACCTGGTAATTATAAACAATTTGGTCTTCAGATTTTTGAAGATATCTATAAAAATTATGGGGCATTGGCCGGATTGCATACTGCATTATCCTGCGCCAGTAATGAAATAGTTTTTGTGATCGCTTGTGATCTGCCGTTTGTCAATACCAGTTTATTCAAGTTTATGAAAAATATGTTTGAAGCAAACCCTGTTGATCTAGTAATCCCAAGAACTGAAAATGGATTTGAACCATTTTATGCATTTTACAAAAAGGATAGCTGTCTACCGTTGGTTACAGATGCTATTAAATCCGGAAAGAGAAGATTAATTTCCTGGTTCGAGTTTGCAAAGGTGCATCCTATTTATGAGGATCAATTGCGAGAATTTGATCCGAATTTGGACTCATTTGTGAACATTAATACGCCAGAAGATCTTGAAATTGCTCAAAATAATTGCATTCAGGTTTAAGTTTTGATTCTATGTGGGTGAGAATAAACTGTAAATTCATTTCGGCGGGTATAACCAATTAATGTTATGTTGTGTTCAGTAGCAAATTCAACTGACGATTTTGTGGGGCTCGTTCGAGAAACAACGATGGGAACACCTAATCTGGCGGATTTTTGAATCATTTCAGAGCTTACTCTTCCGGTTGTTAAAATGATTTTCTGTGACCAGGATTGTTTTTTATCAAATAAAAATAATCCAGCTAATTTATCAATGGTATTATGTCGTCCGATATCCTCAGCAATGAGATGAGAATTTTTTCCATCAGACATTAATGAGCAATGGATGCCTCTTGTTTCTTTATAAACTTCCTGACTTGAAAGCAAGAGGGAAAAAAGATCAAAAATCAATTGCGGTTCAACCTGGAAGTCACTATTGATGTAGTTTTCTTTTTTATTTACCATACTGGTTTTTCCACCAGCACAGCCGGATGTGTTTTCCCATTTTTCGGGTTTTATTGCTTCATGATCGAGCCAAACATCAACATTTCTATTGTTTTCGCATACCCTGACAATTTCTACTTCGGATATGGATTCAATAATGTGTTCATTGTATAAAAAACCAACAGCCAGTTCTTCTAACATAAACGGGGAACAACTGAATGATAACCAGGTTTCCCCATTAACAGTTAAAATAACGGAGTTTTCTTCCGGAGGTTTATGAGTACTTTTTTTCCAGGAATCTTTTGTGAAAGTGATGGGTTGAAATTCGTTAATTTTTTCCATGTGTTTAATGCCACTTATAATTAGTATTTGAAGATGATAATAATTAATCCTTTATTATCATAATTGAAAAGAATAGAATAGAAAATTGTTGTGGAAGGTTTTTAATGTATTTTGATGATATTGACAGGATACAGGTGATAGATCAAGGTGGTATGATAGAAAAAATTTGCGATCTTACGCATCAAATTCAAAATAGTTGGTCATTTATTCAAAAACAACAGAATTTAGATTTTTCACATGTAAAACATATTTACTTTAGTGGGAGTGTGAACCATTCAAATACGATTAATGTCCTTCGAGTAATGATTTCTGAGAGTTGTTCTGTTGGATTATCAATTCATGAAAATGGTAAATTGCCGTTGTGGTGCCATGGTAAAGATCATTTATTACTTCTTATTGCGGATCAGGATAATGAAGAAGACATTACAGGTCTATTGGAGCAGGGGATTAAAAAAGAGTGTTCCATATTTATTCTTTTTGCTGACCAAAGGATAAAAAACAGTCTCTTTACCAAATCCATTGATCATTGGGTATTGCCAGACCATAAATTTGATCGGACAACGTTAGGATTTGATACTTTCATTCTTTATGGAATCCTATACAAATTAGGGTTAGCCCCCGATATTTCTCAAGATTTTTCAAATTTAACATCAAATTTAGAGAAAACCATTCATCATATAGATGTTAATATCCCGTCAGCATTGAATCCAGCCAAAAGATTGGCAGGACAGATGGTCGGCAGGTGGGTAAAAATTATTGCAGGTGGTGTAATGTTACCAATTGCTGATCGATGGAGTGACCAGATCAACCAAAGTGCTAAAACACTATCCAGTTCTGAAAATATCTATCATCTGGCGCACTGCTCTTTGAGTGGATTTTATAATCCAGAAAATGTTACCCAACAATCAATGGTGGTATTTCTAAAATCAGGTATCAATGATCAAAAGATCGAAGGGATGATAGATCGATCAAAAGAGGAATTAATGTGTAATGGTGTCGGAACAGATTCATACTCTGCTCGAGGAGAAGATCTTCTTTCCCAAATTTGGACAACGATCCTGTTTGGAGATTTTTTAGCATATTATCTGGCTATCGCTTATGAGTGTGATCCAACACCTATCGCGACATTAAGTTGAACGAAGACTATCAGGAAATCGTATTGTGTTTTTCAAGTACCTGGTTGTAAACTTCAATCATTTTTTCACTGATATTTTCCCAAGCATATAATTTTGCATACTCAGCACTTTTATTACCTAATTTATAGCGTAACTCTTTATCCTTTATTAATTCTACTAACCGGTTGGCTAACATATTGACATCATTTCCTGGAACTACGAATCCAGTTTCGCCATCACGAACCAAAAAAGCAAGTCCTCCAACTTGAGAAGCAACAACTGGTGTGCCGCATGCCATTGCTTCCAGTGCTACCATTCCAAAAGATTCATAATGGGATGGCATAACTACAATTTCAGAAGCCGAATAATAATATGGGAGAATTTGTTGATCTTGTTTTCCAAGAAAAATTACAAAATTCTCAATTCCTAAATCTTCGACCATGTCCTGCAAACGAGCCATCTCCGCATTCATTTCTTCTGGTTTGGCGTTAGGCTCACCACCTATGATAACAAGGTTATGAGGACAACAATGAAGTTCCCCGTTTTTTTGAATGATTGAAATTGCTTGAATCAGTTTATCGATACCTTTCAGTGGTTCGATTCTTCCAACAAATAAAATTGTGTGGGAATCTTCTGGAACTCCAACAACTTCTTTTGCTTCATCTTTTGGAATTGGATAGAAATGACGCGTATCGACACCCGGTGGTATCACTGAAATTTTTGAAGAAGGTGCATCATACAAAAATTCTAATTGGGATTTCTCAGCTAATGTTGCTGCAATGATTCGATTTGCTTTTGAAATCACTTTTTTTTCACCTAGAATTCGATATTCTCCTTCCATTTCTTGCGGTGTTTGGGCGATACGGTTTTTCATTAGAACAAGTGTGTGAAACATATGAAGAAATGGAATATTCCATGTATTTGATAATTCGATAGCTGCCAATCCACTCATCCAGTAGTGGCTGTGGATCAAATCATAGTGAATATTCTTTGATTCGGCGAAAGATTTGACACCCTGGACAAATTTGGGAATATATCTTTCCAATTCTGCTTTCGGTAGTGGAACTTCAGGACCAGCTGGAATATGCACTACACGATTGTGGTAACCAAGATCGTGCAGCACATGGGGAACATGTTCATCCTGAGAGCGGGTAAATACATCCACACGTACACCTAATTTCCCCAATGTCCGGGTAAGTTGATGAACATAAACGTTCATTCCACCTGTGTCTTTTCCACCTAATGTGGCTAATGGACACGTGTGATAAGATAACATTGCAACGCTGATCATAAATCCTTGCCTATCGTTTTTTCTACTGATATAATCTCGCTCATGCCACCGTAGCTCAGTTGGCAGAGCAGACGATTCGTAATCGTCAGGTCATGGGTTCGACTCCCATCGGTGGCTCTATTTTTTTATTATAAACCTATGATAATTTTCCAGATAAGTTCTTGTAGCATTCCTACCTTCATCCACCAAATCTAAGAATTTTTGATCCTTTTTTGAAAGATGAAAATCTGTCGATGACACTCCTAAAGTGTTTATTTTGACTGATCGTCTTTGGTCGATCGGGTTGTTTTCGATTTCTGCTATTTGAAGACTTATGTTATAAGACTCGTATAAATGGGAAATGAAGTCTTTGAAGCTTTCGATCTTCTTCGTTTCTGATACTAACTCAGCATTTGTGTATAAATAAAACCCGAGTGTTTCCCAATTAATTCCATTTTCATACCATAAATTATTTTCTTGAAATCTTGGATGGTCAAAAATATGCAATGGGTAGTTCATTAGAATACCACCATCAACAAAATAATCACCCTGACCTAATACTTTTCCATTAAATCGCATTACCTCAAAATAAAGTGGTATTGAAATTGACATTCTAACAGCATCAGCCACAGGAAAATCCGGAGTTGTTTCTGCTGAAAAAACAGAAACTTCTAATTTTGAAACATTTGCGCTGACAATATATAAATCTTTATATCCCAATCTTCGAAAATCTGAGAAGGTTGCCTCTGAATTTCCGTCACATTGTTGCGAAATCACTTTTCGTATCCAATTGTTAAAATACTCGCTGGAGTACCATCCGTACTTCGTCATCAGTCTTTGAACAGCCTCAAAATCACCCGTGATTTTCATGATTTCTTTACCGATGAATTTTGGTAACCATTCAGGCTCATTATCTCGATTATCTGATCGAAGTTGAGGTACTTTTTGGAAATCAAGCGATTCAATTAATTTTATTGTTTCAGGAAAACGAAGATTAAAACTGACCAAAGTAGCGGTAATTGCCCCGGCGGACGATCCGGCAACGCGTTTTATTTGTTCTAATAAACCTTTTTCCTCGAGAACTTCCAAAGCACCGGTGTAAGCTGTTCCTTTCATACCACCACCCCTGAAAACTAAATTTTTAAATGGATAGGTTGGTATCATTGAGTTGAAGGAAATAGGAGGAAGTGGAAATATGCTGCCTCTAACTCTTTTTTTATATTCAAGGTAGAAGGGACCAAATTCTTTTTCAAGACCTTCTTCTTCGAGAATTATATGAAGTTGTAAAGCAACCCACCAGATTGGAGTGAATGCTAAACCAATAATTGATCTGAAGGAAAGAGCAAGCGCCAACGAAAATAATATTTCCCCAAGATAAAATGGATGACGGACGATACTATTTAACCCTTTGGTCCTGAAACCCAAATTCTGGATAGGAGCAATCAGAGGTTGAGATATCAATCCTGGAATGACAAAAACCAAACTGGCAATACCCAGCAAAATACCTCCAATTGAAAAAAAAATCGATTGATCCAATCTTGGCTGGGAAACGAAAGGGAGAACCATGATGATTCGTCCGATGCTAAACAATAGACCGGATAATTGCCCAAATAATCTGAATCTCTTCCCGAAACGTGTGATAACTGCTGTATTAGCACCAAGAAGCCCTAATAAACTTATCCCAGCCCAAAAAAAGGGTATTTGAATGAAATCAAACATTTCCGCTCCTGATTTTGATGTGAAATAATCTTACTTTATTTATTGGAATATGATTATAATTTTTATATGATTAAAAGAAAAATACCACTTGTCATTGGAATCGCAGGGGGATCTGGTTCAGGAAAAACTACGGTTGCAAATGAAATATTAAAAAGTGTTGGATCTCATCGAATTGCATTTTTACCGCATGATGCCTATTATCGCGATCTCAGTTCACTGCCCGAAAACCAGAGAAAACTTGTCAATTTTGATCACCCTAATTCGCTGGAAAATGAATTGCTGATTGAGCATGTAATTCAGTTGAAAAACTGGAAAAAAATCAACTTACCTGTTTATGACTTTACAACACATACCCGGACCAGTCAGTTGATACAGGTTGAACCGCAATTGGTGATCGTTGTTGAAGGTATCTTGATATTTGCTGAACCAAAATTACGCGATTTGTTTGATGTGAAAATTTTTGTTGACACAGATGATGATATTCGTTTCATACGCAGGTTGCAACGCGATATTGCGGAACGTGGTCGCTCAATGGAAATGGTGATAACCCAATATCTAACAACAGTCAGACCCATGCACCTGGATTTTGTTGAACCTTCCAAACGTTATGCAGATGTAATCATTCCAGAAGGAGGAAGAAATCAGGTTGCATTGGATATGGTGATTGCCAGGATTGAGTCTTTACTCAAAACGAATGTTGACAACGTAGAAATTGACACATGAGCAAAGAAAAGCGATTATTAATCCTTAGATGGTTAGCGCTTCTTTTTGTAATTGGATTAACGATCTTTTTATTTTTGAAGCGTGAAAATATACAATATCTGGAGCATTATGGTTATGTGGGCATTTTCCTGTCATCTTTATTGACGAATGCCTCATTAATCTTACCTGTTCCTGGTGTATTGATAACTTCTGCGATGGGTGCTGTATTTAATCCCATATTTGTCGCATTGGCTGCTGGAGGGGGCGCTACAATTGGTGAAATAACGGGTTATCTGGCAGGTTTTAGTGGACAGGCTGTTGTTGAAAAAACTAAATGGCACACCAAATTAGAAGGATGGATGCAAAAATACGGTGACCTAACAATTGTGGTTTTGGCTTTTATTCCAAATCCTGCATTTGATATAGTGGGAATAATGGCTGGGGCGATGAAAATACCTCTGTACCGATTTCTGATTTTTTGCTTTATTGGTAAAGTCTTAAAAATGTTCGTTTTTGCATATGGTGGATTCTTATTGGGAAATGAATTAGCCAGTTCGGGAGGATTGCGATGAATGAAAACTATACCGCAAATGATAAGTTTATCGAAGACAATTTGCAACACAACATTAATGAGCTAAGCCAGTTATGTAAATTTCAAAGTGTCTCAGCCAAGAATTTAGAATTGCCTGAAACCGCTGAATTTGTTGGTGAGTTATTTTAACAATGAGGTTTCAATGTAAAAATATTCTCAGGAGTTGGCGCTCCGGTTGTTTATGTAGAGCGGATGGGCAAAAATGATAAAACCCTACTATTCTACAACCATTATGATGTACAACCTGCTGAGCCATTAGAACTTTGGGATTCGGATCCATGTGAACTGGTTAGGAAAGAGGCAAAATTATATGCCAGAGGTGTAAGTGATGATAAAGGGCAAATTATCAGTAGGTTAGCTGCAATTGATTCACTCCTTCATGAAAATTTGATTGACATGCGTAACCGATTTTTTTTGATTATTTGATAAAATCATCTAAGTTAAATTCTTAAAAATTTCTGTATGGTATAATCCGATCTAATAAATCCTATTGCAGGAGTAAAAATTTGGCATTTCGTCCACTTAACTGGTTGTTTGGACTTTTTTCATTAGATATTGGAATTGATTTAGGCACTGCTAATACCCTGGTAAATGTGCGTGGTAAGGGCATAGTTATCAATGAACCTTCCTGGGTGGTTTTGGACAAGAAAACACGAAGACCTGAAAAAATTGGCTTGCAGGCAAAAGAAATGGTTGGTAGAACCCCAGCAACACATATTGCCGTTCGGCCTCTCAGGGATGGGGTGATTTCAGAATACGATGTGACCAAGGATTTAATTGGCTATTTCCTCAGTAAAGCACATCAACAAACCCTGGTTCCATTACCCAGACCACGTGTAGTCATTGGGATTCCATCTGGAGCAACTGAAGTGGAGAAAAATGCAGTCTATGATGCCTCCAAAGAGTCAGGAGCTCGTGAGACCTATCTGATTGAAGAACCAATGGCTGCGGCGTTAGGTGCTGGTATGCCTGTTATGGATGTTGTAGGTAGTATGGTCGTTGACATTGGTGGTGGTACATCCGAAGTTGCTATCATCTCAATGGGTGGTGTTGTCGTTTCAAGATCTTTGCGCGTTGCCGGTGACGAGCTTGATCAGGATATTATTACTTATATTCGCAATAAATATAACTTATTGATTGGCGAGAGGATGGCTGAGCAGGTAAAAATGTCAGTCGGTTCTGCTTATCCTTTACCTTCTGAAAAAACCATGCGTGTTCGTGGAAGAAATCTTGTCACAGGTTTACCAGAAGAACTTGAGATATCTTCTGTCGAAGTTCGAGAAGCTGTTAGCTCATCTGTGCAGGTCATCATTGACACCATTAAAGATGCGTTGGATGAAGCTCCACCTGAAATTGTGGCTGATTTAATGGAAAATGGTATCTGTTTAGCAGGTGGTGGTGCTTTGTTATTAGGTTTAAAAGAAAGATTAACAGATGAGTTAAACCTGCGCGTTTGGGTTGCTGAAGATCCTTTGACATGCGTAGCTCGTGGGGCAGGAATGGTGCTTGATGATCTTGAAAGATATTCTAATTTGCTCGTTGATATTGATAATTAGATTAGATTTCAAGTAATTACTTCAAAGATGGAATGAAAAAATTTTTTAATTCAATAAAATCCTTTACAGTTGTATTATTCGCTGTCGGATTAATATTGTTAGCTTTAGGTGGATATTTGAGTCCTGTGCTTGTGACATTGACAAGGCCTTTTTTAGGTGCCCAGGAATGGATTTCCTCACGATATATTGCGGTAAGTCAATTGTTAAATGCACCCCAGGACGTAGAGGAATTAAGAGTAAGGAATATTGAACTGGAGAATGAAGTAGCACGCTTACAATCTCAGATAATCATCTTACAAGAGCAATTAGAAGAATCTCAAGGATTGGAAGAGCTGTTGGGTTATGCTAGAACGCGTCCACAGTATCAATATGCCGCAGCAGCTGTAATAGGCAAAGACCCCAGCCCATTTCTTCATTACATTATTATTGATCACGGAAGCGATGAAGGAATCCGAAAGGGTATGCCTGTGGTAACCCAATCCGGATTGGTTGGGAGAGTTGATGCTGTTACAGCCGGAGCAGCTCGAGTTCAATTAATCACAGATCCTGCCTCCATCGTAAATGTTAAGTTACAAACACAGGAAGTAAATGCACAGATTAATGGTTCAATAACAGGTGAAATCACCCTGGATATGGTGCCCCAGGACGCGAATCTCGAACCTGGAGAAGTAATATTAACTTCGGGTCTTGGTGGAAATTATCCGATGGATATAATTATTGGGCAGGTGATTACTGTTCGAAAATTTGAAAATGAATTATTCCAAACAGCAACCATCCAACCTATCATTGACTATTCACAATTGCAGGCAGTTTTGGTGATAAAAAACTTCAGGCCAGTGGATACTACACCATTAATTCCTGATCAAACAGAAGAATGAGAAAGATTTTAATTTTATTTTTTGTGTTAATAATTACTATGCTGCAATTAGGATTATTCAGCAACATTCAAATCCTTGCTGGAAAAATTGATTTATTAATGCTGGGTGTCATTGCCTGGATTATTCAAAAAAAGACGGAATTAATCGATATTGTCATTTTCTCAATCATTACGGTTTTATTTATTTATCTCATATCCGCCGAACCGATCATCATCATTCTAAGTATTTACAGTATCCTTGTTTTTGTAGTTTATTGGAGTAAGAATAACATTCAACAATTACCTATCGTAAGCATGCTAATTTTTAGTGCTGTTTTCACTTTTCTTCATCTCGTTATTTTTGGTTTTTATTTACAATTGTCCGGAATAACGATGGTAGCTGAAGAAGTTTTTCAATCGGTAATTCTACCTAGTATATTCATTAATTTAATTGCTGCTATACCAATGTATCTTCTGGTTAATGAGTTACATCGCTGGGTCTATCCATTAGCGGAGGAAGCATGAATCAATCCATTCTAGATCAATTCAGAGTACAGAAGTGGAGAGTCATTGTATTTTTTATCGTAATGATTGCTGTTCTGTCTTTTTATGTTTATCGTTTATTTTCTCTGCAGGTGATTGAAGGTTCAGCATATCTGGACCTTGCAAATGAGAACCGAATCCAAGAGATCAGTGAGCCTACTCGAAGAGGAATTATTTACGATCGGAATGGATTTGTTCTTGCGAGAAATATTGCCTCATATAATGTAGTGATCACCCCTGCATTATTACCGGATGTGGATACGTACAATCCGAATGGGGATATGCAACGTATCTATCGAGAACTTTCCGAGCTGATCGATATTCCAGTAACTACTGGCAATATTGACGATGAAGAGGCGATCAAAAACTTTACTCCTTGTTACAATGATTTTGGATTAAAGGAAATCGTCTATATTGGTGACACCAATGCTCCTTTCAGCCCTGTTCAGGTGAAGTGTGATATTGATCCGGAAACAGCCATGGTGATAAGAGAAAAAAGGAGTGATTGGCCAGGTGTCGATATTGAAATAGTAGCAGTTCGTGATTATCCAACTGGAGAGTTGACTTCAGAGGTAATTGGCTTTTTAGGACCAATCCCTGCTTCACAGGTTGATTATTATGAAGATCTTGGTTTTGTAGCGAATCGAGATAAAGTCGGATATGCAGGGGTAGAACAATACCTGGATGAATATTTGTTAGGAACAAACGGAAAACGGGTCGTTGAAGTCGATGGTGCTGGTCAACTTATTCGTGATCTTGAAGTACCGATTCCTGCTGAACCCGGAAATAATATTAAATTAACGATTGATACCAGATTGCAAGCAGCAGCAAAAACAGCTTTACTTGCAAATATGCAAAAGTACAATCTCCTTAAGGGAGTTGAAAAATATAATGTTGGCGCTGTCATTGCTATGAACCCAAAAACAGGTGAAATTCTAGCTTTGGTTAGCTATCCAACCTTTGAAAATAATCGATTGGCGAGGATTATTCCAGCTTATTACTACAATCAGTTGCAATTGGATCCTAGAAAGCCATTATTTAATCATGCAATATCTGCAGAACACCCGCCAGGCTCCGTTTTTAAACTTGCTACGGCTGTTGGGATTTTAAATGAAAATGTAGTCAGGCCAGAAACGATAATTTTTGACCCAGGAAAAATTACAATTTTAGAACAATTTTCGCCAAATGACCCGGGAAGACAGCGAGATTATGTTTGTTATATCTACAAAACAACTGGCGCAGGACATGGTGATCTTGATTTTATTCGTGGCGTGGCTTTATCATGTGATGTTTATTTCTATAAAGTCGGGGGTGGATATGGAGATGAAGTCCCGGTTGGACTGAATATCTGGAGAATTGGTGAATACTCAAAAGCGCTAGGGTATGGCGAAATTACCGGCATCGAATTACCTGGAGAAATGAAAGGATTAATTCCTGACCCAACCTGGAAAAGAATTAATGTGGGTGAAAACTGGTCTACCGGTGATACTTATATTGCAACAATAGGACAGGGTTATGTGCTATCTACACCACTTCAAGTATTGGTCTCATTCGCGACAATTGCCAACGATGGCATAATGATGAAGCCTACTTTGGTAAAAGAGATTTTGGATGCAGAAGGGAATGTTATCCAACCATTTACTCCGGTTCAGGTTCGGGATATCACAAAAGATCCCTTTATTCAGGTTTATGATGAAAATTTCAGAACAACCGGAGAATTTAAGACTGTTGAACCATGGGTGATTGAAAAGACACAGGAAGCACTGAGAGAAGTAGTGGTAGATGGAACCTCCACTTTAATCTTTCAAGGCGAGACAGTTCCTTCAGCCGGAAAAACAGGCACAGCTGAATATTGTGACAATATTGCCCAGGAAAAGAATATTTGTGTTCCGGGAAGTTGGCCAGCCCACGCCTGGTATGTTGGGTATGCACCTTATGACGACCCGGAAATTGCAGTAGTTGTATTTGTTTATGATGGAGATGAGGGAGCAGTATTGAGTGCACCTGTTGTTCGCGATGTAATGGAAACATATTTTGCATTAAAAGCAGTAGATCAGGGATTAGAGATCAATCAATAGGGGTAAGGCTTCATGCTATAATTTAACCTTTGATGAAACCTGAATTAGGGATAATAAGATTGAAGCAACCTGAGTCAATACAAATAAAAGGCATTAGGGAAGGCTTATTGATCACTCTGGGGGAAGGGGATTGGCAAAGTATTTTTGTGTCCTTAATGGAAAAAATCACTGAAAAAGAAAAATTTTTTCAAGGAGCAAAAATAGCATTGGATGTCGGTAATCGCATACTTCATGCAGCCGATTTAGGTACCTTACGAGATCGTCTGGCAGATAAAAATATTATTCTATGGGCAATATTATCAAATTCACCGGTTACAGAATTAACAGCTCAGGATTTGGGTTTGGCAACCAGGATATCGGTTCCAAAACCTGAACGGATCATAAAATCAGTCGAATCTTCCATCCCTGGAGAAGATGCAATTTTTCTCCGTAAAACAATTCGCTCCGGGTTTAAGGTAATTTCTAATGGGCATATTATAATTTTTGGCGATGTAAATCCGGGCGGGGAAATTATCGCAGGTGGAAGTGTAATAATATGGGGACGCTGTCAGGGAGTAGTACAGGCAGGCGTGGATGGAGATAAGAATGCCACAGTCTGTGCATTGGATTTAAACCCCACTCAATTGCGCATAGCTGGTGTTATTGCCATATCTCCAAAACGAAAAGGAAAACCCCAACCAGAGGTGGCAAAAATTATTGCCGGACAGGTTGTTGCAGAAACATGGAATCCAAAGTCGAGGTAAAACACATTAATGAATGCAAAAGTAGTGACAATTTCTAGCGGAAAAGGAGGTGTCGGGAAAACGACTACCTCTGCCAATTTAGCAGTTGCATTGGCTCAAGAAAATCAAAAGGTTGTCTGTATCGATGGCGATATTGGCTTACGAAATTTAGATGTTATTTTAGGACTTGAAAATAGAATTGTTTATGATCTTGTTGATGTGGTTGAAGGTCGTTGTAGAATTCGACAGGCAATGATCCGTGATAAACGCTTACCTGAACTTTTCCTGATCCCCGCCGCCCAAACTCGTGATAAAAGTGCCGTCTCTCCAAGTGATATGATCCGGTTGTGTGAAGAATTGAGAGACGAAATGGACTGGATCATCATTGACTCACCTGCAGGAATTGAGCGAGGATTTCGCAACGCGTTGGCACCAGCTGATTTAGTTCTGGTAGTAACGAATCCAGAAGTTTCATCAGTAAGAGATGCAGATCGAATCATTGGTCTGGTCGAGGCAGAAGAAAAAGGACCTGCACAACTTATCTTAAATCGAGTAAATCCCACATTAACAAAAAGAGGAGATATGCTCAGCACAGACGATGTGCTTGAGCTTTTGGCCATAAAATTAATCGGTGTTATTCCTGAAGACGAATCGGTGATTGTAGCTTCCAATCGTGGGCAGCCAGTGACATTTGCGAATAATTCAAAAGCTGGGCAAGCATTTCATAATATAGCAAAAAGATTGCTTGGTGAAGAGGTTCCCTTTATGGAAATTGAAGCGAACAATGGATTTATTAACAAACTGGCAAAAATGATGAAATTCAGAGGTGATTAATGGACAATTTCCTCGAAAAACTTTTGGGTAAAGAAAAGAAAAGCGCCAATACCGCTAAAGAAAGATTAAAGTTGGTGTTAATCCATGACCGTACAGATATAACATCCGGTCAACTGGAAAGCTTAAAAAATGAATTAATTGATGTGATTTCTAAGTATATTCATATTGAACCAAACAAAGTAAAGATCAATATGACACAGGAAGGCAAAGAACATCGATTAATTGCAGATATTCCGATTTCCCCAACTCCGAATCGAAGGAAATGAGAGGATACACTTAAGTAATTTAACATGTTAAAAAGAGAGTTCTGGCAGCAATTTGATTATTTATTATTTGGGGGCGTGCTTATCCTATGTATATTTGGAATAGCGATGATTCAATCTGCCATTGCTGGAAATGAAGAAATTGCTAATTCTGTTTCAAGACAAGTTATTTTTGTAGTGGGCGGATTTGTAGTTTTATTCCTGACTTCATTAATTGATTACCGCTACCTTTCTTCATTGACAAGGATAATGTACATCTTTTCTTTTGTCATTTTGATGGGAATTTATGTCATTGGAACAGCAGTATACGGTTCAGCGAGATGGTTTGACACCGGTGTTATTCTCATTCAACCTTCAGAGCTGGTAAAGACAATAATGATTGTGATCCTGGCTGATTATTTTTATAAAACACAGGATCAGGATAAAAATTTAAATTGGATACTGAAGAGCTTTCTGATTACAGCCTTTATCGTATTGTGGATTTTTATCCAACCTAATTTGAGTATGTCGATTGTCATTTTTGTTATCTGGTTTGCGTTACTTTGGTATGCAGGATTGCCATTTAAATATGTTTTAATTTTCGCTACTGTCGGGATTGTGATAGGACTTATTGGTTTTAATTTTTTAGAGATTTATCAGCAAGACCGAATTTTAGATTTTCTCTTTCCAGACCCTAACGCTCGATATGGAGAAACATATAATGTAGATCAGGCCAAAATTTCGATTGGATCTGGTGGTCTGCTGGGGATGGGATATGGGCAGGGATCTCAGGTTCAATTGCGGTTCTTAAAAGTCAGACATACCGATTTTATTTTTTCGGCCATGGCCCATGAATTTGGATTTATCGGAACGATCTTTATCATGTCGATTCTGGTATTTGTGATTTATCGTTGTTTCCGGGTGGGACAGAAGGCTTCTGATATGTTTGGACAATTAATTGCTTATGGAGTGGGTACTTTGCTTTTTTTCCAAATGGCAGTAAATATAGGCGTTAATTTAAATGTAATTCCTGTCACCGGATTAACATTGCCGTTTATCAGCTATGGAGGTAGTTCGTTAGCCTCCTTGTTACTGGGAATCGGATTTGTGGAAAGTGTTTCTGCGCATAGGCATAGAGATTAAAATGGAGATGATATCAATGAAACCAGCAAGAGTTCGTTTTGCCCCTTCACCGACGGGTCATATGCATCTAGGCAGCGCACGTACTGCGTTGTATGATTTTTTATTAGCCAAACAAACGGGCGGCCAATTTATTTTACGAATTGAAGATACAGATCAGAAAAGGTATATAAAAGGTGCAGAACAGGAATTAATGGATGGGCTGCATTGGTTAGGATTGGATTGGGATGAAGGACCTGATAAAGGTGGGGCATTCGGTCCTTATCGACAATCAGAACGGAAAGAAATTTATCAAAAATACGCCCGTCAGTTAATTGAATCTGGTCTTGCGTTTTATTGTTTTTGCACCCCTGAACGATTACAGGCTGTAAGAGAAGAACAACTCCGCAATAAAGTTCAAGCAAAATATGATGGAACTTGCAGGAATATTTCTATCGAAGAAGCGGACCGCAGGATTCAAAATGGCGAAAAACATGTGGTTCGATTCAAAACACCTAAAACCGGTACCACAATTGTGCATGATCATCTCAGGGGAGATATTGTGGTGGACAACAGCACGCTGGATGATTACATCATTGTGAAGTCGGATGGATTAGCTTTGTATCATCTGGCTGCACCGGTGGATGATCATTTAATGAAAATTACGCATGTGTTACGTGGATCTGAATGGCTACCAACTTTTCCCTTACACAGTTTGATTCATAAAGCATTTGGTTGGGAAGAACCTGTGTGGGTGCATCTGAGTGTTTTCCTGAAGCCTTCTGGTAAAGGAAAAATGAGCAAACGCGAGGCGATGGATCTGGCAAAGGATGGAAGATCAATTTTCATCAAAGATCTACGTGAATTGGGTTATATTCCAGAAGCGGTAGTCAATTGGATAGCCTTGATGGGTTGGAGCTATGACGATCACACTGAATTTTTCTTGTTGGATGATCTGATTGAAAAATTTAGTCTTGATAAACTCAATCCTTCGCCGGCTGCGATTAATTTTACAAAGTTTGATCATTTTAACGGATTGCATATTCGCAATTTGAGCATACCTGATCTGACCAATAGGATTTACCCTTTTTTCCTTGAAAAAGGGATCAATGTAGATTTAGATAAACTTGAAAAAATCACACCCATAATTCAGGAACGACTACAAACACTGGATGATGCTCCTGGTTTGGGAGGATTTTTTTTTGATGAAGATGTTGATGTAACAGCAAGCGAATTGGTTGCAAAAAATACTACTCCACAGGAATCATTAATCATTCTCAAAGAAATATACCATGTCATCAAACAACTACCCCAAATCAATCGCGAAATGGTTGAGCCACCCATGCGAGAATTAGTCGAAAAGTTGGGTTATAAACCCGGACAGGTTTTCGGTATTTTGCGCGTAGCTGTTACGGGAAGAATAGTTAGCCCACCATTGTTCGAAACGATGGAAATTATTGGGAGAGAAAAAGTCATTTCGAGACTAGAAGGTGCAATCAAATTGTTAGAGAGCCTGTGTAAATAGGGTTGTGTTCTAGAAATTTTTGGTAAAAACTCTAACTGATGCCCTGTACAATGAATTCTGAATATGATAAACTTGCGGGGTCAGTGGGGGTTCGTCTAACGGTAGGACAACTGACTCTGGATCAGTATGTAGGGGTTCGAATCCTCTACCCCCAGCTAGCAAATGTGGCGGTCTCAGCACCGCCACACGCTATATATGGGGGTAAACGACAATTATTTTCATCTTCGAATGTTGATTTTACTGCAACCTTACTGCAACCCGAAATTTTTCTGTAATTAAAAATTTACATATTCATAAATTTCTACCAGATTTTCTATAGAGAAAATGCTTGGAAATCATGCTCATAAAAAGAAATTCCTCCAACTGTTGGAGAAATTTCAGTATTAATTGCTTTTCCTTTTCCGTAAAGAATTTTTCCCCATTCAGAAAAAGGAATCTACGCCAATTAATTTATTGGTACTTTCCTTGAGTAATTAAATCTTGAATTTTGAAATTACTATCAACTTCAGTCATATTTATGAGTTCATCAATTTTATCAGCGGCATCTTGTTGCATCGAAGGTAACACATGTGAGTAAGTGTTCAATGTCATTGAGATATCTGAATGGCCTAATCTTTCTTGAACAATTTTTGGATTGATCCCTTGCAATAACATCAAGGTAGCCGCGGTATGTCGAAGATCGTGAAACCGAATGGAAGGTAATCCAGCAGTTTCCAACAACTTCTTGAATCTCCGGGAGAGATTTCCTTTATCGTTTGGATTACCAGTTTGTGATGGAAATATCAGGTCAAAATCATGCCAGGTTTCTTTCATTTCTTCTTTAAGGGTTTGTTGTTCTTTCCAATGCGTTTTTAAGAGCTCAAGGGTTGTTTTCCCTAACACAATGGTTCTTTGACTAGCCTTAGTCTTTAATTCAGCAAAAACATTGCCTTTTTGAGGTAGGAAATAAACCTGTCTTTGAATTTGTAATGTACGATTATTCCAGTCTAAATCACTCCACTTCAATCCTAGCAATTCTCCAAACCTTAATCCAGTAGTTATTGCTGTGTGGATTAGAACCTCTATTGAAGAGCCTTTGGCTACCAATAAGAGATTTCTAACCTGGACATCATTTAATACCTCAATTTCTGTCTTCTTCTTTTTTGGTTTGATTACTGCATCTGATGGATTCCAACCTTGAATTCCCCAAAGAACTGCTTGACGCAAAGCTTTGTGTACAATCAAGTATTCAAAGATGACTCTATGATTGATGAAAATGGTGAATTTAGAGAATTTACTATTGAATATTTTATTATCTCGGTTTAATTACTGCTCAGACATTTATTGCACTATTATGTTTTTGATACCAAGGAAGAAAAAATATTTAAAGACTTTGTGATTTCATTCCATCGACGTTGGAAAGCTGATCGAGATGAAAATGATACAGATATTCTGTTTTTTTCAGAAAGCAGACAAATGAGCGCTAATGAAATCTCAATTCGTGACAGAATCATACGTCAAGCGTTTTTTGAATATATAAAAAATGAGAATCATGAAATGCTCACAAAAGATGAACGACGATCATTTAATGAAGCAGAACGAATTCTCATTTATAGACGGGAAAATGGTATATGTCATATGTGTTTAGCTGAAGGTAAAAATGAAGTGGAAGCAAGGGTACCATGGTTTGAATACAACGCGGATCATGTTATTCCACATAGCCGAGGTGGATTGACAGTTGTCGAAAATGCACAGGTTCTTTGTAGATACCATAATTCACAGAAAAGTAATCGTGTGTAATAGTTGCATTTTTGCATGAAATTTATAAAAAAGGATGGCGAAATATGAAAAATTATTGGGCGTTTTTGGCTAATCCGAAATATTACAACATTGAAAAAGCAGTAAAAAATCTGGAACAAGATACTTGGACAATTAAGAGAAGCAATATTTTAAAAGGTGACCAGGCGATTATTTGGAAGGCAAAAGGAAACGATGATTATCGAGGAATCGTAGCTTTTGCTGATGTAATCTCTAATCCTAAATTACTAACTGATATTTCGAACCCTTACTGGGTAAATCATGTTGCTTCAAACCAGTTAGAACCAAGAGTGATTATTCGTTATATTTCTCACCCATTTCTACCTATTTGGTTAAATAGTAGAACCGAGAAATTGTTACTCAAATTGTCAGTTGCTAGGGCAACTGGAGGAACTATTTTTAAAGTGGACGAAAGAGTATGGTTTGAAATTTTGGAATATTTGGAGAAATTAATAAATTAAATTTCGTTTGAATGCTATACTAATTAAAAAGAATTTATCAGGGTGGATAACTCAGCAACAAACATCATAATCACATCAAGAATTCGAAAACGCCTGTTTTACTTTTCTTTTTCAAAAATTTATTTTAACTAATTCTTGGAGTGTAAAGAGAAAAACAAATGGCTGAAATAACTCGAGCTCAATTTATTAATATGTTGTATTCCACGAGTAATCGGGGATTTAGTGGGTTAGATTTATCAGGGTTATCTCTAAAAGATTTAGATCTTTCTAATCTTAATTTTAACAATAGCAATCTAAGTGAAGTAAATTTAAGTGGGGTGAATCTTTCTTATAGTCAACTTGAAGGATGTGATCTAACAGGCGTAAAATGCGATTCAACTAATAGCCATTCTGCTAACTTTAAAAACGCAAATTTTGGTGGGGCACAATTTTGGGGGGATATTAATTTTACAGAATGTAATTTTACCGGGGCATTATTAGGTGGAGCCTGGTTTAGCTTTGGGGATTTCACGAATTCAATATTTGATTTTTCTAAATCCATACACGATTTTGTTGTATTTAATTGGTGTAACTTTTCAGGTTGTAGTATGAAGAAATTAGATTGGGATGGAACGGTTAAGGCACATAAAATAAAAACCGGAATTAATAAATATTATACAGATGACGGATCACCAATAATTACAGGTACTTCTTATGATTCACCTCCAAATAAACAAACACATGTCCAAATTCTCCAATGCACTTTTAATCATACAAGCCTTGTTGATTCTTGTATTGTTAGAGGAAATATCTCGGGATCTCCTTTTGTGGATATGGAAATCGTAGGATCTAATTTATACAAAGCTGGTTTTGAAAATTGTTCGTTCAAAAATGTTAATTTTAATCGAACGAATCTACGAAATGTGAATTTCGCAGATATAAAGTTTTCTGAAGTATCTTTTCATGAATGTAATTTGGAGGAGGTCAAATTTTGGAAACCTGACCCATATACCGATTTTAAAATAAAAAATTCATCAATAAAGAATTCAAAAATATCACCACAATTCAAAGATAGTGAAGTTTTTAATAAGTTTATTTTTTTAGAATAGATGTCGCAATCTGATAATAAAACTGATAAATATAAAAATTAATCAAAAACATGAAACATATAGAAACAAATGATATTTCACATCAAATATTTTCATCAAACCTTGATTCTGAACAATTGCAAGCTGTTCTGCATCGAGGATCAAATTTGTTAATTCTTGCAGGTGCCGGCTCAGGAAAAACACATACATTAACTCACAGAGCTATTTCATTTCTCAATGAGATTGATCCATTGCAGCTAATGGTCATAACGTTTACCAAAAAGGCTGCCAAAGAATTAAAAGATCGCATCACAAAAGAGGTTCCTGACCATCTAAAGAATAAATTAAAGCAAGCATGGATTGGAACCATCCACAGCATTTGTTGGAGAATGTTAATGGAAAACGGTCAATTGGTGGGATTACAACCCAATTGGAGCGTTTTGGATATGCCGGATTCCCATAGAGTGATGTCATTTTGTGGAAAAGCGTATTATTTTGATTTTGATACCTCCAAAAAAGTTTACGCAATGTATAGCTATTCAAGAAACGCTCTTAGAGATTGGAGAGAATTAGCACATTCCCAACGTTTCCCTGAAATTCCACGATCTGAAAATGTAGCAAATCTCCTTAGAAGTTATCAACGAAGATGTTTGCGTAGTAATCGGGTTGATTTTGATGATCTATTGGTTCTTGCATTGAAACTGTTAGAGGAAAACAAGGAGGTCAGAAGACAATATCAGGATAGATTTCGTGTAATTATGGTGGATGAATACCAAGACACTAATTTAATCCAGTCAAAGATACTCAGATTGCTTGCATCCAAAGAAAACGTAATCACAGTGGTCGGTGATGATGCCCAGTCAATTTACGGATTTCGTGCAGCCACAGTTGATAATATCTTGAATTTTGAAACTGATTTTCATGCAAAAAGAGTCACAATTAGAACGAATTATCGTTCTACACCTGAAATTGTTGCTTTAGCGAATGCCAGTATTCGAAATAATCGAAGACAGATATACAAAGAAATCAGAGCGAATTTACCTTCTTCACAAAAACCAATCCTGTTTAGAGGTGATTCAATTTCTGATGAGGCGAGTTTTATTGTCAAGCAAATAAAAAGCAAGTTGACCCAAGGAAAAAAATTGAGTGATATCGCTGTTCTTTTTCGGGCAACAAGTCAATCAGCAAATTTGACAATTGATCTAAAACGAGAGGAAATCCCATTTATCCTGGTTGGTGGAGAAGATTTTTATTCACTCAGTCACATCAAATACGTGATGGATATGGCTCGACTTTTGATCAATCCGGATGACTCTATTGCTCTCAGTGCATTGCAGGAGTTAATTGGATTCTCCACAGCTGGCACTTTAGAAATTGTTGAACAAGAAGCTGATCAAACACAATTAGCTTTCTGGGACATTGCAAAAGAGTTTTTCTCTGGTACTGGACAACAGAGATCTGATAGTGTGAAGGACCTGATTAGCTTTGAAAGGGAAATAAATAAATTACAAAACATAATTATAGAAGGTCAAAGTATTACACCAATTATTTCAGCAATCTTAGATTATCTTGAACCTTACCTGAAAAGAAAATTTTCCAATAATTGGAATGATGTTCAAAGTGATTTTGACATTTTACAATCAGTAGCTTCTCAATTTATTTCATTGGGTGATTTTTTAAATTCAGTTGCTCTACAGCAATTTATTGATCTTGAACCTGAAGATGATGTTCTTGTGTTGTCAACAATTCATAGTGCAAAAGGATTAGAGTGGGATACAGTATTTGTCATTGGATTAGTTGAATTCTGGTTTCCTAACAATTGGGCGATTCAGCAATCTGGGACTGACGAGGAAGAAAGAAGATTGTTTTATGTGGCAGTAACGAGAGCTAAGAAGGCGCTGTACCTATCGACTTATTATCGAGCTACAAATAGATATGGGAGGGAAATGGAGCAAAAGACTTCAAGGTTTGTTATTGAGATACCCCAATCACTATATTTTCAGTAGAAATATCATAAATAAAAGAAATATTATGAATTAGATTGTTAAGTGTAAATAAGTAGATTAAAAATATTTTTTAAATTCGAATTAATTATTGACAACCAAAATAATAAATTGTATATTGAATAGAAAATCTCTTAAGTTTCAAATTTTTTTAAATACATTTAGATAGTATGTAGGTATTAGTTTGGAATAATCCATTTTTAATGTAAAGTTTGGATTTAAACTTATTATTTATTATCATCAATAAATCTTCTGTAAACATATAAAAAAATGACGAACAAATACAAAAATTATGGGGGTTCTCATGACCCAAATCCTGAAACCAAAAATAATTCAGAACTTATAAATTCCTCTGATCCATTTGATAAATATTCATTTTTAGTTCAAAATAATAACAAACAAAAAAATGAAATACAAGAGATTGATGATAAAAACGAAGTCATTCCAGATATTTCATATACTGAATCCCTCGACAAGCAAATAAATGTCGATAATTTGATTCTTGATTTAGATAATTTAGTTGGCTTAAATAGTGTGAAGTATGAAATAAAAGCACTTTTAAACTTTGTTAAAGTGCAAGATCTAAGAAAACAAAAGAATATATCTAACACTAAACCTTCTTTACATAGTGTGTTTTATGGAAGTCCAGGAACAGGGAAAACTACTGTTGCTCGGTTATATGGACAAATTTTAGCTGCAATGGGATTTCTCTCTCGAGGACATCTTGTTGAGACTGATCGTGCTGGTCTCATAGGTGGTTATGTTGGCCAAACTTCTATAAAGACTGAAGAAAAAATCAAGGAAGCTTTAGGAGGAATCCTATTTATTGATGAAGCTTATGCTCTCTCAAAAGGAGAAGAAATTCATTGGGATTATGGAGATGAAGCAATTGCCATCTTATTAAAAAGAATGGAGGATTTTAGGGATGATTTTGTCGTTATTGTTGCTGGATATCCCGAACCTATGGAAAAATTTTTAGCCTCAAATGAAGGTCTCCGAAGCCGATTTAGTACTTTTATTCACTTTGATGATTATTCTACAAAGGAAATGATAGAGATTTTCAAAAGAATTTGCATAACAGAAAATTATATACTTTCAGAAGAAGCAATGGATTATGTTTTTACAACTATTGATTATAACTATTCAATAAGGGACAAGTCATTTGGTAATGCACGATTTGTCAGGAATTTGTTTGAAACAGTAATAAAAAATCATGCAATTAGGATAAGTAATACATCCAACAATCCATCATTTGAAGAATTGCGATTGATTTTACCTTGTGATATCCCGTTTGTTACAATAACTGATACGAATGTAATTAGAAAACCCAAAAACGGAAGGTGAAAAATGAGTGATAACTTGAATTCAGCAATTAACGGAAAAATTTTATTTGGCACAGATTACCTAAATTTAATGCGTTTTATGGAATTACCAAGAGAAGATGAAAAAGTCGATAAAGATTTCGACATTATTACTGATGCAATTATGAAATTTTTCTTGTTGCAATGGGATTTTTCAGTTAAAGAGATTGATAAATCGAATGAGTTATTTTATGAAAAAGTAAACAAAAATGAACTTGATGATTTAGAACAAGTTATTGAAAGAATCTATGGTTTTCTTAAGGATGATAAACAAGCTCAAGAGAAGTTTATTATTCAAATGACAACGATTGGTTTGATTGATAATAATGTTACAGAAGATGAAAGATGGATAGCAAATCATTTCCAAAGTAAGTTTGATTTTCGACCATCTGAGTTCGACAAAATGATAGGAAAAGCAAATGATTGGTGCGCTGCATTAAATTATTTAGGTCATGAGTATTTTACTTTCCTCAATAAGAAAAAATAAACCTGGATTATTCTCTTTTCAATTTTAAAAAATTTAATTTTGTTTTTATACCTCATAAATTATCAAATTTAAATTAAAAATATTTTTAAGACATTAAAACCAAAATAAGATCAGTAGTTGTTAAAGTTTGTTAAAATAATTATTTTCCAAAATAGAGAATAATTTACCCCAGCCTTAACTACCCTGGTTTATGCTGATATTTGTGAACCACTTTAAAAACGCCTTCCCTTTAAAATCTCCTGCACAGGATAAGCGAAAATTTATAAAAATATCACTAATAGTTTCAGATTTTCATTGTAGCCTTGTTAATTTGAAATTATCAATTAATATATCCATAGTAGACCATATTAGATAGTTCAATTATTTCTTATTAATAAATATTTGAAATATAAATTCTTGGAAGAAAACTCCGGCTTATTGATTTCTTTAGGTTGAAACTTGTATAATAAATTGACTCAAAAAAATAAATTTGTATGTCTAATTAAATTTTTTCTGGAGGGGTATTATGGCAAAAACAATTTTCATTGACGGAGTCTTCACTATTTTACATTTTAATTCAAGTCCAAAATCTTATCTAGAATCAAGACAAAATGATACTTTTTCTGGAGAGTGTTGCTTTTGTTATTCACCAATCAAATTACCACCTAATGATATTGGAGAGCAAAAAGAAGTATTTTGCAATTTATGCAAAAACAAATTAGTTTACTTCACAATTCATCTTAATAACAATCTTGAGAAAGTATTGGATGTTCATTTTTATGAAAAATCAGGTATTAATGGAATAATGCATATTCTTTTACCAGTAGATTGCCCTGAATTTAACAAATTTATAAAGTCCCCATTATTCTTTCAAAAATCAAATATGAGTGACCTTTTGAGGTTTTCTTATATTATGAATAAAACTAAAGAGCTATTCTTTAATGAAATTCAAGATCGAGTTAATTCAAAAAAATATTTTATAGGTGCTAATAACATCATACCAATTTACAATAGCATTAAGAAATTCGAAAAATTTATCGTTCCAGGGGTGAGTGAAGAACAACATTCTTTAGATCCCAATGATATTACTGATGCTGCAAATTTTTTGTATAGTGCATTATTAAATCGATATCCAGCAAATAATGATAATCATAAGGAGGTAAAGGTTGATACGAATATCCTAAAAGTCTGTTTTGATATTATTAATTTCGAACGAAATCAAAGTAATAAAGAAACAACTCAGGATAAGTGTTCTAAGTCAAATATTGTCCCAACAATAACACAAAAAGAGAAATCTTTCGAAATTAAAACAAATATTAATAATATATTAGCTCTGTCATTTATTGATGAAGACGAAATCATTATCGGGGGAGCTGATGGAAAAGTTGGTTTATGGAAAATCTCAAACGGATCTCAAAAGAAAAATTACAAATTTCACACTCAACAAGTATTACAAGCAAAAAGAGTAAATGAAGAGTACTTTGCAACTTCAGGTGAAGACGGTTTGGTTTGTGTATGGTATAAGAGGAAGAATAAGGTTGACAGATATTTTGACTTTGATAAGTTTATCAGACCACCATCTTTTTCTTTACAAGGTATAGGAAAAACTTGTGTGCCAATTGTTCTTCCTCATCAAAGTAATGACTTTATCATTTTATTCCCATCTGGAAGTAGTGCTTTCCCTCCATACCTATGGAAACCAGAGTCGAATAAAATATATTTTTTAGGAGGTTCAGATAAAATCCCGTGTGGCATAAACACAGGATGTATAAATAATGAAGGAAATTGTATAGTTTATTCAAGCAATACTTCAATTATTGGATATGATATTTCGTTTGGATATATTATTTTTGAATTTGGCGGATTACCGATAGCCCATTTGAATAATCAAACGAAAAATATTCTATATTACACAGATTCTGAATTACAAAACAATGTTATTCAAAAGATTTGTGAGAACCACAGGAAGCGAATAACATATATAGAATTTTCGAATAATGATCAATTTTTCGCAACAGGAAGTGAAGATAGCTCAATCAGATTATGGGATTTTGAGGACATTTCGCATAATTTTGAGGATGTTTCGAATATATTTGAGATTGAAGTTGGAAATCATCCCAAGCCAATTGTTTTTGATGGTCTAAATAATAATGTTATTTCGATTTCTTTCTTGGAAAATGATGAATTACTATTAGGTGCAAGTCAAGATGGTGAAATTATAATATGGGAGATAGCTACTAAAAAGCTAGTTAAGAAAATCGCATCAACTTTAGACGAAATAACATCATTTGCGATTTCACCGGATAAAGAAATGATTGCTTTTGGGTCAAAAGGTGGATTAGTACAAATTATTTCAATTTAATCTTATTCCCAGTATCGAGTATAAAATTAATTATCGTTCTCATCAACTCGTTTGAATTATTTTTTTAATTTAAGTTAAGAAAAAAAAATAAATCGATTAGTCGACCCTTTATATGTCCTTCCTTCACCATTAACAACCCTAGTTTACGCCTTCAATGGCGAAGCACTTTAAAAATGCCCTCCCTTTTAAAATATCCTGCATAGGAAATTTTTTTGTGTGTTGAGGTTTCATATTTTTACTGCGACCTTACTGCAACCCGGTTAAAATGTATATAATTCTTAACAATCCATACACTGGTTAACCACCATATATAGGGGTGTTAACAAATTTTAACTCCATATATAGGGTATATAAATCTCAGGTTAGAACTCTGGATCAGTATGTAGGGGTTCGAATCCTCTACCCCCAGCTAGCAAAAGAAGTGGCAAGTCCACTTTTTTTGGTTTGTAAGACAAAAAAGCAGCCTTTTCAGCTGCTTTTCTTAGATTTAGTATTCCTCATCCTCATCGAGCCAGTCATCTTCATCTTCTTCTTCTAAACTAGTTAGATCACCCCATTCATCCACTTCATCATCTTCATCATTATCCCAGGTTTCTTCAGGTATTGAATCAGCAGAGGGAGTGTAGGTTATGCATCCTTTATCTGGATCCAGCTCGATCAATGCGGCTGAACAAAAACCTTCATCTAGAAATTCACAATCCTCATAATGACATTTAATTTTTGGCATTTATAAATTCCTCCTGATATATCAATTTTGGTCTAGATTAGTTTCTTTTTGATCATTGAGTAAATTAATGAGAGTAAGAATAAAAACTATTGTCATAGTGATTGCTGAAATGATACAAAAAGGACAAACCGCTTTAATAACAGCAAATTGTAAGTATGTCAAGTAAATCGAAAATAAAAATCCTGTTAATGCAATACCAAATACAAATATACTGCCAAAATCGACAAGGAATTTTACTCTATTTTGCAAAATTAATATCAAGATTATTATCAAATAGGCTAAAATTCCAAAAATTGATATGGGTATCCCGTTCCATTCCGAATAACTACTGTTGTTTACAGTCCAGCAGTCGCCAATTCCTTCAATGCACAAAGCTTTATTATCTGTAAATTTTATGACAGTCAAATACATTGCATCCAGTATGCCCAGGATGGCAATCATAACGGTTACCTTTTTGATATTCATGTGTTTGTTAAATCCAAAAAAAGTTTACCTCGTTCCCTTTAGGCACGGATTTTACACCAGCTGGAATAATCAGTAAAGCATTTGCACAAACTAATGAAAAGATATTTCCGGAACCTTGATGGCTAGCCAACCTGGCGTAGTAGTTTCCATGATCCATTGAAATTTCAGCTCTTAGGTAACTTTCCCGTCCATCTGAAATGATTTCCTCGCCCAGAATTGCTGAGTTGAAGACTAATTTTTCTTGATTTCCGAGTAGTTGATTAATAATCGGTTTTATGAAGACTAACGTAGAGACGAAGGCTGAAACGGGGTTTCCTGGAAGGCCGATAAATGGAATTTTCTGATATTCTCCAAAGGTAAGGGGTTTGCCAGGCCGAATGTTGACTTTCCAAAAGCTCAAATTTCCATCTTCCAGAATAACATCCCGAATGTAATCATACACTCCAACACTCACTCCGGCGGTAGAAACGAGTAAATCTATATTCAATGTCTGAATATTCGATAATTTGGTTTTTATATCCTGAAGATCATCTTTAGCAACCCCCAGATTAATTACTTTTGCGCCAAATGATTCCAACAAGGTTTTTATGGTGATGGTGTTCGAATCGTAAATTTTTCCAGGATGCAAAGTTTCTCCTGGTTGAGTTAGTTCATCACCTGAGGATAATAGTGCAATGACAGGTTGCTGCACAGTTTCAATTTCACCAAAACCCTGGGCAGCCAGGAATCCTAAATCTTGAGGCCGTAATTGATGCCCTTTGGAAAAAATCTTTTCTCCAACCCGAATATCCTGACCTTCTGGTCGAATGTAATCGCCTGATGAAACTGATTTGAAAACATAGATATGAGATGGTAGTTCTTTTTGGTAATATCGATCTGAAAAATTGGTGAACTCGACTGGAACAACAGCATCTGCTCCGGGAGGTAATGGTGCACCGGTCATAATTCTGGATGCCAGACCCGAATTTATATGCAACTTTGGAGCCGTACCCGCAGCGATATCTTCAATGATTTTCAACTGAATTGGATTTTCTTCTGTTGCACCCCTGATATCTTCAGAAAGCACTGCAAATCCATCCATGCTTGAGTTATTAAAGGGTGGAAGGTTCAAAATTGCAAAGATATCTTTAGATAAAAATTTCCCCTTGGATTGGTTGATGGGCAATAAAACACTATTTTTCGTTTTAAATTTTTCAAGAATGATCGTTTTTGCTGATTCTACAGATAATAATTTTTCCAAGAGTTCTTTCCTAATATTTATGATGATCGCATTCGGTAAGCTTCCATAACATTTGGTAAGTTTTCAATACGTGATAATAATCGACTTAGTTGAGAAATATCACTCACTTCAACAACCAATTTTATGGTTGCTAGATTATGCGAGACTTTCAATTCAATGTCAACCAGATTTCCACCCTCTGAACTAAGAACATTGGATATATCACCCATTAATCCCTGGCGATCATAAGCTTTAACCTGGATTGCGACTGGGTAGGTTTTATGAAGCTCTCCCCAGGATACTTTTACTATTCTTTCCCTATCTTTCATACGCAATATATTGGGGCAATCTGCCCGATGAATGGTTGCCCCGCGTCCACGTGTGATGTATCCGACAATATCATCACCCGGAGCTGGTTTACAACAGCGAGCTAAAACAGTTAAGAGTCCTTTTAATCCCAGAACAGTTATTGAATCACTGGAGATAGGTTGGTCTGACGGTGGTTTAGGGATCAATAATGGATCTTCAGTTTCAGGTTCAGTATCGACCAGTTGGCTGATGACCCGACTGATAGAAATATCTCCACAACCAATGCCTACATATAAATCCTCGAGGTCCTTTAGATCATAATTCGAAAGTAAATCTTCCAACCTTAAATTTTTTAATCCTAATCTTTTGATCTCTCGTTCCAGCATTAATTTGCCTTGACTGGCATTTTGATCGCGATCTTGCTTCTTAAACCAGTTTCGGATCTTGGATTTTGCTCTTTGTGTTTTTACCAGACCCAGGTTGGAATTTAACCAATCACGGCTTGGGCCACCTTGCTTGGCTGTTAATATTTCAACTTGATCACCGGTTTTTAGTGCATAATCTAGAGAAACTAATTTTCCATTGACTTTTGCCCCTCGACAGCGATTTCCAATTTCTGTGTGCACATGATAGGCAAAATCGATCGGTGTTGCGCCAGATGGAAGGTCAATGATATCTCCTCGTGGTGTAAAAATATAAACTCGATCCTGGAAGACATCGCTCTTCATTCCATCGACAAATTCCTGTGCATCTTCCACTTCCTGACGCCATTCCATTAAGCGTCTAAGCCAATTGATGCGTTGTTCGTAAGTTTGGTCACGTGGACCTCGTTCTTTATAGCGCCAATGAGCAGCGATACCAAATTCTGCATTCTGATGCATCTCTGCTGTACGGATCTGGACTTCGAGTGGTTTGCCGTCGTCGTAAATGATGGCGGTATGAAGACTTTGATAAAAATTATCTTTTGGCGCAGCGATATAGTCATCAAATTCATGTGGAATTGGACGCCAATGAGTATGAATTACGCCTAATGCAGCGTAACAACTGGGAACATCATCCACAATGAGTCTGACACCTCGCAAATCAAGAACCATATCAAAAGGCTTATTTTTTTCAATCATTTTTTTGTAGATTGAGAAAATATGCTTGGATCTACCAGATATTTCTATATTCTTTATTCCAGCATTCAAAAGAACCTGTTTCAAGTTATCTTTGATCTGGTCGATTTCCTGTTCACGATCACCTCTACGAATAGAGAGATTATTCGCGATTTCTTTGTATTTTTCGGGGTTTACATAGCGGAATCCGAGATCTTCAAGTTCCCATTTGACCTGCCAGATACCAAGCCGATTTGCAAGAGGTGCAAAAATATCAAGAGTTTCCTGTGCAATTCTTTTTCTTTTGCTTTCTGGCATATAACCAAGTGTACGCATGTTATGAAGGCGATCGGCCAATTTGATCAGAACCACTCTGATATCATCTCCCATAGCAAGAAAGACTTTTCTTAATGTCTCATTAGTTAGGTCTTTTTTGCGATCCCGAATAGTTGGAAAAATATCTTCTGTAAAATCCTGATCATCTTCGATTTCGTCAGTTGCTAAAGTTTGATCTTGTTTGCTTAATTGATCGCCACGGGAAACTCTTGGCAGGTTGGTTAATTTCGTGACACCATCTACTAATCTGGAAATTTCTTCCCCAAAATTATTTTTGATATCCAATGTTGTGGTAGAACTATCTTCAACCGTATCGTGTAATAATCCTGCGATGACGACTGCAGGAGGAACTTTCATTTCTGCGAGTATTGCTGCGACAGAAACACAATGGGTAATATAAGGCTCACCGGACACACGTTTTTGACCTTCGTGAGCTTTTTCAGCAAATTTATAAGCTTTCATTACCATTTCGCGATCAACGAAACTGTAATTTTCTGGCAATGAATCCATCAATGCTTCAATTTTCATTTTATACTCTCTCGAGCTAGATTATATCCAACAAATAGAATTAATTTGTGAAATGGTGATGGTTTATAAATTATTAACAAGAATTACCATTAAAATTCAGGATTATTTTAGCAATTCCTGTCCGCTGAAATCTCTATCAGGGGCAACATACGGTAGTATTTCATGATCCTGTTCAGTTAGAGAGTTGGTGACAAAGCGTTGTAATAATTCACCCATCCCTGGACCTAACATAAATCCCTGACCGCATGTTCCTGCAGCATGCAAAAAACCTTCAACGTTGTTTGCCCAGCCTATGATCGGGAAACCATCGGGTGTCATTGGATATAAACCCCGCCATGTTCTACGGACTCGTATATTTTGTAACCTGGGCATCACATCAATCATTCTTTTTGCTACCATGGGTAAGAATTCACTTGTTTCTTCCACGTTGAAACCCCATATATTTGGTTTCGGGGTGATGCAAAAGATGATTTGTCCAGTGGAGTGCTGGTAGAAATAAAAATTTGACGATCCTGGTTGTGGACGAATGTCCACCACCATAGGGTTTAAGAAATGGGCGACTGATTCAGTAATAGCTGCCTCATGGCTATCAGGGTCAACAGGAATGTCAATCTCTGCTAATTTGGCCACCTGTTTTGCCCAGGGTCCTGCAGCATTGATCAATAAATCTGTCCCATATGTCGAAAGATTGGTCTTAACTCCTTTAATTTTTCCATTGGAGATAATCAATTCCTCTAATGATTCATTGAAGTGAAAAACTGCGCCTAAATCCATAGCCTGACGATAAAATGAGTGGGTTGCCAGCAGTGGAGAAGCACTACCATCATCAGGAGAATATGTTCCTCCTAATAAACCATTAGGGTTGATGTCAGGTACAATTTCCAAAAACTCTTCTTTATTTAACCAATTAATATTAAGACCGAATTCTTTCTGTTTTCGTAATAATTCTTTGAGTGTTATTTCTTCCTGTTCGCGATAAGCTACAAAGGTGTATCCACCTTTATACCAATCGATATCATCCCCATACAATTCCTTCCAGGTTGAGAATATTTCAATGGATCGCAGACATAGTCTAATTTTGGCAGGATCGGAATGAGTGGCACGAATACCCCCAATGGCTCGCTTGGAAGACCCCTGACCAACGCTGGGGAATTTATCGATGACGAGTACTTTAAAACCGGATTTAGCGAGGAAAAATGCAGTCGGAGCACCAATTGATCCTGCGCCAATAATAATCACATCATAATGTGGGAAATTCAGCTTAGTCATCAATTAAATCCTCATCTCCATTTACTCCTGCAAAAATACCCAATGGTACTTCCATAAACAAAGGTCTTTTGGTTTGATCAGTTACTTCCTCATCTGGAATGCCCTCTTCTCTAAAAATCCGTTTGATAATTGAGGTACAAGTTTTACCACCGCAGGAACCCATTCCAGCTCTGGTGATGGTTTTGATTTCATTAAAATCCCGGATTCCCTGTCGAATCAGTGAACGAATTTCACCTGCTTTAACGCGTTCACATCGACAGACAATCATGTCGTCATCCAAATGTTGAATGTAATGGTCCATCGGGTGGGTAATTTGACTTTCCTGTATGCGGATACCAGCAATTTTTTTAGCAATTTCTCTGGGTGCCTGGAGATGAACTACCAATGTGCGATCACTTGTTGGAATTGCGTGTACGGACAATACTTCGAATTCTCCTAAAGGTTGTCCTTCCGTATCCATGGCAGTCACTACATCTTTTTGCTGGATAGGATCACGATTGAATTCATAAGGAACAGAAATAGTTGGCATATCAAGGTTCCTTCGATAATCCACAAGTGTTATCGCTAAACCGGGACATCCTGCCACGCATTGTTCACAAGCCTCGCAACAAAAACCATCTCCTAGAAAAACAGGTGTGCTCCGAATATCATTACTGTCAATAAAGATTAATCCATGGGGACATAAAGCAGAACAAGGATCACAGGGGATTTCCTGCGTGCATTGAATAATGGGAAAAACACCCTCTTCAAATTCCGGGTATTGAATTTTTTTATATGACCCTGGTTTTGACTTAAGAATTTCTGATGTACGGTACAAGGATTCGGGCACGGATCCAACATCCAATCCTAACTCCTGAGCAATCTCCATACCACGGATTTTTCCTACAATGATCGCAGCGGATGCTTCCGCGATTTCTTCAGCATCTCCTGCGACAAAGGTTTTCATTCCATAATCTATGCCTTTTTTATAGAATTCATTTACCGGGTCCAACCCCACAGCCACAAGGATACTATCACATTCGAATGATTTTTCTGTTCCTGGGATCGGATGAAATTTTTCATCTACTTGAGCTATGGTTATCGACTCAACTTTATCATTCCCATTTGCGCTAAGGATTGTGTGCGAAGTCATGATGGGAACGCCCATACGCATCAATTTATCTTTATGAACCTTATAGCCACCACATTCGGGTAGCGCTTCCACTAATCCAACAACTCCGATTCCTGCTTGAAGGGCATGATAACCGGTGATTAAGCCTACATTGCCGCCACCAATGATAAATAATTTCTCTGCAGGTCGCACAAGATCGCGGTTTACAAGCGTTTGAAAAGCTCCTGCACCGTAAACACCAGGCAAGGTATTTCCGTTAAATGTGATAAATTTTTCTCGAGCACCGGTTGAAACCAGTAGGATTTCGGGCTTGATGAGAATATAGGTATCTCCGTTTTTTAAGACTCCAACTTTTTTGTCTGAAAATACAGCCAATGCAGTTGAGGTCAACCAGATATCAACACATGAATACTCCCGCAATTCATCTTCTAATTTAGTGGCAATATCAATACCACGGGTTCCAGCAAAAACAGCTTTTGTTGAACCAAAAAATCGGTGCGTTTGTAAAACTAATTTTCCTCCCAGACGGTGTTTATCATCCAATAAAATTACTTTAACCCCTAATTTCCCTAATTCCAGAGCAGCAGAAAGCCCTGCTGGTCCCCCTCCAATAATCAAAACCGGGATCGTAATCTCAGGAATATTTTTCATACCAGGAATCTCTTCTATTTTGGGTAATACCGGGAATCCATCCAAAGGCTCAACAAGTAATCCTTCGGTTACCTCTTCCATACAGGCTTTTTGAGGAATTCCATTCACCATTACCATGCATTGTGAACATTGACCATTCGCACAAAAGATACCTTGAGGGGATTGGTCTTTCTGGTGATGTCCAAATACCCGGATGCCATTCGCGAATAAAGCAGCTGAAATCGTTTCACCTTTTTTTGCTGAGAGCAATTGACCTTTCCAAAAGAATTGAATCTCTGCCAGGTCAGGGATTGGAAGTATTGGATGTTTTTTTATTCTGTAATCTGTCATTGAAAAACCTTCATTTGGAATAATTTTCTGAGAGTGAAACAACGCGGTTTTTTTGTTTGAGTTTATAGTAAGAGTCAACCATCGTAATATTACATAACTTTGAATAAAATTTATACTGTAAGACTACATATTTTTCTACCTTTTCTGTCATAATTAATTCAAAATTGAAGTGATGAGAATTGAAGTGATGAGATTTTTATAAAATTTATTTGTGATAAAATTTCCAAATCCATTTCCAAATTTTTGGGAGGTTTTCTGTGAAAAAAATAGCAGTTCTGACAAGTGGTGGAGACGCACCTGGAATGAATGCTGCGATAAGAGCAGTAGTTCGCACTGGAGTGTCAAAAGGATGGGAAGTTTATGGAGTTAAGAATGGATACTCTGGACTCCTTGCAGGGAATTTTATCCATCTAGGTCCGAGGGATGTAGGTGGGATCATGCAAAGAGGTGGCACAATGTTGGGTAGTGCCAGATCTTTGGAATTTAAGACTGATGCTGGTCAAAAAAAAGCGATCAGAAACTTAAATTCAATGGGCATTGAGGGTTTAATTGTCATCGGTGGAAACGGTTCACAAACTGGATCATTTAAGCTTTCCGAGTTAGGCTTTCCAGTCGTTGGAGTGGCATCCACGATTGATAATGATTTATACGGATCGGAAATCACCATTGGAGTCGATACAGCGCTTAACATTGCTTTAGAGGCCGTTGACAGACTAAAAATTACTGCATCATCTCACCAGAGAGCATTTTTATTGGAAGTAATGGGGCGGGATTGTGGTTATCTCGCTCTGATGACAGCTCTTGCAGGTGGTGCTGAGGCAGTTATCATCCCCGAAGTTCCAACAAAACCCGAGGATATTGCCAAACAAATCGAAGAAGCATACGAAAAAGGAAAAGCACACGCGATCGTCATCGTCGCAGAAGGTGCTGAATATAATGCTGAGAAATTATCAAATTATTTTAAAGATCATCATGAAACGCTTGGATTTGATTTGCGTGTAGCGATTCTTGGCCACATCCAACGTGGTGGAGATCCTTCCGCTTATGATCGATTATTGGGGAGTCGCTTAGGATCAGGAGCCGTAGAAGCAATGGCGAATGGAATATATGGTGTATTAACCGGATGGATACAATCAAAGATTACTTATACTCCATTAGCAGAAGTGGTTGCAAATAAGAAGACACTTGACAAATCATTGATCGAGTTAGCCGCTATTCTGGATTAATCTAAAAAAAGTCCGCAAAAAGACAAACCTCTCGAAGTCGAAGAGGTTTGTCTTTTTGTATTCATCCCGGTATTACTCGATATTGTACTTGAGGTACGCTTCAATAAATCCGTTCAAGTCTCCGTCCAGAACCGCGTTGACATTCCCGACCTCAAATTCTGTGCGATGATCCTTTGCCAATTGATAGGGGTGCAGTACATAGGATCGAATTTGACTTCCCCATTCTGCTTTTTGATAAACTCCGCGCAGTTTGGATAATTCCTTTTCCTGCTCCACTCTTCTAATTTCAAGTAATTTTGCTTTTAAAACACGAAAGGCGTTTTCGCGATTCTGTAACTGAGAACGTTCATTTTGACATGTGACAATGATCCCGGTTGGAATATGGAGTAAACGGATTGCGGTGCTATTTTTCTGAACATTCTGCCCACCAGCCCCGGAAGATTTGAAAATGTCAATTCGAACATCTTCCTGGGGTATATCGATGGGCATATTATCCTGATCAATGTCTGGCAGAATCTCAACCTGGGCGAATGAAGTATGCCGGCGATGGGCGGCGTCAAATGGAGATAATCGGACTAATCGATGAACCCCTTTTTCTGATTTCAAATAGCCATAAGCATATCTGCCATCTATCGCGATGGTTACACTCTTTATGCCTGCTTCCTCTCCCACAGACCTATCGAGGATTTCAGCTTTAAAGTTATTCTTTTCTGCCCAGCGAAGATACATTCTTTCCAGCATTTCAGCCCAATCCTGAGAATCCGTGCCACCCGCTCCAGCATGAATTGCCAGTAAAGCATTTCCATGATCATATTCTTCAGAAAGCAGTGTGCTTAACTCCAGTTGGTCTAGTTTGTGTTCTATATCTACCAATTCTTTCTCGAGATCGGTGCGAATCGATTCATCACCCAAAAGAGCCAAATCATGCAAATCGGTAATTTGTAATTTTAATTTCTCTAAACCATTAATTTCATCACGAAGATCAACGATTTTTTTTAATATACCCTGCGCTTTTTCGCGATTCTCCCAGAGATCAGGGTTTTCAGCCAATTTTTCTAATTCTGATAATCTTGACTTTTTTTCAGGTAAGTCAAAGATGCTCCAGTAGATCGTTGAATTTGACAATACTATTTGCCAAGCGATCAATTATATCTTGCATAAATACTCCGATTAATTTAACAATCCGTCAACAAATGCTGCCGGATCGAATTCTTGAAAATCTTCGGGTTTTTCACCCAAACCAGCATAAATAATAGGTAGATTTAATTCTTTTTGAATGGCGAACGCCATACCACCTTTTGCAGAGGAATCCAGTTTTGTGAGAATGACACCATTGATATTAACAGCTTCCTTAAAGGCACGGGCTTGCATCAGTGCGTTTTGCCCCGTAGTCGCATCCAGAATTAACCAGGTTGCATGCGGTGCTCCTGGTAATGCTTTGCTGATAACGCGATTTACTTTTTTCAATTCTTCCATCAAATTGAAACGAGTATGTAATCTGCCAGCTGTATCAACGAACACGAAATCATATTGCTTAGAAATCCCAGCCTGAACTGCATCGTATGCAACAGCACCAGGATCTGCATTCGGCTGCCCAGCGATAACCGGGATACCCAGGCGATCTCCCCAAACTTCCAATTGTTCAACGGCTGCTGCACGATAAGTATCGGCTGCCGCAAAGAGTACTCTTTGACCCTGGTTTTTAAATCTTTTGCCCAGTTTCGCCAGGGTTGTGGTCTTGCCTGAACCATTTACTCCTACAACCAGGATGACAGCAGGTTTCTGAGCGGAAAAATCCGGGATTTCCGGCACGATAAGTTTTGACTGAAGTTCAAGTGCCAGATGTTGGCGTAAATCGGCTGTAGTTATGATTCCTTCTTTTTCAACTTTATTGATTAAATCGGCGATAATGGCACCTGTTGTATCAATACCAATATCTGCCTGAATCAACATAGATTCCAACTCATCCCAGGTATCTACTGTAATTTCAGTCGCTCCAAAAAAGTTTGCCAGACGTCCAAACGCGACTTTTCTGGTGCGCTCTAAACTGTTTTTCCATTTATTGAGAAAATCTGCCATAGCGTGAAATTATAACATAAGGTCAACTTGAGTGACGGATCGCCAGTTGTCCACAACCTGCCTGGATATCAATCCCGCGTCGAAGGCGGATCGTACAGGGAATACCATTCTTTTCCAATACTTTTTGGAATTTAATTGTCTGATCTCTGTCTGATGCCTGATAGATGGATTGGCTGGTTGGATTCAATGGAATAGCATTCACATGACACAATAACCCTTTTAGCAGGTTGGCCAATTTTTGGGCTGTTTGTTCACTATCATTCTTGCCGGCAATCAATGCCCATTCGAATGTAATTCTGCGATTAGTCTTTTCGAGATAGTACTTACAAGCATCTATGATATCGTGGATGGGATATTTTTTATTGACAGGCATAAGAGATGAGCGTTCAGAATCATCCACAGCATGTAAACTAATAGCCAGATTGACCTGTCTTTTTTCATCGGCAAAGCGTTTAATCATAGGCACCAGACCTACCGTCGAAATGGTGAATCTTCTTGCACCCAATCCAAAACCAGTGGGATCACCAAGGAGATCAATGGCTTTCATCGTCGCATCATAATTGTGAAACGGTTCGCCCATACCCATTAAAACAATGTTGGTAACTTTTTCACTATCTGCTTTCAATTTTCGTGCGTAATACAACACCTGCTCAACGATTTCTCCAGCAGTGAGATGACGTTTAAATCCCATCTGTCCTGTGGCGCAAAAAACACAGCCCATAGCGCAGCCAACCTGTGTGGAAATGCACAGTGTGCGACGTTGGTCGTATTTCATTAAAACCGTTTCGATTGCCTTTTGGTCCTGTAATTGAAATAAGATTTTTTCTGTTTCATTATCATTCGATTTTAAGGATTGGATTGGAATCATGGGTTGAAACTCAAAAAGATCAAACAGTTGATCTCGCAATGTTTTTGGAATATTGGTAAATTCTTCGGGTTTGGACCATAAATTTTTGTATACACCTGACCAAATCTGGTTAACTCGAAAGGATGGTTGCTTAAGATCGTTAATGATCACATCCTGCAATTGCTCATAAGACAAATCAAAGAATATCGTTTTCATTTTTATATTTCCCAATGATTGTGAATGAGGTTATCCACCAAGTTTGATAGATTCTCAAAAACAAAATGTGGTTGGTAAGCAGAGTTTTTCAAATCTTCGTATGTGGAAATACCTGTCAAGACCATGGCTGTGAGACATTTTGCTTCAAGACCCCCAAGAATGTCTGTGTCTAATCGATCACCGATTACTAAGGTTGACACTGCTGAAGAGTTGATTTTTCTCATGGCAATTTCAAACATTTTTGGTTTTGGTTTGCCGGCGAGAATGGCATTTTTACCACTACCAACCTCCAATGCTCTTAAAATCGATCCAGCACCTGGTATGAAGCCTTCCGGGGTAGGGAAGGTGGTGTCCGCATTGGTGTAATAGAAGTCAACTTCCTGTTGTAAAAGCAAAGTGGCGATCTTTAATTTATCATAATTGATTTGCCGATCCATTCCACCGACAACTGCCAAGACATTTCGATCACGATGATAAAAACCGTTTTTTTGCAATGCTTCCCTCAGCCCATTTTCTCCCAGAATGTAAACAGGTCCACCATCTGAAAATTTTTCTTTAAGCAATTCGACCAATGTTGTCGCAGATGTAATAATTTGTTCTTCTTGTGCATTAATCCCAAATCTGTATAACTTATCCAGATATTCGGTGGGAGATTTTGTACTATTATTCGTTGCAAATGCAAATTTGATATTATGTTGTTGTAGATTCTGAAAAATGTGCGCCAAATCACCAATAGGGGTCTGATCTCTCCATAAAACCCCATCCATATCTAATATCAACGATTTAATTTTATTCATATTAATTTTCACTTAAATATAAAGCCGGATCGCTGTTAGCTGTCCGGCTTTGTCTCACTTTATCTGTTTTTACTTTTTTGTTGGAACTTCAAGTACTTTATCAACCAGGCCGTATGTGACTGCTTGCTCAGCGCTGAGATAATAATCTCTCTCTGTATCACGTTCGATTGTATCTAAAGTTTGACCGGTGCTCTCTGACATAATTTCATTCAAACGGGCTTTCAAGCGAAGGATTTCTTTTGCTTGAATTTCAATATCGGATGCCTGACCTTGTGCTCCACCGAGCGGTTGATGCATATGGATGGTTGCATGCGGCAAGGCATAGCGTTGACCTTTTTCGCCGGCTGCAAGGATCACGGTTCCAAATGAGGCGGTCATGCCAACTGCTACAGTGGATATCTTGTTAGGGATCATCTTCATTGTGTCGTAGATCGCCAAGCCGGCGTAAATGTGACCACCAGGTGAATTGATATACATTTGTATACTCGCTTCGGGGTCTTCTCTGCTTAAGAAAAGTAATTGCGCGACAGTTACATTGGCGACCTGGTCGTTAATAGGTGTTCCCAACATGATGATTCTATTTTTCAACAGCAATGAGAAAATATCATATGCTCGTTCACCTCTGCCTGAGGATTCAATCACCATTGGGATAACAGATGAAAATTCAGCGATACTCATAATCCTGATACAACTCCTTTCGTTTTACCCTTTGGGAGTTTCTTCTCCCTCAGATTCAGCTTGTTGTTCGCTTTCTTTTGATTCTACTTCTATTTCCTGTTCTATGACGTTTTCTGTAGCATCTTTTGAAGTCTCTTCAACTAATTCTTCGGTTACGTCTTTTTCCTGTTCTACGACGATTTCTGTAGCATCATCAGGACTCTCCTCAACAATTTCTTCGGGTGTTTCAACTTCGGTTTCGCCGGAAGCTAAAGCTTTCATGCGTTCCAGTGTTCGCTGGTTGTACAAACGTGAGATGGCATTAAATGTGTCGTTATTCACCATTTCATCATTTAATTTTGCTTTTTTGCCTTTTTGGTCAGGCATATTTTGAAGCATTTGAACGGTGTCATTAATAATTTCATCGATATCTTCTTTGGCAACTTCAACTTTCTCTTCCTGAGCAACCTGTTCAATGATTAATGTGCTTTTTACGCGATTGATTGCTGCAGGTCGGACAATCCCTTCAATGTACTTTTCTTTATCTGTATTTAAAAGTTTCAAATAGGTATCGAAATCCAAATTCTGTTGTTTGAGGTCCTGTTCCAAAGATATCAACATATGTTCGACTTCTTCTTCAACCATGAAAGGAGGGAATTTAACGGTTGAGATTTCAGCATATTTTGCAATCAAATCGGAATAATATTTGTCATCGTACTCTTGTATTTTGTTCATTTCTTGTTGTTCGCGGACAGCCTGTTCAAGTTCTGCGAAGTTCTCAAATTGGCCTAATGAATTGGCGAATTCATCATCCAGTTCTGGCAATGTAAGTGTTTTTACAGATTGAATATTGGTAACAAATTTGACATTTTTTCCTTTAAAGCGCTCGTCTTCTACATCATCTGAAAATGAGTGTTCAATATCCTTGGAATCGCCTTCACTCATGCCAATTAATTCATTCGAAAAACCTTCAAACGGCCAATTGTCTTTTTTGTCATCTTCACCAATTACCAATTGAACTGGAGTTTCCTCTAAAATGACTGCTTCGTTTTCAAAACCGGTGAGTTGAAAATAAACGACATCACCTTTTTGAACCGGTCTTTCGGCTGGTTCAGCAGTCGCATAATTTTTCTGCAATCGAGTGAGGAATTCATTGATTTCTTCATCCAAAACAGGTTCTGGGTTGTACTCCAATTCGATGGATTTATAATCTCCTAATTCTACTTCTGGTTTCAGTGGTACTAAGAAACTCAATTTCGGTGGATCCATGGAGACGATTTCCTGCAATGAGCCAGGACCAGAAGGCGTTACGGAGGCTTCATCCAACACTTTTGCATATTGTTCATCTATGAGCAGTTCAATTGCTTCTTCATTGATTGCGCCTTCGCCATACAATCTTAAAACAACATCGTAAGGGGCTTTTCCAGGTCTAAATCCAGGAATTTTTGCCTGTTTGGCAATTTTTCTGGCAGCCCGACGTTTAAAACTATCAAATAATTCAACCTCGAATTCAGCTTCGATTTTTACTTGATGATCTTCTTGTGGAATGGTTTCAATTTTCAAAGCGACTATCCTTTATATAATAAATTATTATGGGGAAGAGGGGACTTGAACCCCTACGCCTTTCGGCACATGATCCTAAGTCATGCCTGTCTGCCAATTCCAGCACTTCCCCACAGCGTCCAAATTATAAGCGTAACCAGGCGGAGCGTCAATAAAGAGACATAATCAGATATAATAAGGTGTTCATAATAAATAGGAGAAGAAAGCATTGAGTAGAGTTATAAATCCTGATAGCAGTGGGAAAGAAAGAACAAAATTAACGAAGAGTATTGTTAAAGCGATTCGCCAACTTATGATACAGACGAAACCTGATCAAAATACCAGAGATCTGGCTGCTTATATTGTTCTTGGTTTAGAGGATATTTATAAAAGCATCGATATCTCAGTTTTAGCCTGGGAAAAACGCGGATATTGGGTGAAAGCGGATCGGTTTAGAATCGATTGGGAATGGACATTACAATTCAGTAAACAGATGAGAGAAGCTTTGGTCAATGAGGATTGGGCACAGATTGCTTTGATGGCAGCCAAAACGGCCCAAAAGTTTAATAATGTTAAGATTGCAGTGAATAACCGGATTGGAGAACCCTGGGTCGATGCTTATAAAAATCTGCAGAAAAAATAAATTGTTTAACAAGGTCAATTAAAAAGAGGTCGGATTTTTTCCGACCTCTTTTGGGCTACTTAAAAATCTTATTTTTTCAAGATGATACGTGCATCAACTACTTTTACGCCTCGACCTTCCTCGTATACGAGGACGGGATTCGCGTCAGACTCGCTGATTTCAGCTGCAAGATCTACAATCATGTTTGCGTAACGACTGATTGTTTCGGCTAAGACGTCACGATCACGAGGAGCCTCACCTCGAACACCCGCCAAAATGGGAGCACCACGAATTTCACTGATCATACGTAATGAAGATTTCTTTGAAACTGGTGCGACACGGAAGGTTACATCTTTCAAAACTTCCACGAAAATTCCACCGAGACCGAACATCATGGTTGGGCCAAATGTTGAGTCATTGACTGAACCTAAAATGACTTCTGTCCCCCAGGGTGCCATTTCCTGAATGGCGATACCATGAATGTTAGCGTCTGCATTATAAGCTTTTGCGTTTGTGATGATAGTCTGGTATGCTTCTCTACAGGCAGCTTCGTCTTTAATATTGACTTTTACCCCAGCGGCGTCTGATTTATGCAGGATTTCTGGGGAAACAATTTTCATTACGATTGGGAAACCGATCTCTTTAGCCATGATTACAGCTTCATCTTCTGATTTGGCTAACTTTGTCGCTGTAATTGGTAAGCCATATGCAGCAAATACTTGTTTAGCTTCAATTTCGGTAAGCGCATCGCGACCATCTTCACGAGCAGCTTTGATAATCGATAAAGCGGCTGATTTGTCAATATTTTCTAATTTTTCTTCTGGTTCAGAAACGATTTCTTTCATTCTGGCATATTCGCGCAATGCAGATAAAGCACTGATAGCAAGATCAGGTCCTGCATAGGCAGGAATGCCATTTTCAACCAGCCATTGCATTGCTTTTTCAGATTTTTCACCACCCACGAATGAAACACAAACAGGTTTGTCTTTGATTCCAGAGTCATCAATTGCTTTCTTGATACCGACAGCAATGTCCATTGGTTCGGTCATGGCAGTTTCACAATAAAGAACAGCTAAACCATCAACCCATTCGTGGGCGAATGAGAATTTTACTGAATCGTGATACCAATCATTTCCAGCCATTCCTGTTAAATCGACAGGATTTTTTGCTGAACCAAATGCTGGCATATGCTTCTTGAGCTCATCCTGGACATCTTTCGGTGCGAATTTCAAAGGAAGATTGAAGCGTTCAGCAGCATCCGTTGCGAGGACACCTACACCACCACCATTGGTGATGATCAGCAAATTCTCGCCTTTCATTGGGGGTTGCAGAGATAAAGCAAGGGATAAGTCAAATAAATTGTCCAGATCAGATGCCTGAACGATACCGGATTGCTGGAATGCTGCGCCATAAACCTTTGCTGCACCAGCTAAGGAACCGGTATGGGATGCAGCAGCAGCGGCACCATGAGCTGATACACCTGCTTTAAGAGCGATTACAGGTTTTGATACTTTTCTGGCAACATCCATGAATTTGCGACCATCTTTAAAGCCTTCGATATAGAGAGAGATGGAACTGGTGTTTTCATCTTTGTCAAGCCATTCGACAAGATCGGCAAAATCAACATCTGACATATTCCCAATCGAGATTAATTTTTCAAAACCTACCCGGCGGGTAAATGTTGCCATATCGATTGCAATTAATAAGGCACCGCTTTGGGAAACCAAGGCACCTTTTCCAACCAGAGGTAGGATGGGGGCAAATGAAGCGTTGAGTTTTTCTGCATTTGAAAGCGTCCCCACAATATTGGGTCCTAATATTCGAATTCCATATTCATGAGCTTTTGCGACCAGTTGTTCTTCGAGTTCTTTATTACCTACTTCAGAAAAACCGGAGGTAATGATAATCAAACCTTTAACACCTTTTTTACCAGCTTCTTCGATGGCTTCCAGGACGAATTTGGCAGGAATTGTAATCACTGCAGCATCGATTTCACCAGGAACATCCAGTAAAGATTTGTAACATTTGATCCCTAAAATCTCTTCTGATTTTAAATTGATCGGATAAATCTTGCCTTCATATCCGCCCTCAATAATATTTTTAATGACACTGTGACCAATTTTGGTTGGGTCTGATGAAGCACCTAAAACAGCAATTGATTTTGGACGCATAAGTCCATCTAAATATTGATTATCCACGCGAACTTCCTCCTCAAATATTTTCAAATTTTACTGGTAAGTTTCAAACGAATACGAATAAAATGATTTTCCTCCCCATGATGGAGAGACAAAAACAAAAAACCTCCCTAAAAATTTTTCAGTGGGAGTTTATCAACCAGAAATCGACATACCAATAATAACTTTCGAATCCAATAAATTCATTTTTCTACTCTCGTTATCTATATAGTTTATCATAATCTGGTTGTCTAACATCATATTTTCGTTTTTTTAGGCAAACAAATGTACTCAATATTGCGGGATTTTTATCATCATTTAAAATAAGAACTCCTGTTTTTTTTCAGGAGCTCTTCATTGATTTTCTTAAATTTATTTTTTTAATGCAACTTCAATGATTTTATTGACTCTTTTCACCAAATCTGCACTATTTGGTTGAACTCCTTCGGCGATCAAGGCATTTTCATAAAGCTGTTCTATTACCAACTCTCTTACAGGATTAATTCCTTTAATGCCTGCAAGATTCTTGATGATAGGGTGATTGGGATTTATTTCTAAAATTCTTTGGGGAGAGTCAAACTCTTTTTGTAAATATCGATATGCTTTTTGAATTTCCGGGCTGGGACTGCCTTCAGAATCAACCAGCCTGACTGGTGATTCGACCAATTTCTTTGTCGTTCTTACTTCCTTAATCCGTTCATTCAGGGTTGTTTTGAAGAATGTCAGGAGTTCGTTTAATTCATTTTTATCGACTCCCTCTTCTTCAACCTTCTGTTCTTCCTCGGATTTTTTCTCAGGTAATTCCAAATCTTTAGCGGTTACATTTGTTAGATCAAATTCTTTGTATTTATTTACACGCATGAGAACAAAAGGATCTATTGCATCCGTAAATGTAATTACATCTACATTATGGTGTTTGAAAATTTCTAAATGGGGTGAATTGATGGCAGAATTTTCATCTTCCGCAATTATATAATAAATTTTCTTTTGATCTTCCACCATAGCCGCAACATAATCATCGAGAGATTGCCAGGATGGATTCGTTTTGGTGGTTTTAACTTTCATAAGGGATAGTAATTGATCATCATATTCTGAGGTTGAAGCCAGACCTTCTTTAATAAAGAAGCCAAATTCCTTCCAGAAAGAATCATACTTTTCAGAATCGTTAGATTTCATATTCTCAAGATAATCCAAAACTTTTGATGAGAGGATTTTTTTAATTTGAGCAATGGCTTTAGTGGATTGGAAAGCCTCCCTGGAAACATTTAAAGGAATATCCTCAGAATCAACAACTCCCTGGATAAACCGTAAAAACTCTGGAAGTAAATCTTTGGTAAACTCCTGGATCATTACTTTTCTTGCGTATAGTTTTAATCCATAATCTTTTCTATCTGAAAACAGGTTGGGTTCTGCAGTAGATGGGATATACAATAAGCCATACAATTGGATTGGAGCATCTATTGAAAGATGTAGATGACCAATAGGCTCATTAAAATCCAAAGTAAATTGATTATAGAAATCTTTGTATTCCTCAGGTTTAACCAGGTGGGGTTGCTGACGCCAAATGGCGGTTTGTCGGTTGACCTGTTCTTCGTTTTCATTAAGAAAAATAGGATAGGGAATGTAGTCTGAATGTCTTTTGATGATTTGTCTGAGGCGATAATCTTCCAAATATTCAGATGCATCCTCTTTTAAGTGCACAACAATGTCTGTTCCGCGAGTATCTTTTTCGCCTTTTTCAATCGTATAAGTTTCACCACCATCAGAAATCCAATGGATAGGCTCATCCGCTTTGTCATAAGATCGGGAAAGGACTTCTATTTTGTCCGACACCATGAACGCTGAATAGAAACCCACACCAAATTGACCAATGATATTGCTGAGATCAGAATCTCCAGATTTTGTTGCAGCTTCTAGAAATTCCCGAGCACCTGAATGGGCAATCGTACCAAGATTTTGCATAATTTCGTCCTGGTCCATGCCAATGCCTGTGTCAGTGATGGTGATGGTCTTTTGATCTTTGTTTATTTTGATGGTAATTTTTGGTTCAATGTCCGGATCCAATACATCTTTATTCGTTAATAATTCAAAATTCATTCTGGAAATTGCATCAGATGCATTCGAAATTAATTCTCTTAGAAAAATATCTCTATCCGTATATAGCGAATGAATTAAAATATTTAATAATTGACGTGTTTCTGCCTTAAAATGATGTGTATTGGTTGATATCGGTGTTCCATTTTTCATATTTATCCTCCTGAATGCATAATCAGATCAATCATAATTCATGTTTATTAGATTTTTATAAAAAAAACGGGTCTTCTCATTTGAACACCTGCTTATTTTAATTCTTCTAATAAATTACTGATACTGCGCTTTAACTGCGGGAAGTAGATATTCATTAAATGCTCGATTTTGATCATAATCTGGGCCCCATCCCCAGTCCTTGGTGGCTGCGCTATCATCCACATCAGCTGGCCAAGTATCTACGATACCCTGTCTGGCGATATCTGGCTCAAAGGAAATTTCAGCATTTGGAAATGCATTTGTAACAATGTCGAAAAATTCCTGTGCGGATGGATTAAAACTTGTTACGTTATAAACTAGTTTTGATAAATTACTTTGGTCTGCTTTTTCCAGATCTAATAATGCTTTAATCGCATCAGGCATGACCATGAAAGGAAGACGGGTGTCCGGTCTGACAAAACAGCAGTATTTTTTTCCCATGGCTGCATGGTGGAGCATTTCGGGACCATAATCACTGGTACCACCTGTTGGGGTTGTGACAGCAGAAATAAGGCCAGGGAATCGAATGGCTCTAAAATCAATCCCGCTGGGATTTTTGTCGGCGGCTAATTGTCGATAATATTTCGTGTAGTAACGCCCTAATTGCTCACAATATAATTTATTACAGCCATACATGGTGGTTGGTTGGCACCACATTTCCTCACTGATTTTACCGGAAGCGTTTTTTGTTGCACAATCAGGCAAACCGTACACAGCAATAGAGCTTGGATAAAGAAACTTAACAGGTTTTCCCTGCCAGGTAGCTTGCTCCACAGCCAAACGTAAAAGATTCAGAGTTCCTTCAACATTAACGCGGTGGGCGGTTTCTGGATTGTATTCTGCTTTGGTCGACAAAATGGAAGCTAAATGGTATATTGTTCTGATTTCATATTCAGCGACTAATCTTCCCAATAACATATGATCTAGAATATCTCCCTGGATAAATCGTTCACATTTAGACCGGAGATCATCATCCATGGGCATTACATCCAGGGCAAGAATGTTGACTTTTTCTTTCTCGGCTAAATGGGAAATTAATCCGTGCCCGATTTCTCCATTTGCCCCGGTAATGAGGACTACTTCCTTTCTCATACAAACTCTCCTTTTGTTGAAAATAGGGATGAAAATAAGATCAACAAGAAATATGCATTAATTGTAATCAAATAATTAATTCGCCATAGATACTATTTGTACTGAAATTAACATAAGAAGCTCAGCTTAACGCTGAACTTCTTATCATTTTTTATTGTTTTGAAATTATCCGGCTACAGTTTCTTTTTTCTTAAACCAATTTTTCCATTCTTTATTTTCCCAAACTACCAGGAGGGGAGCCGCGATGAATATGGAAGAATAGGTACCACTGAATAGACCAACCAACAAAATCACAGCAAATTCACGCAGGGTTATTCCACCAAATAATGCTAATGCCAGAAGCATAAATTCTACAGTCATTAATTGTGTGTTTATAGACCGTTGTAAAGTTTGAATGATAGAATGGTTTACCAATTTTTCGAATTGTAATTTTCTGAATATTGAACTATTTTCTCTAATGCGATCAAATACTACGATTTTATCCTGAACAGAAAAACCAATAACTGTTAATAATGCTGTCAGGAACATTGAATCGACCTGCCAACCAAATAATTTTCCACCTATAGCGCTTAAGCTGACAACAATCAGGACGTCATGGATCATAGCCAAAATACCACAGATACCATAGCGGAAAGCATTGGTAATTCCTCTAAAAGCAAAGGTGATATATATTACAACTGCTAATGCAGCAATACCTACTGCAACTGCTGCGCGTTGAGTAACCTGTTCAGCTATCACAGGGCCAACACTTTCAAATTGATTAACTGTTATTTGATCATTGGTCTTTGACTCAAGTTG
>ENA-OSEO01000152-OSEO01000152.1-sediment-metagenome-genome-assembly--contig:-NODE-152-length-188340-cov-14.292139_pt1 | contig 188340 bp, 177 predicted proteins | sample MGYA00237883_ERZ534232 | MGnify/ENA metagenome assembly ERZ534232
ATGGCCGTGGCGGCCTCGCCGGTGCGGTTGCGCTGCTCCTCGGAGCCCCGGCTGGACTGCTCGATCTGGGCCGAGAGCTCCTCGGAGGCCGAGGCCACCTGGTCGGACACCGTGTTGGCCGCGGCCGCGGCCGCCGCGATCTTCTGGTTCTGGGCCTCGATCTTCTTCTGCTGGGCCCGGATGTCGGTCAATTCGAACCAGGTGGCCAGGACGCCCAGGAGGTTGCCGTCCAGGTCGTTGATGGGCGTGCTGGTCACGTCGAAGATCTTGGCGTTGCCCTTGGCCGTGGTGTACTCGACCTCGGCGTCCAGGCGGCGCTTCTCGCGCAGGGCCTTGAGGGTCAGGGTCTCGCGGCCGGGATCGCCGTAGACGAACTGGCCCGAGACCTCGCCGTAGTGGGCCTGGGGATCGCCCTCGCGGTCCAGGGCGGCCATCATGTGGGCGTTGATGAAGGTGGCCTTGTTGTCGGTGTCGAAGACCGAGCAGGGCAGGACGAACCCGTCGAGCACCCCCTGGGCGAAGCCGAGCTTCTGCTTGAGTTCGGCCACCATCTTGCGCATGGCCTCGGCCAGCACGCCGACCTCGTCCTTCTGGACCACGTCGAGCTTCTGGTTCAGGTCGCCCTCAGCCACCTTGGTGGCGAAGAACACGCCCTTGCGCAGGGGCCCGGTGATGAGCCGGGTGAGCACGATGGCCACCACGAAGCCCAGGACCACGGCCACCACCAGGCCGCCGATGACCACCCGGGAGGCCGTGGACAGGCTCTCGGCCGCCTCGGCGGCGATCTTCTGGGCCTGCTCCATGCCGGCCTGGGCCGTGACCCCGGCGGCCTCGAGCACCGCTTCGGCGGCCTTGTTGCGGGCCGTGTCCAGGTCGCGCAGCTTGATCCCCAGGTCCACGATGCGCTTCATGGCCGCCCCGTAGCCGTCGGCCGAGGAGCGGATGGCCGCGATCTGCCGGAGGTTCTCCTCCTGGCGGGTGACGGCCTTGAGCTTGTCGCAGAGCTGGTCGATCTGCTCGAAGTTGGGCAGGGCGGCCTTGGCGATGTCCACGTCCCCGGTGGACTGGGACTTGAAGTTCTTGATGCGGCAGTCGCTGCCCAGGGCCACGATGCGCGTGACCATGGCCAGCTTGACGTGGCGCTCCTCGATCTTTTCCGCGGACAGCCCGGCGGCCAGCTCGCGGGTCATGGTCTCGTTCTGGTCCTCCAGGAAGTCGCTGGCGTTCTTGACGAACTCCGCGGCCAGGCCGTCCATGGCTTGGCGCTCACGCAGGAGGGCCTCCACGGCCTCGTTGGAAGTCTTGGCCTCGCGCTCGTACTCGTCCACCCCGGCCTGGGCCGCTGCGGCGTTCTCCTTGAGCTTGGTCAGGAAGGCCTGGGCCGTATACAGCTCCTTGGCGTCGGCCAGGTCCTTGCGGACCTCGGCCAGGTGCTTGAGGCCCTCGTCCCAGTATTTCTTGTCCTTGCTGAAGAAATACCCGCGCATGGAGAACATGGTGCGCAGGGAATCGCGCTGCACCTCGCTGGCCACGCGCACCTCGGGCACATGGGCGTTGGCCAGCTTCTCGCCGCCGGTCTGGACCACCTTCATGTTGACCACGGCCAGCACGCCCAGGGCCGCGGCCAGGGCCAGAAGCGCGCCGAACCCCAGTCCCAGCTTGACCCCGACTTTGAGATCCTTGAAGCTGATCATGCCGGAATCCTCCTTCCATGCCGGGACGCGCACCGCCAGGAAGCAGGCGGAACAAGGGAGAACGCGCCCCAAAACCATGGCTATGCTGGCTATCGTATGGTAGCCACGGAAGCCCGGACAACCTGTTTTACAAAAAAAGCAATGATAGTTGGTAAAAAATAACGCCAAGGGAACAACGCGTTGTGGCGCGCTTTTTCGAGACGCCCCTGCGGCGCTGCCGTTTGTGTGCGATTTTTCCGGGAAACCGGGCCCGCTACATGCGCAGGCGGACCTTTTCCGGGGTCAGACGCCGTTCCAGCCGGGCCGCCACCAGGCTCATGGCGTAACAGCCCATGAAGTACAGCGCGGCCACGGTGGAATAGATCTCGAAGGGGTGGACCATGAGCCGGTTGTTCAGGCCCTGGGCCACGAAGGTCAGCTCGAGCACGCCGATGACGTAGGCCAGGGAGGTGTCCTTGAAGATGGCGATGAACTGGCCCACGATGGCCGGGATCATCTGCTTCAAGGCCTGGGGCAGGATGATCCGGCGCATGGTCTGGGCATAGGTCAGGCCCGTGGAATAGGCCGCCTCGAACTGGCCCCGGGCGATGTTCTGGATGCCGCCGCGCACGATCTCCGCGATGTAGGCCGCGGTGAACAGGGTGAGCGCGATGGTCGCGGACCAGAACACGTCCAGGAAGGCGTCCAGGAGCACGGGGATGAAGAAGTAGACCCAGAAGATCACGATGATCAGCGGGTTGCCCCGGATGAGCTCGATGTAGGCCGTGGCCGGCAGGCGCAGGATGCGGTTCCCGGCCATGCGCGCCAGGCCGATGAACAGCCCCAGCACGAAGCTCACCGTGATGGCGATGACCGCCATGATCAGCGAGAAGGACAGTCCGCCCAGGCCCCAGAGGATCTCGTGGGGGTCGCCGTGGGGGAAGCGCCAGATGAGCAGCGTGGAGAGGTTGCCCCAGACCACGTCCCAGTCGAACGAGCGCAGGCCCAGGACGATCTGCCAGGCCAGGAAGGCCAGCAGGCCCAGGAACAGGGTCTTGCCCGCCAGGGTCAGAACCAGGCGCAGCAGGCCCCAGGTCCGGACCCAGAGCGCGCCCAGGGCCGAGCGGGTCAGGCCGCGGCGGCGGCGCAGGGAGCGGCGCAGGGGCCGGGTGAGCACGCGAAGGAACAGCCAGACCGGCGGCAGGACCCGGTCCAGGAGCCGGTCCAGGGCCGTGCGCCGGGTGGCGCTCTCCATGCGCAGGCGGCGGTTGACCACGTTCAGCGTGGCCGAGATGGCCAGCGACAGCGAGAGATAGAGCACCGTGGCCGCGGTGGTGGCCTCGAAGCCGCGGAAGGTCAGGGACTCGATCTGCTGGGACTGCCAGGTGAGGTCGGCCACGCCCACGACCATGGCCAGGGACGAGTTCTTCATGTTGTTGAGGAACTCGCTGCCCAGGGGCGGGATGATGGCCCGGAAGGCCAGGGGCAGGATGATCCGGGTGAGCACCTGGAAATAGGTCAGCCCCGAGGAATAGGCCGCCTCCAGAAGTCCCTTCTGGATGGACTGGAGCCCGGCGCGGATGACCTCGGCCATGAACGCGCCGGTGTACACGGCCAGGCCGAGCACGGCCACCCAGAATTCGTAGTGCAGGGAGAAGAGCCACTCGCGCACGCCCTCGGACAGGAGCTTGGGCAGGGCGAAGTACCAGAAGAACAGCTGCACCAGGAGCGGGGTGTTGCGGAAGAACTCCACGTAGAACGTGGCCACGGCGCGCAGGGGCTTGAAGTGCGAGAGCCGGGCCAGGCCCGCGGCCGTGCCCAGGCTCAGGGCCGCGGCGGCGGACAGGAGCGAGATCTGGATGGTCAGGCCCAGGCCCTTCAGGAGTTCCCAGCCCAGGTGCAGGCCGTAGGTCTGGTTCTCCACAAAGAGCACGGACCAGTCGAACTTGTAGTGGAAGCGGAAGACGAAGCCCCAGAACCAGGCCGCAAAGGCCAGGATCAGGCCCAGGACCAGGTACTGGACCCAGATTTTTTCGAGTTGACGGCTGAGCATGGGGTTTCCCGCGAAAAGGCCCCGGCCCGGAAATTCCGGACCGGGGCCCAGGGAGACCTGCGGCCTACGGCCAGGTCTCGATCTTGCCGCTCATGGGGAAGGCGTACGGCGTGTCCGGACCGTACCACTTGTTGTAGATCTTCATGTAGGTGCCGTCGTTCCAGATGTCCTGGAGGGCGAAGTTCACGGCGTCGCGCCAGGCCGAGTCGTCCTGGGGCAGACCCATGCCGTAGGGCTCGTCGGAGATGAAGTCGCCGATGACTTCCCACTTGCCGGGGTCCTGGGCGGCGTAGCCGATGAGGATGGTGGAGTCCGTGGACCAGCCGGCGGCGCGGCCCATCTGCAGGGCCTGGAAGCACTCGGACTCCTTCTGGAAGGAGATCACGTTCTGGTCGGCGTTCTTGTCGCCTTCCTTCTTGAGCTGGTTGCGCAGGTTGATCTCGGAGGTCGTGCCCTGCATGGTGGCCACCTTCTTGCCCACCAGGTCCTTCCAGGTCTTGGCCGAGCCCTTCTTGACCATGACCTTCTGGCCGTCGAAGAAGTAGGTGATGGAGAAGTCGATGCTCTTGTCGCGTTCGCGCTTGTGGGTCATGTTGGCCACGGACAGGTCGATGCGGCCTTCCTGGACAAAGGCGATGCGGGTCTTGTTGTTCACGGCCACGCGCTCGACCTTCACGCCCAGGCGTTTGCCGACTTCCTCGGCGATGTCCACGTCAAACCCCACCCATTCCTTCTTCTCATTGTAGAAGCCCGCGGGGATGGAGTCGGTCATGAGGCCGATGCGCACGACCTTGTCCTTCATGACGCGGTCGTAGGTGGCCCCGGCCAGGGCCAGGGAGGCGGCCGCCAGCACGAGCAGGCAGGCCAGGCTCAGGATTTTCGCCAGACGCATGTGCACTCTCCTTTGTTTCGTTCAGGTTCCAAAGGCGCAACCATAGCAGAGAACAAGGCCCCGGAAAACCCTTCCCGCGGGCCGTCTTTTCTAATGTGAGAGAATCTTGCTCAGGAAGTCGCGGGTGCGCTCCTGCTGCGGCCGGAGGAAGAACTCCTCGGGGGTGTTCTCCTCCACCAGGGCGCCGTTGTCCATGAAGATGACCCGGTCGGCCACCTCCCGGGCAAAGCCCATCTCGTGGGTCACGCAGACCATGGTCATGCCCTCGCGGGCCAGCGTCTTCATCACGTCCAGGACCTCGCCGATCATCTCCGGGTCCAGCGCGCTGGTGGGCTCGTCGAAGAGCATGATCTGCGGCCGCATGGCCAGGCCCCGGGCGATGGCCACGCGCTGCTGCTGGCCGCCGGAGAGCTGGCTGGGGTAGGCGTGGGCCTTGTCCGGGATGTTCACCTTCTCCAGCAGCTCCATGGCGATCTCCTCGGCCTCGGCCCGTTCCAGGCCGCGCACGAGCATGGGCGCCAGGGTGATGTTCTGGAGCGCGGTCATGTGCGGATAGAGGTTGAACTGCTGGAACACGAAGCCCACCTCGGCCCGGAGCATGACCAGGTTGGTGCTCGGGGCGTTCACGTCCACCCCGTCCACCACGATGTTGCCCTTCTGGATGGGCTCCAGGCGGTTGATGCAGCGGATGAGCGTGCTCTTGCCCGAGCCCGAGGGGCCGCAGAGCACCACCACCTCGCCCTTGGCGATGTGCAGGTTCACGTCGTTCAGGACGTGCAGGTCATGGAACCATTTGTGGACGTGTTGGAAACGGATCACCGGCCAGACTCCTTGGACCTCGATGCGGCGCCTCCCAGCTACCAGAATCAGCGGCCCCGGGCAAGGGTTTCCCTGCGCGCCCCGCTCCCCCGGGCCGTTCAAAAACCCTGGCAGCAACGCCGCTGCCGGGGAATGTTCAGCTCCCCTCCCCCCCGGGCCGTTCAAAAACCCTGGCAGCAACGCCGCTGCCGGGGAATGTTCAGCTCCCCTCCCCCCCCGGGCCGCTCAAAAACCGCAGCAGCAAGGCGCAAAACAAGGCCGGGCCCGACGTGTATCAGAACATACACGAGGGTCCGGCCTTGTTGCAGCAACGCAGCTGATGCGGAATTTTCAGCGGCCCGGCCTAGATGGGCATGCGGGCGCGATAGATGTTCTGGCCGCGCTGGATGGTCAGCACCAGGGCGTTGTGCAGGTGATAGCGGGCGAATGCCCGGGCCAGGTCGTCGGTGCTGCCGATGTCCTGTCCGCCGATCTGCATGAGCAGGTCCCCGGGCTTGAGGCCCAGGCGCTGGGCCGGCCCCTGCACCTTGCTCACGGCCAGCCCGGCCCGCCGGGGCCTCGGGTCCAGGGCCAGGCCCCAGTGGGTCAGCAGGAGCCCCTCCAGGGTGGCCTGGTCCAGGGCCTGGGGCGTGACGGCGAGGGTCAGCTCCCGGCCGCTGCGCGCCACCGTGAGCCGGGTCTCGCTCCGGCCCAGGTCGCGCACCAGGCTGATGAGGTGCTGGCGGTCCTCCACGGGCTTGCCCCCCAGGGCCAGGACCGCGTCGCCGGGGCGCACCCCGGCGCGGTCTGCCGGACCATTCCGGGACAGCTCGGTGACGAGCACCCCGCGCGGGGATTTCAGGCCCAGGTACCCGGCCGTGGGCTGGTCCAGGTCCTGGCCGAACAGGCCGAGCCAGACCGGGGTCACGTGGCCCACGTTGATGAGCTCGTCGAGCACGCGCTTGGCCTTGTTCACCGGGATGGCGAAGCCGATGCCCTGGGCGTCGGCCTGGATGGCGGTGTTGATGCCGATGACCTGGCCCAGGAGGTTCAGGAGCGGGCCGCCGGAATTGCCCGGGTTGATGGCCGCGTCGGTCTGGATCAGGTCGGTGAGGATCTCCTCGTCCGTGCCCACGGAGCGGCCCACGGCCGAAACCACGCCGGTGGTCACGGTGTTGGTGTAGCCGTAAGGGTTGCCAATGGCGATCACGGTCTCGCCGATGAACAGGGTCGAGGAGTCGCCCATCTCGGCCTGGGGCAGGCCGCCCGCCGGGTCCACCTGGAGCACGGCCAGGTCCAGGTCCGGGTCGGCCCCGCGCACCTTGGCCGCCAGCTCGCGGCCGTCCTGGAGCCGCACCGCGATCTCGGATGCGCCCTCGATGACGTGGGCGTTGGTCAGGACAAAGCCCCGGCGGCCGTCGATGAGCACGCCCGAGCCCAGGCTCTGGGCCTTCTGGGCGGGCACCTCCAGGCCGAAGTCGCGCAGGAAGCGCTCGAAGAGCGGGCCCGAGAACTGGCCGCCGAAGGGCGTGGGCACGCTCTGGACCAGGCGCGAGGAGGTGATGTTCACCACGGCCGGGCCCACGGCCTGGACCGCGCGCACCACGGGCGTGCGGCGCAGGTCCTCGGACTGGGCGCAGGCGGACTGGACCAGAAACAGGACGCAGAACAGGGCGAGCAGGACGCGGCGCACGGCTACCTCCCGGCCATTTCCCGCAGCCTCGCAATGCGCTCCTCCACCGGCGGGTGGGTGGAGAACCAGTTGCCGATGCGGCGGCCCGAGAAGGGGCTGACGATGAACATGTTTTCCGTGGCCGGGTTGGCCTGCATGGGCAGCTCCCGCGAGGCGTTGTGCAGCCGGGCCAGGGCCTGGGCCAGGTCCAGGGGCTGGCCCGAGAACTCCGCGCCCGCGGCGTCGGCCAGAAACTCCCGGGACCGGGAAATGGCCATCTGGATGAGCGTGGCGGCGAACGGCGCGAACAGGGCCACGGCCAGGGCGGCCAGGGGATTGCCGCGCTCCTCGTTGTCGCGGCCGCCCATGCCGAAGAGGGCGGCCCACTGCATCATGTGGGCCAGCATCATGACGGCCGAGGCCAGGACCGCGGCCACGGACTGGATCAGGATGTCGCGGTGGGCGATGTGGCCCAGCTCGTGGCCCATGACGGCCTTGACCTCGGCCAGCGGCAGCAGGCGCACGAGGCCCTCGGTCACGGCCACCACGGCGTTCTGCGGGTTGCGGCCCGTGGCGAAGGCGTTGGGCGCTTCTTGCGGAATGAGCACGAGGCGCGGCGTGGGGATGCCCGCCTTGGCCGCCATCTCCGCGAGGGCCGCGTGCAGGGCCGGCGCGTCCTCGGGGGCCAGGGGCCGGGCCTTGTACATGGCCAGCACGATCTTGTCCGAATACCAGTAGCTCACGAAGTTCATCACCAGGGCGAAGCCGAAGGCCACGATGAGGCCCGTGCGGCCGCCCATGAGCTGGCCCAGGAACAGGATCAGGCCCGTGAGCAGGGCGAGCAGGAAAAAGGTCTTCAACTGGCTGGTCACGCTTGTCCTCCGGGTCTGGGAACGCGGCAAAAAGAATAGGACGCGCAGGGCCGGAGTCAAGGCCGGCGCGCTCTTTACAATCCCCGCTCCGCCCGCGCACCTTCCGGCATGACGTTCCGCCACTGCATCCCGGCCCCTTCACCGGCAGCAGCACCGCCGCGAACGTCACGCCCCGGCTTTCCCTGCGCTTCGCCCTGTTCCAGCGGTTCTGCTTCCCTTCGGTGCGCGACTTCGTCCTGGCACTGCAAGCAGCCGAATCGTCCCGCTCCGGAACGTTACGCCACTGCAATGCGCTTCCGCGATTCCCCGCACCACACTCCATTCTATAGAACAATCAATTTTGCACATTCATTCCGCTTTCCTCTTGAACAAAAGTTCTTCATTGGAGTATAGACCTTCAACGGTACATGAACTTGAACCATGGGAGCAACGCAATGGATGATTATTTGAAAGCCGCACTGGAGATCGTGAAAGCCCAGGCCAGCGTGCGAAACATGACCGAGGAAGAGATCGTGAATCTGGCCCGCAACCTCACCGCGAGCCTCAAGGGCCTGGTGGGTGGCGAATGCGAACAGAAGGCCGAGGCCGCGGCCTGTGATCCGTCCAAGTCCATCCGCGAGAAGTCGATCATCTGCTGCGAATGCGGCAAGTCTTTCAAGATCCTGACCAAGAAACACCTGGCCACCCACGGCCTGGATGCCAAGAGTTACAGGGTCAAGCACGGCTACAAGAAGAACCTGCCCCTGGTCTGCAAGGGCCTGCAGCGCGAGCGGCGCAAGAAGATGACCGAGATGAAGCTCTGGACCAAGCGCGGCAAGAAGGCCGCGGTTGCCAAGCCCAAGGCCAAGAAAGCCTAGCCTCCCTTTCCCGGGCAAAAAAAGTCCCCTGCGGTGACGCCGCGGGGGACTTTTTTCATGCCCTGCCCTGCCCGCGTCCGCTGGCCGGCGCCTCCTGGCATGGCCGGGGAAAAGGGGGCGCGGCTTGCGGATTTTTCCCTGGCCGCCTCCATGCAACATGAGGAAATGACAAAAAAATACAGTTACAGCGCCACCCATGCACCCCGGATCGCCGCAACGTTCCTGTTGGGGCACGCGATTGCATACCATGCTCCACAATGCAGCGATCAGGGGCCCAAGGTTGTATGGTTAATCAACACTACGAAATAACTATTGACCATTGCTATGCCCCATCATAGGAATATGATTGAAAACGTGTTTCCCTTTGCTTCGGGCATGGTGGACAAGATTGGTACGAATTTTCCAACCACCACAAATCATTTGTCATACGATGAAGGAGCGCAGAGCCATGAGAGAGACGCAGAAGACCCCGAGCAGGAAATCCGGCAAGGCCGCTGGCCCCAGGGCCAAATCCGGCGCGGCCAAAGCGCGCAAGGGCGGCATGGACGCCATGATGGCCCGGGTGGAGCAGATCCGCCAGGTCCAGCGCGAGGCGGGCCACTTCGACTGCTTCGGCAAGGCGGGCAGCGGGTACTGCGACCAGGGCGAGTGCGCCTACCGCGACGACTGCCTGGATGTCTCCAAGATGATGCACTGAGCCGAGCAGCTTTCACAGACAAACAGAAGGGGGGCCAAGCTCAAGGCAAGAAGGCCCCCAGGCACGCAAGCCCCCTATGGATTACTCCGTAGGGGGCTTCTTGCTGTATGTTTCCAAAGAGCTCACGCAGGCAGCCGCCAACGCCCATTATCTCTTCTAGTTTTCCTCGGTCGAGCTACTCCTATTTTCGGGGCGGTGGGATTGATCGGCCAAGTTCATTTTCCTATTGCGCTAAACCATGTTCCGTGCAATCTGTTTTGCTATATCTGAAGTAACCCGGAGGTCACCAGTGGAACAATTTTATCCTCTGGCTATTCAGTATGGCTTTGATGGCCTGGATGCCGATCGTCATCGGCTAGATTTGTATGATCTATCCCGATCCCTCAAAGGATTGAGCCGATCTTTAAGCATTACTACGCATTTTATTCTTAATGGAGAAATTATTACCCGCACCCCCGCGCTACGAAATGCTAATATTTACATCTCCCCTCCAAGAGCTGGTTCTTTTTTCCAGGATATTACAGTTGGCGTTGTAGCCGGAGCTGCCTTTGCACTTTTTTCATCATCTAACACATCAGTAATTGGGCATATAATATATTCAGCGTATGATTATATAATCAAAACTATCCTTGGGTTTCATGTAAATCTTGAGGAGCCTTTATACAAAACATACCTTGAGCACGAAACATTAAATGAAGAGATTAGAGCGTCTCAGCTTGAATCTATAGCTGAAAAATGTGAATCATCAATTGAGGATATGCATCGACCAATTTTTGCATCTGGATCAGCACTTGAAGCTAAAATTATACCGATTACTGCTGGATTACAAAATAAAATAATTAGTCTTGATAGCAATACATATGACAACATAAGAAGAATTAATGTTACGAAAGAAACAGAAATGTTTACCGGGAGAGTGTCAAGCTTTAGTGCAAACACACAATCTGGAAGAATATATACAGACGAAGAAATGCGTTCTATACCTTTTGAAATTGATCGCGAAGCGGATTTAGACTTATCAATTCTATCGGAGAGCCTAAACAGCTATACAATATTGCAAACAAGAGGTCTCACAAAAAATCGCGCCGGATACTTTAAATTCAACGCAAAGAGAGCTTACAGCATTAACAATACAACCAGAAAATACTATATAACAGAAATTTATGAAACGTCCTTGCAGGGTTTTTAATTGCGCCTTGTAAATTAAAACACAAAAACCGGCCGGAGGTCGCCCCCCGGCCGGTTCGTTTTCTCCAGTATCCCTCTCCCCTACTTGGCCAGCTCGATCTCCGGCGGGGCCCAGGTGCTGTCCAGGATCGAGGGCGGCGCGGTCTTGGGCCAGTAGAGCCGGAACGTCAGGGTGAAGGTCCCCTGGGGCGCGGGCAGCCAGTTGGCCTCCTTGTCCGGGCCCGGGGACTCGTGCTGCACGTAGATGGTCACGGACCCGTCCTCGCCCGGCTTGAGCGCGTCCCGCGTGCCCAGGGAGGAGCGGTTCAGCGGATTCTCCACCAGGTAGCCGTCGCCGTCATAGAGCGTCAGGGACCAGAAGGCGTTCACCGGCGGCAGGCCGTCCTTGGGGAAGCGCAGCACGTAGTGGCCCTCGCCGCTGTACCAGCCCTGGGACAGGGGATAGACCGCGTCCTGCGGCAGGTTCGCGCCCAGGGCCGCGTAGGCCACGTAGGCCCGGCGCTCGTAGTCCGTGCCGTAGGTCCCCAGGTCCAGGTTCATGGCCCAGCCGTTGACCACGCCCGCGGTGCTGGTGGCCCGGGCCGCGATGCGCGCCAGGCCCAGCCGGGCGGCCCCGGCCACGCCTCCGGCCACGGCCAGGGGCAGGCGGGAAAGCTCGAAGTCCTGGCCCGGCACCAGACCGATGCGGGCCATCTTCGCCAGCATGGGCGCGTCCTCGGGCAGGGCCGGGTTGTCGCGCATGATCCGGACCATGAGCCGGAAGAACTCCGCTGCGGACAGGGCGGTCACCTGGTCGCGCACCGGGGTCTGCATGTCCACCTTGGGGTCCACGGTCCCGGCGGCCGGGGTGTAGGGCTTGCCCCAGGCCGAAAGCGGGGCGAGCCGGTACTGGTCCTGCAGGGCGTGGACCAGGGCGTAGTCCTCGGCCGTGCCCGTGCAATAGGTGCGGCCCAGGATCCAGACGAGGTTCGTGGGCGAGCGGATCTCCTTCATGTTCGGCGGGATGGTCCCCTTCCAGCCCGGGCCCGTGAGCACCCAGTTCTGGGCCTGGGTCCCGCTGACCCGCGAGCCCGGCGCGGCCAGGACCTCGGTCCAGGCCGACATGACCTGCATGAGGTAGTAGCGGCCCTTGGTGTCCGGCAGGCTCAGGACCACGGGCCCGGCCGCGAGGTCCAGCCAGGCCGTGGAATAGAGCGTGTCGGTGTTGGGCCGGATCACGTCCTTGCCCTGGGGGGGCATGAACATGCGCACGTGGGCGAAGCGATTCATGGGCGCGCGGCCGCGCGCGGGCTCCGCGGCGTTGGTCAGGACCCGGCGGGTCATCTCCATGGTCACCAGGGGGAAGCCGTAGAGGTAGGCCTCCACGGCGATGGCCCGGGCCTGTTCCGGGTCCAGGCCGGCTCCGGCGGCGGGCTCCTTGGCCGGCTTTTTCCCGGCGCAGGCCGCCAGCAGCAGGACCGAAAGCAGCAGGGCCGCGGCCTTGCGGAGAACAGCACGTGCGGACATGGGCTCCTCCTTGTGGGTCATGCGGACTTTCTGCGGCCCCGGCCCAGGGAGACCCCCACGCCGAGGCAGGCCAGGATCGCGGACACGATGAGCCCGGCGCGCAGGGCGTCCAGGAACGCGGGCAGGGTCTGCGGGGTCACGGCCGCATCGCCCAGGAACACCGAGAAGATGAAGGCCACGCAGGTCAGGTTCGTGGCCATGCCCAGGGTGCGCATGACCCCGATGAGCCCGGAGGCCAGGCCCAGGCGGCCGCGGTCCACGCTGCCCATGATGGCCGTGGTGTTGGGCGCGATGAACAGGCCGAAGCCCGCGCCGATGAGCATGAGTTCGGGCACGAGCACCCAGAGCGCGGTGTCCGGGCCCGTGGTGGCCGCGGCCAGGAGCAGGCCGCAGGCCGAGAGGAGCATGCCCAGGCTGGCCAGCTTCGCGGGCTCGAAGCGGTCGGCCAGCCGCCCGGACAGGGGCGCGAAGAGCACCTGCATCACGGGCTGGGCCAGGAGCACGAACCCGGCCTGGCGCGCGGACAGGCCCTTGGCGAACTGGAGGTAGAGGCTCATGAGGAAGGTGATCCCGAAGGTGGCCGCGTAGTTGCCGAGCGCCGCCAGGCAGCTCAGGGACAGGTAGCGGTTGCCCGCGAACATGCGCAGGTCCAGGAGCGGGTGCTCCAGGCGGCGCTCCAGGGCCGCGAAAAAGCCGAACACCGCCAGGCCCGAGACGATCATGAGCGGTCCGGCCGGGACCTCCCGGGCGTGGGCCGCGCCGAGCATGACCAGGCCCACGGCCAGGCCGAAGAGCAGGGCCCCGCGCCAGTCCATGGGCTCCTCGCGGTCCGAGCCGGAGAGCGGCACGCCCGCCAGGCACAGGAGCACGGCGGCCAGGCCCAGGGGCGCGGACATGAGGAACACGCTGCGCCAGCCGAAGTGCGTGGTCACGAACCCGCCGATGACCGGGCCGCAGGACAGCCCGGCATAGGTGCTGGCCGAGACCACGCCGATCATCCGGCCGCGCACCTGGGGCGGGTAGGCCGCGGCCACCAGGGCCAGGCTGCCCGAGAGCACCATGGCCCCGCCCAGGCCCTGGAAGAACCGCTGGATCATGATCATCTCCACGCTCCGGGTCAGGCCCAGGGAGATGGTCATGGCGGTGAAGACCACGAGCCCGGCCAGGAACACGCGGCCCTGGCCGCGCAGGTCGCCCAGGCGGCCGAAGGTGAGCATGGTCATGGCCAGGGACAGGGCGTAGAGCTGCTCCACCAGGCCCAGCTGCACGGCCGAGGCGTTCAGGTCGCGGCCCAGGGTGGGCAGGGCCACGCCCACGGCCGTGAGCATGAACGGGGCCATGAACTGGACCGCGCAGACCGCGGTCAGGGTGAGCAGCGGCGAACCTTGGACAGGCTTGGTCATGCGGGCACTGTGGCGCAAACAGGGGGCGCAGGCAAGTCCCGCGGGGGGAGGGGCCGTGTTGGACCATCGCGTGACAGGGCCGCGGCCCCTCTTTACTCCGGCCCGGACTCGGGGGATACTTGGAAAAGTCGTCCCAACCGCGTCCCGGAGGTCCTCCATGTCCCGTGCGCTGCGCGCCCTGTGCCTGGCCCTGCTCTGCCTGACCCTCTTCGCCTGCGGCGGCAAGTCCTCCGCGCCCCAGGACCAGCCCGCGCCCCCGCCCAAGGACCAGAAGTCCGCGCCCGCCTCGGCCACGGCCGAGGCCCAGGGCTTCCTGGGCGACGAGACCGCCCTGCTCCAGCCCGTGCCGGACCACAAGCCCATGATGCTCTGGCGCAGCCCGGACTTCGTGCCCCAGCGCTACAAGGCCATCCTCCTGGACCCGGTCACGGTCTGGCACCTCACCGAGCAGGCCGACAAGACCGGGGTCAAGCCCGCCGAGCTCCAGGCCCTGGCCGCGCACTTCCAGGACGTGCTCACCAAGGCCCTCACGGACATCAAGTTCCCGCTCACGGACAAGCCCGGGCCCGGCGTGCTGCGCCTCTCCGCGGCCATCACCGAAGTCCGGCCGAGCAACCCGGTGCGCAACACCATCTCCTCGGTGCTGCCCATCGGCATCCTCCTCTCCCTGGGCGAGAAGGCGACCATCGGCCGGGACGTGAACGTGGGCAGCTGCGCCGTGGCCCTGCGCTTCAGCGACGCGGGCACGGACAAGACCATGGGCCTGTTCACCGACGACCGCCAGGGCGCCAAGTACTCCTCGGAGAACTTCTCCGAGCTGGGCCAGGCCCAGAAGGCCCTGGACGACTGGGCCGCGATGATCCAGAAGCGCATCCTGACCCTCTGGGGCTCCAAGCCCGTGGCCCAGAACTAGGCCGGACCAACGCGAAACGGCCCGGGAGGCGACTCCCGGGCCGTTTTTTCATCCGTTGCGGCTGCGCGCGAGGCCGCGCCTAGTGCACGGTCTGACGCACCTCCAGGAAGTCCAGGACCACCCGGGCCAGGTCGTCCGGGGCCTGGAACATGAGCCCGTGGCCCGCGTTGCCGAACACCGCCAGCCAGGCCGGGCCGCCCAGCAGGCCCGCGGCCTCCCGGCTCTTGGACGGCATGGTCACGGAATCCCCGGCGCCCACCACCAGGAGCACGGGCGCGTGGATGCGGCCCAGCCGGGAGCGGGTGCCGCCCCAGCGCACAATGGCCTGCTTCTGGCGCTCCACCGCCTCGGCGCTGGGCGGGCGGCCCACCGCGGGCATCTTCTCCAGATAGTCGGGGTGGGCCGTGCGCCAGGCCTCGGGAAAGAGATGGGCCAGGGGCGCTTCGCCAGGGGCGGACATGCGGTTCAGGGCGTGCAGCACGTCCGTGTTCTCGATGTCCGTGGCGTAGAGCACGAGCTTGTCCACCATGTCCGGATGGGCCAGGGCCAGTTCCTGGGCCACGGTGCTGCCCATGGACCAACCGAGCACCGCGGCCCGCTTCAGGCCCAGGCCGCGCAACAGCCCCGCGGCGTCCTCGGCGAACAGCTCGATGCTGAAGGGCCGGGCCGAGGCCGTGGAATAGGCCATGCCCCGGTTGTCGAAGACGATGACCTTGCGGCTGCGGCTCAGGTCCGCGAGCAGGGCCTCGGGCCAGGCGTCCATGGTGGCGCCGTAGCCGGTGATGAGCAGGAGCGGCTCGCCGCTGCCGTAGACCCGGTAGGCCAGGCTGGCTCCCTGGACCCGCACCGAACCCGCCTGGTCCGGGGTCAGGGCCAGGGCCGGAACGGCCAGTTGCAGCAGGAGCAGGGCCGTGATCAGAACGCGGCGGAACATGGCTGGGCCTCCTTGGGTTGCGCGGGTTCCCCAGGGTTGTAGGCCAGGGCCGGGCCAGCGTCCAGCCGGAGCGGCCCGCCTGGCCCAAGGGCACATATTCATTGACGAACACGCGCAACATTACTTACGTGTAATTCTTCATGGCGGCGCGGCTCCGCAACCCCGCCGCCTCCGCCATTCCGGCCAACCCCAACCGAGGAGGCCTCATGCTCCACCAGATGAAGGGAACCGGCGCGCTCCTGCTCCTGCTCTTCCTGCCCCTGCTGCTCTGGGGCTGCGGTTCCAGCGCCACCGTGGCGGTCAAACCCGCGGAGCCCGTCCAGGCGGCCCAGGCCGCGGACACCGAGGTGGAGCCGGGCGAACCCGCGGACCTGGACCAGGACATGGACGTGTCCAACTCCATGGGCCCGGTGGTCAAGAACGCCGTGGACCAGCTCCTGGGCCAGGTCAAGCGGACCCTGTACACCAACTCCGACTACGCCACGAATCCGGAATGCCTCCTGGCCGTGGACTGCTCGTACTACGTGAAGCAGGTGCTCAAGGGCCTGCCCCCGATCTACTCCACGCTCCTGCAGCAGAGCTCCGGCAAGACCACGGCCCTGGCCGAGGACTACTACGAGTTCTTCAGCGGCCTGCCCACCGAGTTCAGCGGCACCCAGTTCTGGATCCGGGTGGAGCACATCAAGGACGTCCGGCCCGGCGACATCATCGCCTGCAAGTACAAGGACCAGGACGGCCCCACCACCGGCCACGTCATGGTGGCCTACACCCGGGCCGTGCAGTCCCGGTGCTCGGACAAGGACCAGCACTGGCTCTATGTCTCGGACTCGGCCAGGAGCGGGCACGCGGACGACACCCGGAACAGCGCAGGCCGCTACGCCAAGACCTTCCAGTACACGGCCTACGAGGGCGGCGGGGGCGAGCCCTCGGGCGCGGGCATCGGCAAGATGTGGTTCAACACCGGCAAGAAGCCCTCCTACCGCTGGAAGAGCTGTTCCGGCACGCAGCACGCGGACTTCCTCATCGCCATCGGCCGTCCCATGCAGCCGGTCAGGCTCAAGTAGGACCCAGCCGTCCGCGCAAACGAAGCGGCCCGGGAGGTTCCCCTCCCGGGCCGCGTTTTTTCGTCCGTCCCGGCCCTACTTCTTCTTGCCGCCCTTGGCTCCGGGCACGGGCAGGCCCAGGGCCTTGGCCACGCCCTCGCCGTACCTGGGGTCGGCCTTGAAGCAGTTGCCGATGTGCCGCAGCTTGATCTCCTCGGGCGCGTCGCCCATGGCCCGGGCCGTGTTGCCGAACAGGGCCTCCTGCTGCTTCCTGGTCATGAGCCGGAAGAGCTTGCCCGGCTGGCTGTAGTAGTCGTCGTCATCCTCGCGGAAGTTCCAGCGGTCGGCCGCGCCGTCGATGGCCAGGGGCGGCTCGGCGAAGTCCGGCTGCTCCTGCCACTCGCCGTAGCTGTTGGGCTCGTAGGCCAGGGTGCTGCCGTGGTTGCCGTCCACGCGCATGGCCCCGTCGCGGTGGAAGCTGTGGAACGGGCAGCGGGCCTTGTTCACCGGGATGAGGTGGTGGTTCACGCCCAGGCGGTAGCGGTGGGCGTCGCCGTAGGAGAACAGCCGGCCCTGGAGCATCTTGTCCGGGGAGAAGCCGATGCCGGGCACGATGCTGGCCGGGTTGAAGGCCGCCTGCTCCACCTCGGCGAAGTAGTTCTCCGGGTTCTTGTTGAGCTCGAGCACGCCCACCTCCATGAGCGGGTAGTCCTTGTGGAACCAGACCTTGGTCAGGTCGAACGGGTGGTACGGGCAGGTCTCCGCGTCCTTCTCGGGCATGACCTGGATGTACATGGTCCAGCGCGGGAAGTCGCCGCGCTCGATGCTCTCGTAGAGGTCGCGCTGGTGGCTCTCGCGGCACTTGCCCACCAGGGCCTCGGCCTCGGCGTCGGTGAGGTTCTTGATGCCCTGCTGGGTCCGGAAGTGGAACTTGACCCAGAAGCGCTGGTTCTTGGCGTTGATCAGGCTGAAGGTGTGGCTGCCGAAGCCGTGCATGTGGCGGTAGGTGGCCGGGATGCCCCGGTCGCTCATGACGATGGTCACCTGGTGCAGGGCCTCGGGCAGGCTGGTCCAGAAGTCCCAGTTGTTCTTGGCGCTGCGCATGTTCGTGCGCGGATCGCGCTTCACCGCGTGGTTCAGGTCCGGGAACTTCAGCGGGTCGCGCAGGAAGAACACCGGGGTGTTGTTGCCCACCAGGTCCCAGTTGCCCTGCTCGGTGTAGAATTTGAGCGCGAAGCCGCGGATGTCGCGCTCGGCGTCGGCGGCCCCGCGCTCCCCGGCCACGGTGGAGAAGCGGGCGAACAGCTCGGTCTTCTTGCCCTTCCTGGAGAACAGCGCGGCCTTGGTGTACTTGGTGATGTCCTTGGTCACGGTGAACGTACCAAAGGCCCCGGAGCCCTTGGCGTGCATCCGCCGCTCCGGGATGACCTCGCGGTCGAAGTGGGCCAGCTTCTCCAGGAACCAGACGTCCTGCAGGAGCATGGGGCCGCGCTTCCCGGCCGTGAGGCTGTTCTGGTTGTCGGAAACGGGCGCGCCCGCGTTGGTGGTCAGTTTGTTCTTCTTGGCCATATGCACCTCTCAGGGTTGGCCGCCGCCGGAACAGGAAGCCCGGCTCCGCTCCAGGCCGCGGCGGGTTATCGATACTGAAACCTTATGGAGAATCGTTCTCCATTGCAAGGAAAAATTTTTATTTCCCGGCCCCGCGGCATTTGGGGCAGAGTCCGAAGAAGTCCAGGCGGTGGGAGCTGATGGCATAGCCCGTGTCCCGGGCCACGCGCTCCACCAGGGCGGTGAGGTCCGGGTCCCCGGGATCGGCCACGGCCCCGCAGCGGGTGCAGACCGCGTGCGGGTGCGGATAGGGCCGCAGGATGTCGTAGCGGTTGTCCCGGGCGCCGAAGTCGATCTCCAGGATCAGGCCCTGGGCCTTGAGCAGGGCGATGGTCTTGTACACCGTGGCCAGGCTCATGGACGGGTAGTCCCGGGCCAGGCTCGTGTGGACCTCCTCGGCCGTGGGGTGGCGGCCCGCGGCAAAGGCGCGGATCACGGCCAGCCGCTGGGGCGTCAGGCGGAAGCCGCGGCCGCGCAGGGTCTCGGCCAGGGCTTCGGCGACGCGGGAGGAGGGGTTTCTGCTCACGGCCCCCCTCTACTCCCTCCCCGGGTCCAAGACAAGGCCCGCCGCGACCGGGCTCTTGCGCGGATTTCGCGCCGGGGATAGAGGATCATCCATGTTCCTGTTCATCGAGCGCCTGGCCGAGGAGGCCATTGTCCGGCACATGCGCGAGGGCGGCTTCGACAACCTCGAGGGCCGGGGCAGACCCCTGCCCGAGGAGGACCTCTCCATGGTGCCCGAGGACCTGCGCATGGCCTACCGCATCCTCAAGAACGCGGGCTGCCTGCCGCCCGAGCTGGAGCGCGAGAAGGAGATCCGCACGACCCTGGACCTGCTCTCGGGCCTCGACGACGAGCGCGAGCGCTACCGCCAGATGCAGCGGGTCAACCTGATGATCCGCAAGCTGAACATGGGCCGCAACCGGCCCGTGGACCGGGAGCTGCCCGAGGTCTACTACGGCCGCGTGGTGGAGCGCCTGGGCCGCGACAAGGAGGGGGCGTGAACGCCGAAGCCTGGAACATGGTCATCGTGGCCTGCATGGCCCTGGCGGGCACGGCCGCGGCCCTCCTGCTCCGGCGGCGCAGGCCCCACGGCCTGGATTTCCTCCAGCGCAACCTGCTGGCCACGAACATCAGCTACTTCGCCACCCTGTACACCTTCTTCCTGAGCTTCGCGGTGATCACGCTCTGGAACAACTACACCCAGGCCACCGAGGACCTGGCCCACGAGGCCTACGTGGCCACCACCCTGGCCCGCACCTCGCGGCTCCTGCCCGACGCCCGGCCGTTCCAGGAGGCCATGGCCGAATACCTGGAGAGCGTGGTCCAGGAGGAGTGGCCGGCCATGTCCCAGGGCGAGCGCAGCCCCACGACCCGGGCGCGCTACGAGTCGGTCTGGCGGTCCTGGGAGAACCTCAAGCCCCGGAACATGGAGCAGACCGCCTACCACGTGCGCATGCTCGAGGACCTGGAGCAGCTCTCGCACATGCGCCACGCCCGCCTGGAAAGCATCCAGGGCAGCCTGCTCTGGCCCTTCTGGGTGCTCATCCACCTGGGCTTCGCCTTCACCGTGGTGGCCCTGTTCTACACGGAGCTGGGCCACGGCCTGGCCGACACCTGGTACATGGGCATGATGCTCTTGATGGTCATCGTGATCATCTGGCTCATCCGCGAGCTGGACACGCCGTTCACCGGGGTCCTGCACCTGAACGCGGACCGCTTCCTGGAGGCCGCCGAGCGGGTGCGCGAACTCATGGGCCACTGAGGCCCCGCTCCCGCCTTGCCATTCCCCGGGTTTCGGGATAGCGCTGCCTTCCGGAGCCGCCCCCGCGAAATCCCATGACCACGCACACGCATGTCCTGACCCCTGGCGGCGAATTCCGCGACCCGGAGCGCGAGGCCGTTTTTCAGGCCGAGCACCTGCCCGAGCGGCTGCGCCAGGCCCGGCTGGCCTTTTTCTGGGCCTTCCTGCTCAACCTGCTGTTCTACGTGAGCGACTGGCGCTTCTTCGACCAGGCCCACTTCCTGGCGGCCATGACCGCCCGTTCGGCCATCGTGCTGGCCTCCCTGGGCTGCCTGGCGGCGGCGTCCCGGGTGCGCGGGTTCCGCGGGCTCCAGGTCCTCTGCCTGGCCTGGTGCGCGGCGACCATCCCGGCCTGCGCGGTCCTCCTGGCCCCGCACACCGAGGCGGCCCTGTTCATGCTCTTCGTGCTGCCGATCATCTTCTCCCAGATCCTGCCCCTGGGCTTCGGCCCGGCCCTGGCCGTCAGCCTGCTGGGCAGCGCCGTGATCCTGACCGGCTACCTCTCGGGCCGGACCGCGCAGCCCTGGGACCCGGCCCTGGGCCTGGGCCTGCTCACGGAAAACACCCTCCTGCTCCTGCTCCTGGTCCGCTCCAACCGGCTCCAGCGCCAGGAGTGGGCCGCGCGCCGGGCCGAGCGCCAGGCCAACCAGGAATTGGCCGAGGGCCGCCGGATGCTCCACGCCCTGCTCCAGGCCGTGCCCGCGCCCCTGCTGGTGCTCTCCCGGGAGGGCCGGATCGTCCAGGCCAATGCCGCGGCCCAGTCCTATTTCGGGGAAACGGCCCTGGCCGACCCCGAGGCCCTGCGGGAATGCTTCGGCCCCGAGGACTACGCCCGGATCACCACCCCGGAGCCCCACGGCCGGACCTCGGAGTTCGAGGCCCAGGTGCGCCTGGCCGACGGCTCCACGCGGGACGTGCTCCTGAACGTCAGCACGGCCGCGCTCCAGGGCGCGGCCCACAGCCTGGCCGTGTTCGTGGACATCTCCCGGCGCAAGGAGATGGAGGCGCGCCTGGCCGAGCTGGCCAACACCGACCCGCTCACCGGCCTGGCCAACCGCACCCGCTTCTTCGACGCGGCCGGCACCGAGATCCGCCGGGCCCAGCGCCGCGGACCCCTGCCCGCGGTGATCATGCTGGACATCGACCACTTCAAGCGGATCAACGACAGCTGCGGCCACGAGGCCGGGGACCTGGCCCTGCGCCGGGTGGCCATGCTCTGCCGCACGCTGCTGCGCTGCCAGGACCTGGCCGCGCGCCTGGGCGGGGAGGAGTTCGCCCTGCTCCTGCCGGAAACCGACCGCCACGGGGCCCTGGCCCTGGCCGAGCGCCTGCGCCTGGCCGTGGAGGGCCTGCGCCTGGACGGCCCGGCCAGCATGACCGTGAGCCTGGGGATCGCCGAGGTGCAGCCGGGCGAGAACACGGTGAACGCGGCCCTGGTCCGGGCGGACAAGGCCATGTACGCGGCCAAGCGCGCGGGCCGCAACCGCTCCGTGTGCCACGGCAGCGGGATCTACGCGAGGAACGAGGGCTAGGAGGCCAGGGTCCAGCGGTCGATGCCGCGCAGGACCCAGACGTCGAAGGCCACCGCCGCGAGAATGAGCGCGGCCCAGGCCAGCTTGCGGGTGAACGGCGGCAGGAGCGAGATCCTCCGGCGCAGGAGGAAGAAGGCGCTGGTCAGGCAGAAGCACTCCAGGGCGAAGGCCGGGAACCCCAGGTAGCCCAGGAGCGGCATCTCGAACAGCTTCGGCCCGGCGGGCATGGGCAGGTCATAGACCCACTTGGCCCCGGCCCGGAAGTTCCACATCTCCCAGAAGAACCCCGTCACCAGTCCGGCCGAGGCGATGAGCAGCGGCCGCCTCGGCCTGCCCGCCTCCAGGTCGGCCAGGAGGCAGTCCCCGCCCTCGCGGTGGAGCCAGGGCTCCAGCAGGAACACGAACCCGCCCCAGACCAGGGGGAAGAAGATCTCCGGCCAGGCCAGGGGCAGGACCAGGCAGACCACGCCCGTGGAGGCCAGGGTGCCGTAGAGGGTCTGCGGCCGCACCAGGGGCCGGGTCCGGGCCTTGGCGAACAGGCCCAGGTGTTCGAGCACGTCCGCGGCCGTGACCAGGGCCGGGAGTACCGAGGCGAAGGAGAGCACGTAGCCCAGCCAGCGCAGGGGCAGGGATTGCGGCAGGTTGAGATAGGCCCAGTCGCCAAGCCGGAAGTTGCAGGCCTCGAAGATGAGCCAGACCGTGAGCGAGAGGAACGGGAGCTGGGCGAACAGGCGCGGGTCGTCCCAGAGCGTGGCCCGGCCGCCCTTGAGCTTGATGCCCGACTGCCCGGCGAAGATGGCCGGCCACCAGGCGAAACTGTAGTACCAGGTGAGGAAGGGCTCCACGCCCTGGGTCAGGCCCAGGGAGGCCACCCCGAACACGGCCAGACACCCGGCCAGGATGAGCACATGGGGATTCATGGGGGCCGAGTGTACGCCCCGGCCGCCGGAAAGGCCAGACCCGCTTGACCCCTGTGGGGCGATCTGTCATCGGATTGTCATGCGGACCGTCATCACAGGAGGCTGTCCATGCGCAAGGTGAAATCCGTGCGGGTGCCCCGCGAGCTGGAGTCCCTGGACCTTTCGGCCGTGATCCAGGAGTGCGGGCACTATCTGCGCGACCTGGAATCCGCCACCCTGCTCAAGTCCCAGGGCGACAAGCAGGCCGCCGAGGCCCTCATCAAGACGCGCCAGTCCGACCTGGGCCGCAAGGTCGGGATGCTCGTCTGGGAGGCCCGGGTGCGTTTCGGCAAGACCAAGGGAGACTGACATGGAACCCAAGACCCCGGCCCAAAGCGCCGTGACCATGGCCCACCTCATCCTGCCCTCGGACGCCAACCCCGCGGGCAACTGCCACGGCGGCGTGGTCCTCAAGTACATCGACACCTGCGGGTCCATCGCGGCCCAGCGCCACTGCCGCAGGAGCGTGGTCACCGCCAGCCTGGACCGCACGGACTTCCTGGCCCCGGTGCACGTGGGCGAGATGGTCATCTTGAAGGCCAGCCTGAACTTCGTGGGCCGCACGAGCATGGAGGTGGGCGTGCGGGTGGAGGCCGAGAACCTCATCACCGGCGAGGTGCGCCACACGAACTCGGCCTATCTCACCTACGTCTGCCTGGACGAGAACGGCAGGCCCCAGCCCGTGCCCCCGCTGGTGCTGAACAACGACGTGGACAAGCGCCGGAACAACGAGGCGGCCATGCGGCGCCAGGCCCGGCACGAGGCCATTGCCCGGGAGAAGCAGGGAAGAGAGTAATTTAGGCTTATGAAACATATTTTTTCTTCTCTTGTCCTGTGGTCAAAGGACAATAAAAAAAGCATTAGCAAATTCAGTATTGTTGTTTTGCTATTCAATATAATATTTGCTATGCTTTGGATAATTACAAGAAGTGATTATTGCGGCATATTATTTACTGTTGGGATATTCATCCAAGGGGTTCCATCTTTTTTATTATATGTTGCTGAAATTTTATACAAAGAAAAAACTCTCGATGAGATGACTCTCAATGAAAAACTTGAACTTATAATAAGCACAGATTATGTGCTTGATTGGGACAGTTTATACGCTGAGAATACAAAAATTGTTATATATAGAAAAGACACTCATTTAAAATTTAAGCATCACGATGATCGTGACATACAAAATCAGAATTTTATAGCAAAATGGGCTAACAAATTTCCTGACCCAAAAGCCGTTGGATATTACTTTCACTTGTATCATTATGACACAATTATTCATAGCTTTGTCCTTGTATACGTCGATGGATGCAGAGCGCTACTACCTGTGCCAAAAAGCCATACAGAATTAACCGTTAGCCGACTTGATTATGCAGCTGCAGTTATCAATGGAGATAAACAGACCACGGACAGCTATATGGAACGAGCTGGCATAACCATAAATGCCGGTTATTGAACACTTGAATTGATTTATTTTTTATCAAGCTTGGTCATTTTATGGACATCCTCCAAGACGTGCTCGTGATCCTGGCCCTTTCGGCCGTCATGCTCTACGTCTGCCATTATCTGCGCGTGCCCTCGGTGGTGGGCTATCTCCTGGCCGGGCTCATCGCGGGCCCCCACGCCCTGGGCCTGGTGTCCCACGCCCACGCGGTCGAGATTTTGGCCGAGGTGGGCGTGGTCTTCCTGCTCTTCGCCATCGGCACGGAGTTCTCCCTGCCCGACCTGCTCGCCCTGCGCAGGCCGGCCCTGCTCGGCGGCAGCCTCCAGATGGCGCTCTCCATCGGCGCGGGCTTTTTGGCGGCCCTGGCCTGGGGCTACCAGCCCGGCCCGGCCGTGTTCCTGGGCTTCATGCTGGCCCTGTCGAGCACCGCCGTGGTCCTCAAGGTGCTCCAGGAACGCCGCGAGGCCGAGGCGCCCCACGGCCGCGTGGCCCTGGCCGTGCTCATCTTCCAGGACATCGCCATCGTGCCCCTGATGCTCCTGGCCCCGCTCCTGGCGGGCCGGGCCCACAGCCCCGGGGCCGCGCTCCTGACCCTGGGGGCCAAGGCCGTGCTGGTCCTCGGCGTGGTCTATGTCTCGGCCCGCTGGATCGCGCCGTTCCTCTTGAAGCGCATCGCGGCCACGCGCAACAACGAGCTCTTCCTCCTGGCCATCGTGGGCCTGTGCTTCTCCATCGCCTGGCTCACCTGGCGCATCGGCCTGTCCCTGCCCCTGGGCGCGTTCCTGGCCGGGCTCATCGTCTCGGGCTCGGCCTACAGCCACCAGGCCCTGGCCCGGATCCTGCCGTTCCGCGACGTGTTCTCCAGCCTGTTCTTCGTGTCCATCGGCATGTTGCTGGACGTGCAGGCCGCGGCGTCCCGGCCCCTGATGGTCCTGGGACTCTGTCTGGGGGTGCTGGCGGTGAAAGCCTTCCTGGCCGGGGGCGTGGTCCAGATCCTGGGCTATCCCCTGCGCGCGGCCGCGCTCACCGGCCTGGCCCTGTGCCAGGTGGGCGAGTTCTCCTTCATCCTGGCCCAGACCGGCCTGGACCAGGGCCTGCTCGTGCGCGAGCAGTACCAGATGTTCCTGTCCGTGGCCGTGCCGGGCATGGCGCTCACGCCCTTCATCATGGCCCTGGCCCCGCGCGTGGCCGACCTGCTGGAAAAGCTCCCCCTGCCCGGGCCCTGGCTCCGGGGCATCCGGGCCCCGGCCGCGTCCTCAGGGCATTTCAACAATCTTTCCGGGCACCTGGTAATCATCGGCTTTGGCCTGAGCGGCCGCAACCTGGCCCGGGGCGCGCGCACCTGGGACATCCCCTACGTGATCCTGGAGATGAACCCCGAAACCGTGCTCCAGGAGCAGGCCGCGGGCGAGCCCATGGTCTACGGCGACGCCTCCTACCCGGCCCTGCTCGAACACCTGGGCGTGCCCCGGGCCCGGGCCGCGGCCGTGGCCATCTCGGACCCCGCGGCCTCCAAGCGCACGGTGCAGGCCCTGCGCCAGATGAACCCGGACCTGTACATCGCGGCCCGCTGCCGCTTTCTCTCGGAACGCGAGGAACTCCTGGCCCTCGGGGCCAGCGAGGTGATCCCCGAGGAGTTCGAGACCTCGGTGGAGCTGTTCTCCCGGGTGCTGGCGCGCTACCATGTGCCCCGGGCCGAGGTGGAGCGGTTCATCAGCGAGGTGCGCACCGAGGGCTACGACATGCTCCGGACCATGGCCCCGGCCTCGGCCTGCCCCGTGGACCTGCGGCTGCCGGACGTGGAGATCGCCCGGCTGCGGCTGGAGCAGGGCTGTCCGGCCCACGGCAAAAGCATCAAGGACCTGGCCCTGCGCAAGAGCTACGGGGTCACGGTCCTGGCCCTGCGGCGCGAGGGCCGGGCCCAGTCCAACCCCGGCGCGGCCGAGGTCCTGCTCGCGGGCGACTCGCTGCTCGTGGTGGGCACGCCCGAGCAGATCAGCGCGGTGACAACACTGTTCAAGGCGGGAACATGATCCTCATCCAGAGCGTGCTGCGCTTCCTGCGCCGCAAACCGGACCAGCCCGCACAGCCCGGGCCGGACCTTCACCGTCCCAAGGACCGGCCCGAGGACAAGCCCGCGGAGCCCGGCCAGGACAAGGACCGCGAGCGCAAGGACCAGGACAGGCCCTAGCTCCCGGCCTTTCCGAGGGTTTGACCCTTTTCGCGGCAACGAGGACAGCAGAGAATTTTCAACGGCCTTTCACCAGGACCGTTCAAAAACTCCAGCCGCAAGGCTCAAAAAAATCCCAAGCCCGATGCGTATTGAACATACGCGAGGGTCCGGCCCTTTTCGCGGCAATGCCAGCGGCGAACTCCCCATCCTCCCGCCGGGCGTTCAAAAACCCCGCGCGTCAAGGCGCAAGAAAACCCCAGGCCCGACGCGTATTGAACATACGCGAGGGTCTGGGGTTTTCGCAGCAACGAAGACAGCGGGGAATTTTCAACGCCCGGCTAACCCACTTCCACCCGATTGCGCCCGCCTTCCTTGGCGCGATACAGGGCCTGGTCCGTGCGCTTGAGGAAGTCCTCCAGGATCTCCTCCTCCTGGAGCAGGGCCACGCCCAGGCTCACGGTGACGGAGAAGGTCTGGCCGTCGGACTCGAGCTGCAGGGCTTCCGCGGCCCGGCGCAGGCGCTCGGCGGCCTGGCGAGCGGCCGGAAGGTCGGTCTCGGGCAGGAGCACGGCGAACTCCTCGCCGCCGATGCGGCCCAGGATGTCGGCCCCGCGCAGGGTCTCCCGGGCCATGGCCGTGAGCGCCCGGAGCACCTTGTCGCCCGCGGCGTGGCCCCGGGTGTCGTTGACCTTCTTGAAGTGGTCCACGTCGAACATGATCAGGCTCACGGGCCGGCCGTAGCGATGGGCGCGGCCCAGCTCGTCGTCGGCCAGCTCCATGAACCGGCGGCGGTTGAAAATGCCGGTGAGTCCGTCCGTGGTGGCCATTTCGCGGAGCTGGGCCTCCACGAGCTTGCGGTCCGTGATGTCCCGGGCCGTGCCCACGGCCCACCAGCGGCCGCGCAGGCGGAAGGCCGAGACCGAAAGCTCCACCGGGAAGGTGGCGCCATCCCGGCGGCGGGCCGTGAACTCGTTGAGCACGCCCACCACCGCGCCCTCGCCGCGCGCGGTAAAGCCCGGGAACCCGGCCTTGGCCTTGTCCAGGTCCTCGGGCAGGGTGACCAGCTCGTGGAGCCTGCGGCCCAGGGCCTCCTCCCTGGAATAGCCGAACATCCTCTCGGCCGCGCGGTTCCAGAAGGCCACCAGGCCCTGGTCGTCGAGCATGACCAGGCCGTCCTGGGAGGCCTCGCTCATGGCCCGGACCTTTTCCTCGCTCTCGGCCAGGGCGTCGGCGGCCAGCTTGCGCTCGGTCACGTCCTCCTTGACCGCCACGAAGTGCACCAGCTGGCCCTCCTCGTCGAGCACCGGGGAGATGGACATGTGCTCCCAGACCTCGCGGCCGTCGCGGGCCCGGTTGCAGACCTCCCCGCGCCAGTCGCGGCCGTCCAGGATGGTCTGCCAGAGGTCCTCGTAGAATTCCGGGCCATGGCGGCCGGACTTGAGCAGCCGGGGGGTGGCGCCCTGGGCCTCGGCCAAGGTCCAGCCGTAGACCTGGGTGAAGCGCGGGTTCACGTACTCGATGTGGCCCCGGGGATCGGTGATCACGACCATGACCGGGCTCTGGTCCACGGCCCGGGACAGGGTCAGCAAGCGGTCCTGGGCCCCGCGCTCGCCGGTCACGTCGCGGGAGACCAGGACCATGCGGTCCACCGCGCCGTCCTCGCCGCGCACCGGGTACAGGGAGTTGTCCAAAATCATGCCGTCGCGGCGGTCGTCGAAGCGCAGGGGCTCGCCCCGCTCGGCGCTGAAGGCCACCAGCCTGCGCCGCTGCTCGGCCAGGTTCGGGGGCACGATCTCCCAGAAGTTCTTGCCGGTCAGGCCGCCCTGGACAATGGGCTGGAAGCGCTCCTCGGCCGCGGCGTTGGCCGTGAGGATGCGGCCCTTGAGGTCGAACAGGAAATAGGCCGCGTCCGAGGAAGCGTTGAGGATGGCCCGGGAGGTCTCCTCGCTCTGGCGCAGGGCGGCGGCGGCCTGGTCGCGGCGGGTCCGGCTCTGGGCCAGGAAGCCCGCGCCCGCGGCCAGCAGGCCCAGGAGCCCGGCGGTCATGGCCCAGAAGCGGCCTCCCCGGGGCGAGTCCAGGCGCTCGGGGCCCAGGCGGGAGATGAGGATCCAGCCCTCCTCCGGGATGACCCGCACGGCCTGCCGCATGCCCGCCGGGGCGTCGGTCCGGGCCGTGGCGTAAGTGTAGAGCGCGCCGTCATGCTGAAACTGGCCCTGGTCGCGGCGGCGGAGGACGTCCCAGACGCCGGGCCAGACCGAGGCCAGGGCGCGGTTGCCGCGCTCCGTCAGCTGGAAGCCCCACTCCATGTCCGGGCTGGGGCCCAGGAGCCAGTGGCTCTGGGGATTGATGAGCACGAGCCCGTCGCTGTCCGCCACGCGCTGCTGGCGCAGCCGGGCCAGGGGCAGCTCGCCGTCCAGGTCCAGAATGAGCACCCCGGCCAGGCCGTAGTCCGGGCCCAGCACCGGGCTGGCGAAGTGGATCACGGGCCGCAGCGGCTCGATCACCCGGCCGTCCTCCTCTTCCAGCTCCAGGCGCGAGACGTAGACCTGGCCGAAGGGGATGGCCACGGCCTTGCGGAAGGCCGTCTCGCCGGAACGGTCGCGCAGGGCCTCGCCGTCGAGGAGCGCGGGTCCGGAGGCCGAGTTCTCCAGGCGGATCTTCTCGCGGCCCGTGGCGTCCAGGAAGCGGACCTGGGCGTAGCCGCGCTTGAGAAAGGCGAAGGTCCAGAGGATGTCGCGGATCTCCTCCAGGGCCTCGCGGGGGTGCCGGGTCAGCTCGTGGCCCAGGCGGTCGGCCAGAAACCCGGCGTCCACGGCCCGCGAGGTCAGGACCGCCTCCATGATCCGGGCCTCCTGGACCACGCGGGTCTGCTCGACGCGGCGCAGGCCGTCCACGTGCAGGCGGCGCTCCTGGCTCTGCCAGACCAGGGCCACGGCCAGCACGATCCCGGCCAGGGGCAGGAAGATGCCCAGGAAATGACGGAGGGGAGAGATCAGACGCGGCATGGCCGTTCCGGATTCAGGTTGTTCGGAGGCTCCGGTAGTCCTGGAACGACGCGGACACAAGGGGCCGGAACGGGCCGCGGATCACGCGGCCGAGAGGCCTTCGCCCCCGGAAAGCCCGGCCTCGCCGACGCTCGCCGCCTGGGCCCGGGACAATCCGGCCTTCAGGCGGGCCAGGAAGGCGTCCGGCGCGTCGTCGCCGGACAGTTCGCCGGAGCTGACGCTCACGGTGATGTGCAGGCCATCGTCGAACTCGGCCTCGGCCACCTCCCGCCGGACCTTGTCGGCGAAGCGCCCGGCCTGGCCCCCGTCGATGTGCGGAGCCAGGATCACGAAGGTGTCCCCGCGCCAGCGGAAGACCATGTCGTTCTTGCGCACGCGGCGGCGCAGCAGCCCGGCCAGGTTCACCAGGAGCCGGTCCCCGGCGCGGTCCCCGCGGTCGCGGTTGACCCCGCCCAGGCCGTCCACGTCGAGCATCACGGCCGAGGCCTTGGCCTTGTAGCGGCGCACGTGCTCCATCTCGCGCAGCAGGCTCTCCTCCAGCTTGGCCCGGTTGTACACCCGGGTCAGCTCGTCGGTGACGGCCAGGCGGCGCACGGCCTCGTCCAGCTCCTCCAGGCGCTCCTCGTCCCGGGCCAGAGGGTGGATGAAGGCCCGGAACACGAGCAGAGCCTGGATGGCCAGAAGCACCAGCCCGCCCCCGGCCACGGCCAGTCCGGCCTGGGCGGCCCAGGCCGCGGCGTCGGCGCGGATCTTGAGCACGAACTCGTAGTAGCCCATGAATCCCAGGGCGAAGAGCAAGGCCAGGCCGATGATGGTCAGGCCGTAGAAAACGGCCGGGCGGGAACGCTGCATGAGACCCCCTGCGGGTGGCCTGAAGCGGCCATCCTGCTGTGTTCTTACCCTGTGCAGGGGGGTCTAGGGAAGCCCCTTGAGGGGATTTCTAACGGGCCGCTCAAAAACCGCGCGGGCGCGGCGCGAGGGTTTTGCGCTGTTCGCGGCAACGCGGCCGGCGCGGATTTTTCAGCGCCCTCTCCCCGCAGACCGTTCAAAAACCGCGAGAGCAAGGCGCGAAAAAAAACCAAGCCCGACGCGTATCCGGACATACGCGAGGGTCTGGTTTTTTGCAGCAACGCCGCGATCGCGGATTTTTCAGCGCCCTCCCCACGGACCGCTCAAAAACCGCGAGAGCAAGGCGCGAAAAAAAACCAAGCCCGACGCGTATCCGGACATACGCGAGGGTTTGGTTTTTTTGCAGCAACGCCGCAATCGCGGAATTTTCAGCGGTCCGTCAGCGGTCCGTCTCGAGGGTGTAATAGACGGCGGCGTGGTCCTTGTCCTTGCGGGTGAGCACCAGGGAGAAGTCCGGCCAAACCCAGCCGTAGTGCGGGCCGCGCTGCACGCCCGGGCCAAAGGCCTGGATCAGGGCGTCCTGGACCAGGAAGATGTTGGCCTCGCCCTTGACCGCCAGGCCCACGCCCGCCAGCTTGCCCTTGCGGGCGTAGTAGGCCACGGACACGAGCTTGCCCTGGCCCAGGGTCAGGTCCTCGTCCTTGCGGAAGAAGGTGTCCTTCTGGCCGGGCACCGGGGTCAGGTTCAGGGGCGCGATCTCCGCGCCGAAGACCAGGCCGTGGAATTCGCGGGGCGCGGGCTTGCGGGCGAAGCCGTCGTCCGCGGCCGCGGCGGGCGCGGCGCAGAGCAGGCAGACAAGCAGGCAGCAGCACAGGACGGGACGCATGGAGGGGCTCCGTGTTTTTCCGATGATAGCGCGAGTTTCCGGGATTGCAAGACCCTGGTTCAGTCCGAGGCGGCCTCCAGGGCCCGGTCCAGGACGCCCAGGAAGTCGCGGGCCATGTCCCGCACCTGGGCCAGGAAATAGCGCAGGCCCTCCTCGCGGCTCTCCGGGTCCGGGGAGTCGAAGACCTGGGCGTGGAAGCGGCGGTTGTCGAAGTCACCAAAGCGCTGCACCAGATAGCTCACGTTGCCCCGGTCCAGCTGTTCGAGCACGTTCATGGCCGCGTCCACGAACCCGGGCCCGCCCTGGCCCAGGAGCATGTCCAGGGGCCCGGCGGTGTTGGCCCAGATCGCGCGCTCGCGGGCCAGGAACCCGCGCACCCGGGCCGGGTCCCGGCGCACCGGGGGCAGCTGGCGCAGGGCCGCCAGGGTCTTGTCCAGGCCGGGCCGCTTGGGCAGGATCGGATTCTCGTCGATGTCCACGCCCGGGCCGTGGATCAGGCTTTGGCGGCTCAGGTTCACGCAGCGGGTGTTGGTGGCCCGGAGCTCGTCCACGAACCAGAGGGCCGCGTCCCGGAAGTTGAGGCTGGTGTAGAGGGTCTCGCCCGAGGCCGCGCGCGCCGGGCAGAGCTGGGGCCAGGCCCCGCAGAGCTGCCGGGGCGGGGCCGGGGCGGCCACGTGGATCGAGCCCGGGGCGTAGGACAGCCGCCAGGGGTCGGTCCCGGCCATCTGGACCCCGGCCAGGACCACGCTGCGGCAGCCCAGGTGCCGGGCCAGGGCCAGGGCCGCGGTGATCACCGAGCCGTAGATGCGCAAGTTGGGCATGGCCCCGAAGACCTCGGGCCGCCAGGTGCCGAAGAAGAAGGTCCGGCCGAACAGCGCGGTGGGCGCGTGCGAGAAGCAGTGGGCCGCCAGGACGGTTTCGGGCAGGGGGTCCAGGCCCTCGAAGGAGCGGGCGCAGACCAGGGCGTTGTCGTTGATCACCGCGAAGTGCGGCGCCACGCCCAGGTCCTGCAGGGGCTTGAGCGCGTTGTTCACCGCGATGAGCACGGCGCGCTCGCGGTTGGCCCGCAGGAACTCGGCGCGCTCGGCCAGGTCCGGCCCGGCCGCGATGAGCACCGCCGGGAAGCCCCGGAGCGCGTCGCGGACCTGGCGCAGGTTGCCCTGGTGGAAGCGGGGCGCGTTCTCGTAGGCGTGGCGCTGCTGGTCGAAGAACAGCTCGCGGGTGATGGTGCGCAGGGGCAGGCCCCGGCTGTTGAACTGGCCGGACACCGGGTAGATGCGGTGCCGCCAGCAGAGCAGCTCCAGGCGCTCGCGCACGTCCCGGACCCAGTCCGGCCGGTCCTGCTCCAGGCCGTCGAGCACGAAGAATCCCGGGCAGCCGAGCTTGCGGAACAGGTCCTCGGGCAGGAGCCGCTCCAGGGAGGGCCTTAAGCCCGCCGGATCGCCCAGGAAGCAGACGATCCCGCGCTCGGCCAGGGTCTTGGCCGGGAACCCCGCCAGGAAGGCCTCCAGGCGCTCCTCCTCGGGCTCGAACACGAGCAGACCCGTGGGCCGCCGGGCCAGGGCCGCCTCGAAGACCCGGGACCGGACCGCGCCCAGGAACACGGGCAGGCGGCAGCGCCCCAGGGCCTTTTCCGGGTCGCGCGGCAGGAGGGCCGTGTCGTACAGGGGGGCGCCGTCGGCGAACGGCTTGGCGAAACGGGGGTCCTCAAAGGCCCAGAGCGGGGTGTGGCCGGAGACCAGGTGGTCGCCACCGGACACGGCCCCGGACGGGTCCAGGCGGCCGCCGATCCGCAGCACCCCCAGCTCGGCGAGGACCTTTTCCTTGACCGCGTCGCGCATGGAGGAACTGTAACCCGGTGCCGGAATCCGCACAAGTCAGGGGACTTTGCGCGGCGCTCCTGCGGAAAACGTGTATTCATGGTCCTTTTCCAGGCATATTGCACATTCCTTGCATATTCCGTATCGGCTGATGAATTTCTTGACAAAAATCTCATTGACAGGCTCGGACCGGGGGGACAGGGCATTGTCGGCGCAGATCATCGGACACGTGTCCCAGCTTCATGGGCTGGCCCTGGCGGTGAACGACGCCGGGGTGCGCCTGTTGTCGCCGGGCGCGCCGGTCTTCGCCGGGGAGTCCCTGCACGCCTCGGGCGGGACCCTGCTCCGCGTGGTCCTGATCAACGGCCGGACCCTGTCCGTGACCCAGGACGAGCCCCTCCAGCTGCCCCAGGAGGGCGAGGTGCTCCCGGCCCAGTTCCAGCTGGCCGCGACCCGGGGCCAGCCCCCCCAGGACGAGGGCCCCAAGGCCGGGGACGGCCAGTCCGGCGATTCCCAGGACAACGGCCAGGGCCAGCAGGGCGACCAGGACGACCAGAACCAGGGCGGCCAGGACCAGGACGGCCAGGACCAGGACGGCCAGGGCCAGGGCCCGCTGTTCCCGCATTCGCTCCTGGGCCTGGACCCCACGCCGCCTCCGCCCCCGTCCCTGCCGGAGCCGCCCCCGCCTTTGCCCCAGGGTTTCCTGCTCTCCCTGGCCGCGTCCCTGGCCGCGGGCCCCGGCGGCCAGAACCAGATCTTCACCCCGCCGTCCCCGCCGGCCACGAGCCCGCCCCAGCCCCAGCCCCTGGACGGGAACAACCTGCTCACGGGCACGGCCGGGGACGACTCCCTGTACGGCGGCAAGGGCAACGACACGATCCAGGGCCTGGCCGGCAACGACACGCTCAACGGCGGCAGCGGCGACGACCTGCTCCAGGGCGGGAACGATGGCGACACGCTCATCGGCGGCACGGGCAACGACCTGCTCCAGGGCGGCAGCGGCGCGGACCTGGCCGACTATTCCAGCGCCCCGGCCGGGGTCCTGGTGGACCTCACCACGCATCTCTCCTCGGGCGGGGCGGGCGAGGACACCCTGGACTCCATGGAGGCCGTGCTCGGCTCGGCCTTCAACGACACGCTCCTGGGCAGCGCGGGCAGCGACACCCTGGAGGGCGGGGCCGGGGCCGATTCCCTGGACGGCCGCGGCGGCGACGATTCCCTGGACGGCGGCAGCGGCGACGACCTGCTCTTCGGCCGGGACGGCGACGACACCCTGGACGGCGGGGCCGGGGCCGATTCCCTGGACGCGGGCGACGGCGACGACTCGCTTTACGGCGGCAGCGGCAATGACACCTTGCTGGGCGGCGCGGGCAGCGACACCCTGGAGGGCGGCGCGGGCAACGACTCCCTGGACGGCGGCAGCGGGAACAATTTCCTGGACGGCGGCAGCGGCGACGACACGCTCCTCGCCGGGGACGGCAACGACACCCTGGAGGCCAGCGCGGGCAACGACCTCCTGGACGCCGGGAACGGCTGCAACCTCCTGGACGGCGGCAGCGGCGACGACACCCTCCTCGGCGGGGACGGCAACGACACGCTCCTCGGCGGCTCGGGCGCGGATTCGCTTTCCGGCGGCAACGGCGCGGACTCCCTGGACGGCGGCAGCGGCGACGACACCCTCCTCGGCGGCGCGGGCAGCGACACCCTGGAGGGCGGCGCGGGCAGCGATTCCCTGGACGGCGGGGACGGCGACGACACCCTCGGAGGCGGGGACGGCGACGACACCCTGCTGGGCGGCGCGGGCGACGACTCCCTGGAGGGTGGCAGCGGGAACAATTTCCTGGACGGCGGGGACGGCGACGACACCCTGACGGCCGGAGCCGACGGGGACACCCTGGACGGCGGGGCGGGCAATGACCTGCTCTCCGGCGGCAACGGCGCGGATTCCCTGATCGGCGGCGACGGCGCGGACACGCTCCTGGGCAGCCTGGGCAACGACACGCTTTCCGGCGGCGACGGCAGCGATTCCCTGTCCGGCGGGGACGGCAACGACTCGATCCTTGCCGGGGACGGCGACGACACCCTGGTGGGCGGCCTGGGCAACGACGCGCTCCAGGGCGGCAGCGGCACGGACCTGGCCGACTACTCCGGCGCAGCCGCCGCGGTCTCGGTGAACCTGACCACGAACCTGGCCACGGGCGGGGCGGGCAGCGACACCCTGGACTCCATCGAGAACGTGCTCGGCTCGAACTTTGGCGACACCCTCACCGGCTCCACCCTGGCCGACTGGCTCTCCGGCGGGGCGGGCAACGACACCATCGACGCCGGGGACGGCGACGACACCCTGGTGGGCGGCCTGGGCAACGACACGCTTTCCGGCGGCGCGGGCACGGACCTGGCCGACTACTCCGGGGCCACCGCCGCGGTCTCGGTGAGCCTGACCACGAACCTGGCCACGGGCGGCGCGGGCAGCGACGTGCTCTCCGGCCTGGAGGCGGTCCGGGGCTCGGCGTACAACGACACCCTCACCGGGTCCACCTCGGCGGACCGGCTCGAGGGCGGCGCGGGCAACGACACCCTGTACGGCTCCTCGGGCAACGACACGCTCCTCGGCGGCCTGGGCAACGACACGCTCAACGGCGGCAGCGGCACGGACCTGGCCGACTACTCCGGGGCCGCGGCCGCGGTCTCGGTGAACCTGACCACGAACCGGGCCACGGGCGGCGAGGGCTCGGACACCCTGTCGTCCATCGAGAACGTGCTCGGCTCGGACTTTGGCGACACCCTCACCGGCTCCACCTCGTCCAACTGGCTTCTGGGCGGGGGCGGCGACGACTCCCTGGACGGGTCCTCGGGCAACGACACCCTGGAGGGCGGGGGCGGGGCCGACGTGCTCAACGGCGGCTCGGGCAGCGACGTGGCCTCCTACGCCTCGGCCTCGGCCGGAGTGGCCGTGGACCTGCTCTCGGGCCTGGGCAGCGCGGGCGAGGCCCTGGGCGACACCCTCGTGGGCATCGAGACCCTGTTCGGCTCGGCCTTTGGCGACACCTTCACGGGCGACGGGAACGCCAACCGGTTCTACGGCTACGGCGGGGACGACCTGCTCGACGGCGGCGCGGGCAACGACACGCTCTACGGCGGGGACGGCAACGACCAGATCCTGGGCCAGGACGGCACCGACTACCTCACGGGCGAGGCCGGCGACGACACGGTGGACGGCGGCGCGGGCAACGACACGCTCTACGGCGGGGCGGGCAACGACCTGCTCCTGGGCGCGGCGGACAACGACCGGCTCTATGGCGAGGCCGGCAACGACATCCTGGACGGCGGCGCGGGCAACGACACCTTCTACGGCGGCGACGGCGACGACTCGCTCCTGGGCGGGGACGGCAACGACACCATGATGGGCGACGCGGGCAACGACACCCTGGACGGCGGCGCCGGCAACGACACCCTCGCGGGCGGGGCCGGGGCCGACTCGCTCTTCGGCGGCGACGGCACGGACGTGGCCCACTACTACGCCTCGGCCGACGGGGTGAACGTGAACCTGGCCACGGGCCTGGGCTTCGGCGGGGACGCCGAGGGCGACACCCTCGCGGGCTTCGAGTACGTGTACGGCTCCAACCTGGCGGGAGACACCCTGACCGGCGACGGGAACGTCAACCGGCTCTACGGCTACGCGGGCGACGACCAGCTCTACGGCGGGGACGGCAACGACTGCCTCTACGGCGGCAACGGCCTGGACTCCCTCTGGGGCGAGGGCGGCAACGACTCCCTGTACGGCGAGGCCGACAACGGCTGGCTCTGGGGCGGGGACGGCAACGACTCCCTGGTGGCCCTGGCCGGGGCCGACTGGCTCTACGGCGAGGCCGGCAACGACACCCTCTCGGCCGGGGACGGCGACGACCACCTCTACGGCGGGGACGGCAACGACTATCTCTACGGCGGCAGCGGCGCGGACTCCCTGGACGGCGGGGACGGCAACGACATCGCCTCCTACACCTCGGCCACCGCGGGCGTGGAGGTGGACCTCTCCCTGGGCCTGGGCAGCGCGGGCGACGCCATGGGCGACACGCTCTCCGGCATCGAGACCCTCTACGGCGGGGCCTACGCCGACACCCTCACCGGCGACGGCCAGGCCAACCGGCTCAGCGGCAACTCCGGGACCGACCTGCTCACGGCCGGGGACGGCAACGACACCCTCTACGGCGGCAACGACGGCGACACCCTGTACGGCGAGGCGGGCAACGACTACCTCTCGGGCGACGCGGGCAACGATTCCCTGCACGGCGGGGACGGCAACGACACGCTCTACGGCGGCACCGAGGCGGACTCCATCTTCGGCGGGGCGGGCAACGACTGCCTGCGCGGGGACAACGGCGACGACTCGCTCTTTGGCGACGACGGCAACGACTCCATGTCCGGCGGCAACGACAACGACCACCTCTTCGGCCTGGCGGACAACGACACCCTGCGCGGGGACGCGGGCGACGACACGCTGGAGGGCGGGGACGGCAACGACTCCCTCTACGGCTCCACGGGCCAGGACCTGCTCCACGGCGACGCGGGCAACGACTCCCTCTACGGCGAGGCCGACAACGACACCCTGTTCGGCGACGACGGCAACGACACGCTCTACGGCTCCACGGGCGACGACTCCCTTTCCGGCGGCACGGGCAACGACTCCCTGCGCGGGGACGCCGGGGCCGACATCCTCTCCGGCGGGGACGGCAACGACCGCTACGCCTACACCTCCAGCTCCGAGGGCGGGGACCACATCACGGACTTCAGCCACGCGGACGATTCCTTCGTCTTCTCCCGCGCGGCCTTCGGCGGGTATGCCGCGGGCACCCTGGCCGCCAGCCACTTCTTCTCCTCGTTTGCCGCGGAGACCGGGACCAGCGCCTGTTTCGTCTATGATTCCGGGACGCTGTACTACGACGCCAACGGCGCGACCAATGGTTCCGCGGACGCCGTGGCCATGGCCGTGCTGGACAACGCCGAGACCATCGACCACACGGACATCACCCTGGCCTGAGGCGCCCTCTCTCCGGGAAGCGGCCCCAAGCCCTTGCGGCGCAAGGATTCCGGAGCCAGGGCCAGCGTCTTGTCTTGCCCGGCAAGAATCACCTCCCGCAGCACCCGCTTTTGCCCATGCCCCGGCCCTCGCCGGACTCCCTCCCGGTCCTCACAATCTCCTTGTCGCCCCAGGCGAAACCGAGTATTAAGTTGGCTTAAGCTAAGGATAATAGAATCCATCTCCTGCCTGCCCGCAGGGAGGTCATCATGGCTCAATCCATCGGCACCGTAACGGTTCTCCACGGTCAGGCCACGGCCGAGGGGGCCGGGGGCGCCCGCGCCCTGGCCCAGGGCGCCCCGGTCTACCAGGGCGACTCCGTGTCCACGGGCCATGCCTCGGCCCTGGAAATCCACTTCCTGGACAAGACCGTGCTGGCCCAGGGCGCGGACTCCAAGATCTCCCTGGACGAATACACCTACAACGCCGACGGCGGCGGCTCCCTGGCCTTCAAGATGGCCCAGGGCACCTTCCGCACGGTCACCGGCCAGATCGCGGACAAGAACCCCGAGGCCTTCCAGCTCAAGAGCCCGCTGGCCACCATCGGCATCCGCGGCACCGAGGTGGGTTCGGTCATCACCTTCAACGACCAGGGCGTGCCCACGGAACAGCACGCGGTGCTGGTCTATGACGGCAGGCCGGTCATCGTGTTCCCGGGCTCGGGCCAGGCCTTCCAGCTCATGGAGGGCTCGGGCCAGATGGTCCCGGTGACCATCGACGCCAACGGCTTGACCCAGCTGGGCCCCCCCATCCCGGCGCCCCCGGGCCTGGTGGCCTACCTGAACCAGTTCAGCCCCCAGAGCATCCAGGCCCCGCCCCAGAACTTCACCCCGCCGCCCCCGCCCGGCTCCCCCGGGACCGGCAACGACGGCGACGTGCTCCAGGAGCTCCAGGACCAGGACGAGGAGGCCGGGAAGGGAAACCAGAACGGCCAGCAGGACGGCGACAACCAGCTCCTCCCGCCCCAGGACGACGAGCTCGCGCCCCCGCCGCCGCCCCCGCCTCCGGTCATCACGGTCAACCCGCCCACGGTTCCGGGCGCGGACGGCGGCGACACCGGCGGCACGGGCGGCGACGACACCGGCGAACCCTATGTGCCGCCGACCCCGCCGAGCAGCAACAACGACAAGCCCCAGCCCACGGCCAACAGCCTGAACCTCTCGGGCATCACGGGCAGCTACGCCATCGTGGAACTCTGCTCCAGCCCGCAGACCGCCACCCTGCCGCTCCTGGACTGGACCCTGACCATGTCCGGCATCCTCAACGTGGTGGGCACCAACTGGGACAACCAGGGCCAGGGCGACCTGCTCATGGGCAGCGACGGGGCCAACTCCCTGGAGGGCCTGAACGGCAACGACACCATCCTGGGCTATGGCGGCAACGACATCCTCATCGGCGGCCAGGGCGACGACTCCCTCGACGGCGGCGCAGGCAACGACACCCTCTACGGCGGCACGGCCACGGACGCCGCGTCCACGGGCAACGACTCCATCGACGGCGGGGACGGCAACGACGCCATCTACATGGCCAAGGGCCTGGACCTGAACGACGTCATCGTGGGCGGCGCGGGCACGGACACCCTGTACTTCACCCCGGCCGGGGGCGCGGGCCATTCCACCGACCTCGACAACGTGTCCGACGTGGAGCGCATCGTGCTCGGGGCCAGCTCCCAGGCCGTGAGCCTGACCCTGACCGGCGACCAGCTGCCCGAAGGCGACCTGACCATCGACGGCTCGGCCCTCACGGGCACGTTCACAGTGGACGGCTCCGCGGTGGAGACCTTCAACCTCTTCGTCATCGGCGGCTCCGGCTCCAACATCCTCACCGGCGGCTCCGGCAACGACACCCTGTACGGCGGGGCCTCGGCCGACACCCTCACCGGCAACGACGGCGACGACTACCTCCGGGGCTTCGGCGGCAACGACTCCCTGATCGGCGGCGAGGGCTGGGACACCCTGGACGGCGGCACGGGCGCGGACACCCTGGAAGGCGGCCTGGGCGAGAACTATTTCATCGCCTCCACGGGCAACGACACCATCTACGGCGGCGAGGAGTCGGACACCCTGGACTTCTCGGGCCTCTCGGCCACGAACCTCCAGGTGGGCGTGGACGACAACATCCTGGACTTCACCTCCGGCGGCGTGAACTACGAGCAGCACATCTACGACATCGACGCCTTCGTGGGCACGGTGAACGCCGACAGCTTCAACCTCCTGAGCACGGACTCGGACTACGCCCTGGACGGCCGCGCGGGCAACGACACCTTCGAGATGGGCTCGACCCTGACCTCGAACGACATCATCGTGGGCGGCGCGGGCACGGACTCCCTGACCTTCACGGACGGCAACGGCGGCGCCGACGACCTGGCCAACGTCAACGGCATCGAGAAGATCACGGTCCTGGGCGAGGTGGAGGTCTTCACGCCCGGCAACATGACCTCGGACCTGAACAACACGGTCTGGGTCGATGGCTCGGGCTCCGACTCCATGGTCTGGTCCGCCTCCCTGGAGAGCCTGACCAAGTGGAACATCACGGGCTCGACCACCGGGGCCAACGACCTCTACGGCGGGGATCTGGCCGACACCCTCACCGGCGGCGATGCGGGCGACACCCTGGACGGCGGCCTGGGCAACGACGTGCTCTACGGCGGGGAAGGACAGGACCTGCTCAAGCCCGGCGCGGGCAACGACTCGGTCTATGCCGGGGCCGGCGACGACACCATCGACGTGTCCGAACACCTGACCGTGGGCGACGTCATCGACGGCGGCGCGGGTGAAGACTCCATGAGCGTCACGACCGTGGCCGGCATGTCCTCCGCGGCCTTCAACGGCGTGACCAACGTGGAGTTCATCCAGATCGGCGGCGTTGACGACATCTCCATCACCACCGCCAACTCCCTGGTGGCCTGGGAATCCCTCCTGTCCGTGGACGCCTCCGGCCTCTCCGACGGCGCGGCCCTGAACTTCAACGGCTCGGCCGAGACCGACGGCAGCTTCGCGATCCTGAGCGGCGAGGGCAACGACACCCTCACGGGCGGGGCCCAGGACGACTCCCTCGACGCCGGCAGCGGCGACGACCTCATCCACGCCAGCCTGGGCATCGACGATGTCGACGGCGGCGAGGGCTTCGACACCCTGACCCTCAAGGACCTCCCGACCTACGCGCACATCCAGATCGACGGCGGGAACGACTACGCGGGCCTGTCCATGATGGGCAGCACGGCCACCGCCCTGTTCCAGGGCATGGAGAAGCTCCAGGGCGGGAGCGGGGCCGACATGTTCCAGGTGTACCAGCACCAGGACTATGCGGTGGACAGCAACCGCATCGACGGCGGCGGCGGCACCGACACCCTGCACCTCTGGAACGAAAGCAACTACGATGACGTGGACCTGCGCGGCTTCGAGAACGTGGAGCACATCACCATCAGCGGCGAGTGCGACGAATCGTGCATGAACATCGTCACGGGCGAGGACATGCTCGGCGCGGGCCAGACCCTCACCGTGGACCTGTACCAGCCGGACTACGCGAGCCAGGAATACTACATCTGGAGCATCGCGTACCACGGCGAGAACGTGGAAAGCTTCAACCAGATGGTCACGGGCTCCGAGGCCCTGCCCCTGAGCCAGGGCTGGGAAGCCGCCCTGAACACCGGCAGCGACGTGTTCTACGGCGGCGGCGGCGACGACATCTTCTACGGCCTGTCCGGGTCCGACACCTTTGTGGGCAACGCCGGGGACGACTGGTTCTTTGGTGGCGACAACATGCTCATGATGCGCGGCATCGACGTGGCCGACTACTCCTCGGCCACCAGCGACATCACCGCCTCCCTGAACGACGGCCTGGTCACGGGCGACGCCACGGGCGAGGACCACCTGGACGGCGTGGAAGGCGTCATCGGCACCATCTACACCGACGCCTTCTCCGGCAAGGATTACGGCACGGGCGGGGTGAACTACTTCGAGGGCCTGCTCGGCGACGACTCCTACACCGGTGGCGGCGGCTATGTCCCGGGCGACGGCGGCACCTGGAACGTGGTCAGCGCCATGCACCTGGACACGGCGTCCTCGAACTCCTACGTGATCGCGTCCTTGGTCGACTCGACCACCAACGGGTTCGACGACTCGACCGGAAGCCTCCAGATCTGGAGCGCGGGCGTGGACGGGATCCAGCACACCGGCGACGATGTGTTTCTCAACAACCAAGCCCTGACCAACATCCAGGAGGTCATGGGCTCCTCGGGCGACGACTGCCTCACCGGCGGCGCGGGCCGGCAGACCTTCGCGGGCCTGGCCGGGGCCGACTCCATCGACGGCGGCAACGACTGGGACGACGTGGACTACGCCATGGACCCGAACGGCGTCACCGTGGGCCTGGCCGCGGGCACGGCCACGGACGGCTGGGGCGACACCGACATCCTGAGCGGCATCGAGGAGGTCCACGGCTCGTTCTACGACGACAACATCACCGGCGACGCCGACACCAACTACATCCAGGGCCTGGGCGGCGACGACGTGCTCAACGGCGGCGGCTCCGAGGACTACGGCGGGGACTGGGTCTCGTACTGCGACGACGTGGCCCGCGACCCGGTGAACGGCTACGGCGTGATCGTGAACCTGAGCAACGTTGCCGTGACCTACTGGGATGCGGGCCACACCGAGGTGGCCGCGGGCACGGCCCTGGACGGCTGGGGCGGCACGGACGTCCTGTCGAACTTCAGGAGCGTCGAGGGCTCGGAATACGCCGACCTCCTGGTGGGCGGCGACGACACCAACGCCGGGCTCGGCAACCACCTCCAGGGCGAAGGCGGCAACGACGCGCTCTACGGCGGCGGCGGCGACGACACCCTGGAGGGCGGCGACGGCGACGACACCCTGGAGGGCGGCAGCGGCAACGACACCCTGTCCGGCGGGGCCGGCTTCGACATCGCCGACTACTCCGGCGGAGCCGGGATGGTCGTGAACCTGAGCGACACCGGGGCCTACGACACCTCGGCGCATACGGCCACCGACGGCTCGAACTACGACACCCTCTCCTCCATCGAGGGCGTCCAGGGCTCGCTCTACAACGACACCATCGTCGCCGGGGACGCGGACACCTGGATCGACGGCAACCTGGGCGACGACACCATCGTCGGCGGCGCGGGCGAAGACACCCTCTCGTTCATGTCCAACGACACGGGCGTGGGCGTGAACGTGCTCGACAACACGGCCACCCTGGACCTGAACGCCGTGCCCCCCTACTACGTCACCTACACCGACACCTTCTCGGGCATCGAGGTGGTCCAGGGCTCGCTCTACGACGACATCATCACCAGCACCGGCGCGTTCTCCGTGGCCGAGGGCATGGCCGGCGACGACACCATCTCCGTGGGCTACTCCGACGGCACCGTGTCCTACGAGCACTCCGGGGACGCGGTCTTCGTGAACCTGAGCGACGGCCAGGCGACCTACGGCAGCGCCGTGGTGGACGCCCACTCGGCCCAGGACGGCTGGGGCGGCACCGACTCCATCCTGGTGGCCGACCACATCATCGGCTCGGCCCACGACGACACCCTGCTGGGCGACGACAACATCAACCACATCCACGGCGGGGCCGGGGACGACGCCCTGCTCGGCAGCGACGGCGGCGACAGCCTGGACGGCGGCGACGGCAACGACTGGGTCTCCTACTACAACTCGGGCTCCGTGTTCGTGAACCTGGACTCCGTGGCCCACGACGGGAAGGCGGCGTACACCGCCGTGCACGACGGCTACACGGACCACCTCGTGAGCATCGATGGCGCCGAGGGCTCGAACAGCGCCACCGGCGACACCATCTACGGCGGCAGCGCGGGCGAGTGGCTGGACGGCCTGGCCGGCAGCGACACCATCCACGGCGGCGGCGGCAACGACACCCTGGTGGGCGAGGCGGGCAACGACTCCCTGGACGGCGGCACGGGCACGGACATGGTCTCCTACCTGTTCGCCGCGGGCGGGATCACGGCCAACCTGGGCACCGGCGCGGTGAGCAACGACGGCGACGGCGGCCACGACGCGCTCCTGAGCATCGAGGACATCCAGGGCTCCACGCACGACGACTCCATCACGGGCAGCAGCGGCAACAACCTGCTCACCGGCGTCGTCGGGGCCGACACCCTCTACGGCGGGGCCGGGGCCGACACCTTCTACTACTCCTCCATCGACAGCCAGGCCGACATCACGGACTTCGTCTCGGGCACGGACAAGTTCGCGTTCCAGGTGGGCTGCGTGGGCGGGGACACCGACGGCCTGGGCGGCTACGAGACCACGGCCGAGCTCCAGCAGCACGTGTACACGAGCGCCGAGGCCTTTGAAGCCGGCAGCGGCGACCAGGCCTGCCTGTACCACTCCGGCGACTCGCTCATCTACGACCCGGACGGCTACAGCGGAGCGGACGTGGGCACCGTGGTGGCCACGGGCGTGAACTCCCTGGCGGTCACGGACGTGCAGGTCATGGACGGGGCCCACCACGTGGTCTAGGCCCGGGGCGCGCGCAAAAAACCAGGGCGGGGTTTCCCCGCCCTTTTTTTCAGCCCCGGGAGCCGGACACGTCCTTGTCGCCCTGGGGTTTCAGGATGATGCGGGCCATACGCGCTCCTTGAGTTCCGTGAACCTCCTCCGCAGGCGCGGCCAGGCCAGCCCGGCCGCGATCCCCAGCCCCAGGGCCAGCAGCCCTGTCGCGATCATGCCCATGGGTCCTCCTACACGCTCCGGAAGCAGTTGGCCGCGGCATGGATCCGCAGCTCCTTGTGGTTGTGGCAGGTGAGCTTGAGCCGCGTGGCCGTGCCCGATCCGCCCAGGTCCAGGTCCCCGGCCACCAGGACCCGGTCCAGGTCCACGGCGCTGTCCACCACAAGCGGCGCCTGGACGTACTCCCCCTCCCCGCGCCTGACCCAGGCCTTGAGGTCCGTGTCCAGGGTCACGCCGTCCACGGCCTGGAGCACGAGCACCGCCTTGGCCTGGTCCGGGTCCACGGCCTCGAAGGCGTCGAACTCGAACACCGCGTCGTGCGGCTGGATCTCGGCGGTCAGGGTCACGCCGGAGAGCACAGGCGCGGCCGTGGAGCTGGCCGTGTGGAACCCGAGCAGCACGGGCAGGGAGGTCTGGCCCGGCACGAATCCGCCGGTCCCCTCGATCTGGGCCTGGGACAAACCCGCCAGCGTGGCCCCGGTCATCTGGTTGCCGGCCACGGCCGCGGCCTGAATCATGGCCCCGAGCGCGGAGCTGATCGCGGACGCGGCCCAGGCCGAGCCGGTCCAGTATTCCCAGGCGCCCGCGTTGTTCCGCACGATGGGCAGCCAGGCCGGGGACACGAACGCGCTGTAGGTGGTCCCGCCGTCAAAACTCACGGCGTACCAGAGGCTCTGCCCGTTGAGCGTGGACGTGCGGGCAACGGCCGTGATCGCGGTCCAGTCCATGCAGCCCACGGACAGGGCCGCGGGATAGACCACGGCGGCCGGAGTCACCCTGGTGTACAGCTGCATCTCGATGATGGAGTAGAGCGTGTTCCCGCCATTGGCGGTCATGAGGATGCGCCAGTAGCGGTACGCGGCGGCCGAGGCCAGGTCGAAGTTCTTGCTTTCGCCGGAGCTCCACGAAACCGCGCTGCGGGAATCCACCGTGACCTGCTCCCCGGAAAACGCCCCGGTGGCCGAACCCTGGAGCGTCCAGGTGATGGGCATCCGGTCCAGGCCGCTCACGCCCGGGGCGGTCAGGGAGTACCGGTGAATGGTCTTGGAGGAGCCCAGGTCCATCTTGACCCAGAACGGGGACGTTGACGTGGAAAGCCAGGCGCTCGCTGCCGAGGCGTCGTTGTCGAACGCCTTGTAGGCCTCGTAGGGGCTGGTGAAGGTGGAGGCCGAAACAGTGACCCCGCCCTGGGGTCCGTTGCCGGTCATCACCGGGATGTTGGGCAGCCAGGCGCTGGTCAGCGTCAGGTCCGCGCCGGAGAGTTCCGGTCCGAACACGGCCGTCACGGTGTACGCGCCGGGCGCCAGGACGCCGTTGAAGGCCACGGCGTTGGCCGCCGTGCCGTCGCCGGAAATGGACGCGATGGGGTAGCTCACCCCGCCGATGACCATGCGGCACCCGGCGATCACCCGGGAGCCCTTGGCCGCGCTGAAATGGCCCGAGCGGTGGGCCGTGTCGCAGGTGAAGCCCGTGATGCTCCCCTTTTCGTCCAGGAACTGGGCCAGGGTCAGGTCCACGGCGGTCACGGCGGCGTCGGCCCCGGCATTGGTCAGGTAGCCGCCCTCGGCCGACACAAAGGAGCCCAGGGTGACCGCCACCTCCCCGGCATCGGCCAGGGGGTCGATCCAGCCGTTGCCCAGGAACTCCCGGCCGTTCTCGGCGTCGCCCACGGCCCGGCGCAGGGCCTCGGCCAGGAGCAGGGTGCGCAGCTGGTCCAGGGCCGCGGGGGCCACGGCCTGCCCGGCCAGCTCGTCCAGGGCGGCCTGCACCGTGGTCCCGGAAAGGCCCGAGGCCGCGGGGTCAAAGGGCACCTCCGAGGCCTGGGGCGTGACCATGGAGGCGGCCGCGGCCAGGGCCGCGTCGCGGGCCGCCTCGGCCGCGCTTCGGGCGCTCTGGGCCGCCAGGGCAAAGCCCTGGGCCGTGGCGATCTCCGCGGCCGAGGGCCCGGGCCCCAGGACCCGGCCGTCCTGGTCCCAGACCAGGGCCCGCCCTGCCGCGGGCTCGGCCAGCACGGGCCGGCGCAGGCCGCAGGACACGGGCAGCAAGGGCGCCCGGCCCAGGCGCTCGTCCAGGGCCTGGCAGATCATGGTCAGGAGGTCCAGGGCCGCCTCGTGGCTCTCGGCCGGGAAGGCGTCGTTCTCCTGGTAGTCGGTCTCCTGCACGATGCGCGGGTCCCGGGTGCACACCAGGGTCTGGCCCGCCAGCGGCGGGCCCGCCAGCACGCAGACCCCGCCCGAGGCCTCTCCGGCCCCGCTCAGGGTGTAGTCCGTGGTCTCGGTGAGCAGGCTCTCGCCGCCGCCGGCGTCCCGCAGGACCACGGTCACGTCGGCCGTGGACACGAACCGGAAGGGCAGCGGGAAGCTCAGGGTCACGCCGTTGCCCTGAAACGAGGCCGAAGACACGGGGGATGCGATGGTCATGGGGTTCTCCTTGGTTCGTCCTGTCAGAAGTCCCAGAGGGACGCGCCCAGGCTCAAGAGCGAGCCGTCCCGGCGGCGCAGGGCCGCGGCCCGCAGGCGGCCCTGGCCCTCGGCGGCCGAGGCCCGGGCCCGGCCCTGATCCAGGGCCTTCCGGACCTCCTCCTCTCCGGCCGCGCTTTGGGCAACGGCCGCCAGCAGCGGGGAGCCCGAGAGCGTGAGCCCCGAGGCCCCCTGCCGGGTCATGCGCCGGGCCTTGTCGCGCCGGACCTGCTCCTGGGTCTGCCTGGCCTGCTCCCGGCCCGCCTCGCGCTCCTCCGCGGCCCGCTCCCGGGCCAGGATCACGGCCGCCTCGGCCGCGTCGCCGTCGCCGCGCTCCCGGGAACGGGCCAGGTTCCGGCCCAGGTCCAGCCCGGCCCGCAGGAGCGAGCCGCTCATGTCCGCGTTTCCGCCCATGGAATCCTCCGTTTGCGCCCTGCCTAGGACTGGACCGCCACCACCGGAGAGACGAGAAGCACGGTCATGGGCAGGGGTTGATCGGCCGTGATGCGCACGAGCCCGTCGGTGTTCGAGCCCTGCGGGAACTTGACCACCCGGTCCCCGGACCAGAGCTCCGGAGCCCGGTCCATGGCCCCGCCCGAGGCCCGGAAATGCATGGTTTCCACCGGCCCGTCCGGCGCGCCCAGGCTGCCGCCCAGGGTCCGGTAAAAGCGCACGGCCACCTGGGTCACGCGCTTCTTCCTGGTCTGGGACTCGCCCTGGCCGGTCTCCAGGCGCATGGTGGTGAGCGCGGACTCATAGCCCAGGCCCGCGTGGACCACCGAGGCGGGCCGGTCCAGGTCGATGCCGCCCTCGCCGTCCACCTGCCTGGGCGGGAGCACCGCGCCGTCGGCCAGGACCTGCACGGTCTCGCCCGCCAGATGGGCGAGCCCCGTGACCCGGGCCGCGGGTTCGCCCTCGTAGGTCAGGCCGCAGTCCACGAAAAAGCCGTGGGCCGCGTCGCGCTCCGGGGTGAGCCCGGGGTCGAGCACCTCCACGAAGCGCTTCTCCGCCCCGTCCACCAGGCGCCGGACCACGGCCCAGAGCTGGTCCCGGCCCGCGCCCGGCACGCAGGCCAGGGCCTCGAAGCTCCCGGCCGTGTCCATGCGCGACCAGGCGATCACGTCCTGGTCCGGCTCGTAGGTGAGCGCCAGGAGCGTCCCGTCGGCCCGGACGCAAAAGAGCACGGAGTCCGGCTCCTGGGCGTAGGCCAGGGCCGTGATCCCGCCCCGGGTCAGGTGCTCGGCGAGGAGCGTCAGGTCGCGGGAGGCCAGGCCGTCGGACTCGAAGCGGTAGGTCAGCTCGCGGAGCTTGCGGCCCTGGCGCTGGACGAACAGGGTGGCCTGGCCCACGGCCTCGGGCCGCACCCGCGCGGCCCCGGCCACGCCCTCCAGGGAGGCCTTGATGGACAAGGGCGTCACGGCCCCGCCGCCCTCGCCGCCCAGGGTCCATTCGGCCCCGGCCGTGCCCACCCAGAGCCGGGACTTGGGCGCCAGGAACTCGATGGCGTTGGCCTGGGCCGCGGCCAGGGTCACCTCGATGCCGTCGTCCTCCTCGGGCCCCTGGCCCGTGGGCGCGGGGATGCGCTCGCCCGGCGCGAACTCCTCCCAGAAGGCCGCGCGCAGGGCCCCGGAGGCGTCGTGCACGCTCTCGATCTGCGCGGCCGCGGGCGTGTCGTCGGTGAAGGTCACAGTGAGGTCCGCGGTGGCGGCCAGGCGCGTGAGCGCGCCCTTGTAGCGGTAGTAGCGGATCTCCGCGCCCGAGGGGTCGCGGCCCTTGAGCGCGCTGTGGCCCTGGAACGAGGCGTCCCCGGCGTAGAGCGTGAAGCGGTTGCCCGCGCGGCCGTCCGTGGCGTTCTGCCCGTTGTCCGCGATCTCCACGTCGCGCCAGCCGTCCAGGGGCACTTCCCGGGTGGCGGTGCGCAGGTCGAAGAAGTCGCCCGCGCGCGAGAACCAGAGGGTGTTGGGCTCACCCGGCGTGGCCGCCAGCACGAGCCGCTGCTCAAAGAAGCAGACCGCGGTGGGCTGGTTGCCCGGGCCCCAGGCCTCGGGGGTTCCGGTGAAGGCGATCTCGGCGAAGCTCCAGGCCGCGTGGTCCGTGCGGGTCAGGGTGCGCGGCGGATGATCCGGGTGCACGAGGAAGAGCGTGTCGTTGGACTGCACATGGCGCAGCCGCGCGAAGTCGGCCTGGGCGTAGGGCGAGCCGAGCACGTACACCGCGCCGCCCCCGTCCAGGACCAGGCCGCTGTCCTTGAACACGCGCAGCTTGCCGTTGCCCGCGGCGTCCTCGAAGAACTCCAGGACGTAGGCCTGCTCGGCGTTGAACTCGAAGGCCAGGAGCAGGGAGGGTTTGGCCGGGTTGCCGGCCTCGGCGGCCAGGCGGAACCCCCCGCGCCGGGAGGCCCCGCCATGCGGGTGCACGATGAAGTTTTTGAGTTCGCGGCAGCCGTTGTAGTAGCGGGCCAGGTCCACGCGGCCTTCCAGCCGGGGCGAGAGCTCGCCGGAGGTGAAGTTGGTGATGAGCTGGGTCTGCAGGGCCATGGCCGCCTCCTTGTGCGGTCAGCCTAGCCCCGGGTTTTGGCGGGTGCGGAAAAAAGCGGGAAAATGGCGGTCAAAAACGCGAAAATAGCGTCTTGACGGGCCACGTCCTGTGGCCCGCCCTGCGGGCCGCAGCCTCCCTATTGACCAATTGCTTCAGACAAGGGAACAATCACGGCGGGCTGAAAAAAGAATTAAATATATTGGCGTAGTCCTGAAAGGAATGAATCGGGTTCTACAATGAGTACCGGTCACACTCCTGTCTGGACAGTCGGGTTCTGAACGAAGTATTTAGGGAGTAAATCCGTTGTCGGCGCTGTCTGACGGCAACCCGGGGCGGCACGAGGAATATCCCAGTTTCATCTTATTCCGACCACCAAACCGCTTAGGCGGGGGACCTCCTTATCAACCAAGAGGTAAATCCAGTGATATCGAAGTTTGAAAAAGATCAGCATCTCATTTATTGGGGTGACGCACTCGAAACCTTACGACTTGAGATCGCCTCAGAATCGGTAGATTTAATTTTTATTGATCCACCATACAATATTGGAAAAAAATTTGCTGATTTTCATGATAAATGGCCGTCTGATGAAGCCTATGCGGCTTGGTCATACCAATGGCTTGATGAATGTATAAGGGTTCTCAAAAAAACTGGTACGTTATATGTCATGGCCAGCACTCAGGCCATGCCATATTTTGATATTTTTTTAAGAAACAAACTTACAATCCTTAGTCGCATCGTTTGGCATTATGATAGCTCTGGTGTTCAGGCAAGAAAGTACTATGGTTCTATGTATGAACCAATCCTGCACTGTGTAAAAGATGCGACGAGCTACACTTTCAATTCTGACGAAATTAAAATAGAGGCTAAAACTGGTTCTAAAAGAAAGCTGATTGACTACAGGAAATCAATTCCAACCCAATACAATAGTTATAAAGTTCCAGGTAATGCTTGGTATTTTCCACGAGTTCGGTATCGCATGGATGAGTATGAAGAGCACCCTTCACAAAAGCCAGAGGTTTTGTTAGATCGTCTCATTCGTGCAAGCAGCAATGAAGATGATATCGTATTAGACCCATTTTCTGGGACTTTCACGACTGCGGCAGTTGCTAAAAAGCTAAAACGTCAATCGATCAGCATCGAGTCTCAAGAAGAATACCTGAAGATTGGGTTGCGTCGCATTCTAAAAATGCGGAGTTATAAAGGAGAGGATTTGCTTCCTCCTGATAGGACTTACACCAGAAAAAACGGAAGCGGCAAACGCATTGAGAACGAAGTCATCGGAGGCCTATTCAATGTCAGCAGTGAGGCATGACTTTACAAAGAAAATTATTGAAATATTGAAGCTTCACTTCGCCGACTACGCTGAACAGATTCTCGATGGTAGTGTATTGCTTCAATATCTAAACATTAAAACAAAAGCAGCTAATCGCGGCTCAAAATCACGAGCTGGGTTTGCTAACCACTATGCCATTTATGTTTTAATCGAGGACTACCTGAATCATGGGTTCAACAAGAGGAACGACTACGACGAATATGATGGTGCGCAATTCACGGCTTTGTTTAAAAGACAACGAGAGTTGCCGTTTGGAAAAAAATTGCAAAATCATGCACTCAATCATAGATTGAACGAAGAGTTCAAAAAGTACTTTTTGATATCAGCTCATCTTCCAATTATTCGAGACGCAGAGACAAACAGGTATTGGATAAATGAAAATCTCCTCAAGGTCGTGGTTAATAATAAAACTTTTAACATCGCCCAGGCAGTAAAAGAGATAATCGATGCGTACATTGAGGCGAGAAAACACGCTTTCGACGCGTTCATGTCCTATTGCCAACAGATGATGGAGATTCAAGACCAAGATCCAGGAAAAGCAATCGACTTCATTCGAGGATTGCTCCGGCCAAATGTTGATGCGCGCGTGTTCGAAATCGTGAGCTATGCGGTGCTAAAACAATTTTATTCGGACCAGCAGATTTATTGGGGCTGGTCTCGCGACGAGCTAAATGAAGAACATCTGGTTCTATACAAAACAGGGCGAACAAATGCAAACGATGGTGGCATTGACTTTGTAATGAAGCCGCTTGGACGGTTTTTTCAGGTGACAGAGACTGTCGATGCTGGAAAATATTTTTTAGATATAGACAAAGTACAAAAGTACCCGATTACTTTTGTTGTTAAGACAGAACAGACTGTCGAAGAAGTCCTCGAAAGAATTATTGAGCAGGCTACAGATCGATATAAAGTAAAAGCTGTTGTTAAGAAGTATATGGATTCTGTTGAAGAGGTTATAAACCTAACCGAGCTAATGAGGCGACTTGATTGCGTACTGGAAAAAGGAAAAGGCAAAAAAATGATCGAAGAAATTGTCTTGCAAAGCAGAGTCGAGTTTAATGTTGACGACGAAGAGCAAGATATCTTCTCTTTTGACGAGGCGGCGAACCAAGAAGAAGAGTAATAGCAACATTAGCTATTACAAGGCTTGCCAATGTTCGTCGATTTCTGCAACCACTCAAGGGGACAACTCGGATTTTGAAACGATTATAAATGAATGATGGTCACAGAAAAAAGCCCCGTCAGATTGGCGAGGCTTTTGTAACTCATCTAGAAAAAGTCGTTTTTGCTTTTTCCGCGCAATACCGGCTTGCACCCCGCCTTTCGCCTTTCCGTGACCCCCCCAAGGGGGCAGCGGCCCATTACTCCTCGGCTCGGGCGTCCGGCGCGAGCGCGGGCGGCAGATGGAGCGTCACGCTGGCGCCCTCCCCCTCCACGCTGGACAGGGTCACGTCCCCGCCGATGTCGTCCATGATCTTGCGGATCATGGCCAGGCCCAGGCCCGAGCCCTTGCCCTTGGTGGAGAAGAACGGGGAAAAGACCTTGTCGCGCACCTCCAGGGGGATGCCCGGGCCCGTGTCCGTGACCTCCACGGTGACGCGATCCAGGGTCATGCCCGTGCGGATGATGATCTCCCCGCCCTCGGGCATGGCCTCGATGGCGTTCTTGATGAGGTTGATGAGGCACTGCTTGATCATCTCCGGGTCGGCCTGGGCCTTGGCCAAACCCTGGGCCGATTCCAGGCGCACGCGCGCCCCGGCCTTTTCGCAGTCCTGGCGCATGATCTCGGCGCTCTGCTCGGCCACCAGGTTCACGTCCATGGCCGTCTCGCGGCCCTCGGTGGGCCGGGAGAAGTTGATGATGCTCTTCAAAATCGTGTCCAGGCGCTTGGACTCCTCCAGGATGATGGCCAGCTTCTCGCGCGAGGCCTGGTCCTGGTTGCCCTGGCGCAGGAGCGAGTTGGCGAACCCGGAGATGGCGAACAGCGGGTTGCGGATCTCGTGGGCGATGTAGGTGGACAGCTGGCCGATGGAGGCGAGCTTCTCGGACTGCTGGAGCCGCTGCTCCATCTCGGTGCGCCGCGTGATGTCCCGGCGCATGGCCACCACGTTCACGAGCCGGCGCTCGTCGTCGAAGATCGGGTAGGTGTAGATGCGGTAGTAGCGCACCCGCCCGGCGTCGTCGATCTCGCTCTGCACGGCCTCCGAGGGCTCGCCCGTGCGCACCGTGGTCTCCACCGGCGTGTCGCAGAGCCTTTCCGGCGGCGGGCAGTGCAGGACCTGGAAGGCCTCGCGGAAGTCCTTGCCGATGAAGTCCTTCTTGGTCCTGCCCAGGCGCTTGCAGGCGGTCTCGTTCACGTCCAGCACGTGGCCCTGGGGCGAGAGGAAGAAGATGTCGTCCGAGAGCTGGTCGGAGATGGACTTGAGCAGGGTCTGGGTGTGCATGAGGTCCACCTTGCAGGCCACCCACATCTGCTCCGTGGACAGGAGGCGCACGAAGAATCCGGCCGCGGCCCGCTCCACCAGGGCGATCTCGGGCGGCAGGTCCCGGCGCAGGGAGTGCAGCAGTTCCACGTCGCCCGTGGACTCCAGCACCAGGTTGATCTCGGGGTGGGCCGTGAGCATGGCCTGGAAGTCCGGGTACACCGGCAGGTTCATGCCCGGGCCGAACGGCTCGGCAGAAGGCCCGCCGGTGAGGGCCGCGGCCACCAGGCCCAGCTCGGAAAGCACGTTGCCGCTGCCCTGGTTCACGAACAGCTCCCAGAACGGCAGGAGCGAAGCCTTGTTGCCGATCACGCCCACGAGATAGCGTTTGCCCTGGTCCAGGGCCTGCGGATTCATGGCCGAACCCCCTGTCTCCGAATTTCGCCCATATTCGCACGGACGGAACACGAGAGCAAGGCGCCCGATGTCCTTTGCAGAACGCCCGATCCCGGTTATGCTCCCCGGATGATCAAGGTGAAAGTCCATACCGTGAGCCTGGGCTGCCCCAAGAACCGCGTGGACACCGAGCGCCTGCTGGGGGCCCTGGGCGTGGATCTGGTCCCCGAGGACGACCCCGCCGCGGCCGACCTCGTGCTGGTGAACACCTGCGGCTTCATCCGCCCGGCCATCGAGGAATCCCTGTCCACCATCCTGGGCCTCTCGGACCGCCTGGCCGGGCTGGAGGCCAGGCCCGTGCTGGCCGTGGCCGGGTGCCTGGTCTCGCGCTTCGGGACGGAGCTCCAGGCCGGGCTGCCCGAGGTGGACCTCTGGCTCTCCACCCGCGAGCTGGACCGCTGGCCCCTTCTCGCGGCCAAGGCCCTGGGCAAGCGCGCCTTCCGCGCGCCCCGGTCCCGGGCCCTGTCCACGGGCCCGGCCTCGGCCTATCTCAAGGTCTCCGAGGGCTGCAACAACCGCTGCCGGTTCTGCACCATCCCGTCCATCCGCGGCCCGCACACGAGCGTGAAGCTCCAGAGCCTGGCCGTGGAGGCCCGCGACCTCCTGAGCCAGGGCGTGTCCGAGCTGGTGCTCGTGGGCCAGGACCTCACCGCCTGGGGCCGCGACCTGGGCGTCAAGGACGGCCTGCCCCGGCTCCTGGAGCGGCTCCTGCCCCTGCCGGGCCTGCGCTGGCTGCGGCTCATGTACCTCTACCCCGCCGGGCTCACCGCGCCGGTCCTGGACTTCCTGGCCAGCGCCGGGCCGCCGCTGCTGCCCTACTTCGACGTGCCCCTGCAGCACGCCCATCCCGCGATCCTCAAGTCCATGGGCCGGCCCTTCGCCACGGACCCCCGCAAGGTGGTGGACCGCATCCGCGAACGCTTCCCCGAGGCCGCCCTGCGCACCTCGCTCATCGTGGGCTACCCCGGCGAGACCGAGAAGCGCTTCCAGACCCTGTACGACTTCGTGGCCCGGACCCGGTTCACCCACCTGGGCGTGTTCCCGTTCCACCCCGAGGAGGGCACGCCCGCGGCCAAGCTCCCGGGCCGCGTGCCCCAGCGGGTCAAGGACCAGCGCCGGGCCGCGATCATGGAGCTCCAGGCCGGAATCGCGGCCGAGCGCATGGAGGGCTGCGTGGGCCGGAAAATCGAGGTGCTCCTGGAGGGCCCGCACCCGGAATGGCCGGGCCTGTTCAAGGGCCGGGCCTGGTTCCAGGCCCCGGAAGTGGACGGCAGCACGTTCGTGTCCGCGCCCCAGGGCAAGACCCTCAAGCCCGGGCAGATGGTCAAGGTCCGGGTGGAGTCGGCCGGGACCTACGACCTGTCCGCGCTGGTGTAGAAGAAGAGCCGGGGGCCCACCCCCGGACCCCGGCCAGGGCACGGCCCTGGACCGCATGGCGCGGCGCCTTTTCCGGGCAGACCCGGAAAATCCGCCGCGCAGTGGCCCGAAAGAGAAAAAAATGAACCCCTGGAAAGACGAAACCACCCTGCTCGTGACCTGCCCCAAGGCCCTGCCCCCGTATCTGGGGCAGGAGCTGCGGGACCTGGGAATGGCGGGCGTGCGTGAGCTGGTCTCAGGCGTGGAATGCCGGGGGACCCTGAGCGACTGCCTCAAGCTCAACCTGGAGCTGCGCACCGGCCACCGGGTGCTCTACGAGCTGGCGCGGTTCCGGGCGCCCGGGCCGGACGGGCTGTATGAGGAGGCGGGAAAGATTCCCTGGGAGGACTTGATCCCGGCCGACGGCTACGTGTCCGTGTCCTCGGCCCTGCGCACCGAGGCCGTGCGCGACTCGCGCTTCGCCAACCTCAAGCTCAAGGACGCCCTGGTGGACCGCGTGGCCGCGAAAAAGGGACGGCGGCCGGACTCCGGGCCGGAGCAGGACCGCTCCTGCGTGTTCCTCTACTGGCAGGGCTCGGACGCGGCCGTGTACCTGGACGCCACCGGCGACTCGCTCTCGCGCCGGGGCTGGCGCACCATGCCGGGCAAGGCCCCGCTCCAGGAGACCCTGGCCGCCGGGATGCTCCTGGCCGCGGGCTGGCCCGGGATCGCGGCCCAGGGCGGCCGGTTCCTGGACCCCATGTGCGGCTCCGGCACCCTGGCCGTGGAGGCCGCGCACCTGGCCCAGGACCGGGCGCCGGGACTGGCGCGCGAGAACTTCGCCTTCATGCACGTGCCGGGCTATCGCCACCGGGTCTGGGAAGGGCTGTTGCGCGCGGCCGAGGAGCGCGTGCGCGACCTGGCCGAGGGCCGGTTCCTGGCCACGGACAAGGACCCGGCCCAGATGGCCGCCTGCCACCAGAACGCCACCCGCGCCGGGGTGGACGAGCTGCTCCGCACCCGGGTCTGCGACTTCCGGGACCTGGACGTGCCCCCCGGCCCGGGCCTGGCGATCATGAATCCGGAATACGGCGTGCGCCTGGGCGACGAGGGGCCCCTGCGCGAGACCTACAAGGCCCTGGGCGACTTTTTGAAGCAGCGCTGCCAGGGCTGGCGCGCGGCCATCCTCTGCGGCAACCCGGACCTGGCCAAGCACGTGGGCCTCAAGCCCAGCCGCCGCATCCCGTTCTGGAACGCCAAGATCGAGTGCCGTTTGCTGGTCTATGAACTCTACGAGGGCAGCCGCAAGCGCAAAGACGGAAGTTGAAAAAGCCTTGCCGCGAAACCCCGGAGGGTGCCGCGGGCCGCTCAAAAAACGCGCGGGCCAGGCGCGAGAAAAAACCAGGCCCGACACGTATGCTTCCCTACGCGAGGGTCTGGTTTTTTTGAGGCAACGCAGCCAGCGCGGATTTTTCAGCGGCCCGCCAGGACGCGGGCCAGCTCCCGCCGCAGCTCCGGCAGCTCCACGGGCTTGGGCAGATAGCCGTCCATGCCCGCGCCCAGGAACCGCTCCCGGTCCCCGGACATGGCGTGGGCCGTGAGCGCGATGATCGGCACGCGGGAGTTCCGGCCCAGGGAGGCGTCGGCCCGGATGATCCGGGCGACCTCCAGGCCGTCCATGTCCGGCATCTGGATGTCCATGAACACCGCGTCCACCTCCCCGGCCTTCAGGGCGGCCAGGGCGTCCTGTCCGCTGGCCACGGCGATCACCCGGTGGCCGTCCCTTTCCAGCATGCGCTGCACCGCCAGCCGGTTGATCCGCTCGTCCTCCACCAGGAGCAGCCGCAGGCCCTCCGGGACCCGGGCCTCGCCCCCGGCCGCCGGAGCGGGCGCCTGGGCCCCGTCCCCGGCAAGGCTCATGGGCAGGCTCAAGTGCACCTCGGTGCCCGCGCCCGGCTCGGAGCTCACGGCCAGCGATCCGCCCATGAGCCGCACCAGCCGCCGCACGATGCTCAGGCCCAGCCCGATGCCGCCCTGGCGCCGGGTGAAGGGGTTCTCGATCTGGGTGAAGGGCTCGAAGATGTCCCGGAGCCGGGCGTCCGGGATGCCGATGCCCGTGTCCTTCACGACCACGTGCAGGACCAGGTCCGCGCCGGACGGAACCATGGGCAGCGGATAGGCCTCGATGCGGACCTCGCCCCGCTCGGTGTACTTGAGCGCGTTGCCCGCCAGGTTGAAGACGATCTGGCGCAGGCGGCCCGGGTCCCCCAAAAGCGGCCGGGCCAGCCCGGGCGAGATCTCGGCCGAGAACGCCAGGCCCTTGCCCCGGGCCGTGGCGGCCAGGGCCCCGAGCACCGGGTTCACGGCCTGCTCCAGGGTGAACGGGGTCCGCCGCAGGCTCATCTTCCCGGCCTCCACGCTGGAGAGGTCCAGGACGTCGCTCAGGATCTGGTTCAGGTGGCGGCTGGCGGCCAGGGAGGCCTCGACCCACTCCCGCTGCTCGCCCTCCGCCGCGGAGTCCGCCAGGAGCTGGAGCATGCCCATGACCCCGGAGAGCGGGGTGCGGATCTCGTGGCTCATGATGGCCAGGAACTCGGACTTGGCCCGGTTGGCGGCCTCGGCCTGCTCCTTGGCCCGCAGGAACTCCTGCTCCATGCGCTTGCGGTCCGAGATGTCGTGCACGATGGAGTGCAGCACCATCCTGCCCTTGTGCCGGATGACCCCGCTCAGGACCTCCACGTCGCGCGCCGAGCCGTCGGCCAGGCGGTGCCGGAACTCGAAGCGCAGCTGCTCCTGGCCCATGGCCCGGGCCAGATGGGTGCGCACCTCCCCGGGCGGCAGGGTGTTGATCTCCTGGATGCGCATCTCCCGGAGCCGCTCCCGGGACCAGCCGTAGAAGGCCGCGGCCGCGTGGTTGGCGTCCATGATCCGCCCGGTCTCCGGGTCCAGGATCAGCTTCACCGCGGCGTGGTCCTCGAAGAGCTTGCGGAACAGGGTCTCGCTCTCGGCCAGGTCCTCGCGCACGCGCTCGATCCGCAGGCGCTTGGCCAGGAGCGTGCCGGTGAGGGCCGTGCCCGCGGGATAGACCAGCAGGACCGGCAGGGTGATGCGGGAAAGCGCGGAGAGCGCCACGTCCAGGGGCAGGGTGAACATGAGCAGGAGCATGGCCACGTGGACCGCCAGGCCGAACAGGAAGAGCTCGCCCCAGGAGATGTCGTGCAGGGGCCTTTTCCGGGCATAGCGCCAGGCCACGCCGATGCACCCCGAGGCCAGGATCACCGAGACCCCGGTGAGCGCCCCCTGGCCGCCCTGGTACAGGCGGTAGGCCGCGGACATGACCATGCACAGGACCGTGGGCAGGGTGCCGAAGAACAGGCCCGACACGCCGATGAGCACGGAACGGGTGTCGAAGACCACGCCCGGGGCCAGCTTCCAGGGGGTGAGCATGATCACCACCACGAGCACGCCCAGCACGACCCCCAGGACCAGCCGGTTCGGCAACGTGTCCAGCAGCCTTCCCCGGGCCGGGAAAAGGTCGAAGATGAGGATCGCCGCCAGAAGGATGGAGATGTTCTGGACCAGCGCGAGAAGGGCTTCGGTCGTGGCCATGGCTCTCCGGGACGCGGGCCGGGTGGACGTCGGCCGCCCGCTTCCTCCGCCTGAATAGCACGGGGCCGCCGGGCGAGGGATTATTTTCCTCGGCGGACGCCCTTCTCTTCCTCCCTATCCCAGGAGGTCCCCCGGTTGTCAGAAACATTGCGCTTCTGTAACGTTTGTTTTCCGGCGCAATCCCAACCAAGGAGCGGCCCATGCGACGCGTCATCCTCCTGATCCTGGCCCTGACCCTCCTCGCCGCTGTCCCGGCCCTGGCGGGCGACTACCCGGACCTCAAGGGCCAGTGGACCTCCACGGGCAAGGCCGTGGTCCACGGCACCCTCCCCCACCACCAGGACGTGGCCAAGCCCCAGTTCGTGTCCGGCAAGGAGTTCACCCTGCGCATCGACCAGCAGGAGGAGGGCCGCTTCTCGGGCGAACGCTCCTCGGCCAAGCACAAGGAGATGATCCTGGGCCTCATCGACGAGGACGGCAAGGTCTCCATGGTGGACGACGACGGCATGTTCTTCGGGACATACGACAAGGCCACGGGCACCATGAAGCTCACCTACATGGAGGCGGGCAAGGGCTCCAAGGTGGTGGCCCAGGGCGTGTACACCCGCGTCAAGAAGTAGGCGGCTTCGCCCGTTTCACGGAAACACGGGGAGGGCATTGCCCTCCCTGTATTTTTTCTTGGCCGAGGTTGCGCCCGCCACGCCCTTTCCGTATGGAGGGAGCAGGGTTCCACAGCCGTCCCAAGGAGAGCCATGCGCGCATTCCACCGCCGCAAGCCCGAGAGCGTGGGCCAGTCCCCGGGCCTGCTGGTCTACGTGGGCCAGGACCGCGACTTCCACCCGACCTTGAGCAGCATCTCGTTCACCGCGGGCGAGGTCACCGAGGCCTGCTGCGAGCTGCCGGACTCGGGACCGCCGCCCCCGGACGACGGCCGCGTCCACCTCATCAACATCATGGGCGTGCACGAGCCCGAGCTCATCCGCCGGGTGGGCGAGTGGTTCCGGCTCTCGCCGCTGGTGCTCGAGGACATCCTGGACACGAGCCAGCGGCCCAAGGCCGAGGAGCTGGACGACGGCCAGGCCTTCCTGGTGCTCAAGAGCGTGGATTTCTCGGCCGAAAAGGGCCAGCTCATCGAGGAGCAGGTCTGCGTGCTCTGGGGCCCCAACTACGTGCTCACCTTCCAGGAGAGCGCGGCGAACCTCTGCGAGCCGATCATCGCCCGCCTGCGCCGGGGCAAGGGCCGCATCCGCACGGCCGGGCCGGGCTACATCGTCATCGCCCTGCTCGACTCGATCATGGACCGGGCCTCGGTGACGCTCGGCAAGATCGCGGCCGAGGCCGAGGAGCTGGAGGACGAGCTGGCCGAGAACCCGGACGAGGACACCCTGCGGGTGATCTACCGGCTCAAGCGCGAGATTTTGTTCCTGCGCAACGCGCTCTCGCCCATGCAGGAGGTGCTCACCCAGCTCTCGGGCGACGAGGTGGGCGAGTTCAGCGAGGCGAGCGAGGGCTACATGCGCGACGTGCGCGACCACACGGCCAAGGTGGTGGACGAGGTCAAGACCCTGCACGACCTTCTGACCGCCATGCTCGAACTGCACATCTCCCTGGCCGGGATGCGCATGAACCGGACCATCAAGTTCCTCACCGGCGTGGCCACCATCTTCATCCCGCTCACCTTCCTGGCCGGGGTCTGGGGCATGAACTTCAAGGGCATGCCCGAGCTGGACTGGGAATACGGGTATCTGGCGGCCCTGGGCATCATGACCGCGGTGGGCGTGGGCATGGCCGTGTACTTCGCGAAAAGAAAGCTGTTCTAGGTCCCTTCGGGACATTCGCGGAAAACGAAAAGGCGGGGCTGGCCCCGCCTTTTTCATTAGGTTCGCGTCCCGGCAAACGTGTCGATGTTTTCTCATTCCATCGACACGTTTTTCTGATCTGTCGATGGCGTGGACAGGTCAGTTGCGCAGGGCCTTTTCCAGTTCCAGGTTGCGGAAGAGCTTGTCCCGGCCCTTCTGCTCACTCTTGAGAATGCCGATTTTCTCCAGCGCGTCCAGGTAGGTCGCAGCGGTCTGGCGCTGGGCAATGCCGCGCTCCACCAGCACGTTGATGCGGCAGTACGGCAGCTCGAAGAGCAGTTCCAGGAGTTCCTTGGAGTATATCTTGGGCAACTCCCTGCGGACGCGTTCGCAGGCCGCGTCGAACAGGTCCCGGATGCGCCGGATGCGCTCCACGGTTTCGCGCGCCGTGTCCGCCACAGCCTCCAGCATGAAGAGAATCCAGGGCTCCCAGCTGTTGTTCGTGGTGACCCCGGCCAGGAGCCGGTAGTACTCGGCCTTGCGCACGATGATGAAGCGGCTCAGATAGAGCACGGGCAGGTCCAGGAGCCCCTGTTCCACCAGAAACAGGATGTTGATGATCCGGCCGGTCCTGCCGTTGCCGTCAAGGAAGGGATGGATGGCCTCGAACTGGTAGTGGGCCACGGCCATGCGCACCAGGGGGTCCAGGCCGTCCTCGGCGTGGAGATAGAGCTCCAGGTTGGCCAGGAGATCGCGCAGCAGGTCCGCGCCCACGGGCGGGGTGTAGATCACCTCGCCGTCCTGGTTCTTGAGCGTGGTGTCCGTCACCTTGCGCACGTCCACCTCCCGGCCCTTGATGGTGGCGCACAGGGAGCGGAACAGGTTCGTGGACAGGGGCCGCTTCTTGAGCCCCTCGAAGCCCTCACGCAGAGCCCGGCGGTAACGCACGACCTCCTTGGTCCCGGGGTCGTGCTTGCCGTCTTCGTCCAGGGCCGCCTGGTACAGGGCGTCGTTGGTGGTGACCACGTTCTCGATGGCCGAACTGTCCCTGGCCTCCAGCAGGGGAATGGCGTTGATGAGCACGGCCTGGTTGGGGATCAGCCCGCCGCTGGCCTTGAGCTCGGCCAGGGCCGCCCGGGCGGCCACGCAGGCCTTGAGCACGGCCTTGGTCTCCAGCTCGGCCTTGGGCGGCAGCAGGGGCAGCCGGTTGTACGGCTTCAGAGGATCAAAGGCCGCAGCCTTGCGGGCCGCCGCGGCTCTGGCGTTCTTCCGCCCTTTAGCCGCTAACGCCACTCCGGCCACGATGCCGAGACCAGCCAACGCCACGCCCAGTCCTGGACCCTCTGCGTCCTGGCTCTCCTTGACCCGGGTGCTGGCCGGGATTTCGGTTCCAGGTGTATCCACATGGGGCGGCTGCGCTACGCCGTCCTTCTTGTCCTTCCAGCTCTTGTTGATCACCATAACTCTATATTCCTCATAGGTTACCCGGGGAAATCCTCTCCCTCCCCATCTGTCGGCGGCTTCGACACATCGCAAAAACGTGTCGATTTTTTCTCATTTTATAAACATATCAGTCGATCCTGTCCAGTGCCTCCGCCACCAAAAAAGGCGGCCCCATGCGGAGCCGCCTTTCTGCTTTCCGTGAACGAGCCGAAGGCTCACACCGGGTCTTCGCACCCGCAGGAGCCTTCGTCGCCCAGCTGGGGCGGCTCCTCCTCGGACTCGTCGGGCTCGGGCATGAGCGGGCCCGCGGCCGGGTCCTCGGCCTCGGCGTCGGTCTCGGGCAGGAGCAGGGGCTCGGGCTTTTCCATGTACCGGGCGAAGATCAGGAAGCCGGTGTGGGCCACCATGCGGTCGTCGGGCCGTAAGCGGTCGGCCACGGGCTTGTAGCGCCGCACCAGGATCTCCAGGACCTCGATCTCGGCGAACGGGCCCGCGTCCAGGCCGCGCAAGAGCTCGCTCACCTGGTTCGTGGTCGGCAGCAAAAACCCGCACATGGCGCCCGGGGTCACGGCGCGGGGGATGTGCTGGAGGTACAGCCAGGGCTCGCGCACGTCCAGGAACAGGGCGTCGGCCCCGGTGTGCTTGAAGCCCTGCTCGATGTCCTGGTTCACCTGCTCCACGCGGTGCAGGAGCCCCACGCGGTCCAGGTTCTTCATGGCCAGCTTGAAGAAGTCCTCGCGGCGCTCGTAGGTGTAGACCTTGCCCGTGTCGCCCACGAACCAGGCCAGGGCCAGGGTGAGACCGGCCGAGCCCGTGCCGGACTCGATGACCGTGCTGCCCGGGCCGATGCCGAGCTTGAGGAGCACGTAGCCGATCTCCTTGGGGTACATGATCTGGGTCTGGCGCTTGACGCCCTTGATGAGATCATAGACCGTGGGCTTGAGCACGAGGTACGGCTTGCCCAGGTGGGTGCGCGCGCAGCCGCCGTAGCCGGCCTCGGCCACATCGTCCAGGGAGAGCTTGCCCTCCTGGGTGTGGACCTCGCCGCCGGGCACGAGCTTGTGCATGTAGCGCTTGCCCTGGGGGCTGATGAGCACGACGATCTGTCCGGATGGAATCATGGGCCCTGCGTACCGGCGCGGGCCTTGGGAGTCAAGAGAGATGTACCGTTTCGTCTTCGGACCCGTGCTCTCGGGACGCCTGGGCCGGTCCCTGGGGCTGGACCTCCTGGGCTCCAAGGTCTGCTCCATGGACTGCGTGTACTGCGAGGTGGGGCCCACCCGGGTGCGCACCCGCGAGCGCAAGACCTGGGTCCCGCCCCGCGAGCTCCTGGACGAGCTGGCGGCCTGGAAGGCCGAGGGCTTCGAGGCCCCGGACGTGGTCACCCTGGGCGGCTCGGGCGAGCCCACGCTCAACTCCGGCCTGGCCGAGATCCTGGCGGGCTGCCGCACGATATTGCCGAACGTGCCCGTGGCCGTGCTGACCAACTCGACCCTGCTGGACGACGCGGGCGTGCGGCGCGAGCTCTGCGCGGCCGACATGGTCCTGCCCTCCCTGGACAGCCTGGTGGAGGAGGAATTCGCCGCCGTGAACCGGCCCCTGCGCGGGATCACGGCCGCGGGCTGCGCCCAGGGCATCCGGGACCTGCGGCGGGAGTTTTCCGGCCGGCTGTTCCTGGAGGTGCTCCTCTGCCGGGGCTGGAACGACTCGGCCGCGAACCTGGCCCTGCTCCAGGACTACTGCGCGGACCTGCGCCCCGACCGGGTGGACGTGGTCACCCTGTCCCGGCCCGGGACCCTGCCCTCGGCCGAGGCCGTGGACAGCCAGACCCTGGGGCTCTGGCGCAAGGCCCTGGGCCAGGAGCGTTCCCTGGCCGACGGGCCCGCGGAGGCGGCCCTGCCGCGCCAGGTCCAGGCCCTGGACGAGGCCCGGCTGCGGGGGGCCCTGGCCGCCACGCTTGCAAGAAGACCCCAGACCGTTCTACACTTGGCCGCCGCCCTGGGAGCCGACAGCGCGCAGGTCCAGCGAATGCTGGCGCGCATGGCCCGCGACGGCGAGATTTTCGAGGCCGAATCCGACGGCCAGATGTTTTATTCCGCTACGCGCCGCCTCTGACACGGCATCCGGGCCCATTTGGCCCGCGCGGCGCAGCACGGAAAAGTGACCAGGGGGACGTTCCTCCTGGCCGAGATATTTCCAAATTTTTTGCACGAGGTTCTTTGCATGACCATGGATCAAGACCAGCATCCGCAGGCCGCGCCTGCGGACCAGCCTTCTCCGGTTTCCCAGACATCCCCTGAAACAGCACCCGCCAATGGCGAAAGCCCGGCCGAAGGCGCCGAGGGCCAGCCTCCCAAACGCCGCTCCAGGCCCCGCCGCCGGGGCAGCCGGGGCAAGCGCGGGGGGTCCAAGGCCGCCCCGGCCTCGGCCGAGGCCGTGACCTCCACGGATCTTCAGGACGAATTCCTGTCCGCGTTCCAGGAAGACCCGCTCACCGGGTTCCCGGAAGCCGCGCCCGCGGCTCCGGCCCAGGCTCCGGCCAAGGCCCCGGCTCCGGCCCAGGCCAAGGAGGGCCGCTCCCGGGGCTCGCGCGGACGCGGCCGGTCCAAGTCCGCCGAGGCCGAGGCCCCGGCCGCTCCGGCCCAGGCCCCGGAGGACGACGAGGACGAGGCCGCCTCGCGCCAGGACAAGAAGAAACGCCAGAAGATGTTCATCAGCGTGCTGCCCGGCGAGCAGATGGAAGTGGTGGTGGCCGAGGAGGGCAAGGTCCTCGAATACTACGTGGAGATGCACCACCTGGCCCGCACCAAGGGCAACATCTACAAGGGCGTGATCCACAACGTGGACCCCAACCTCCAGGCCGCGTTCATCAACTACGGCGCGGAGCGCAACGGCTTCCTCCAGATCGACGAGATCCACCCGGAATACTACCAGGGCGGCTACACCTGGAAAAAGGGCCAGCGCTACCCGCTCATCCAGAAGGTGCTCAAGTCCGGCCAGGAGATCCTGGTGCAGGTGGTCAAGGAACCCACGGGCAAGAAGGGCGCGTTCCTGTCCACCTACCTGTCCCTGCCCGGCCGCCACTTCGTGTTCTCCGTGGGCAACGACCAGTCCGGGGTCTCGCGCAAGATCGAGGACGAGAAGGAGCGCGCCCGGCTCAAGGAAGTCATCGAGGGCCTGGCCCTGCCCGAGGGCGTGGGCCTCATCGCGCGCACCGCGGGCGTGGGCCAGAGCAAGGCCGAGCTGACCCGCGACTACAAGTATTTGAGCCGCCTCTGGGCCGAGATCCGCAAGAAGGCCCAGGACGCGGCCACGCCCTCGCTGGTCTACCAGGAGCTGGACCTGGCGGCCCGGGCCGTGCGCGACTACCTCACCGCCGACGTGCTCGAGGTCTGGGTGGACGACGCCGAGACCTGCACCCAGATCAAGGAGTACGCGGCCCTGGCCTTCCCGCGCAGCGCGGGCCTGGTCAAGCTGCACACGGACACCGACCGCTCGCTCTGGGAGCGCTTCAACCTCACGCGCCAGGTCGAGCAGATCTACTCCCGCGAGGTGACGCTCCCTTCGGGCGGCCGCATCGTCATCGACCCCACCGAGGCCCTCACGGCCGTGGACGTGAACTCCGGCAAGATCGGCGGGGCCGGGACCTTCCAGAAGATGGCCCTGACCACGAACATGGAGGCGGCCGAGGCCGTGGCCCAGCAGCTCCGGCTGCGGGACATCGGCGGCCAGGTGGTGGTGGACTTCATCGAGATGAAGGATTCCAAGCACTGCCGCGAAGTGGAAAAGGTCATGAAGAACGTGCTCAAGACCGACCGGGCGCGCACCGACGTGGGCCGCATCTCGGGCTTCGGGCTCATGGAGATCGTGCGCCAGCGCCTGGGCTCCTCGGCGCTCTCGGTGTCCACCGAGCCCTGCCCCTGCTGCGAGGGCGCGGGCATCCGGCGGAACATGGAATGGCAGTCGCTGCTGGCCATCAAGGAGATGTTCCGGCTCCTGCGGCGGCCCGGCTGCCCCCAGCCGTTCACCTATGCCTGCGAAAAGGACCTGGCCCTGTACCTGCTGAACCACAAGCGGGAAAAGCTCATGGAGCTGGGCCAGCGCTTCGACAACACCATCCTGGTGGACATCCTGGAATAGTCCGGCTTCGCCGGTTTCACGAAAAACCGAAAGGCGGGAGAGGGGTTTCCTCTCCCGCCTTTTTCGTCGTTCCGTGAACCCGGGCTCCCTCCCCGTGGAAAGGCGGACGCGAAATGTGTTGTGCGACCAGGGCGCGGGCCATGTCCACCCGGGCTGATTGCGGCCCACGACACGAACCGCTCTTTCGCGTCCAGGAATCGGGAGTCGCAGGCCCTTGCCCGCGGAGCACAATACTTGAGCGGACGCCCCCCATTTTCGCGGAGCGCCCGGCTGCGCCGGTTTCACGAAAAACCGAAAAGCGGGAGAGGAATCCTCTTCCGCCTTTTTGGTTCCGGCCGCTCTTGACTCTACACGCGTCACGTGTTACATGCGCGACATGATCGTGTCCTTCGGCGACCACGCCACCGCGCGGCTCTGGAGCGAGCGGCGGGGCAAATATCCCCCGGACATCCTGCGGCGGGCCATGATCAAGCTCATGCTCCTGCACCGGGCCAAGACCCTGCAGGACCTGCGCGTGCCGCCGGGCAACCGGCTGGAGCCGCTCTCCGGGGACCGGGACGGGCAGTACAGCATCCGGATCAACGGCCAGTGGCGCGTGTGCTTTGTCTGGAAGGACGGCAACGCGCACCACGTGGAAATCGTGGATTACCACTAGGAGGCCCCATGCGCGGCAAGATTCCCCCCATCCACCCGGGCGAGATTTTGAAGGAAGAGTTCCTGGAGCCCATGGGCGTCACGCCCAACCACCTGGCCGTGCGCCTCGGCGTGCCCTCCCAGCGCATCTACGAGATTCTGGCCGGAAAGCGGGCCCTGTCCCTGGACACGGCCCTGCGGCTGGCGGCTTTTTTCGGCACGTCCTGGGAACTCTGGACCGGGCTCCAGGACCAGTACGAGATGCAGGTGGCCGAGGACCAGGGCCTCCTGGAGCGGATCAAAACCGAGGTGCGGCCGATGGAAGCCCAGGAGAAATGGCTTGGGAGTCACAGTTGATGTAGCGGATAGGGTTGGCCGCCCCCCGCTTGAAATAGTTCAAAATGGACTTGTAGCGATATTCCTCGCGAACTTCCTGTTCAGCCGGTTCGCCGACAAATCCCCATCTGTTTTCCCCTTCCTCGGGGAGCCGCTCCCACCGCAATATCCTGTAAACCTCACGGGTGAGGCCCCGATATGTCGCGATGGCATAGACCGCCCTGTCCTTCTTGTCCGCCACCACCCAGGACTTGCGCGTCGCCTCGTACAAGGCTTCCGGCGTCATGTCGCGGTGGAACATCTTGTTGATGTTGATGAGCATGACGGGATGCCGAGGAGAAAAGTCCGCAGCCTCGTATCTGGCGCTGATCTCCTCGGCGGAGCAGAGCCCAAAATCCGAGGAGTGGTGACCTCCCTGTTTGTTGGCCAGTTTGTCCCGGGATATGAAGTCAATGAGCGCCGCCTCGACTTCAAAGGCCGCCTGCTCACTCAGGCCGTGGCGGAGAATGTAATGCCGCACCTTGCATCCGGAGGATTCGATCATGCGAATGGTATCCAGCTTGGCCGACGCCGCCTCGGTTTCCAACGCGCAGGCAAGGTGCTCGAACACCCTATTTCCCTGGCCTTTGCCCACGTAGAAGACCTCATTATTTCGTGGGTCTTTCAGAAAATATACATAAAATCCAATCTGTTCTACCGTCGCCTGCGAGAACATCCTTCCTCCCTGATTGCTGTCTTCTCCACGCGCATTCCCCAATGATTCATCAATATATCATGCCCTCTTTCTTGCCCCACTGTAAATGTCTCCTTCCCCTTCTCTAGACTTTTTCAAGACTACGCCGAATCGTCACCGCTCCGCCATGCTCTGTCACGCTTTCCGGGCTAGTGTCCGGCCAATTTACGGCCCGCGAGGGCCCGGACCAACGGAACAAGGAGCGATGACATGACCGAGCAGCAGAAGACCCGGATTCGCGCGCGGCTCTTCGAGCGGGTGGACCTGCTCACCCGGCGCGCCCAGGCCCTGGACCTGACCCTGGAGCACTGCCCCGACGAGGCCGACCAGGCCAGCGAACTCACCCGCCACAGCCTGGACCTGGCCCTGCGCGAGCGCGAGAGCGGCCAGCTGCGCGAGGCCCGCGAGGCCCTGTCCCGGCTGGATTCCCCGCACTTCGGCCAGTGCGAGGACTGCGGCGCCGAGATCGGGACGGCCCGGCTCCTGGCCCGGCCGAGCACCCGGCTGTGCGTCTGCTGCCAGGCCGAGTTCGAGCAGGGGCTTTCCGCCTGCGCCTGACCGGGCCCGCGGGCCCAAGGAGCACCGCCATGAGCCGTTTCCGCCTGGACCTCCACCTGCACTCCAAATACTCCACCCGGCCCTCGCAGTGGATCCTCCAGAAGCTCGGCTGCGCCGAAAGCTTCAGCGAGCCGCTCAAGCTCTACGAACGCGCCCTGGCCCGGGGCATGGCCCTGGTGACCATCACGGACCACAACACCCTGGCGGGCTCCCTGGACATCGCCCACCTGCCCGGGACCTTCGTGAGCGAGGAGATCACCACCTACTTCCCGGAGGACCGCTGCAAGCTCCACGTGCTGGCCTACGGCCTCACCGAGGCCCAGCACCAGGACATCCAGCGCCATCGCGAGAACGTCTTCGACCTGGTGCCCTATCTCCGGGAGCAGGGCATCGCCCACGTCCTGGCCCACGCCCTGTTCGCGGTGAACGAGCGGTTGACCCCCGGACACTTCGAGCAGTGCCTCGTGCTGTTCAACTCCTTTGAGCTGAACGGCACCCGCGACCAGCTCCAGAACCGCGTGCTGCGCGAGATCCTGGAGTCCCTCACCCCGCGGGACCTGGACCGGCTGGCGGACAAGCACGGGCTCGAACCCTGGGGCGAGGAGCCCTGGCGCAAGGGCCTCACCGGCGGGTCCGACGACCACTCAGGCCTGAACGTGGCGCGCATGTTCACGGAGTTCGACGGCGAGGCCACGGTGGACAGCGTGCTCGCCGGGCTGGCGGCGCGAACGGGCCGGCCCCTGGGCCTGGCGGCCACGCCCCTGACCATGGCCCACAACATCTACAGCATCGCCTACCAGTTCTACAAAAGCCGCGCGCCCCTGCCCGCGGCGGCCAAGTCCGTGCCCGCCCTGGGGTTCGCGGACCAGGCCCTGGACCCGGGCCCGGTGAACCCGCGCGAGGGCCTGCTCACGCGCATCCAGGACTTCTTCTCCCGGCGCAAGACCGCCCTGTACCTGCGCTGGGTCTCGGGCTCCCAGGCCCACGAGGTGCTCCTCAAGGAGGCCTCGGCCCTGGTCTCGAATGATGCCGGGTTCCAGGACGTGGCCCGGGGCAAGGTGGCCGACATGGCCCTCATGGAGCGCGAGTGGTACCGCTTCGTGGCCAAGGCCACGGACCAGGTGCTCTCCCAGTTCGCGGACCGCATTTTGAAGAGCGTGCTGCGGGCCCGGCTGTTCGACGTCTTCCACACCATCGGCTCGGCGGCCTCGCTCTACGCCCTGCTGGCCCCGTACTTCGTGTCCTTTGGCCTGTTCGCCTCGGAGCGGGCCTTCTGCGACCGCTGCCTGGAGGCCTTCGGCCGCCAGCCCCAGCGCCCCCGCCGCAAGGGCCTCAAGATCGCCCACTTCACGGACACCTTCCGCGAGGTCAACGGCGTGGCCCGGACCATCCGCCAGCAGCTCCGGCTCGTGGACCAGCACGGCAAGCACATGAGCGTGATCACCTGCGGCCAGGAGGCCGACCTGCCCGGGGCCGTGAACTTCGAGCCCGTAGGCGCGTTCGAGATCCCGGAATACCCGGAGCTCAAGCTGTTCTATCCGCCGTTCTTGAAGATGCTGGCCCACTGCTTCGAGCAGGACTTCGACCTGATCCTGGCCGCCACGCCCGGGCCCGTGGGCCTGGCCGCCCTGGCCATCGCGCGCATCCTGAAAGTGCCCATCCACGGCACCTACCACACGGCCTTTCCGCAGTACGTGGGAGCCCTCACCCAGGACGCGGGCCTGGAGGACGCGGCCTGGCGCTCCATGCTCTGGTTCTACAACCAGATGGACGTGGTCTACGCGCCCTCGCGGGCCACGGTGCAGGAGCTCGTGTCCCGGGGCATCCCGGAGCACAAGGTCAAGACCTACCCGCGCGGGGTGGACGTGGGCCGGTTCCACCCGGCCAAGCGCAACGGCTTCTTCCAGCGCTACGCCGCGGGCCCGGGCCTGAAGCTCCTCTACGTGGGCCGGGTGTCCCGGGAAAAGGACCTGCACGTGCTCACCGAGGCCTTTTGCAAGCTGCGCTCCCTGCGCCGCGACCTGGAGCTCGTCGTGGTGGGCGACGGCCCGTATCTCGCGGAAATGCGGCAGGCCCTGCGCGGCCTGCCCGCGGTGTTCACCGGGGTGCTCGACGGCGAGGACCTGGCCGCGGCCTACGCCAGCTCGGACATCTTCGTGTTCCCCTCGGCCACGGACACCTTCGGCAACGTGGTCCTGGAGGCCCAGGCCTCGGGCCTGCCGGTGATCGTCACGGACAAGGGCGGCCCGCGCGAGAACATGGTGCCGGACCGCACCGGCCTGGTGGTGGCCGCGGGCGACCCCGACGCCCTGGCCCGGGCCGTGCTCCACCTGGCGGACTCGCCCGAGCGGCTCTCGTTCATGCGCGGGAACGCCCGGGCCAGCATGGAACACCGCACGTTCGACGAGACCTTCCTCCAGACCTGGGAGCTCTACGGGTCCTCGGTGCGCGCCGGGGCGGCCTAGATTCCGTTGTCTTCCCGGGCCGTCTCGGCTAGTTTGGGGCATTCCACGCGGGCCCGCCCCCGGGCCGGACACAGGAGCGCCCATGCCCACGGACCTGCCCAACACCCGGCTGCAGCCTGAGTTGCTGGCCGAAAACGTGATCCTCTGCTGCGGAGAGGATCGCCAGACCGTGCTCGCGGCCGTGCCGCCGGGCCCGGCCCCGCTGGCCGAGCACCACTTCCGCTCCTACTCCTTCTACCGCTACCAGGACCACACCCTGGTCCTCTCGGCCATCGGCACGGGCTGCCTGGAACCGCTGCTCTACGAGATGCTCTCCCTGAAGAAGGTGACGCGGATCGTGCTCATCGGCACGGCCGGAGCCCTGCCCGGTTCACGCGCGACCTTGGGCGAGGTCTACGCCATCGAGGCGGCCCGGGTCTCGGCCACGGCCCTGGACCAGGACGCGGGAGAGGCGCCCCGGGCCCCGCGCTGGAGCGGCCCCGTGGACCTGCCCACAGCCACGTCCGTGTCCACGGACCTCTACTACGGGTTCACCGACGCGGCCGAGGGGCCGTATCTGCGGCACTTCCGGAACGTGGCCCGGCAGGCGTCCGGCCGCACCGCCGACCTGGTGGACATGGAGGTGGCGCAGTTCTACACCCTGTGCTCCTTTGCCGCGGACATCTCCGAGGTGGAGTACCTCGCAGTGAAGGGCCCGGCCAACCGGGTGACGAACCACGAGGAGCAGAACCTGCACACCCCGGCAGTGCTCGCCAAGGCCTTCCGGGCCGCTTTCGCACTGCTCGGGCTGGAGTTCCGTCCGGCCGGCGCCGCTCCCGCTGCGGCGCCGAAACTCGAGGCGGACATGACCAAGCTCATCGGCGAGATCAAGCTCTACTGGACCATCCAGATCGCCATCGGGGCCATGCTCGGCGTGATCCCCTCGGTCTTCGGCAAGAACTCCTACGCCGCTCTGATCATCTGCCTGTCCCTGTTCCTGCTCCTGACCATCGGCTCGGTCTACAACATCATCGGCAACTACTACATCCGCATCGAGGGCGCCCGCATCGGGCTGGGCGGGCACCAGGAAAACGTGATCACGCCTTACCTCTGTAAGATCTACTGCGTCATCGCGGCCATCCTGGGCGGCTACATCGGCTATTGCGTGGCCCTGGCCCTGGACCTGGGGGGAGGCGCGTGGTCCCACGCCCTGGTGGGCCTGGGCTCCCTGGGCTGCCTCTACGCGGTGTACGCCATCCAGGGCCGGATATTCCACAGCCTCCTGGCCGGTTCCCCGGAATGCTACCGGGACTACGCCAGACCCCTGCGCGCCATGTTCCCCACGTGGCTTGTGCCCTTCCTCCCCCGCTCCGCCAGGCCCTGAAGCCCGCGCCGTGGGCGGAAACCACGGGAGAGGCTCCCCTCCCCCGCCTTTCCGTGAAACCGGCGAAGCCGGTCAGTGCCAGTCGATGCGCTGCTGGACCCACAGGCCGCTCACCCGGCCCTGGTCAAAGGTCACGGCGATGCAGCGGTACACGCCCACCAGCCGCCCGGCGCAGCCCTCGTCCCGGCCCCGGGCCAGGACCTCGTCCCGGTTGAAGCTGTGCTCGTACAGCGCGCCGTAGTGCAGGCTGATCTCGTCCTCGTACCGGGGGCGGCCCAGCACGGCCTTGACCTGGTCCCGGGTCAGGCCCAGGCGCAGGCCGCTTCTGGTGGCGATGCCCGCGTGCACGGCCGGGCTCGGCCAGAGGTCCGCGGCATGGGCCAGGCCCCGGGCGTCGCGCCGCAGCTCCACCTCCAGGACCGGGAAGCAGATCTCCGGGCAGTCGTCCAGGCGCACCAGGAGCACGGTGGAATCGCCGGGCAGGCTCGAGGCGTACCCGAAGCAGGGCTCTGCGAAGGATTCGTCCGGCATGTTCCGGGCCCGGCCCAGGAGGCCGAAGACCTGCTCCAGACCGGCCTGGTCCATGGCCAGGGTCTGGTCCCGCTCCGGGCCCAGGCCCGTGAAGATTGCGTGCGCCGGGTCGTCGGCCCGGTCAAAGACTTCCCAGCCCTGGTCCTGCGGCCGGGGTCCGGGCAGGCCGTCGGCCTGGCGCCCCCGGCCCTGCCCCTCAAGGAACACGTCGTCATGGGCCGTTGCCCGGGCCGCGCACACGGCCAGGAGCAGGCCCAGCACCGCGAAACCGCGGAACGCCTTCATGGCCGGTCCCCCCAGGGGTGATCGCCCTGTCGTCCGCCCGCACCCTCGTTGGCTCCGCCGCTCCCGGGAGGATGCGGCCCGGGATGGCTGTCCGCTCCGGGCCAGGACCCGCAAGCGCTTGCCGTTCTCGCCACGCAGCATATCCCGGCTGCCCGGCGTTTTCAACGAGCGCCATTGGGGTTCCCCCGCCATTGCTGAAAACAACGCGGCAGTGACGACAAAAGCATTGTTCCTGGCGGCTTGCAGGTCGGCAACGGTGCCGTTTCCAGAAAAGACAAAGGCAGGAGAGGTTGCCCTCCCCTGCCTTTCCGTCTGCGCCGGCCCGCTAGGAAACCGTCGGCTTCTTGGTGATGAACGTGAGTCCGGCGGCCGCCAGCATGAGTCCGGCCGCGATGTAGTAGGCCAGGGTGTACGAGCCCGTGCTGTCCGCGATGCGCCCGGCGATGAGCGGGCCGAAGACCCCGCCCAGGCCCCAGGCCGTGAACAGGATGCCGTAGTTCAGGCCGAAGCTCTTGGCGCCCCAGTAGTCCGCCACCGTGGCCGGGAACAGCGCCAGGCACGCGCCGTAGCTGAAGCCCACCACGGCGCTGCCCGCGAAGAATCCGGCCATGCCGTCCAGCGCCGGGAAGAAGAGCATGACCCCGGCCTGGCTCAGGCAGACGATCATGAGCGTGCGCATCCGGCCGAGCTTGTCCGAGAGCATCCCGGCCATGAGCCGGCCGCCCGCGTTGAACACGGCCATGAAGGCCACGAACAGAAAGCCGGTCTGCACCGCGCCGCCGGTCTGCACCGCGATGATCTTGGCCAAATGGCCGATGATCATGAGCCCGGCCAGGGCCGCGAAGGTGTACTCGGCGTAGAGCAGGTAGAAGGCCGGGGTGCGGAGCATGGCCCGCCAGCCGGGCGCGCCGGCCGGGGCCGGGGTTCCGGCGGCGGCCGCCACCTGGGGCGGATTCACGATGCGCGAGCTCAGGGCCAGGGTGATGACCATGAAGGCCAGGCCCAGGATGCGGAAGGCCCCGCTCACCCCGAACGCGCCCAGGAGCCAGCGCGACACGGGCGCGATGTACACCGGCGCCAGGCCGAAGCCGCTGACCACCAGGCCGGTGATGAGGCCCTTTTTCTCGGGCGGGAACCACTTGATGGCCGCGGGCGTGGCCGCGGCGTAGCCCAGGCCGAAGCCGGTGCCGGCCATGAGCCCGAAGCCCAGGAGCACGGGCAGGACGTTGCCGGGCTGCACGAACCCGGCCACCACCAGGCCCAGGCCCGTGAGCACGGCCCCGGACATGGCCACCAGCCGGGGCCCGAAGCGGTCCTGGAGCCGTCCGGCCGGGACCATCATGAGGGCGAACACGCCGATGGCCGTCATGTAGGGCAGGCTGGCCTCGGTCTTGGTCAGGCCCAGGCCCCCGGCCTCCACGGCCTCGGTCATCTGCTTGGCGAACACGCTCCAGGCGTAGAGCACGCCCAGGGCCAGGTTCAGGCCCAGTCCGCAGAACACCACGGTCCAGCCGCGCCCCGCGCCTGCGGCGCGGGGCGCGGCCAAACCTCCCCCGGCGGCCCCGTCCCCTGTCCCCTCGGAGACCCCCCCGGTCCCCGCAATGCCATCCCTTTTCGGATTCGTGGTCACCGCCAGCCTCCCCTTGCCGGATGAACCCGGCTGAAATTTGTGAGTACCTACTCCATTTGTGCGCTTTTGGCACAAGCCCTATCGGTAAATGGCGTCAAACGGCCCGGTCAACGGTCGAGGCGGGCGGGTTTGACGTCCTATCCGGCTGGTTTCACTGGGAAATACCTCCGTGCCCGGTCGGGATGGTGGCGCTTTGGCCCCAAATGGCGTATTCCTGCGGACCATGGCGCTGCGCATCCTCCACTCCGGCTGGTTCCTGCGCGAGGGGTTCCAGGCCCTGGGCTGCGAGCTGGCGGCCTTCAAGCCCGACGCCCGGCGCACCCTGGACGAGCAGGTGGAGGCCACGGGCTTTTGCCCGGACGTGGTCTTCCTGGAGCTGTTCGGCGGCCAGACCCGCCTGCCCCGGGCCATGCACCAGAGCCGCCACCGCCTGGCGGCCTACTGCGTGGACAGCCCGCTCAACGAGTTCTGGCTCGTGCCGCTCATGCGCCTGTTCGACCACGTGTACGTGGACCAGCTGGCCTCCGCGCCCCGGTTCCAGGCCCAGGGCGTGCCGGCCGCCTGGCTGCCCCTGTGCGTCAATGAGGCCCACTTCCGGCAACCCCCGGCCGATCCGAAGCACTTCCTCACCTTCGTGGGCCGGACCTCGGACTTCCGCACCAAGCGCAAGAACCTGCTGGCGCACATCGCCACGCGCCACCAGGTGCGCCTGGTCCGGGACGTGAGCACGGAAAAGATGCTCGACCTGTTCGCGGACTCGCGCGCGGTGCTCAACGAGAACTTCTTCTCCGGCCTGAACCTGCGCTTCCTGCACGCCCTGGCCTCGGGCGCGCTCCTGCTCACCGAGCGGGGCGGCCTGGGCGTGGACCGGCTGTTCACCGATGGCGCGCACTTCCTGTCCTTTGACCATGTGGACGTGCTGGACGTGCTCGACCGGGTGCTGGCCGCGCCGGACGGGTTCCGGGACGTGGCCCGGGCCGGGCAGGACCTCTGCCGGGCGCAGCACACGAGCGCGGCGCGGGCCGCCGTGGTCCTGGAGGACCTCCTGGCCCCGGCCCCGGACGCGCGCCTGTCCGAGGCCGAGCGCGGCCTGGCCGAGGCCCACGCCAAGTACCAGCACGCCCTGCGCTTCGGCGGGAACTGCGGCGAGTCCGTGCGGCTCCTGCGGCGCGCGGCCCAGGACCCGGACCTGCCCCCGTCCCAGGCCCTGGACCTGCTCGGGGCCATGGCCCTGCGCTCGGGCAAGACCGCCGAGGGCCTGGAGCTTCTGGCCCAGAGCGCCACCTGCGCCACGCCCGCGGGCCTGGACGCGGCCCTGAAACTCCTGGCGGCCGCGGAAACGCCGGAACAGGCGCGGCCCTGGCTGGCGCGGATCACCGCCGTCCTGCACAGCCTGGGCCTGGACCACGGCAGGCACGCCGCGCGCATGGCCCGGATCAGCGCGGGCGCGGACCTGCGCTTCCACGCCCGCCTGCTCGGCTGCGAGATCCTCACGGGCCTGGGCCGGGTGTTCGACCCCGGATTCGTCAAGCCCGAGCCCGAGCGCTTCCCGGACTATGCCCTGGAATACGCGCTCCTGGCCTTTGAGGAGCACAAGACGCCCGAGTCCCTGGACGCGGTCATCGCCTGCGCCACAGCGGCCGGGCTGGCGGCCGAGGCCCTGCCGTACATCAACGCCGCCATCCTGGAGGGCGCGGCCCTGGACCGGCACGTGGTCCTGGCCGCGTCCCTGGCCCTGGAATACTACGACTTCGGCTATGCCGAGACCGTGATGCGTTCGTTGAAAAGAAAGAAGAAGGCGGCGCGGGGCTGAGGCCCGGCCGATGCAACGTCCCGGGCCATGCTCCCGGGAGTCATCCCATTCCGAGGAGGTTCCCATGTCCCGCATCGCCACCCTCTGGCAGGGCCGCGTGCCCCTGTGGAAGGCGTACTGGCTCTATGCCGTGCTCGGCGGGCTCTGCGTCAACATCCTGCACCTCTCCCTGGTCCGGGCCCTGTTCCCGGCGCGCAACGCCCTGGCCTCGCTCGTGATCCTGGGGGCCGGGCTGGCCAGCCTGGGCTACTTCGTGCTCATGGTGGTGGCGGTCTGGCGCAGCGCGGGGCACTACCGGGGCTTCTTCCTCTGGCCCCTGCTGGCCCGGATCATCGTGGTCCTCAACGTGATCCAGTTTTTGGGAAGGGGGATGGGGTAGGGGGAAACGGTCCGTTCGCGAAAAGGCTGGAGAGCCGCTATACTTCATTTTGGAAATGAAGTATAACCAGGCCATGAACCGTCTTCCCCTGGTGGTCCACACCCTCTACGCCGAGCTGGCCGACCTCTGCCGGGCCGAGGCCCCCGCGCCCTGGCCGCTCAGCGGGTCCCTGGTCAAGGTGCCGGTGAAGGAGCAGGAGCACTGGTACTTTCAGAAGAGCCGCCGCACCTCGCCGGGCGCATACCAGCAGCGGGAATACCTGGGCCCGGTTTCCGACGCGGAGTTGGGAGCCCGGGTGGCGGAGTTCGAGGCCGCCAAGGCGGCCTACCTGGAGCGCGCGGGCCTGGTGGCCGCGCTCAAGGCCGCCGGGGCCCCGGCCCCCACGGGCAGGCTGGCCGGACTGCTCCTGGGCCTGAGCGAGGCCGGGCTCCTGGAGCGCAGCGTGCTCGTGGGCACGGCCGCGTTCCAGGCGTATGGCCCCATGCTCGGAGTTCGCTTCGGCCCGTCCTCGTTCCAGACCCTGGACCTGGACCTGTGCACGGCCGCCGGAACCGGCCTGGCCCTGCGGCCCTGGCCCGGACAGCCGCCGCTCCTCGCCCTGCTCCAGGGCATCGACCCCACGTTTTGCGAGGTGCCCGGCCTGCGGCCCGACGCTCCGGCAGTGGCCTACATGAACCAGGCCCGCTTGCGCGTGGACGTGCTCCTGCCGCTCTTGGGCCGGGAGCGCGGCGGCCAACCCGCGCCCGGCCTGGGCAGCCACGGCCAGCCCCAGCGCTTCCTGGACTTCCTGGTCCAGGACCCGGTCCTGGCCGTGCTTCTGGTGGGCGGCGGCATCCTGGCCCACGTGCCCCGGCCCGCGCGCTTCGGCCTGCACAAGCTCCTGGTCTCGCGCCAGCGCCCGGCCATTGAGCAGGCCAAGGCCCGCAAGGATTTGGCCCAGGCCGGGCAGCTTCTGACCCTGCTCCTGGATCAGGACCCCGGGGCCGTGGAAACGGCCTGCGCCGACCTGGCCGCGCGCGGGGCTGGCTGGAAAAAGCACGCCTTGGCCGCGCTCCAGAGGATCGAGGATAAGGAGACTGCGGAGCGTGTGGCGGAGATGCTCAAGGAAGGGTGAGGCCCCTCCTGGCCCGGATCATCGTGATCCTCAACGTGCTCCAGTTTTTGGGAAGAGGAATGGGGTAATATTATGCGCTCTCAAATTAAAAAAATGCAGGGGCATACAGAACATCTCTTGGATAGCTTTATCGATTTAAAAGAAAAATACGCCATGCTTAAGCCTGTCGTTTACAATGAAGAACTAAGGAATCAATTTTCAGGGTCGCGCCTTCATGGGTTAAATATAATGCGTAATATATTATTTTTATCGTGTTCTATAGATATCGCTAACATTTGCTTGGAGTCTGGTACAAATTCAGCAAGTATTGCTAAAATTATGTCAACAATTGTTGATAAGCAAATTGTCGATAAATTGCGTGAATCATTCGCAGACAGAGAACTTTTGCCAGCTTCAAATAATGAAGCTGAGATTCCTACTGATGTACTTTTAATGCACCACGAGAAAAGAAAAAATGAGTATAGAAATATATTCGACAAAAGCTTTTTTAAATTGAATGATCTTTGGTCTTCTTTCATTCAATCAGGTGTTCCAAATAAATTTAGGATGATCCGCGACAAGATCGCCGCGCACAAAGAATTGCGCTTTGAGAATGGCAAATATCGTCCAATTGATGCCAACGCACTTGGTATCAGGTGGAAGGATCTCGATGCTGCCATTAATACAATACAACAGCTCATTGAACACATTAATAACATTGTGCGCAGAGCCGGTTTCGCCTGGGATCATTTCGAGGAACAACTCGAAAAAGCTTCTCGAGGCTTCTGGGGGCAACCGACTACTCGCACCTAATTCTCCGCTTCCATCCTGGCCACCTGCACAACCGCCTGCCCGGTGAAGCCCATCATGCGCGTGAACTTGGGCCAGCGGGGGTCGGGCGTCGCCAAATCGGCGCGCAGGGCCAGGACATGCGTTTTGCCGAGCCGGGCCGCTTCCTGGCGCAGCCAGGCAGCATCGTTCTGGAGCGAGCGCAGGACCCGGGGCCCGAACCGGCACAGCTCCAAATGCACCTCCAGGTTGTCGCTGGCCTCAGCCAACGCGCCCCAGCCGTACACGCCCCGGCCGTCGAACAGCTCATAGAACCGGTAGCGCGAAAGCTCCGGCAGATAGGCCAGCCGCTCAGGGGCCGGACAGACCCGGCGCAGGCTCATTTCTCCCTGCCGAACGGGTTGAAGTCGTTCACCGTGCGCTGGGGCAGGCGTCCCTGCCGCGGGGGCCGGAAGCCCACGGCGAAATAGCGGAACGCGTCCGTGGCGTGGCTGGTCCAGTCGTGCAGGGGCAGGGGGTGGAAGGTGTTCATGCGCTCCGAGAACTCCCGGCGATAGTGCCGCAGGGCCTCGATTCCCGGCTCGCAGGCCGAGGCGTCGAAACGGCATTTGGGCAGGAGCAGGCGCACGGCGTTGATCCCGTCCACCAGGGGGATGTTCGGGCAGACGTCGAAGCGCAGGCCCAAGCCCGCCGCGGTCTCCAGCCGCGACTTGCCCGTGCCGAGCTCGCGCACGCGGATGTCGTGGGGCGCGATGTGCCGGCCATAGACATACGGCTTGGCGTCCAGGACCTTGACGTAGTGGTCCAGGCCCACGCCCTGGCACTCGTAGTAGTCGATGAACCGGAACTCCCCGCCCGGCGCGGCCTGGCAGAACCAGATGGCCGTGGCGTCGGACATGCCCAGGTCCCAGGCCGTGTGCACGGGCAGGCCCGGGTCGCGGGGCACCGCGCCGATGGCCCCGCCGCGCTCCAGGTCGGCCATGAGCCCGCCGAAATAGGCCCCGCGCACGGCCGCGGTGAACGAGCACTCGAACTCCTGCTCGTACTCCTCGGCGCTCATCTCGCGCCGCGCCTGGGCCAGCTCGTCCGGGTCGAGCACGTTCGTGTCCGTGGCCCGGTAGAGCGCGGCGAACCAGTGCTTCTCGCGCTGGGCCCGGCGATAGAGGTCGTGGAGCGCGTTGCGGCCCTGGGGCGTGCCGATGAACAGGGCCCAGCCCTTGCGGTCCGCGAGCGCGGGCCGGATGACCTCGGTCCAGACCCGCAGCGGCATCTGGGCCACCTCGTCGAAGACCACGCCGTCGAGATAGACCCCGCGCAGGGAGTCCGGGTCATTGGCCCCGAGGAGCCGGATGCGCGCGCCGTTGGGCAGGTCCGCGCGCAGCTCGCCCTCGGAAAAGCGCGCGCCCTCGATGCCCGAGCCCGGGCCGAGATAGCGCTTGAGCGCGTCCCAGGCCACGGTCTTGGCCTGCTTGTAGTAGGGCGCGATGTAGGCCCCGCGCCAGTCGTCGCGCTCCGTGGACAGGGCCGCGGCGATGAGCCGGTTCACCGAGAGCGTGGTCTTGCCGAAGCGGCGGTGGCAGACGAGCACGGAAAAGCGCGCGAGCCGGGCCTCGATCTCGGCCTGCCAGCAATGCGGCGCGTACAGCGCGGAGCCGGTCACTGGGGCCTCCGGGATTTCAACTCGTCGCGGATCTCCTGGAGCGCGGCCTGGACCCCGGCCAGGCGCTCCTCCACGCGTTCGAGCTTGAGGGCCGTGGACTGGGTGTCCTCCACCTTGCGCTCCACGCGGCAGAGCTTGTCCTCGGCCGCCAGCATCCGGGCCGAGAGCCCGGACACCAGGGCGACCGCAACGGCCAGGGCCGAGGCCACGGACAGGAGCGTGCCCAGGTCGATGCGCCGCTCCAGCCGCCACTGGCCCGAGGGTTCGCGGGTAAGCGTCACTTCCGTTCCCCTGTCAGCGCGTCGCGCAGCCCGCGCAGAGTCCCGGGCAGGTAGTCCCCGATCTTCTTGACCCCGAGCACCGCGGCCACGATCCAGAAGGTGATCTCCAGGAACCACTGGGGCAGCCGCTCCCAGCTGGCCAGCACCCGGGCCGCGTCCTCGGGGCAGAACCCGCTCCAGACAAAGAACCCGATCCAGGCGAAGAACAGCACGTCGTCCTTCCAGCCCGCGTTCTCCAGCTGCCTCATCTCCCAGTCGTGGTTGTACTCGGCGTCGGACTGGGCCAGGCGCATGCGGTTCTCCATGACCGCCTTTTTCAGCGCCTGGCGGTCCTTGAGATGCTCGGACACGCCGCTGATGAGCGTGCTGACGACCCCGGCGACGGCCGTGACGATGGGCAGCATGGCGCACCCTCCTTTGCGCCGAGGCTACACCGGGTTTTGCGCGGGTGCGGGAACGGGCGGCAAAATGGCGGGGAAAAGCATGGAAATGGGGGCTTGACGGGCTGCCCCGGTTTCACGGAAAGGCGTTTTTTTCAACAACCGGCAATGGTGGACATTGCCCGGGGCCGCAGGACCAGGCCCGCGGCCACGGCCAGCAGGGCCGCGCTCCCGCCCAGCCAGAACGGCGCGGCCGGGCCGATGAGGTCCCAGGCCAGTCCCGCGGCCAGGCTCCCGGCCAGGGTCGCGAATCCCGTGACCATGAGGAAGAAGCCCATGGCCGTGCCCCGGCGCTCCGGCGGCAGGCCCACGGCCACGATGGCCTTGCCCACGCCCTCGGTGAGGCCCATGTACAGGCCGTAGACCGGGAAGAGCAGCCAGAGCCCCTGCGGCCCGGACAGGGCGAAGCCGAAATAGACCAGGCCGTAGAGGGTCCAGCCGCCGAACATCATGCGCCAGCGGCCGAAGCGGTCGGAAAGCGCCCCGGCGGGATAGGCCGAGGCCGCGTAGGTCAGGTTGAAGAGCACGTAGGCCGCGACGACCTGCACGTCGCCGAGGCCCAGGTTCTTGGCCCGCAGCAGGAGCAGGGCGTCGGTGCTGTTGGCGAAGGCGAACAGGCCCAGCAGGGTCAGGGAGCGCCAGTAGGCCGCGGGCAGGCCGCGCAGGGACCGGCGCAGGGGGAGCCGGGGGCCCTCCGCGCAGGCGGCGCGGATTCCGTCCTGGTCCCTGAGCCGGAAGGCGAGCCGGACCGCCACGGCCCCGGGCAGGGCCGCCAGAAGGAAGATGAGCCGGTATTGCCCGGGCAGCAGGGCCAGCAGGCCCATGGCCAGGAGCACTCCCAGGATGGCCCCGGCCGTGTCCATCATCCGGTGGAAGCCGAAGGCCCGCCCGGCCATGGACTCGGGCGCGGCGTCCGCGATCATGGCGTCCCGGGCCGTGGTGCGCAGGCCCTTGCCCAGGCGGTCCACCATGCGCGCCGCAAAGACCAGGGGCCAGGAAAAGGCCAGGGCCAGCAGGGGCTTGGACAGGGCGCCCAGGCCGTAGCCCCAGCGCACGTAGGGGGCGCGGCGGCCCAGGCGGTCGCAGTGCCAGCCCGAGAGCCCCTTCATCACGCAGACCAGGGCCTCGGCCACGCCCTCCATGGCTCCGAGCACCACGGCCGGAGCGCCGAGCGCCGCCACGAGGAACAGGGGCACCACGGGATAGACCATTTCCGAGGCCACGTCCGTGAAGAAGCTGATCCAGCCCAGGGTGCGGATGGACTGGGGAAGCGGCCCCTGCGTCCCGGACGCGGCACGGTCCTGCATGGCGGAAATCCTGCGCCGCCCGGCACGGGGCCCCGGGCGGAAGTCCTCGGCCCCGGGCGGTTCCCAGGGCCACGGCCCGCAGCATAGGCAGCGCCGCGAGGCGCTGTCAACGCGCCGCCCGGTTGCGGGGCGGCCCGGAAAGGGCCTGCTTGACCCGGGGCGCGCCGTACGGATATTTGATATGCGCTCGCACCTCAAAAAAAAGGAGAGCCCATGAAACGCCGCGCCCTGTTCCTGGCCCTGGCCGCGCTCCTGCTCCTGGCGGCCCAGGCCCCGGCCCAGGACCTGAAGCCCCGTGCCTGGGGCGACTTCGACCAGTACGTGCTGGCCCTGACCTGGCAGCCCGGGTTCTGCCGGGACATGCAGGAGGCGGGGCGCGGCCTGCCCGTGGAATGCGAAGACCCGGCCGCCCCGCGGGACCCGGCCGACAACCTCACGCTCCACGGCCTGTGGCCCAGCCAGCCCCGCAGCATCCGGCCCCAGCTGGAGGAGCGGGACTGGAACGGCATGGGCTGCGCCTACCTCCTGGGCGACAACGACCTGAACGACGGGGACAAGTGCGATCCCCGCTACCCCCTGCGGCCGGACACGCGCCAGGAGCTGGCCCGCGTCATGCCCGGGGCCAACGAGAGCACCTGCCTGGAGCACTACGAGTTCGCCAAGCACGGGGTCTGCTTCAACTTCGACCCGGACGCCTATTTCCTGACCGCCGCGCGCCTGGACCGCGAGGTCAAGGCCAGCGCCCTGGGCAAATTCCTGCGCGGCCACGCCGGCGCGAAGGTCCGGCTCACGGATTTCCGCGCCGCCCTGGAGGCGGCCTACGGCAAGACCGCGGCCCGGGAGGCGGACATCCTCTGCGCGGGCCGGGGCAACGCCTCGTTCGTGGAGATCCGGCTCCCGATTCTCCGGGACAGGGTCAATGCGCCCCTGAGCGCGGCCTCCTTTGGCCGGAGCACCTCCAGGAACACGAAGAAGCAGTGCGGGGCGAGCTTCCTCCTGCCCGCTCATTGACGCCCCGGCCCCCCCGCTGGTATATGCTGGCCCCTGTAACATACGAAAATGTATCGCCATCCACCGGGGGTCCCGTGGTCCAGTTCCTCAAGCTCGTGCTCAGTTTCGCGCCCTGGCTGGCCTTTCTGATCATCGCCCACGGCAGCCTGCTGCGGCTCAAGATCGGCCTGGCCACGGCCCTGGCGCTCACCGTGGTCATGGGCCTGCTCCGGCTCCACCGGGGCGTGATCCTCTGGGTGGGCCTGTCCTTCTTCGCCTATGCCAGCGCGGCCGTGTTCCTGTTCGAGCACATCTGGACCATCCGGTTCATGGGCCCGCTGGCCAACGGCGCCCTGGCCCTGGGCACCTGGTTCGGCATCGCCGCGGGCAAGCCCTTCTCCCTGGACTACGCCAAGGAGCACACCGACCCCTCGCGCTGGAAGCACCCGGCCTTCATCCGCTCGAACGTGGTCATCTCCTCGCTCTGGGGCGCGGCCTTCAGCGTGAACTGCGGCCTGGCGCTCCTGAGCGCGCTCAACCCGGAGGCCCCGGCCCTGCCCAGGGAGCTGGCCTCCTACGCCGTGCTCCTGGGCGCCTGCGTGTTCACGGTCTGGTATCCCGGGTACGCCAAGCGCAGGGCCATGGCCGCCGAGGGCCGCGCAGGCGATTGACAAAGCCCGGCCTTGGCCCGAGAAGCGGACTCGGAGGCGCGCCATGACGTCCGTGCTCGTGAAGACCGCCGTGCTGCTGACCCTGTCCAACGTGTTCATGACCGTGGCCTGGTACGCGCATTTGAAGAACCTGGCGCACCGGGCCTGGTGGGTGGCGGCGCTGTTGAGCTGGGGCATCGCCCTGTTCGAGTACCTCATCCAGGTCCCGGCCAACCGCATCGGCTACACGGCCCTGACCCTGCCGCAGCTGAAGATCCTCCAGGAGGTCATCAGCCTGTCGGTGTTCGCGCCCTTCGCCCTGTTCTACATGGGCCAGCCGCTCAAGCTCGACTACCTCTGGGCCTGCCTCTGCCTGCTCGGGGCGGTCTACTTCATCTTCCGGTCGTGAATAAGAAAGGCAGGGACCGGCGGCCCCTGCCTTTTTCTTGTCCTCTTCTTCTCCGCCTTCCCCGGGGCGGTCAAAAGCCCCAGGCGCAAGGCGCGAGCCAGGGGCAGGCCCGACGCGTAGTGTGACCTACGCGAGGGTCTGACCCCTGGCGATGCAACGCAGCGGATGGGAGCTTTTCACCGCCCCGCATAGCTCCCCGGGAACAGCCGCTGGAACCCCTTGTCCACCCGGGCCACGAACGAGGGGTCCCGGCGGCTGGGGTCATGGTAGCGCGGGTCGCGGATCATGGAGCGCAGCTCCTCCAGGCCCAGGGCCTGGGGCCCGTCCGCGCCCTGGTGGCGCAGGCTGCCCTCCAGGACCAGGGGCGCCACCCGGGCCAGGGCGTTGATGAGCACGGCCCGGTCCGCGGCGCCGGTCTGGTCCAGGACCTCGAGCAGCTCCTCGCCGCCCAGGCTCATGGCCGCCTGGCGCGCGGCCTCCAGCACCCGGGAGGCCTGGCCGCCGTGCTCCTGCCGGAGCCGGGCCAGCTCGTCCTCGCGCACGGCCCGGCTCCGGTCGCGCAGCTCGGCCGCGGCGCGCATGTTCAGCGGCAGGAACCAGGCGTACAGCCCGGCGGCCTGCTCGGCAGAAAGCCCCAGGTCATAAGCCTGGGAGCGGAAGGCCGCCAGCACGTCCGGGTCCGGCTCAAAGTCCTGGTCCAGGGGGAGGTCCGGGAACTCGTAGTCCTCGGGCTTGTCCGGCCGGCCGGCCGGGGCGGCGTCCTTGCGGCCCAGCAGGCGCTGGGCATGGGCCAGGGCCTTCACCGCCTCGTCCTTGCTGGCGTACTTGGCCAGGGCCGGGTGCTCGCGCAGGGGGAGCTTCCGCTCCACCCCGTCCTCGCCGCGCCAGTCCACGGTCCAGTCCTCGGGCAATTCCTGACGCCAGTCGCGCTTCTCGCTCTGCATCACGTCCTCCTTGGGCCCGGGCCCGCGTCGGAAATCCGGCGCAGGACCCCATGCCCTGCGCCCATCCCCGGGTGTGCAGCCCGTAGACCCTTGCTGTGCAACAATTCTCCGTTTCGGCACGGCTCTGGCAAAGGCTCCGTCCAACGGAGGTTCGCCATGATCCGCAGCCTGTTCCGCGGCCTGTCCCTGGGAGTGGTCCTGTTCCTGGCCGTGGTGGCCTTCAACACCTGGGTCTCCATGGTCCAGACCATGTATCCCCCGCGCTAGCGGCCCGGTTCCAGCGGGTCGAGCATGGCCCGCACGTGCAGCCACAGGCTCCGGCGTCCGGCATTGAAGGCCGCGCGCCAGGGGTCGGCCGAGAACGCGCAGGCCCTCCCGAATCCCCGTCGCTCCAGATCCTCCAGCACCCGTTGCCCGTCCGCACAGGCGAACAGCCGCGCATAGCTCGCGCGCAGCTCGCGTGTCGCGTCCTCGTGGTCCATGGGGCCTCCTTCCGGCCTGGCCGGTTCAGGGGAGCCTAGCCCGGGTTTTCCGGGTGCGCGGAAAGGGGCGGGAAAATGGCGGTCAAAAGCGCGGAAAAAGCGTGTTGACAGGCCTGCCCAGCGGAGGGGTGAACCGGAAAAAGGCGGGGCCCGCACCCCGCCTTTCCGTCTTTTCGCAACACCCCCGAAGGGGGCCAGGGACCTACGGCCGCGCGGAATTGGCCGTGCCCCGGAGCAGGGCGTCGACCCGCTCCGGGGTCATGGTCTGGGACAGGGGCTGGTTGTCGAACTTGGTGAGGAACACGCCGAACAGGCGGCTGCCGTAGCGCGTGGTGAGCACGAACTCCACGGGGTGGGCGTCCAGGCTGCCGGTGACCTCGGACAACCGATAGCCCCCGCCCGTGTCCTCGCGGAAGATCCGCGCCCCGGACAGGGGCCCCCGGGGCAAAAGCCGCCGCTCCAGGACCAGGGCCAGGGAGGGCAGCTGGTCGCAGTCCTCGCCGCAGGCGCGCCAGCGCACGCCGCAGCGCTGGTCCAGGCGGGGGTCGCCGGTCCTCGGGCCCGTGCAGAGCACGCGCTCGGCGTAGTCCTCGGGATTGTCCTCGGCCCCGGTCCAGGAAAAGGCGCGGAACTCGCCCAGGGTGGGATAGGGCCGGTCCAGGGCGCGGAGAAAGGCGCGCACCGCGGCCAGCTCCTCGTCCTCGGCCAGGGCCGGGGCGGCCGCCAGGACCAGGGCCAGCAGAACCGCGATGAGCACACGCGCGAGGTGTCCGGACGTCTCCACGCTCCCTCCTTGCCGGGACGGTCACGGCCAGCATAGCCGGACTTGGCGCAGAGTCCATTGTGGGAACCTAGGCATTTGTTAATTAAAATTCAGTCCTGCCCCGGCCGGGCGCGGGCCGGCAAAAAACAGCTCCCTCCAGGACCTCCACGACAAAAGGCGGAGAGACCCTCGCCTCCCCGCCTTTCGCCTTTCCGTGAAAGCGGCGAAGCCGCCGGGCCGCTCAAAAACCGCGTTTGCTGTGCGCGAAAAAAGGCCAAGCCCGACGCGTATCGGTCATACGCGAGGGTTTGGCCCTTTTTTCAGCAACGCCGCGATCGCGGAATTTTCAGCGGCCCGCGCTAGAAGCCGCCCTTGTCCTTCATGTACTTGGCCAGATCCGCCACGCGGCAGGAATAGCCCCACTCGTTGTCGTACCAGACCACGAGCTTGGCCAGGTTCTTGTCCTGGACCCGGGTGTGCTCCTCCTCCACGATGCCGGAGTGGGCGTTGCCCTTGAAGTCCATGGAGACGAGCGGCCGGGTGTTGTAGCCCAGGATGCCCTTGAGCGGGCCCTCGGCCGCGGCCTTGAGCGCGGCGCGCAAGGAATCGGTGTCGGTGTCGCGCTCGAGCACGCAGGCCATGTCCACCAGCGAGACCGTGGGCGTGGGCACGCGCAGGGAGTAGCCGTCGAACTTGCCCTTGAGCTCCGGGATGACCAGGGCCACGGCCTTGGCCGCGCCCGTGGTGGTGGGGATGATGTTGAGCGCCGCGGCCCGGGCCCGGCGCAGGTCCTTGTGCGGCAGGTCCAGGATGCGCTGGTCGTTGGTGTAGGAGTGGATGGTGCACATGAGGCCCGAGCGCACCCCGAAGGTCTCGTGCACCACCTTGATGGCCGGGGCCAGGCAGTTGGTGGTGCAGGAGGCGTTGGACACGATGCGGTGCTTGGCCGGGTCGTAGGCGCCCTCGTTCACGCCGAGGACCACGGTCACGTCCTCTTCCTTGGCCGGGGCCGAGATGATGACCTTCTTGGCGCCGGACTCGATGTGGGCCATGGCCTTGGGCCCGGTGGTGAAGATGCCCGTGGACTCCACGATGAGGTCCACGCCGAGCTCGCCCCAGTGGCAGTCGCGGGGGTCGCGCTGGGCCAGGCTCTTGAGGGCCCAGGGGCCGTAGTGGATGACCCCGTCGCCCGCGGACACGGGCACGTCCGCCTGGCCGTAGTTCGTGTCGAACTCCAGGAGGTGGGCGTTGGTGTTCACGTCGAAGAGGTCGTTGACGGCCACGACCTCCAGGTCCTCGGGCCAGCGCTGGTGCATGGCCTTGACCACCTGGCGGCCGATGCGGCCGAAGCCGTTGATGCCGACGCGCAGCTTGCTCATAACTTGCTCCTAGCAGACCGCCGCAGCGGTCCTGTTCCGCGGGCCGTTCAAAAAACGCGAGGGCCAGGCGCAAAAAAAACACGGGTCCGGCGCGTATCCGCAATACGCGAGGATTCGGGTTTTTTGCAGCAACGCAGCCATCGCGGATTTTTCAGCGGCCCGCTAGTCGAAGGTGCGGTAGTCGAAGGACAGGACCGACTCGTATTCGCGCTTGAGGGCCTGGTGCAGCCGGGCGTTCTCGATGGCCAGGGCGCTCATGGCCGCGATGCAGATGAGGAACTCCTCCTCGCCGGGATCGAACTCCCGGGGCTTGGCCGTGTACACGCGCATGACGCCCACGGGCTTGTCCTCCACCCGCAGGGGCACGACCAGCACCGAGGCGATGCCCTCGTCCTTGGCCGCCTTGCCGTACTGGAAGCGGGGGTCCGTGGCCGCGTCCTTGACCTGGACCACGCGGCCGGAGAGGACCTCGCGGTCCACGGCCGACTGGTCCACGTCCACCGGTCCCTTGCGCAGGTACTTGTTGGACAGGCCGAACCCGGCCCCGGGCAGGAGCATGCGGCCGGCGCGGTCCAGCAGGCGCAGGGAGCAGGCCTTCACGTCCATGGCCTTGGCCGCGCATTCCACGATGGTCTTGAGCACCAGCTTGGGGTCCAGGCTGGAGTTCACGGCCATGGCCGCGGCGTACAGGGAGCGGTAGTAGGATTCGTAGCGGTCCACCGGAACCTCCTTGGGCTTGGGGGGCGGACGCCCTGGCGGGAAATACGATAAGAAAAACAATATGCTGAAAACGCGGGCCCGGTCAAGAAGCGAGCGCTCAGTCCAGGCAGCAGTCGTCGAGAATCCGCCGGATGGTCTGGTTGTTCAGGAGTTCGGGCCGGGTCAGGCGCAGGCCGCACTGGCCGTCCTTGGCCCAGACCACCGAGGCCTCCACGCCCTCCAGGACCCAGGCCACGCACTCCGGGCAGTCCGAGAGGATCACGCGCTCGCCCAGGGTGGGGGAATAGCCGCCCCGGGGCAGCTCCAGGCGCAGGCCTCCCAGGCAGACGTCGCGCACGATGGCCACGAAGGTCCGGCCGCCCTGCGGGGTCACGTCGCAGAACAGGGGCGCGTCCAGCGTGGCCCGGCGGTGTTTGCGTCGCTCGGTCATCCTGTCTCCCGGCTAGAACCGGATGGGCTCCCGGCGCTTGGCCCGGCGGGCCAGGAACTCCAGGAAGCGCCGGGCCACGGAAAGGTCCGGGTTCATGGACAGGGCCCGGGTCAGGCAGCCGCGGCAGCTCTCCACGTCGCGGTTGTCGTAGTGCGCCCGGGCCAGGTTGAACACGAGGTGGTCGTCGCGGGGCGCGATCTCCAGGGCCTGGGACAGGTAGGCCACGGCCCGCTCGGGCTTGCGGGCCCGGCGCAGGGCCACGCCCTCCTGGTTGATGGCCGAGGCGGCCTCGAAGGGGAACTCGGCCATGTCCGGGGGCAGGCTCTCCAGGAGCACGCGGGCCGCCTCCATGCCGTCGGCCCAGGGCCCGGGCTCGTCCAGGGACAGGGCCCCGAGGGCCTGGGCCTCGTCCAGGGTCATGTCGGCCAGGGCGGCGCGGCCCGCGTTCAGGCGCGCGCGCAGGGACACGAGCACGGGCAGGAGGCGGTCGCGGAACAGCGCGGGTTCGGGCAGGTAGGACACGGCCAGCTCGCGGCGGGCCAGCGGCGTGCGCACCCTGCCGGGCAGGCCGTTCTCGCCGAGCGGCAGGGCCAGGCAGCGGTCGTTGTCCAGGGCCAGGACCAGCCAAAGCAGGCTCTGGGTGAATTCCCGGGTGGCGGCCACGGTGCGGCCGGCCTTCTGGACCTTGTCCTGGCGGAACGCGCCGAGTATGGCGGGGCTGTCCTGCATGGACCCTCCTGGGGCTCCGACGACGGCCCGACCATACCTCAAAAGAACGGCCCTTGGAACCGCTTTCCCCTCGCCCTTCCCGGCCTATTCCCCGGACCCGCCCCGGCCCAGGTGGTGGTCGCGCTGGACCAGGAGCCAGGCCTCCAGGTCCCGGGGCAGGGCCCGCCAGAGCCCCCGGCCCCCGCGTTTCCAGGCGGGCAGGCCGGACTCGCGCACGAGCCGGAGGATCTCGCGGGGATTCTCGCCCACGGCCGCGCAGATGGCCTTGGACCCGCACAGGCACAGGCTCATGACGACGCCTCCAGGGGCCGCACCAGCAGCTCCAGGTCCGGGTCCCGGCCCACGGCCTCCAAAAAGGCGCGCATGGCCTCGGCGCTGCCGAGCAGGGCCCGGCGGCCGTCCAGGGTCCCGGGCCGGGAGCCCAGGAGGATGCAGCCTTCCGTGTCCGCGGCCGTGTTCCCGGCATGGAACAGGATCTGGCTGCGGCCCGGCACGTCCCGGACCGCCACGGCCCGGCCGAAGCGGGGCGAGGCCGCCCCCTGGCAGCGGTAGCGTCCCGGCGGGATGCAGGAGGTTTTCGGGGCGTTGCCCCGGTCCGGGGGCTCCAGGGTCAGGCAGAACAGGCGGCTGTCCAGCAGCAGCGCGCCCAGGGTCGCCTCGTCCGTGGACTCCAGGCGGATGATCTCGGCCAGCATGGGCACCTCCGTGGTTTCCGGAGGTGCTAGCGCAGGCGACCGGAGCGGGTCAGGCCACATGGGGCCCGGGGCGGAATTTGTTTTTCCGGCTCCGGCGATCTTATTTTTTTTCGCCGCGCATTGCCCGGAAATCCCTGGCGGGTATACCCCGGAGAAAACCGGTGGTGCGCCATGGGACGCCTGACCTTCTCCTCCATCCGCGCGGCCTTGCTCACGGCCGTGCTCCTGGCCGCGCTCCCGGCCCTGGGCCTGGTGCTCAATTCCGGGGTGGAGCACGCCCGGCACCTGGAGCAGGAGGCCCGCTCCGAGGCCCTGCGCACCGTGGAGTCCCTGGCCCAGGTCCAGGAGCGCATCACCGAGAACACCCGCCAGATCCTCTCCACCCTGGCGCTCATGCCCGCGTTCCAGAGCCCGGCCCGGGGCCCGAACTGCCCCTGCGCGGCCCTGCTCCGCAAGGTCCTGGCCGACAATCCCCTGTTCCTCAACGTGATCAAGGTGAACCCCCGGGGCGAGGTCCTGGCCACGGCCCTGGCCCAGGAGGGCGTGAACATCGCGGACCGGCCGCACTTCCGCCTGGCCGTGGACAGCGGGGCCTTTGCGGCCGGGGAGTACATCGTCAGCCGGTTCACCCAGGAGCCGGCCTTCGCCTTCGGCCAGCCGGTGCCCGGCCCGGACGGACAGCTGGCCAACGTGCTCGTGGCGGCCTTCCGGCTCTCGTCCTACGCGCCCCTGTTCGAGAGCCTGCGCCTGCCCCAGGGCGGATTCCTGGGCCTGGCCGACCGCAACGGCACGCGGCTGTTCTACCACCCGCCCAAGGAGGTCAACCCCCTGGGCCGGCCCGTTCCCCCGGCCATCTGGACCATGGTCCAGGCCGGGCCGGACAAGGGCCTCACGGTGCAGATGGGCCTGGACGGCGTGCGGCGGCTGGTGGCCTACAAGAAGCTGCGGCTCGGGCCCCGGGACGCGCCGTACATGGTCCTGTTCCTGGGCCTGCCCGCGGACGAGGTCACGGCCCCGGCCCGCGAGGCCATGGCCCGCAACGTCGTGCTGCTCGTCTGCCTGGCCCTGTTCAGCCTGGGCTGCGCCTGGCTTTTCGACCGCACCGTGCTCGGACGGCGGCTCAAGGCCGTGACCGCGACCGCGGCGCGCATCCGCGCGGGCGACCTCTCGGCGCGCACCGGCCTGCCCGCCGAGGACACGGACCTGGGGCTCCTGGCCCAGGCCCTGGACAGCATGGCCCGGGCCCTGCAGGAGCGCGAGACCGAGCGGGCCCAGGCCGCCGAGGCCACGGTCCGCTCCCTGCGCGAGAAAGAGACCCTGCTGCGGGAGATCCACCACCGGGTCAAGAACAACCTCCAGCTCATCCTCTCCCTGGTGCGGCTCCAGGAGGTGCACCAGGGCGATTCCGGGGGCGCGGACTTCCCGGCGCGCATGGAGAACCGCGTGCGGGCCATGGCCCTGGTGCACGAGATGCTCTACGAGTCCGCGGACCTGGGCGGGGTGGACCTGGCCGGATACATCCCCAGGCTGGCCCAGGCCGTGGTCCGGGCCTCGTCCCCCGCGGGCGGGGTGCGGCTTTCCGTGGAGGCGGTCCCGGCGCGGCTCGTGCTGGACCGGGCCGTGCCCTTTGCCCTGCTCCTGAACGAGCTCTTGACCAATGCCTGCAAGCACAGCCTGCGGCCGGGCCAGGCCTGCGACCTGCGCGTGGAGCTGATCCGGGACGGCGCGGACCTGGTGCTCAGCGTGGCCGACTCCGGGCCGGGCCTGTGCCAGGACTTTGACCCGGGACAGTGCCCGAGCCTGGGCCTGCGGCTGGTGGTCAGCCTCTCCGAGCAACTGGGCGGCGGCCTCACCTGGGAGAACCGGGGCGGGGCCGTGTTCCTGGTGCGCTTTCCGGGCGGCTAAGAAATAAAAAGCGGGGACAAGCCCCGCTTCATAACAAACTTCGTTCAGTCCCTCTCGTCAAACTGCGGCGGAAGGGCAAAGGGTACAACCCGGCGTTGCAGGCATTTCGCTCCACACCCGCCCATCGAGTTTCCGACCGGTCTTCTTCTTATTTGTGCCACCCCATTGCTTGAAGAAAAAGGGCACTCCCGCTTCCTGGCATTGGTCCCGGATATCCGTGACCCAGGCCTGCTCCATCGGACGAGCGTGGGGCCCTGACTCGCCGCCCACGATGACCCAATCCACGCCTCGCAACGGAAGATTTGGCAAGGCGCTGAGCAGTGGCTCCAACGAAAGAAACTTCACTTCGGCGGGAGTGGCAACAAGGTGGTCGATGCGGTGGATGTAATCCACATCCTCCACGCTGACGCCCATCCAAACGTTTTTCGGCCATGGCAGATGGGGTGCCAACTCAGCCAGCCGTTCCGAGCGCTTCGTCAGCACCTGGAAGACGTGCTGACTGGCCCGTTCCATGACTTCAAACGTCCGACGTATGAAGTCCACAGGCACGTCGGCATGGAAAAGATCACTCATGGAGTTGACGAAAATGACGCGCGGCTTTTTCCAGCGCAGCGGAAGGTCGAGGAGATTCTCATGGACCGTGAGCCGGAACCCGTTCACATAGCTCATACTCCCCATGGCCTGGAGCCTGAGAGCCATGCGCTCGGCATAGCAGTTCAGGCAGCCCGGGCTGACCTTGGTGCATCCGGTCAGCGGATTCCAGGTGCTCTCGGTCCATTCGATCTTTGAGTTAACCATGAACAAGTCTCTTTATTTCAAGATGTTTCATGTGCGTCTTATATGAAACTCCGGGTGTTTTGTCTATAATGCCAGACTTCATCAAGCTACGCAATATATTATTTACATCTCTAGGCAAAAACCCCTTGAGTAGTGTCTGTTCGTAGATGTCACTGTGATTTAATAATTTTCCATCTCTTATTTTGTCTTCGATGAATTTTTTAAATTTTTGCATTTTTACTGGCTCAATGTCAGGAAGCATACATTGTTTTACATCAGAAAAATCTCCTTCAATGCTAATATTGGCTTCGCCAGATTTTGGATCAACTGACCATGCAGCTTCTAAAAATTTCTCTAACCCCTTAAGGTTACTTCCACCATATATTAGCCCATATATGTTCTTCTTCTTTTTTATTGAGAATGGAGCAATATAGTACTTATTTCTTCCATTAACAAGCTTACTTTTATAGTAGTTGCACACCTCAATGTGCACATATTCTGTCTTTTCTATTTTACTCACATCAAATCCTGGCATCAATTTTTTTATAGATTCATGATCATGAAACCTTTTAGCAAAAGATGATGGAACAAACAGAAGCATGTCTGTTCTTTTTAACATTGTTATATTTATCAATGTCTCTAGATGGATAAAACCGTTTGGATCGATAAATAAAAAATTTGCAGCTCCCACTCCTGACATCAATTCATAATATTTCTCAAATATGTCTTCGAATTGACTATTAGTAATATGAACCTTGCACAATGAACTGGCCTTCTGATCGACGCTTACCATAAGCTCATTTACTTTCTTTAGAATCTTATCGTTGAAATAGAGATTAATATTGTGCCTCATTAAATCTATTTTATCCGCAAAAGAATTGACAATATCAAGAGCAAGCAATGGACTCCCTGGCTCTCCATTAACGTCGGTCCCAGGGCCACAAAAAAAATCAAAGATATTAATCCGCCCCGTGTGTGCTTGCAAAAATACCGGAAGCCACCCCTGCAAATAAAGTCTGAACAGATCTAGCTTAGTACGCGTCTCTTCGGAAAAGGGTTTTTTGTGCAAATCTCTGGTCATGCGGGCGGCCTCCTTTGTCTATATCGAATTGGTATTCGATATAACCTGGGCGTACCGTGCGCAACCCTTTATTTCCGCGTCATGTCGCTCCAGGCGAAAAGCACCCGTCCGGCCAGGGCGGCCGCCGGGTCGCCCGCCAGGTCGCGGCCCACAAGCAGGCTGTGCGGCGGGTATTCGCGGGGATTGTCGCTGTAGAGCACCAGCTCGCTGTCGCTCTCCAGGGGCCGCACGGCCACCCGCCGGATGCGCGCCGCGCCGGCTGGGCCGTTCACGAGCATGAGCCCGCCGTCGTGCGGCACGCGGTCGGCGCGGTCCACGAGCACGAGGTCCCCGGGGTGCAGGGCCGGGACCATGGCCAGGTCGTGCTCCGGCACCCGGGCCGCGGCCAGGTCCGAGCGGCGGCGCAGGGAGTCCTGGTCGCGCCAGACGAGCAGCCAGCCCTGGACCAGGCTCTCGGGGATGAGTCCGGCCAGGGCCGCGTGCTCCAGGGAGACCAGGGGCACGGCCAGGAAATCCTCGGGCCTGGGCCCGGGGCCCGCTGCCGCGGCCGGGCTTTTGTCAGCGGACACAAAACAGACCTGCCGGGCCGAGTCCCCGCCGCCCGGGAATTCCAGGCGCGCGCCGAGCCCGTCCAGGACCCGGCCCAGGCTCTCCACCGTGAGCCCGCGTTCGCCCTTGAGGAAGCGACCCAGCTGGGACGGGTCCAGGTTCAGGGCCTCGGCCATCTGGCGCTTGTTGGCGAAAGCCCCGCCCCGGCCGATGCGTTCGGAGAGCGCCTTGCGCACGTCCTCGGAAAAGCCCATGTCCGCCTCCTGGTTTCCGGCCAGTGTGCCACAAAATATTGTCGCTTGTCTAAAGACTTTAGGCAAATGTGCTTGACTATTTTATAGTCAATTGACTATTACGGGGGCCGGGAGGACCCCATGCACCGCGGCTACGTCCAACTCTGGCGCAGGAGCCTCGGCTCCGAGGCCTGGCGCGATCCCAAGCTCTGGCGGCTGTGGACCTATTGCCTGCTCAAGGCCAGCCACCGGCCCCACCGGGTCGTCGTGGGCCGCCGGGCCGTGGAGCTTCTGCCCGGGCAGTTCGTGCTCACCCGGCGCAACGCCGCGGCCGACACCGGCCTGACCCAGGCCGAGGTCCGCTCCCTGCTCTCCCTGGCCGAGGGCCTGGGCATGATCGCCCGCGCGCCCTCCACCCGCTGCACCGTTGTTTCCGTCGTGAACTGGGAGAGTTACCAGCAGGTCCCGCCAGCCAAGAGCCGGCGTTCCGCCGCGTCCGCGCCCGGGCCCCGCCCATCCACAAGCCTGGAAGAACATGATCCAGCACAGCTCCGGGACTTCGCCGCGTTCTGGGCCGCCTATCCGCGCAAGATGGGCCGCAAGGCCGCGCTGGAGGCCTGGCTCGCGGCGGACAGGCCGTGCCTGGAGGCGCTGCTCGCCGCGCTTTCCGAGCAGGCCGCCTCGGCCCAGTGGCAGCGGGAGCAGGGCCGGTTCATCCCGGCCCCGGCCACCTGGCTGACCCAGGCCCGCTGGGCCGACCGGCCCGGACCCGGGGCCCCGGCCGGGGGCGGCCTCCTGGCCTGGGCCCGGGAGGGGGAAGAGGGATGATGAAGCCGGAATTCGCGCGCCTGATCCAGGATCTCTGCCTGTTCTTCGGCAAGGAGGAGCCCGGGCCCGAGCGGGCCCAGGCCTGGTACGAGGTCATCCGCCACCTGCCCGGCGGCGAGTTCCTGGACTTCGCCCTGGCCCGGATCAAGGCCGCCGAGGCCCATTTCCCGGCCAATCCCGCCCGGCTGCTGCTCCAGGCCTTTGAGGAATTCGGGGAGAAAAACGCGCCCGCGCCCGCTCCCGGGACCCCGCCGCACTGCCCGCAATGCCGGGACACCGGGGTGCTGGCCGCGGCGCGCGGGGACCAGCGCTTCTTCTTCCGCTGCGGACACTGCGGCCGCACCGACGCCGCCGGGCTGGCCCCGGCCACGGCGCGGGCGCTCGAACTGGCGGGCTTCCGCCTGCTCAACTGAAGGGAGGTTCCCATGCTCTGCCCTGCCTGCGGCCACGACGGCTGCCGGGTCATCAAGACCCGCGAGGACGAGAACAGCGAGGCCATCCACCGGGTCCGCGAGTGCCGCTCCTGCGGCCACGTCTGGCGCACCCGCGAGGCGGCCATGGCCGCGCCCCCGCCCCGGGCTCAGGCCCGCGCGGCCGGGGCGTAGTCGCGGATGACCTTGAGGGTCTGATCGCGGTCCTGGGGCCGGGCGTAGTAGAAGCCCTGGGCGTACTCGCAGTCCAGGAGCATGAGCAGGTTCTGCTGCTCGCGGCGCTCCACGCCCTCGGCCACCACGGCCAGGTCCAGGTTGTGGGCCAGGTTGATGATCGCCTTGACGATCTCCATGTCCTCGCTGGATTCGAGCATCCGGCGCACGAAGGACAGGTCGATCTTGAGCAGGTCCAGGGGCAGCTGGCGCAGGTAGGACAGCGAGGAGTAGCCCCGGCCGAAGTCGTCCACCGCGATGGACACGCCGAGGTTCTTGAGCCTTTTCAGCGTGGCCGTGGCCAGTTCCGGGTTGTCCATGATGGCGGTCTCGGTGACCTCCAGCCGCAGCCGCTCCCCGGGCAGGCCGCTCTCCTCCAGGGCGCGGCGGACCCGCTCGCTGAAGCGCGCGCCGCTGAACTGGCGGCCCGAGACGTTCACGGACAGGGTCAGGGACTCGGCCCGGGGCTCCTCGGCGCGGAACCGGGCCATGTCCTTGCAGGCCTGCTCCAGGGCGAAGCGGCCCAGGTCCGCGATGCGGCCGGTCTCCTCGGCCACGGGGATGAACTCGGCCGGCCCGATGGCCCCGCGCTCGGGATGGGTCCAGCGCAACAGCGCCTCCAGGCCCGAGAGCCGGGGCCCGCCCTTGAGGCTGACGATGGGCTGGTAGGCCAGGTGGAACTGGCCCATGGCCAGGCCCTCGCGCATGTCGTTCTCCAGGATGAGCCGCTTGCGCGCCTGCTCGCGCATGGACGGGGTGAACACCTGGAGCCGGTCCCCGCCCCGGCGCTTGGCCCGCTGCATGGCGATGTCCGCGTTCTGGAGCAGGTCCTGGGCCGTGCCCGGCTCGCCCGGGAGCACCAGGACCAGGCCCACGCTGGCCGAGAGCCGCACCAGCCGCCCGTCCGCCAGGAAGTCCCGGCGGAAGGCCGCCAGCACGGCCTTGGCCGCGCGCACGGCCCGGCGCGGCGGGCTCTGGCCCAGGAGGATGAGGAACTCGTCCCCGCCGTAGCGGGCCACGGTGTCGCCCTCCTCCACGGCCTCCTGGAGCCGGGCGGCCACGGCCTGGAGCAGGGCGTCGCCGAAGCCGTGGCCCAGGGAGTCGTTGAGGGTCTTGAACCGGTCCACGTCCACGAACAGCAGGGCGAAGGCGGCCCCGTCCATGCGCCGGGAGTCGTCCAGGGCCTGGCCCACCCGGGTCAGGCAGAGGGTCCGGTTGGCCAGGTCCGTGAGCGGGTCGTGCAGGGCCTGGTGCCGCAGCCGTTCCTCCATCTGCTTGCGGGCGGTCACGTCCCAGGCCATGACCTGGCGCGAGATCCGGCCGTCGCCGTGGCGGATCGGGGTCTGGACCACGTAGCTCCAGCGCTTGCTGACCTTGTCGCGGATCTCGTAGGTGGCCGTGCGGGCGTCGCCCACCGGCCCGCCCGCGCACCACGGGCACATCTTGTCCAGGTGGTGCAGGGCCTGGTGGCAGGCCTCGCCGGTGGGGTCGCGGCCCAGGCGCTCCAGGAGCCGGGCGTTGGCGAACTCGATGCGGCAGTCCTGGTCGCAGATGAAGATCTCGCCGTCAAAGGCCTCGACCACGGCCCTGTAGTAGGTCTCGCGCTCGCGCAGGGCCTTCTGGTCGGCCAGCCTGCGGCTGATGTCCCGGGCCGAAACGAGCACGTAGCGCCGGGACTCGAAGACCTGGACCCGCAGGCTCAGGTCGCAGGGCGCCAGGCCTCCGTCCGCGCGCAGGAGCGAGGAGGTGATCTCGCGCACCCCGCTCCGGCCGTGGCGCAGGCTCTCCTCCAGGACCTCGGCCAGGGCCCGCAGGGCGCCCGGGTCGAGCACCGCGCCCGGGGCCGCGCCCAGGATGTCCTGGAGCGGCCGGCGGGTGAGCTTCGCCGCGGTCTCGTTGGCGTCCACAAAGGCCAGGGCGTCGGCGTCCAGGACCAGGATGGCGTCCCCGGCCTGGTTCAGCAGGGCGCGGAAGCGCTCCAGCTCCCCCACGCGCTCCTTGAGCTCGGGGTAGTAGGTCTTGCGCACCGAGCGCTCGCCCAGCCCGATGAGCCGGGTGCGGACGTCCTCAGCCAAGGGCCTGCTCATACAGGGCCTCGATGTCCCCCAGGGAGAGGGCCGCGGGGTTGGTGGTCATGCAGGGGTCCTGGGCCGCGTTCCGGGCCAGGCCGCGGAGCTGCTCGCGGGTCACGCCCAGTCCGGCCAGGTCCTGGCCCAGTCCGGCCTGGCGGGCCAGGTCCTGGAGCGCGGCCTTGAGCTTGGGCCGGGCGGCCTTGGGCGTGCGGGCCGAGACGCCCAGGGCCTCGGCGGCCTTGAGGTAGCGCTCGGGCGCGGCCTCGAAGTTCCGGTCCACCACGTGCGGCAGGAGGATGGCGTTGCACAGGCCGTGGGGCAGGTCCAGGAATCCGCCCAGGCTGTGGGCCATGGCGTGCACGGCCCCGAGGATGGCGTTGGAGAAGGCCAGGCCCGCCTCCAGGCTGCCGAGCATCATCTCGCCCCGGGCCTCCAGGTCGCCGGGCGCGGCCAGGGCCCGCAGGAGATGGGTCCTGACCCGGGCCATGGCCGACAGGGCCAGGAGGTCGGTGAGCGGCGAGCTGGCGTTGGAGCCGTAGGCCTCCAGGGCGTGGGACAGGGCGTCCATGCCGGTCTCGGCCGTGAGCTTGGGGTCCATGCTCACGGTGAGCACCGGGTCGATGAGCGCGGCGTCGGCCACCACGGCCTTGCTCACGATGGCGATCTTGAGCCGCCGGGCGGTGTCGTTGATGATCGCGAACTGGGACACGTCCGCGGAGCTGCCCGCGGTGGTCGGCACGCAGACGAGCGGCGGGGCGGGCCTGTCCACCATGTCCGCGCCCTCGAAGCGCAGGATGTGGCCGCCGTTGGTGGACACGATGCCCACGCCCTTGGCCAGGTCCATGGGCGAGCCGCCGCCCACGGCCACGATGCAGTCGCACTGGTCGCGGGAATAGCGCTCGACCCCGGCCATGACTTCAAAGTCCCGGGGGTTGGGCGAGACGTCCAGGAACAGGCTCACCTCCAGGCCCTCGGCCCGGAGGCTCTGCTCCACCAGCCCGGTCCAGCCCACGCGCTGCACGCCCGGGTCCGAGACGAGCAGCACGCGCCGGGCCCCCAGGTTGCGGGCATACTGCCCGGCCAGCCGGGCCGCGCCCTCGCCGAACACGAACTCCGGGGCCACAAACTTGCGCAGTTCGAAAAACGCGGCCATACGACTCTCCACGGTTCGGGAGGAGTATAGCGCGCCTGCGAAGATGCTGTCATTGAGAATGGGGAATTTATCATGTCCGCCGTGGCGATTGGCGGAAATCAAGGATTCATGCGGTCAAGAAGAGACTTGTCAAGGAAATATTAGTGCCTGGCCGAAACCCCGGCACCATAACACAGAATCCATATTTCGCGCATCGATTCATGGCATCGCCCTGAAAGTCCCCTCCCCGCGGCCCTTCCCGGGGAAAGGCCGACGTTGCGGGTTTCAAAAAAACAGGAGGGCTAGGGCGTTGGCGCGGCCTGGACAATGGCCGCGAGGATGGCGTCAAAGACCTCTTCCAGGTCCAGGCGGGTGGTGTCGATGACCAGGGCGTCGGCCGCGGGCCGGAGCGGGGCCTCGGCCCGGGTGCGGTCCTGGAGGTCGCGGGCCTCGATCCGGGCCAGGATCGCGGCCTCGTCGGCCTCCTGGCCCATGTCCCGCAGCTGGAGCGCGCGGCGCCGGGCCCGTTCGGCGGGCTCGGCGTCCAGGAAGAACTTGTGTTGCGCCCCGGGGAAGACCACGCTGCCCATGTCCCGGCCCTCGGCCACCAGGGAGGCGCTCTTGGCCAAGTCCTGCTGGGCCTGCTTCAGGAAGCGCCGGACCACGGGCAGGACCGCCACGTTGGAGGCCCACATGCCCACGTCCTCGGTGCGGATCTCCGGGCCCAGGGCCGCGCCGTCGAGCAGGAGCCGGGTGGCCTCGCCCGCGCCGGCCAGGCCGAAGCGCAGGCCCGCCAGCCTTTCCGCGATGCGCTCCTCGGGCCAGGTCCAGGAGTCCGGCCCGAGCCGCCAGGCCACGGCCCGGAACATGGCCCCGGTGTCCAGAAAGGCCAGGCCCAGGCGCTTGGCCAGGAGCCTGGCCACGGTGGACTTGCCCACTCCGGCCGGGCCGTCCAGGGTCACGACCAGGGGCTCAGCCACGGAGCACCCCGGCCAGGGCTTCCAGGAACAGGGCGGTCTCCTCGTCCGTGCCCGCGTTCACCCGGATCATCTCCGGCAGGCCGAAGGACGCCAGGTGCCGGGTGATGATCCCGCGCTCGAGCAATCCCTGGAACACCTGGCGGCCCGGCTTGGGCGGCTGGAACATGAGGAAATTGGCCTGCGTGGGCCAGACCCGGCAGGACAGGGCCTTCAGCCCGGCGGCCATGGCGTCCAGACTCGCGTGGACCGCGGCCAGGGTGGTTTCCAGGAACGCGGCGTCCTCCAGGGCGGCCAGGCCCGCGGCCTCGTCCGCCACGCCGATGGTGAACGGGATGCGCGCCCGGGTCATGTAGTCCGCGATGGTTTTCGGAAACACGCCGAAGCCCAGGCGGAACCCGGCCAGGCCATAGTATTTCGAGAAGGTCCGCAGGACCACCACGTTGTCCCGGGAGAGCGCCAGGGGCAGGCCGGTGAAGCGCTCCACGGGCCGGGCGAAGTCGATGTAGGCCTCGTCCAGCACGAGGAGCGTGTTGGCCGGGAGCCTGTCCGCCAGGGCCGCCAGCTCGTCCTTGGTGACCGTGAGGCCCGTGGGGTTGTCCGGGCTGGTGACGAAGACCGCGGCGGTGTTCTGGTCGCAGGCCGCGGCCAGGCCGTCCAGGGGCAGGGCCAGGTCCGGCCCGCGCGGCACGGCGCGGTACTCCACCCCGCAGAGCTTGGCCGTGAGCCGGTACATGCTGAAGGCGTTGTCCCAGCAGATGACGTTGCTCTGCCCCGGGCGGCAGATGACGCGCAGGAGCAGGTCGATCATCTCGTCCGAACCGTGGCCCGCCAGGACCTGGTCCAGGGGCGCGTTGATGTGCGCGGCGATGGCCGCCACCAGCGCCGGGTTCAGGTTGCGCGGGTAGCGGAAGCCCAAGGCCGCGGCGCGCTCCGCGGCCTTGCGGGCCAGGGGCGGCGCGCCCAGGGGATTCTCGTTGCTGGCCAGCTTGACCACCCGGGTCAGGCCGTAGCGCTCCTTGATCTCCTCGATGGTCAGGCCGGGGGCGTAGGGCTCGAAGTCCAGGATGTCCGGGCGCAGGCGCGGGTCGCTCATGATGACGTCCTTCACGGCAAACAAAAGAGGGCGGCCCGGCCGCCCCCCTGGTTCTCGAAAACGGACCGCGAACTGCGGCTAGGCCGCGGCCTTGGGCCGGATGGTCAGCACCGGGCACTTGGAGGACTTGACCACCTTCTCGGCCACCGAACCGAAGAGGATGCGGTCGATGCCCCGGCGGCCGTGGGTGCCCATGATGATCAGGTCCACGCCCTGCTCCTCGGCCAGGTTCAGGACCTCCTCGGCGGCGTAGCCGGTGACCACGCGGCCCTCGACCTTGACCCCGGGGAACTGCTCGGCCAGGAACGCGTTCATGGTGGCGTCCGCGCCCGAGACGATCTCGCCCACGAAGTTCTCGATGGAGCTGGGCGGCACGTGGAAGCCCACGTACTGGCTGAGCGACGGGGCCACGTACAGGCAGAGCACCTGGGCGTTCAGCCCCTGGGCCAGGGTCTTGGCGTAGTCGGCCACGGCCGGGCTGTGCTCGGACAGGTCCACCGCACAGAGAATCTTCTTGATTTGGGCCATTGAGTCCTCCTGGCCGCCGCTGCGGCTCAAGTTTTGGCGTCTATCCGCCGAAAAACCATGACAGAAAGGAGCCGCGTAGACAAGACCCGGGGGCTGGGCTAGATGTGCTCCAGAACCAACGGCAAAAAATGCCGCGCCCCGGAAGCTGCAACATATTGAATTTCAATAGCTTGTGTGGCGAAGCCGGTTTGGCAAGATCATTGCACCGAAGCAAGCCAAACAGGATCGGAGTGTCCTATGAAGATTCAGACCAACGGCTTGGAAAGCCTGCTTCAGAGCGAACAGAAGAAGGCCGAAAAGGCCGGAAGCCCCTCGGGGTTCGCCGGGCTGCTCGACCAGGAAGTGGCCAAGGCCGAGGGTTCCCAGGCGAACGCCGTGGGCGCCCCGCTGCCGCCCCTGACCAGCCAGGTGCTGGCTCCCCAGGGCGTGGAGAGCGTGTCCGAGGAGTCCGCCGACCCGGTGGCGGCCCTGGACGGGCTCCTGGACAAGTGGGAAAACTATGCCGCCGGACTGGGTTCGGGCCAGAGCCTGAAGCAGACCCACGGCGCGCTGGCGGACCTGGAGGCCGAGACGGCCCGGGTCAGGGATCTGGCCCAGGACGATCCCGGGCTCTCGGCCGTGGCCGACGAGCTGGAGGTCCTGGCCGTGACCGAGCGCACCAAGTTCAACCGGGGCGACTACATCTAGCCGCCCTTCCTTCCTTTCGGCTGCGTGCCGAAACCCGACAGGGCTCCGCTCACAGTAGGTGACCGGGGCCTTGTCTTGTTTCAGGACGCGGACACGGCGCAGAGTTCGCGGTACTCGGGCCCCTGGGGCGAGAGCACGCTCTGCCAGAGCGCCACGCGGTCCACGCGCGCCAGGGGCCAGGGGTGGGCGTTGACGCGCCGGGCCAGCTGGTCCCAGTCATCCGGCCCGGCCTCGCGCACCCGGGCCAGGGTGAGATGCGGCGCGAACGGCCGGTCCTCGGCCGCGAATCCCAGGCCCGCGCAGAGGGCCTCCACGCGGGCGGCCAGGGCCGCGCATTCCTGTACTCCCTGCGACAATCCGAGCCAGAACACCCGGGGCCTTTTCGCGTTCGGGAAAAACCCGGCAGGCCCGGCAGCCAGGTCAAAGGCGGTGAACCGCAGCGTGGGCAGGGCCGCGCCGAGCGCCTCGGCCTGGGCCGCCTCGATCTCGCCCAGGAATTTCAGCGTGAGGTGCCAGTTCCCGGGCCGGGTCCAGGTGAGCCGCGAGGCGAGCCCGCGCTTGAGTTCCGGCGCAAGCGCGGCCAGGGCCTGTTTCCAGGCCTGGGGCAGGGGCAGGCCGAGGAAGCAGCGCATCAGTCCTGCACGAACGCGTCGCGCAGGGATTGCAGGAACAGCGCGCGCAGGGCCGGACGGCACTGGGCCGTGGGGCAGGCCAGGCTGAACGGGCAGGGCCCGGCCGAGTACTGCTCGCCGTAGGGCGTCTGGTTCGCGCCGCCCAGCGGCTGGATCAGGATCTGAAGCCGGCCGGCGCAGGATTCCGGGGCATTGGCCTCGGCGGGCAGGCCCGGCTCCCAGACATAGGTCTCCGGGGTCCAGGCCAGGAACGGGTCGTTGAACGGCGGGGACGGCAGGCCGCTCTCCTCCAGCCGGGCCTCCTGGCGCGGGTTCATGCACAGGAACTGGCCGCGCACCGCGTAGTCCGGACGGCCGCCGGGCTCGTAGCGGTAGCCCAGGTCCTCGAGCATCCGGATGGCCTCCTCCTCCAGTTCGGTGCCCTGGCCCGCGTCCGCCGCGGGCACGGCCAGGCCCAGGCGGCCCAGCTCGTAGTCGCGCACCGCGAGATGGAAGGACGCGCCCTTGGCCGGGTTGAAGTCGTTCATGGACCGGGCGCGGTGCGGCTGTTTGGACCCTCCGCCGCAGGCGGCCAGGGCCAGGCAGAGGCAGAGGGGCAGGAGACGGCGCATGGAGGCTCCTTGGTTCGCCCCAGGATAGCCGCAACTCCGGACTCCGGGCAAGGCTTGACGCCACGGGCCCGGACCTGCCATGAAGCCCGGAGCGGGCATGATTTTTTTCTAACGAAAGTCTAGATTTTTCGGGACGTTTGAGCTAGAGGCAAGAGAACACCAGGGGGACGGCGGATGCCTATGCGCTTCAGATTTGGCGTATTTTTCCTGCTATTCTGCGCGGTTATCATGGCGGCATCCCCCGCCATGGCCAAGCGTTCCAAGTCCAAGGCGACAAGCGTCCAGACCACTTCCGCCACCCAGAAGTCCTCAAAAAAATCCTCCTCCGTCTCGGCCAAGAAGTCCCGCGCCAAGTCCGAACCCATCTCGGCCGACGATCCCCTGCGCCTGCGGGTGCGCTCGGCCCTCGCCCTGGACGCCGAGTCCGGGACCCTGCTCTATGAAAAAGACGCGGACAAGCAGATCGCGCCCGCCTCGCTGACCAAGATCCTGACCCTGTACATCGTGCAGGAGGCCATCGAGCAGGGCAAGCTCTCGCCCGACGACCAGGTCAGGGTGAGCAGCCGCGCGGCCAACGCCTCGGGCTCGGTCATGGACCTCTACACCGGTGAGCGCGTGAGCGTGCGCGAGCTCATGAAGGGCATGGCCATCGCCTCGGCCAACGACGGCTGCGTGGCCATCGCCGAGCACATGGCCGGGGACGTGGACTCGTTCGTGCGGATCATGAACCGCAAGGCCCGCACCCTGGGCATGCTGCGCACCACCTTCAAGACCCCCAACGGCCTGCCCGCCGACGGCCAGGTGACCACGGCCCGCGACATGGCCAAGCTGGCCCGGGCCTATTTGAAGCGCTTCCCCCAGGCCCTGGAGATGCACGCCACCCGCAACTATTTCCACAACCGCCGCAACCACCAGAACGCCAACCGCCTGCTGGGCGAGTTCGAGGGCGCGGACGGGCTCAAGACCGGGTTCGTGAACGCCTCGGGCTACAACATCATCGCCACGGCCAAGCGCGGGGACAAGCGGATCATCGCCGTGACCCTGGGCTCCACCTCCAGCGGCATCCGCAAGCGCGAGACCTCCCGGCTCCTGGAAACGGCCTTTGTCCAGCTCGGCAAGCCCGCCACGGGCCTGGCCCAGGCCAAGGCCCCGCAGGCCGTGGCCGCCAACGACGACGAGGAGATCCTGCCCTCCCGCGACGAGCGGCCCGAGGCCCAGGGCGGCGGCCTGGTGGGACGCCAGAACAAGCCCAGCCAGCCCGTGCTCCAGGTGCCCGCCAAGGGCCGCTACACCATCCAGGACAGCTCCTACCGCTCGGCCGAGAACGCCCGCGCCCGCCAGGAATGCCTGCGCGCCACGGGCGTGCCCGCCCGGGTCGTGGCCACCAGGGGCGAGGACAAGTGGTACCGCGTGCTCATCGGCCGCTACACCTCGGTCCAGGAGGCCGAGGCCACCCGCCGCAAGCTGGCCCAGGACTACGGCCTGGCCAACACCATCATCGTGCAGTAGTCCCTTCGGGACTTTTACGGAAAGACAGAAGAAGGCCCCGCGCAAGCGGGGCTTTTTGTTTTCCCGTGAATCCGGCGAAGCCGGACCCGCGCAAGCGGGGCTTTTTGTTTTTCGTGAACGTCCCGAAGGGACCTACAGGCCCAGGGCCTGTTTGGCCGCCAGGAAGTCCTTGCGGTTCTTGGGCCGGAGCAGGTTGATGCTCGTGCCGTCCTTGAGCACCACGCGCGTCTTGCCGTAGCCCAGGGGGATGGAGGGCTCCAGGGCCTGCACCTGGGACAGGGGCACCACCCGGGTGCGGAAGCGCGTGGCCAGGGAGCTCACGCACACGCGCTGGTCCGTGATCACGAACACCGTGAGCGTGGCGTTGAGGTAGTAGGCGGCCATGGTCGGGAAGAGCAGCAGGGCGCAGAGGATGAACTTGATGTCCCCGGCCGTGAGCGCCCGGCCGCGCAGGAAGTGGCGCAGCACCAGGTCATAGGCCCAGGCCAGGATGAGGCAGACGAAGACCAGGAACGCGAGATAGAGCGCGCTGCCCTTGAACACGTAGAGGATGTTCTCGTTCTCGGGCACGTAGGCGTCGAGCACGGCCTCCAGGCGGCTGATCTTGAACTCCTTCATGGTCTGTCGCCGGGCCAGGAAAAGCCAGGCGTACGGCGCCAGGGGCCGGAGGTTGCACTGTTGATCAACTGCAACGCACCGTACTTGACAATGTTTCGTCTGATCCTACCCTGCAAAGACAACAAGCAGGAGGTAGATGTTATGACCGTACGCACCATCCGACTCATGGTTTTGTCGTTTGTTCTGATGTTCGCCCTGGCAGGCACCGTGTACGCCGCAGGAAGTGCGGCGTATGTCGATCTCCAGCCCGCAGATGCAAAGGCGCTCATCGACAAGACGCCGGGCATCATCATTCTGGATGTTTCTCCGTACTACGCCAAGGGCCATCTGCCCAAGGCCATCAACCATCCGGTGGGCGACGGGTCCCTGGACAAGGCCATCCCGTCCCTGGACAAGTCCAAGACCTACCTGGTCTACTGCCACGGGGACGCGCCCTCGCGCCTGGGCGCCCAGAAGCTCGTGGACGCCGGGTTCATGAAGGTCTATCGCCTGGCCGACAACTACAAGGCCTGGGAGGACGCGGGCTATCCCATCGAGAAGTAGCCAGACCCCAAGCACAGCAACGAAAAGCCCCGGTTCCGTGAGGACCCGGGGCTTTGTTTTCGCGGTGTGTCGATCAAGCAGAACTAGAGGAACACCTTGTAGTTCGTGCGAAAAATCTCCGCCAGCTTCTTGGCCATGTTTCGCGAGATGGTCCGCTTGCCGTTTTCCATTTCGGAAATATTGGACTGCTTGACGCCAAGGCGCTCGGCAAGCTCGGCCTGGGTCATGCCGTCGCGCAGCCGGGCTCCTTCAAGGACCACGCCCGGGTCGGCCTGGGAAGCGTCAACGAGTTCCTCGCCGTCCGCATTGAACAGCAATCCCTGGGTCGAAATTTCCAGTATGTTGCGAACCAGCTTTTCAAAAGACGCTTCGAGCTTCTTGGGTACCTCGATACGAAATTCAACAACGTTTGCGGTAGTTCCCGACCGCTTCATGAGTTCCAACATATCTTATCTCCACCACCTTCCGCTTCTTGTCCAGTACGGTCCAAACCACGACGTAGGTGGTTTTCCCGGAGCTCAGGTGGCAATGGTAGCAGGCTTTGGTGCCTTCCAATTTTTTGAAATTTCTCCACTCAGGGAGAACCGGTCCCCGCTCCCTCAAGTCTTTTTTGAAGAATTCAAAAATTTTTTGTTGTTCAACCGGCAACTTGCTGGCTTCTTTTTCAAGCCGTTTGGTGATTCGCAGATCCCAGTTCGACATGGTTTCCTCCGACGCCTGCACAACGCATCTGGCGCGTTTTCCAATGGGCAGCGCCCTCCGCCATAAACCATCCACGAGTCGCCATTGCCGTCCTCCTTTTGTGTTGAAAAACAATTCCCTATGCGATGATTCTCCCTCACTGTGCGAGACATAGGGAATTGCACCACGGCAAAAAAATATACCAAAAAATGGGATGTGTCAACATTCCACTATTCGTAAGCACAAAGCCCCGGTTCCGCAAGGACCCGGGGCTTTGTTTTAATGTCCCCCGCCCGCCTGGAAGCGCTTGCCCGAGGGCGGCTTTTTCATGATCAGGATGAGCGGGATGAGCAGCAGGAAGAGCCAGGCCTGGGACAGGAACGCGTCGCTGAAGGCCATGCTCGAGGCCTCGCGCGCCAGCTGCTTGGAGATGAGCACGTAGGCCCGCTGGGTGTGGTCCTGGAACGTGCCCAGGGCATAGCCCAGGTTCTCCTTGATCTTGTCCATGGCGTAGGAGAACCCCGGGTCCAGGGTGCTCATGGTCTCGGAGAGCCTCGCCTGGTGGAACTGGGCCCGCCGGGCCAGCATGGTGGTCACGAAGGCCGTGCCGAAGCTGCCGCCCAGGTTGCGCAACAGGCTGAAGATGGACGAGGCGTTGTTCATCTGGGCCACGGGCACCCAGGCAAAGGTCAGGTAGGACAGGGACACGAAGAAGAACGGCATGGCCACGCCCTGGATCACGCGCGCGCCCACGGCCGTGTCGAAGTCGATGAACAGGTTGAACCCGGACATGTGCCAGAGGGCGAAGGCGCTCAACAAGAGCCCGAACAGGAGCAGGAACCGGGCGTCCACCTTCTCGGTGAGCTTGCCGGTGAGGGGCATGATCAGGAGCATGACCGCGCCGCCCGGCCCGAGCACCAGGCCCGAGAGGAACGCGGTGTAGCCCATGAGCCCCTGGAGGAACAGGGGCAGGAGCACGATGGACCCGAAGAAGGCGAAGAAGCCCAGGAAGATGACCACGTTGCCCGAGGCGAAGCTCCGGTTCTTGAAGATCCGCAAATCCACGATGGGCTTTTCCTGGGTCAGCTCCCAGAGCACCAGGCTCACCAGGCTGATGCCCGAGACGATGGCCAGCACCAGGATGTAGTTGGCCTCGAACCAGTCGTCCTGCTGACCCTTGTCCAGCACGATCTGGAGCGCGCCGATGCCCACGGTCAAAAGCGCCAGGCCGATGTAGTCCACCCGCTCCCCGGATTGCCGCCGCTCCATGTGCTCGGGGTCGTGCACAAAGGCCTGGATCATGAGCAGGGCCACGGCGCAGACCGGCAGGTTGATGTAGAAGATCCAGCGCCAGGACAGGTTGTCCGTGAGCCAGCCGCCGAGCAGCGGGCCCAGGATGGGGCCGAGGACCACGCCCATGCCGTAGAGGGCCATGGCCATGCCGCGCTGGTGCGGGGGGAAGGTCTCCATGAGGATGGCCTGGGACATGGGCTGGAGGCCGCCGCCGCCGATGCCCTGGACGATGCGGAACAGGATGAGCTGAAAGAGCGACCCGGCCGCGCCGCACAAGAGCGAGCTCACGGTGAACAGCACGAGCGAGGACACGAGGTAGCGCTTGCGGCCCAGGGCCCGGGCCAGCCAGCCGCTCATGGGGATGACCACGGCGTTGGCCACGAGGTAGGAGGTGAGCACCCAGGTGGCCTCCTCCTGGCCCGCGGACAGGCTGCCCTGGATGTGCGTGAGCGCCACGTTGGCCACGCTGGTGTCCAGGACCTCGATGAGGGTCGGGATCATCACCGCCATGGTGATGAGCCACTTTTCTGCCGGGGCCGAGCCCTGGACCGGAAGCGCCGCGCTCACGGGGTCTTCTTCACCGTGCGGATGGTCGGGATCACGCTCATGCCCACGCGCAGCTGGGGGATGTTCTGGCCCGGGTCGATGGTGATCTTCACGGGCACGCGCTGGACCACCTTGACGAAGTTGCCCGAGGCGTTCTCCGGCGGGAAGAGCGAGAACACCGCGCCGGTGCCGGACTGGATGGAGTCCACCGTGCCCTTGACGAGCACGCCCGGGTAGGTGTCCACCTCCATGGTCACGGGCTGGCCCGCGGCCACGTCGGTGAGTTCGGTCTCCTTGAAGTTGGCCGTGACCCAGATGTCCGCGCCCGCGAGCGGCACCACGCGCAGGAGCGGCTGGCCCCGGGAGACCATGAGCCCGGGCTCCACGGACTTCTTGGTCACGAAGCCGTCGCCCGGCGAGACGATGGTCGTGTATTCGAGATTGAGCGTGGCCTGCTTGAGCTTGGCCCGGTTGGCCTCGAGCAGGGTGTCGAGCATGGCGTCCGGGGTGTCCGCGCCCTTGCTCCGGCGGCGGATGGCGTCGAGCTTGGCCTGGGCCGAGCGCACCAGGGCGGCCTTGGTGGCGGCCTTGGTCTGGGCCTCGTCCACCGAGGACTGGGACACGGCCTTGGTCTCCAGCAGGTTGGCGGCGCGCTTCAAGTCCAGGGAGGCCTGGGAGTGCTCGGCCTGGGCCAGGGCCAGGGCCTGTTCCGCGGCCGTGGCGTCCTCCTGGAGCGAGGCCAGGGAGGCCCGGGCCTCGGCCAGGGCCACCTCGTACTCCACGGGGTCGAGCCTCACCAGGGGGTCCCCGGCCTTGACCCGCTGGTTGTCCTCCACCAGGACCTCGACCACGTAGCCGGGCACGCGCGGGGTGATGGTGTACACGCGGCCGTCCACATAGGCGTCGTCCGTGGAGACCTTGCCCCTGGAGGCCAGGTACCAGCCGCCCCAGAGCAGGAGCGACAGGCCCAGGAAAATGAGCAGCACGAGTTTCTTGCGGTTCACGATGGTTCCTAAACAGATGTTTAAGGTGGCGAGGGAGATATGTATCCCAGGTCAGGCCGGGCCGCAAGCCCAGGTGGAGCGGGGGGAGTCAGGGCGCGGAGTTGGAGAAGCGGGTGGCGGGCTTGGAACTGTGGATCACGCGGAAAGCCGCCGCCCGTCCCAGCGGATGGTGCGCCGCGTCCCCTTGCGCACATTGTTCACCAGCGCGGGCCGGAAGCACGCCAGGCAGGTTCCGCCCGGGAGGCGCACGCTCGGATAGACGATCCCCGCAGACCCGGCCTCCAGAAGCCCGGCGGCCAGGGCCTGAGAGGCCGCGTAGCTGCCGGGGTCCAGGCAGTCCCTGAAGGCCTCGGCGTGGCGGATGTCGTGGAAGGCCGCATCGAAGTTGGCCAGGCAGTCGTCGTAGGCCACTTCGTCCGGCTCGTTCCAGCCGATTTCCAGATACTGCCGCTCCCGGTGGAACAGGACCTCGGCCAGGGCCGTGTCCAGTTCGAAGCCCGCGTACCAAGCTCCCCGGTCCGGGCCGTTGAACCGGCTCCCCTGGGGATGGGCGTGGCAGAACGCGGCGTTGATGATCCGAAAATAGGGGATGTCCGCCACGAGTTCGCCCAGGCCGATGCCCGGCAGCAAATCGTTTTCCCCGGCCAGGCGGTCGTTGGTGGCGTGGTCCAGCTCGAAGATGTCTTCCAGGTGCTTCTCGTCGTCCGCGATCCGGTGCAGGACGCTGTCTTCATTGTCCAGGTACTTGGCCGGAATGAGCCGGTGCGTGTCCCGGACGGACAGGTCCGCCACTTCCGGCAGGCGCATCTCAGACCCCGCCCCGGCGGGCGTCCAGCAGCCTGCGCACCACGAGCATGCCGGGCAGGCCTCCCTTGACCATGAACCGCAGGGGCGTCTGCCCGGCGAATATCCGGTTCCTGTTCGGCAGGCGCACCCAGGCGTCCGCCAGCCGTTCCGAGTGCAGGATGTTGAGGGCCTTGAAGATGCCCACCAGCAGGGAAACCCGCTGGAGCTTGTCCTGGTCCAGGACCCCTGCGGGGTTCTTCTTGAGGGCGTAGAACTTGGCCCGGGAGACGCCGCCCAGAAGCTGCTGGCCGTCTTCCTCCCCCACGCCCCACCTGCCGAGGATGTTGAAGAAGGCCTTGAGCGCCGGCGGGGTCAGCCGGGCGCGGTTCGCCTTGTCCGAAAGGTCCACCAGGGGGGAGATGTCGTAGCGGCCGGAGGGCCGGGCCGGTTGCGCAAGGGCCATGCCGTGTCCTTTTTTATACATATTATAGTCTAAAATTGGACGTGTCAACATGGGTCGGCCGCGCCGTGTCTCGCGTTAGAGAGAAAGCCCTTGCCCCGCCAGGATCATCGTGTAGAATGGAAAGAGCCCCGTATTTGCGAGGAGTTTCATGCGCCGAGGCCTGTTCCTGCTCCTGTTCCTCACGGCCCTGACCGGGGTCCTGCCGCGTCCGCTCCTGGCCCAGGAATCCCGGCCGCCGGTGCTCGTGCTGGACCACCCGGGCCAGCGCGCGGCCCTGGGGCCCTACGCGGAGGTCCTGGAGGACCCGGGCCAGGAGCTGGACATCCTGGACGTGGTTTCCCCGGAATACGACGCCCTGTTCCGGCCCGCGAACCAGACCTGGCTCAACCTGGGCCTGGGCGACTCGGCCTGGTGGCTCAGGTTCCGCCTGACCCAGGACCCGGGCCTGCGCCTGGCGCCGGGCGAGGAATGGGTCCTGGACCTGGGCTGGTGCCGCCCCAGCAGCGCCCGGCTGTTCCTGCCCCTGCCCATGGGCGGATTCTCGGAGCAGGCCGTGGGCGACCCCGGGGAGATCGCCCCGGGCGGCGCGGCGGGCACGGCCGCCTCCTTTCTCCTGCCGCGCTCCCTCGGGGAGCCGGGCACCTGCTACCTCCGGGTCACGGCCCACACGGCCCTGTTCCTGCCCGCGGAGATCCTCTCCGAACCGGCCTACGCCGAGAAGATCCAGCTGCGCTCCCTGGGCCTGGGCCTGTACTACGGCGTGATGCTGGCCATGCTCGGCCTGAATCTCCTGTTCTTCCTGACCCTGCGCGACAAGAGCCACGCCTGGTACCTGCTCTACGTCTTCTTCCTGACGGCCTACTTCCTGGCCTACAACGGCTACCTCGTGCGCTACGCCTTCAGCGGCCAGACCGAGTCCGAGCTGCCGGTGCGGCTTCTGCTCATGGGCGCGTTCATCCTCTGCGCGGCCCAGTTCGCGCGCTCCTTCCTGCTCACCCGCAAGCTCGCGCCCGAGGCCGACCGGGCCCTGGCCCTGGTGGCCCTGGCCACCCTGGCGGTCATGGCCCTGACCCCGGCGGTGAACCCGCGCGTGATCATCCGCTACTACGCCCTGTTCGCCTTCGCGGCCCCGGTGGTGGCCCTGTGGAGCGGCCTGCTCGTGCTGCGCCGGGGCTTCCGGCCGGCCCGCTACTACGTGGCGGCCTGGATCCTCATGGGCCTGGGCACCATGGTCCACGGCATGATCCACCTGAACCTCCTGCCGCTCTCGCCGGTCACCGGGTTCCTCTTCCAGGGGGCCACGGGCTGCGAGGCCGTGATCCTGGCCATGGCCCTGGCCGACCGCGTGCGGCTCCTGCACCGGGAGCGCGAGGAGCTGGCCCGGGCCGAGGAGATGCTCCGCCAGGCTTTGGACGCCGCGCCCCTGCCCCTGGTGCTCTCGCGGCTCACCGACGGGGTGGTGCGCTTCGCCAACCGCTCGGCCTGCCAGACCCTGGGCCTGGAGCCCGGGAAGCTCGTGGGCTCGGTGGGCGAGGCCTACTACGCCGACCCCGCGCGCCGCGCCGAGCTGTTCGGCCGGCTGCGCTCCCAGGGCCAGGTCCAGGGCTTCGAGGCCGAGATGGGCCTGCCCGGGGTCTGGGGCCGCACGGCCTCGATCTCGGCCACGCTCATGGACTACCAGGGCGAGGAGGCCGCGCTGTTCGCCTTTGACGACATCACCGAGCGCAAGCGCGCCGAGAACGCCCTGCGCACCAGCGAGGAGCGCTACCGGCTCCTGGTGGAGAACACCAACGAGGGCGTGGGCGTGATGCAGGACGGCATCCTGCGCTACGCCAACCCGCCGCTCATCCGGCGCTCGGGCTACGAGGCCGCCCAGCTCCTGGGCCGCGAGGGCTTGAGCTTCATCCACCCGGCGGACCGCCCGGCCCTGGCCATGCTCATCCCCCAGGTCCTGTCCGGCGAGGCGCCCGGCGCGGACCTCTCCACCCGGGCCTACAACCGCAGCGGCAACCAGCGCTGGATCGAGATCCACCTGGTGCGCATCGAGTGGGACGGCCGGCCGGCCATCCTGTTCTTCACCTCGGACGTGACCCGGCGCGTGGTCATGGAGCGCGACCTGTTGGCGGCCAAGTCCCAGGCCGAGGAGGCCAGCCTGGCCAAGAGCGCGTTTCTGGCCAGCATGAGCCACGAGATCCGCACCCCGCTCTCGGCGGTCATCGGCATGGTGGACCTGGCCATGGCCGGGGAGACCGACCCCACCCGCCGCGACTGCCTGGTCACGGCCTCGGACTCGGCCCGCCACCTCCTGACCATCGTCACGGACCTGCTGGACTTCTCCAAGATCGAGGCCGGCAAGCTCGTGCCCGAGCGGGTCCACTTCGACCTGCACGAGGCCGTGGAATCCGCGGCCCGGACCTTCTCGTTCCAGGCCCGGCAGCACGGCCTGGAGCTCACCGTGGACATCGACCCCGGGGCCCCGCGCTTCGTGCTCGGCGATCCCGGACGGCTGCGGCAGGTGCTGGTGAACCTGGTGGGCAACGCCATCAAGTTCACGGACCAGGGCTTCGTGCGGGTGGAGGTGCGGCCCGTGGACCCGGGGCGGGCCGGGGTGGTGGCCGCGCGCATCCTGGTCAAGGACTCGGGCATCGGCATCCCGCCGGACAAGATCGACTCGGTCTTCGAGCAGTTCACCCAGGCCGAGGGCTCCATCAGCAGGCGCTACGGCGGCACGGGCCTGGGCCTGGCCATCTGCCGCCGCCTGGTGGAGCTCATGGGCGGGAGCATCGGGGTGGAGTCGGTGGAGGGCCAGGGCAGCACGTTCTTCTTCAACCTGGTGCTGGAGCCCGGGGACCAGCGCCTGACGCCGGAATCCGGCGAGGCCGAGGAGGCCGAGGAGGCCGGGGGCAAGCTCAAGATCCTCCTGGTGGAGGACAACCCCGTGAACGTCAAGGTGGCCTCCCTGCACCTCACCCAGATGGGCCACGACCTGGTGGCCGCGCCGGACGGGGCCGAGGCCCTCAAGCTCCTGTCGCGGGAGCGCTTCGACGCCGTGCTCATGGACCTGGAGATGCCCGGCATGGACGGCCTGGAGGTCACCCGGCGCATCCGCTCCGGGGACACGCGCCACGGCAGGCCCCTGGACCCGCTGGTGCCCATCGTGGCCATGACCGCCCACGCCCTGGCCGAGCTGCGCGACCGCTGCCTGGAGGCGGGCATGGACGGCTACGTGGTCAAGCCCGCCAACTTCCCGGAACTGGTGCGGCTCCTGCTGCGCCTGTCGCGCGGGGAGCGCGAGACCGGCCGCCTGGCCGCGGCCCCGCTGCCGCCCGAGCCCCCGGAACCCGAGAGCCTGCCCGTGCTGGACCGCGAGGCCGCGCGCCAGGCCATGGACCTGGACGAGAGCACCTTCGCCTCGGTGCTGGAGTTCTCGCTCCAGGAGATGGACCGCCGCCTGCGCCTGGCCCAGGCCGCCCTGGAGGCCGGGGACGACGCGGCCCTGGCCCTGCACGCCCACACCCTCAAGGGCACGGCCGCGGGCATGGGCGCCCCGCGCTGCGCCCAGCGGGCCCTGCGCCTGCACCAGGCGGCCCAGGCCGGGGACCGCGAGGCCGTGACCCGGGAACTGGACCTGCTCGGCGCCGAGTTCCAGACCCTGCTCGTGGAACTGACCAAGACCTGACCGGCTTCACATCAGTTGAAAAATTTGTAGCCACAGGTTAACAACTCAATATGAACAGCAGATTTTGCATTTATCTAACATTATTGCTCGTATTTATTGGATCAGTAATTGCGGTAATAATTATCCCGCCAGATAACATCTATCGCCAACTCGCCGCAGTTCCTGCACTCGGGTCACTATTTGGTGCTATTCTTCAGGTATTCCGTGACCAATCTGCATTTGAACGCCAACTTATTTTGAACCACCAACAACAAGCATTTAACCTCGGCGTTGCTTCTCATATGGCAAACAGAGCGTTCGACAAACATGTAGAATTCTGTGAAGAATATATGGTTGAAGTCGACCGCATTGTAAGTACTTTGTGGCGTGAAGGTCCAACACCCAAAGCAACGGAGCATTCTAAAAACTTATTGGAATTAAAAAATAAATATTCTACATGGATTACGAGGGATATTATTAATGGTCTTGAACCATTTGAACAAATAATTCGGGAGATCGGTTCGCTATCAGGTTTAACAAAAGATCTTAGTGGCACAGGTGATCCGACGCGCCCTGAAGCCGTAAAGCAACTTTTCAAAAAGTTTAAAGAAGTATTATCAATTGATACAGGACAAGACGAAATCAAAGAAAAAAAGAAGCGGGCAATTAAAGATGTAGAAGATTATCTGCGTTCAATACTTGGTATTGAACAACTTACCACGATCCGTCAACGTCTAATTCAACAAGCTCTTGACTCAGTGCCGGGCGGCAACAGTTAAAGTCCACCTCCTCCATAAATCTTGAGTGGACGCCCCCCATTTTCGCGGAGCGGCCATCAGGCCATCTCCGCCTTTCCGTAAAACCAGCGAAGCTGGTCAAGCCCCCAATCTCATGCTTTTGGCCGCCATTTCCCCGCCATTTTCCGCACCCTGCCAAACCCCGGGATAGGCTCCCTGCAAACCAAGGAGGTTTGTCATGGGCGGATCCGCCGTGAGCATCATTTCCACTGTGGCCTCGCTGGCCGGTTCGGCCCTGGGCGCGTCGTCCTCGCGGCGCGGGGACTCGTCCGCGGACCTGGCCCGGGCCCAGGCCGCTGCCGCTGCCCGCGAACGCGCCGAGGCCCGCCGCCGCCGCGAGGAAGAGGTCCAGGAGGCGGCCGAGCGCGAAAAGAACCGTCTGGCGCGGATGCGCGGCCTGTCCTCCACCCTGGCCACGGGCGGGGCCGGGCTCCTGACCCAGGCCGAGGTCCAGAAGTCCGGGCTCAAGGCCCGGCTGGGGGAGTGACATGGACGAGGAACGCATCCAGAGGCTGCTGGCCCGCTGGCGCGACCTGGAATCCGCGCGCGAGCCCTGGCTGTCCTCCTGGGAGGAGCTCTCGGACTACGTGCTCCCGCGCAAGAACGGCTTCCGCCGGCGCAGCCCGGCCCGGGCCGGGGACGAGCGCATCTACGACTCCACGCCCTGCCACGCCCTGGACCTCCTGGCCTCGGCCCTGGGCGGCCTGTTGACCAACCCGGCCCTGCCCTGGTTCTCGGTGCGCGTGCGCGACAAGGACCTGGCCGATGCCGAGGGCGTGCGGGCCTACGTGGCCGAGGCCACGCAGCGGCTCACCGCCCTGTTCAACTCCGAGGCCAGCGGGTTCCAGGCCGCGGTCCACGAGCTGTACCTGGACGTGGCCCTGCTCGGCACGGGCGCGCTCTACGTGGAGGCCGACGCGGGCTCGGGGGCGCGCTTCTCGGCCCGGCCGCTCTCCGAGGTGGTCATCGCGGAATCGCCCCGGGGCGTGGTGGACACGGTGCTGCGGCGCTACGAACTCACCGTGCGCCAGGCCTGCGCCCAGTGGGGCGCGGCCTGCTCCGAGGCCACCCGCAAAAAGCTCGGCGACAAGCCCGAGGACAAGGTGGAGATCCTCCACGCGGTCTTCCCGCGCGCGGACCGCGACCCCCTGGGCCTGGGCTGCCGCCACTTCCCGTTCGCCAGCGTGTACGTGGAAACGGCCGAGGCCCGGGTCCTGGAGGAGTCCGGGTACCTGGAGATGCCCTACATGGTGCCGCGCTGGTCCAAGGCCGCGGGCGAGGTCTACGGCCGGGGCCCGGGGCTCACGGCCCTTTCGGACATCCGCGTGCTCAACGCCATGAGCCGCACCGCGCTCATGGCCGCGGAAAAGATGAGCGACCCGCCGCTCATGGTCCCGGACGACGGGTTCCTGGGCCAGATCCACTCGGGACCGGGCGGGCTGTCCTACTACCGGGCCGGGACCACGGACCGCATCGAGGCCCTGCCCGTGGCCGTGGACCTGAAGGCCACGGAGTCCATGATGGAGGCCCGGCGCGAGTCCGTGCGCCGCATCTTCCTGAACGACCAGCTCCAGCCCCCGGGCTCGCCCGCGCTCTCGGCCACCGAGGCGCTCATCCGCCAGAGCGAGAAGATGCGCGTGCTCGGGCCCGTGCTCGGCAGGCTCCAGACCGAGTTCCTGGCCCCGCTGCTCACCCGGGCCTGCAACGTACTCCTGCGCTCGGGCCATCTGCCGCCCCTGCCCCCGGGGCTTTCGCGCGAGGACCTGGTCATGGACTACACCTCGCCCGTGGCCCGGGCCCAGAAGCAGTACGAGGCCCAGACCCTGGCCCAGGCCATGGCCTACGTGGCCCCGTTCGTGAAGGACAACGACCCGCTCGGGGTCATGGACAACTTCGACGCGGACCGCATCGCCCGGCACGCGGTGGAGCTGTTCGGCGCGCCCCAGGACTATCTGCGGCCCGAGGACCGGGTGGAGGAAATCCGGCGCGGAAGGGCCGGGAGATAATCCGCTGTTGCCGGGAGCTGGCGGGGGTGGCCTTATAAAATCCCCTCTTGCCAGGGCTCCGCGGGCAGGGCATAGTCGCCTTGCCTGCGGAGCCGTGATTTTCAGGAGGCTGCCATGTCCATCCTCTCCCGCCGCCGATTCCTGGTTCTGGGCCTGGGCTGCGCCTGCGGCTGCCTGCTGCCCGCCCCGCTCCTGGCCGCGTCCAAGACCCCCAAGAACTACTATGCCGAGAACCGCGACCGGCTCCTGGCCGCGTTCGCGGACACCTGCACCGGGGCCAGGGCCCTGATGGCCGACCGGCTGGGCGCGCGCGGGGCGGCCGACGCCTGCGCCGAGGCCCGGGTCCTGTTCGCCCGGCTCCTGTCCGGGATGCCCGACGTGGGCGGGGCGGCCAACCGCAACCAGCCCTTTCTCGAGGCCGCGGGCCAGCTCACCACCCTGCACCTGGTCCTGTCCCGCCGGGGGTTTTCGGGCCGGGACACCGGCAGGCTCTACTACGACCTGAACGCCCAATCCCTGGCCCAGGCTCCGGCCGAGCATCTCCAGGCCCGGGGCGCGGCCCTGTTCAGCGCCGCGAACCGCGCCGCCCTGGCGGCCTGGGCCGAGCAGACCCAGAAGCGCCGCTATCCCGGGGACTGGGTGGCCACGTTCTTGCCGGGCAACGGCGCGGCCTTCGACCTGGGCTACGACTACACCGAATGCGGGGCCCTCAAATACTTCCGCGACAACGGCGCCGAGGACGTGGCCCCGTACTTCTGCATCAACGACTTCCTGTCCTCCAAGGCCATGGGCACCGGGCTGTTCCGCAAGGGCACCCTGGCCTCGGGCGCGGACCGCTGCGACTTCCGCTACAAGCAGGGCGGGCCCGTGACCCAGGACTGGGACACCGAGGCCCCGACCAAGTTCGCCTAGCCCCTCTCCCGCCTTTCCGTGGAGGTCCCGAAGAGGCCTTTCCGTGGGCGTCCCGAAGGGACCTTGACCCCGGGAGGGCCGGGGGGCTATATTTGCGTACGGTCGCGCACTGCCCCCGCGCGCCAGGGACGGGAACCATGCACGTCGGACTCACGGACAACATCGTGGCCGGGCCCCCCGGCCAGGTCACGGCCGGGCCTCCGGGCCAGGTCACCGCGGCCCCTCCGGGCCAGCTCCAGATCGCGCCCGCGGCCCATGTGCCGCTGTTCCCGGGCGAGTCCCACTACACGCCCGGCGGCTTTGTGCCCATCGACGCCACCCCGCCCATGGTCCTCCACTCCCTGGGCGACTCCCACTACACCCCGGGCGGCTTTGTTCCCATCGACACGAGCGCCCCGCAGATCCCCTACGCGGCCAATGGCGGAGGCGGGGTCTCGGCTGGCGGCGGCGGCCCGGTCTCGGGCGGCGGCGGAGGCGGCGGCGCGGCCAACACGGGCGCGGGCCCGGTGTCCCCGGGCGGCGGCTCCCTGCGGACCATCACCGAGGGCGGGAGCGGCATCCAGTATTCGCTCTCGGGCGGCGGCGGCTCGGTCTCGGGCGGCAGCGGCGTGTCCGGCGGCGGCGGGGGCGGCGTGCTCCACGTCTCGGGCGGTGGCGGCGGTGGCGGCGGCCTGGTGGCCGGCGTGGGCGGCGGCTTCCTGTCCGGCGGCGGCGGGGGCGGCGGCATCCCCACGGGCGGGGCCATGCACGTGGTCACCGAAGGCGCGGGCGGGGCCCAGCAGGTGGTGGTCTCGGGCGGAGCCAGCGCGGCCCAGGCGCCCAGCGCGGGCGGGGCCATGCACACCATTTCCGAAAGTTCGGGCGGCGCCCTGCACACCATGACCGACGGCGGCGGCGGGGCCCTGCACAGCATCAGCGAGGGCGCGGGCCACCGGCCCGACGGCGGGCCCGGGCACTTCACCAGCTCCACCGGGGCGGTCATGCCCTCCCCGGCCTCCCATGTCATGGCCATGCAGGCCAGCCATTTCCACGGCCCGCGCATCGGGCACGTGTCCAACTCGCCCACCCGGTCCGAGGTCATCCACAAGCAGACCCTGCCCTACGAGCCCCTGCGGCTCAACATCCTCTGGGACCCGCGTCCGCCGGACATGAAGTTCCTGGTGAACTGGACGGACGTGATCAAGACCCCCAGCCCGGAGCTGGTGCGCGCGCCCGAGGACGTGCACCTCTCGGCGCTTCTGACCAAGGGCGCGGGCCAGCTGGTCTACGACTTCAGCACGCACATCACCCAGGAGAGGAGCTCCAACCTGAAGCAGGTGGACAACTCCCAGCTGAACATCACGAGCAGCACGTCGAGCACGAACAGCTCGAGCAGTTCGAGCGAGACGCGCTACGACACGGTGAAGCAGGTGGTCAACAACTTCGATTTCAGCTCGGGCGGGCCTTCGGGCGGGATCTACGTGGACCCGCTCTCCCTTCCTCCGGATCAGTCCGGCGGCCGGATCATGCAGGCGGCGGCCTAGCGGCGCCGGGACGGCAGGCGGCCCGGAACCGGTTTCCCGGATCCGGGCCGCCTCATTTCGCGGGGGGTCCGCCCGGTCCTATGCCGGACGGTCGAGCAGGCCGGAGGCGTTCTTCTCCATGTCCACGAGCCGCTCGGGCGGCAGCTTGCAGATGAGCTTGTCGCTGCTCGCGTCGCGCACCTCCACCTGGATCTGGTCGGTTTCCGCGGACACGGTGAGTTTCAGGTCCACCCCCCGGCCCGTGAGCGCATCCTGGGCCTTGTTCACCAGGCCCTGGGCCTGCTCGGCGGTCATGCCCGCCTTGGGGGTTTTGGTCTCGGTCTCCAAGGACCGCTCCGCGCCCTTGGCTGCGGCCCTGACCTGCGGCTCCAGCGCCGCCGGGGACATCCCTGACGCCGTGGGATTCATCGCGAGGTTCTGTTCCATGGCCTTGTCCTCCCTGTACTCCAGGGCTTGTCGTCCTGTTCACCTCTGATATCGGCGGGTCCAGGGAGAAACTTTAGGAACGGACGCCCGGCAGCCCGCGCCCGTCAAGGAACGAAACGCGGAACCCGCGCCCGCAAATCGTTGCGGGCTGTGGAAAGCCCGAAGATGAGAAATATCAGATTATTACTGCGGCGGTTTCGGCCCGGCCGGGGACACGGCCGCCGCCGGAGGACGACCGGCGGCCCGCGCCCGCCAAGGAACGAAACGCGGAACCCGCGCCCGCAAATCGTTGCGGGCTGTGGAAAAAAATGACTGAGTGCCCGCTCAGGCCCCGGAGGATGGGAATTCCATGCGCCCGGCCAGGGCCCCGGCCATGCCCGCCTCGGTGCGGGCCAGGTCCGGCAGGAGCGCGCGCCAGAGGGCCGCGGCCGCCTCCACGCCGCGCGGATCGGGCCGGGAGGCGGAGCGTTCCAGGCGGGCGGCCAGCCCGGCCAGGCGCGGGGCTCCGGCGGCCCGGGCCGTCTCGCCCAGGTTGCGGGCCAGCCGGGCCGTGGCCCGCATGTCCCCGCGCTCCAGGGCCAGCTCCATCTCGGCCCGCCGCCGGGGCAGGTCCTCCACAAAGGAGCGCATCTGCTCCAGGGCCAGGGTCCGGTCCCGGCCGCAGCGCTCCAGGAGCCCGGCCAGGTCCAGGTCCGGGGCCGACTCCGGGCTGGGCTCGGGCCGGAACCGCGCGGGCCAGTGGAGCCGCCCGGGCAGGCAGACGTCCCGGCGCTTGGCGAAGATCTTCCAGTGCCGGTCCAGGGGCTCGAACTCCTCCTCCAGCCCGGCCAGGGACTCGCTGGGCCCCAGGAAGAGCACCCCGCCCCGGCGCAGGGCGAAGTGGAAGACATGCAGGATGCGGCTCTGGGCCTCGGGCCGCAGGTAGATGAGCAGGTTGCGGCAGACCACCAGGTCCATGCGCGTGAACGGCGGGTCCTGGATCAGGTTGTGCCCGGCGAAGACCACCATGCGCCGCAGCTCGGGCCGCACCCGCAGCCCCTCGGGCTCCCGCGTGAACCAGCGCCGCCGCTCCTCGGTGAGCCCCTCGGCGTCCAGGGGATAGAGGCCCTGGGCCGCCGCGGCCAGGGAGCGCTGGTGCACGTCCGTGGCGAACAGCCGCACCCGGGGCTCCCGGCCCCGCAGCTCGCAGGCCTCGCGGAAGAGCATGGCCAGGGAATAGACCTCCTCGCCCGTGGCGCAGGCCGGGACCCAGACCCGCACCTCGCGCTCCCCGGCGCTTTCCAGGAGCCCGGGGATGACCCGCTGCTCCAGGAAGCGGAACGCGGGCTCGTCGCGGAAAAAGCTGGTCACGCCGATGAGCAGGTCGTGGCAGAGCTGGTCCAGCTCCTGGGGCTCCTCCCGGAGCAGCCGGGCGTAGCACTCCAGGTCCGGGCACTGGCGGATGGTGGCCCGGCGCTCGATGCGGCGGCTCACGGTGGAGGGCTTGTAGGACCGGAAGTCGATGCCGAAGCGCCCGTGGAGCATGGCGAACAGGGGGTCCATCTCGGTCACGGCCACGGCCCCGGCCTCCGGCCCGGCGGCCCCGTCCCGGCGCTCCAGGGCCTTGAGCAGGATGCGCGGCATGTCCTGGGGCGCGAGCAGGAAATGGGCCGCGCCCGCGGCCTCGGCCGCCCGGGGCATGCCGTCGAAGGCCGCGCTCTCCGGGGTCTGGACCAGGACCAGGCCCCCGGCCCGGGATACGGCCTCCGCGCCCCGGGCCCCGTCCGCGCCCGCGCCCGAGAGGATCACGGCGCAGGCCCGCTCGCCCTCCTCCGCGGCCAGGTCCAGGAGGAAGCGGTCGATGGGCAGGGCCGGCCCCCGGTCCTGGGTCCGGGAGCTCAGCCGCAGGCGGCCGTGCTCCAGGCCCGGAACCATGCCCGGCGGCAGGATGAGCACGCTGTCGGGCTGCGGCGCGTCCCGGTCCCGCACCAGGCGCACGGGCAGGGTCGTGTGGCGGGAGAGGATCTCGGGCAGGGCGCTGTTGCGCTCCGGGTCCAGGTGCTGGAGCACCAGGAAGCACAGCCCGGTGTCCGGGGGCAGATGGGAGAAGAACAGGCGCAGGGCCTCCAGGCCTCCGGCCGAGGCGCCCAGGGCCACGATCCGCGGCCGCGGGGCCGGATCGGGCGGGGACTGGGATGAATCAGGGGGCACGCATCCTCCACTGTTCCGGAAGGAGGCAGCATAGCCCATCGCCAGCCTGGCCGCCAGACCCGGGGAGCCAGGCGGCGGCGGAAAAACGACGAGCCCCCCGGGACCGTCCCGGAGGGCTCGCGCTGGAGGGGCTGGGAGGAAACTTCCGTCCGCTCAGTCGGCGGTGATCTCGATGCGCCGCGGCTTGATCTGCTCGACCTTGGGCAGGAACAGCTCGAGCACGCCGTTCTTGAGCGTGGCCTTGATGCCCGCGCGGTTCACCAGGTCCGAGAGCGCGATGGTCTGGCGGTATTCGCCGGACCCGAACTGGACCTCCAGGAAGCGCTCCTTGTCCGAGGCCATGACGCTCGTCTTGCCGGACACGGCCAGCTCGCTCTCGCGCAGGTCCAGGACCAGGTCCTTGCGGTCCACGCCGGGCATGTCCATATAGACCCAGTAGCCGTCCGCGCGCTCCAGGATGTCCGTGGACGGGCGCAGGGCGGGCAGGCTCTTCTCTTCAGGCTTGTTCTCGTTCATGGCGGCCTCCCTACTTCACGTCGATGCTCACGCGACGGGGCTTGATGTCCTCGCTCTTGGGCAGGGTCACGGTGAGGATGCCGTTGACCAGCCCGGCGCGCACCTTGTCGCGGTCCACGGGCACGTTCAGCCGGACCACCCGCTGGAAGGCCCCGGCCGGGCGCTCCTGGCGGAAGTACTTGCCCTGCTCGGGCTTGCGCTCGCCCTTGATGAGCAGGGTCTTGTCCGCCAGGGTGATCTCCAGGTCGTTCATCTCCGCGCCCGGGATCTCGGCGCGCACGTAGAGATTCTCCTCGTCCTCGCTGAAGTTCAGCGGCGGATAGGCCATGCGCCGGTCGCCGTAGCCCGGACGGAGGAACTCCTCCATGAGCCGGTCGAAACGGTCCGGGAACGCGTAAAAAGTGTTGAAGTCGAGCACCATGCGAAACCTCCTTGTGTCCTTGCTGGGGAAAAAATAGACACGGACAGGGGGTTGTCAACACCCTGTGGAGGGGCTTCGCCCCATTTACGGAAAGGCAGGGGAGGGCTGGGCGTTTTGGCTGTTCTCCCCGGGGCCGTTCAAAAACCCGGAGGCCAAGGCGCGAGAACAGGACAGGCCCGACGCGTAGTCCAACCTACGCGAGGGTCTGACCCTGTTCGCGGCAACGCGGGCAGCCGGGAATTTTCAACGGCCCTGAGGCTAGTAGCTGTAGGACAAGGACAAGGACCCGAAGGTGTGCCCGCCGCCGGGCTGGCCCTCGTATTCCTGGGTGCGGTAGGCCTGGGTGTAGGTCACGCTGAAGTCGCCCAGGGTCACGCTGGCCCCGGCCAGCAGGTCGGCCACCAGGGGCTCCTTGGTCACGTGCGGGCTCTGCTCCCAGGTGTTGCCGTCCAGGAAGATGTCCCGGGCCACGGCCCGTCCGTCCGCGCCCGCGAAGACGTGCGCGCCCCACCAGCGCGAGGCCCGCAGCCGCTCGCTGTTCACGGCCACGGGCGCGCTCACGCCCGAGCCCGGGCCGATGAGGGCCGTGCCGAAGTCCGCGGGCAGGTTCAGGCCGAAGCGCAGCTCGCCGCCCGCGTTGGCGTAAGAAGCCACGTTGCCCGCGGTGACGCCGGCGTGCGGGATCACGTCCAGGCCCAGGCCCGAGGGCAGGTCCAGGGCCATGAACCGCCAGTTGCGCTGCCAGGTGAGCATGAGCCCGGGCTCGTCGTGGAGCTGGTGGCTCCAGCCCTCGGAGCGGCGCGAGCCGATGGCGTTGTGGAAGTTGTTCTGGACCTCCTCGCCCAGGGCCGAGGGGCCCACGATGCCGAGGGTCAGCTCCAGGGTGTCCAGCTCGGTCTCGTTCTTGGAGTGCAGGGCCAGCGAGGTGTACAGCCAGCCCGCGTAGGGCCGCTGGCTCGTGGGCGGGTTCTCGGCATAGACGTCCCGCGGGGTGTAGATGCTCTGGCCCAGGGACAGGGCCACGGAGCGCTGGCGCGAGGTGTCGTAGAGCTGGGGAAAGGCCGAGAGCCAGGGGTCCAGGGAGGCCAGCAGCCCGCGCACCCATTCCGGCCTGCCGGGCTCGTCGCGGCCCGGGGTCAGGTCCGGCGAGACCCAGGTGAGCTTGATCCCGTTGGTGTACTCCTCGTCCGTGCCGCCCAGGAACTTGTCGTTCTCCACCGAGGTGATGATCGTGGAGCTGTCCCGCGAGTTGCGGGCGAGCATGTCCTGGGCCAGGGCGGAGCCCGGGGCGGCTGCCAGGAGCAGCAGGAGGAGGACGGCGAAGGTACGGTTCATGGGCGCTTCCGGGGTTTGGCTACCTCGGATGACGCCCCAGGTCAAGGCGCGGCTACTTGCCGCCGGTGAAGTCGGTGTTGCCGGTGAGCACGAGCGCGCTCTGGCGCGTGAGGTTCTTGAGGGTCCAGGTGTCCCGGCCCAGGCGCTTGACCTCCACCCGGTCCCCGGCCTGGAGCCCGGCAAGACCCTTGGTGGTCAGGGGGTCGGGGTCCGTGACCGTGAGCAGGAAGCTTTCGCCCTCGGGCACCTCGCCCGGGCCGCGGTCGGCCACCCCGCCGAGCACGGGCAGCTCCACGGCCTCGGCCGCGTGCAGCGGCAGGGCCAGGAGCCAGATCCCCAGGGCCAGCAAGATGATGGTCTTTGTTCCGTAGCGCACCGCGACCTCCCGGCGGCCAAGGGCCGCCTCCAGGGCTTGAGCAATGCCCGTGCCAAAACAGACCTCCTGTATATCCGGGATGTTGGCCCATGGGCCCGGGTCCGGAACGCGGCAGGATTGCTCACCTTGGTCCATTTCGTGCGCAAATTCCGTACAGGCCGGGAGGGTCGGCGGCCCAGGTCCGGCGCGCCTCGGCGGGTTCCGGAAAGCGCCGTGGCCCGCGCCGGTTTGCGCGAGCGGGACCGCGCGAATCCCCGGCCTTTCCGTGAACGGGCCCAGGCCCCTTGACAAGAACGGCCCGGGCGGGGATGAAGGAGACTGGAGGGGAGTTTGGCGGAATATCCCGAAATCCTGGGCGTGTATTCCCTGCGCCAGTCCAGCGACATCGGCACGGGAACCACGGCGTCCAAGCGCGAGCAGCTGACCTACTGGTACGTGCGGCGCACCGCCCCGGACAAGTACGACGTGCAGCCGCTGAACGCCTCGCACGTGCCCTCGGGCCTGCGCAAGGAGATCAGCGAGCTGGAGCTGCTCACCGGCTACACCCCCGAGCCCACCTACTACCGCACCTTCACGGTCCCGGCGCTGGACTCCCTGGCCCGCAAGGTGACCCAGGGCGAGGCCATGCTGGCCAGCGGCAACGTGGACGAGGCCGAGCGCCAGTTCATGAAGGCCCTCATGTTCGACGACGCCAACGTCCAGGCCAACTACGGGCTGGGCGAGGTCTATTCCGAGAAAAAGGACTTCGACAAGCTCAAGAAGGTCATGAAGACCCTCATCGGCCAGGACGCGGCCTTTGACCAGGAGCACCGCGAGCGCTTCAACACCTTCGGCATCTCCCTGCGCAAGAACAAGCACTACGACGACTCGGTGATCTACTACACGCGGGCCATCGAGCTGAACGCGGGCGACGAGCACGTGCACTTCAACATGGCCCGGGTCATGTTCGAAAAGGGCGAGATGGAGCAGTGCCTCCAGCATCTGAACATCGCCCTGGCCGTGAACCCGGAGTTCGTCGAGGCCAAGAAGTTCCTGGCCTTTGTGGAGAAGAAGATGGGCAAGGCGGCCAAGGCCGAAGCGCCCAAGCCCGAGGCCGCGGAAGCGGCCCAGCCCGAAGCCGAGGCGGCCGCGCCCGAGGAGCCCAAGGACGAGGGAGAGGCCAAATAGTAAGGTACAGGGCGATGATCACCCTCTTCAAATCAATCCTGTTTTTCCCCATGCTGTTTCTTCGCGGCTTTTTGATGCTCGGATTGCGCTTGCTTGGCGGCATCTTCATGATCTCGGCCATCATTATGTTCCTTTTCAAAGGGAATACGAAAATGGCCTGGACCGCGCTTGGATTTTCTTTCGCGAGTTTTCTTGTCGGGTGGTTTTACGATGGCATTCTTATAAGGCTTAACCCTGACCCGAACAGGGTGCTGATTTTAGACTGACAATTCGTCGCGCTGCAACGCCCAACAAAAACCCCCGCCCCAGCCATGAGCCGGAGCGGGGTTTTCATTTCGCCGTGATTCGCGCGCTAGAACGCGTAGCCGACGGACAAGCCCACCCGGCCCGAGACCGAGTCCTCGGACGTGAGGCTCGTGGGCACCAGGGGAGCGCTGCTTTGGATGCCCGGCACGAACGAGAGGTACTCCACCCCGGCGTCCAGGCCCAGGGTCCAGTCGCCCAGGGGCAGGTCCAGCCCGCCTTCGAGCCGGGCCCGGCCGCCCCAGTCGTCGCGCTGCAGGCCCATGGACCCGGTGAGCATGCCCCAGTCCTGGCCGTGGTACTCGGTGTGCACGTTGGCCCAGCCCAGAGTCCCGGCCAGCCGCGCGCGCACGGACTCGCCGCTGTAATCGAGCCGCAGCCCGGCCTCCAGGCCGTGGGAGGTGGAGTCCAGCTTCTCGCTGCGGTTGAAGGCCACGATCGGGGCGATGGAGGGGTAGGCGAGCAGGGAGCGGTCCTGGTCCAGCTCCATGAAGGAGTAGCCCACGAACGGGCTCACGGACAGGTCCTGGCAAAGCGGGATCTCGTACCCGGCCAGGAGCTCGCCGCCGTACTGCTCCACGCTGAGCTTGGTGGAGGTGGCCATGGTGATGCCGGGGCCCATGATGACGCTGGCCACCCCGTTCAGGCCGAGCATGCCGATGTCCGCGGCGCCGGCCGGGGTGGGCAGGAGGTGGTCCTGCCGGGACTCCGGGTTGGCGAAAAAGCCCCGGGCCTCGAAAAACACGCCCTCTTCGGTCTTCCAGCCCAGGGTCATCCCGGCCATGGGCCCGTCCGCGAACCCGTCGTGGACCGTGCGGGTGTCGCGGTACTCGACCACGCCGGTGGACAGGGCCATGGGGCTGTAGTCCGGGAGCTGGATGGCGTAGTAGGAGCCCCCGGCCGAGGCGTAGAAGCCGGTGTCCTGCGCCATGGCCGGGACAGCGGCCAGGCAGGCGCAGAGCAGGACGAGGGCGAGGAACCGGCCGGGCATGGGCGATCCTTTGGTTGGGGGGAAAAGCTGGAGGAAAATACGTGACCGCCAGACGGCAGTCAAGCGCAAACCCCCGGATGGCGGGGGTTTTCAGCGGGCGCACACAACAAACAACCCCCGCCCCAGCCATGAGCCGGAGCGGGGGTGTGAATGCTGCGGGAGCGGCGGGCCGGATCAGCCGCCGGTCTTGGCGGGCGTTTCGGTCTTGGGCTGGGTCGTGACCGGTTCCGTGGGCTTGGCCGGTTCCGGCGCTTTGGCCTTGCACGTGGCCAGGGCCTTGGCCAGGTCCGCGGTCTTGTTCGCCTTGAGGCCGCCCGGGGTCAGGTCCACGGTGGTGCCGCACTCGAGATCGGAAATCCTGCGGGCCACAAACTCCATCTCCTGCTCGCTCAGGGCCTTCTTGTTATACCCTTCGCCGCCACACGGCTCGCCATAGACATCCTGCGAGATATCCTTGGGCCTGTCCGGCCGGTTGGCCCCGTGGGCGCACAGGAGCAGCTTGGCCAGGTCGTTGGCCGCGTAGGACTTCACCACGCTCTTGTCAGCCGCTGTCTCGATCACGTTCAGGGCGTTGCGGGCCTTGGCGAAAGCCACCTGCTGGTTCAGGGCCAGCATGGCGTCGGTGATGGCCTCGGTCATCTGCTTGGGGCTCTCGGCCTTGGCGATCTCGCCCTCCAACTGCCCCAGGGTGGTCTGAGCGGCCATGCCCACGCCCAGGTCCTTGGAGGCGTCCCGGCTGATGGTGAAGGCGATGAAATCCGGGGCGTCCTGGGTGGAACAGTTCCTCGTCAGGGAATCCTTCGCCTTCACGCAAAGCTCCAGGCGACCCTGCTTGCTGTCGTAATACAGGTCATTCCAGTCGAAATAGTCCGCCTTGTCCTCAATCCGGGTGATCACATAGTCGCCTTCCAGGAGCAGGGGCACGTCGGCCTTGCCCCGGGAGAACGCGGGCATGAGCGTCACCCGGTAATGGCCCAGGACGTCGTCCTTGTTGCCGTTCACCAGGGCCGATCCCAACTTGGTCAGGACGTTCAGGGCCGTGCCGCCCACGCCGGTGCGGGCCGCGCCCAGCTTGGCCAGGGTGTCCAGGATCGCGCCCCACTGGGCCCGGTCCCCGGCGTCCATCTCCACCACGGTGAAGTCGATGGTCATGGGCTTGCCCTTGTAGGCGATGGGCCCGTAAATGGTGTTGAAGGACTCGTTGATGAATTGGCCTTCCTTGAGTTCTCCGGAATAGAACACCACCCTGCCCGGATTTCCCGCTCCCGCCGGGTCCGTAAGCGGGGCCTGGGGACCGTCGGTGATGTTGGCCACAATGACCACCTCGCCCCGGATGGGCCGCTTGGCATTGAGGTTGCGCTCGAAAAACCCCTCGGGGATCTTGTTGAACCGCGCGGTCTTCAGGTTCACGGTGATGATCTCGTTCTCCTGGAACAGGCGGGTCTTGTCCACGCGCGTGTTCTCGGTGTTCACGTATTTCAGCCAGGCGGTCTGCTCCTTGCCCTTCCCGTCTATGGACTCCACCTGATACTGGTAGTCGGCCTTGCCCTCGAACTGGTTGGAATAGCGGTAGATGAGCCCGCCGCACCCCGTGATGAGGAGTGCGGACAACAGGACAAGCAAGGCCGTGCAGACACTGGTTCTCGCGCGCATGGGGACCTCCTCCCTCTCCTGGGGTGTACATCCGATATACACGAATGGATATGCGCGCACAATGCGGCGGCGATCACGGCGCAAGGCCGTTTTGCGGGGACGGCTCGGAACGGCGGCGGGAAATCCCCGGCCCACAACGTTTCCGGGCCAGAAGTGGGCGCCCGCGCGCAGGAATCTTTTTTTACGGGGCTAGAGGAACGCGGCCAGGGTCTTTTCGAACTGGGCGTCGAACTCCACGATCAGGGAATGGAGTTCCGTGGGCTGCATGTTGAGCTCGTCCCAGGCCGCGGGGTCCAGGTCCGGCACCGCGTACATGCCGCCGTCCGCGATGCCCACGGCATTGGCCATGATGTCCGCCAGGTGCAGGGTGGCCCCGGACTGCGGGTCGGCCGCGCACATGGGGTCGTGATGGAAGTTGATGGCCTGGGCCATGGCCTCCGGGAACTTCCACTCCGCCAGCAGCACCTTGCTCACGTCGGTGTGGTCGAACTCCAGCAGGATGCGCTCGGCCTCGAACAGGGGCAGGAAATTCTCGCGGGCGTGGATCATGGCCTCGGTGCTGGCGTAGGGCAGTTTCTTGAACAGCAGGAGGCGGCCCACGTCGTGCAGCAGCCCGGCGGTGAAGAAGCGCTCCGGCGGCAGGCCCTGGCGGCGGGCCAGGATCATGGCCAGCACCGCGCAGGTGAGCGAGTGCCGCCAGAAGGTCGGCATGTCGATGAGCTCGGGCGGAATGTCCTGGAAGTAGTTGATGGCCGTGATGCCCAGGGCCAGGGTCGCCAGCTCGTTGGTGCCGATGAGGGTCACGGCCCGGGCCACCGAGTCCACGGGCGACACCGGGGCGTAGATCGGGCTGTTCACCAGGCGCAGGAGCTTGGCCGAGAGGCCCACGTCGCCGGAGATGAGGTCCGCGATGCGTTTGGCCGAGGACTTGGGCGAGTCGAGCATCTCCTTGAGCCGGAAATAGAGGTCCGGGAAGCTGGCCAGCTCGGTCTCGTGCTGGACGATCTCCTCGGGCGAGGCCTGGCCCGGGCCGAACACGTCGGAGAGGTGCTCCACGTTGCGGGCCTGGCGCGTGGCCACGTCCGGCAGGACCCAGCCCCGCGTGGCGCGGCGCAGCACGCGCTCGGCCGCGATCTCGAACAGGGTCTGCATGGCCGGGTGGTCCGGGTTCACGTACAGGAAGGCGGCCCGGGTGTAGTCCGCGGCCTGGTCCGGCGTGACCACGGCCTCGATCTCGGCGATCTCCACCCCGGCCACGCCCAGGGTCTTGAGCACCTGGACGTGCCACGGCTCCAGGACGGCCCCGGCCGTGAACAGCACGCGGCCGTCCTTGGACAGGACGTCCGCGGCCAGGACCATGCCCGGTTTCACCTCGTGTGTCTGGATCAGGGCCATCTCCTAGTCCTTCCTGTAGGCCATGGCGCCCGGGATGAACTTGGGGCGGAAGGCCGTGGAAATCTTGTGCAGGGTTTCGGAGTGGCCCAGCAGGAGGTAGCCGCCGGACAGGAGATTGTCGTAGAAGGCCCGCGCCACCTTGGTGCGCATGGCGTCGTCGAAGTAGATGATCACGTTGCGGCAGAACACGATCTGGGACTTGGGCACCCGCCGCACGGCCGCGTCGTCGTTCAGGTTCATCTGCTGGAAGCTGACCATCCGGGCGAGCTCGGGCTTGACCTTGAAATTGGCGCCCTCGGGCACGAAGAACTTCTTCTTCTGCTCCTCGGTGGTGGTCTTGAAGGCGTAGTCGCCGTAGGTGGCCTCCTTGGCCTTGGCGATCATGGCCGGGGACAGGTCCACGGCGCTGATGAGCACCTTCCACTTGGGCAGCTCCAGGCCCAGGGACTCGCTGATGAGCATGGCCAGGGTGTAGGGCTCCTCGCCCGAGGAGCAGCCCGCGGACCAGATGTTCAGCTCGAGCTTGCCCTTCTTGCGCTGCTCGGCCAGGACCTCGCCCAGGATGACCTTCTGGAAGCTCTCCAGCTGCTTGATGTCGCGGAAAAAGCTCGTCTCGTTGGTGGTGATGATCTCCCAGAGGGTCTTCATCTCCTCGGCCGAGCGGGGGTCGAACTTGAGGAGCTTGACATACTCGTCGAAGCTCTTGAGGCCCAGGGTGGCCAGGCGCTTGTGGAAGCGGTTCTCGAAGAGATACTTGCGCTTCTCATCCACCCAGATGCCCGAGCGCTGGTAGATGAAGTCGCGCAGTTCCTTGAACTCGGCGTCCGAGATGGGCGTGGCCGCCCGGAGGGTCATGCTGCTGGAGAACAGGGTCATGGACGCTCGGGCCTCGGATATCCGCTCGTTTCGGCACCGGATGCAATTCCGGACACGTCGAGGCCACAATACCATGCCCTGGAAAAAAATGTCGAGCCCCGCCAAATCATTATAAATGGCGCGGGTTCCCAGGGGTCCGCACCCTCGCGGGCAAGGGCCAAGGATTCCAGGGCATTGCGTAAAAGCGAAAAATGCGGGCCGGGAAGGGGGCTGCGGGCGGGAAAAAGCGCGGGCCGCGGGCCGTTCAAAAAACGCGAGGGCAAGGCGGATTTTTCAACGGCCCGCCGGAGCCGCCCACCAGGTGCGCATGCGGCAGAACTCCGCGGCCTCCGGGCCCTTGGTCAGCGTGTGCAGCCAGCCGCCCTCGGCCGGGCCCGTGTGCGAGGCCACGGCGTCGCCCAGGCGGCACTCGGCCCGGAAGGCGATGTCCGCCTGCGTGAGGGTCAGGTCCAGGGCCTCCTCGGGCAGGGACTCCAGGCACCATTCCGGGAACCGGGCGTTGTTCACGTGGCCGTTGATGTCCAGGTCGGCCCGGCGCACCAGGATGGCCGTGCCGGCGCCCCCGGGCTTGAGCCGGGGCACGGTCTTGGACGGCAGGTCCAGGGCCGGGGCCGGGGTGGTGTCCCAGAGCCCGTCCAGGAAGGGCGGCAGGGCGGTCAGTTTGCGCGTGGCCAGGTCCAGGACCACCCAGGAGCTGGCGGCCTGCACGATCTCGCCGCCGTCCTCCCCGAAGATCAGGAAGTCGCGGCGCGTGGCGTACTGGTCCCGCATGTGCGGCCAGGTGCGCACCAGGATGCGCTCGCCCAGGGCCGGGAAGCGCGCGAGCCGGAGGCAGAGCCGGGACAGGACCCAGGCGTAGCCCTGGCGCAGCAGGTCCGGGGCCGAGACGTGCAGGGTCCCGGCGTGCAGCCCGGCGGACTCCTGCAAGAGGTCGAACAGGGCGGGCAGGTTGGCCAGGGGCCCGCCCCCGCCGGTGTGGTAGACGCGAACCCGGAAATGTTCCTCGTGGATCAGGCGTGGCGCGTTCATGGGGCCTGACACTAGGCCCGGGGCCGGGTCCAAGGCAAGCCCGGGCAGGGCCAATCTTCACAGAAAAACCGCTCAGGTGACACGCCGGGGCATTGTGGGGCCCAAGGGTTCGGGGGTAGAAAAAGCTGGGCCGGAATCGCGTCCGGCAGGGGGGAACGTCATGCGCCGCATTCTGCTCGCAGACCCGGATCCCGTATCCCGAGACTATCTGCTCTGCCTCCTGGAGATCTTCGGCCCGTGCCGGGCCGAGAGCGGGGCCCAGGCCGCCATGGAGGCCTTTTGCGACGCCCTGGCCCAGGGCGAGCCCTTCAGCGTGGTCCTGGTGAGCCGGGACCTGGACCTGGCCGACGGCCTGCCCCTGGCCCGGGCCCTGGACCAGACCCGCCGCCGCGACGGGCCGGGGCCGGAGCGCTCCCGGCTCCTGCTGGTCGTTGATCCCGCCGAAACCCGCCGCCGGTCCGGCCTCATGGAATCCCTGGGCGTGGACGCGGTGCTCGAAAAGCCCGTCACCCGCCGCCAGATCATGGACACCCTCTCGCTCCTCGGCGTCGCCGGCTGACCGGCGTCGCCGGTTTCACGGAAAGACGGAAAGGGCCGGACAGGCCCTCAGATCAACCGGCTGATGATGGAGTTGGACACGAGCATGCCGGTCTTGGTCAGGCTCAGCCGTCCCTTTTTCACGCGGATCAGGTCGTTCTGGCGCAGGGTCTGCATGAGCGCGGCCTCGCTCTTGAGCAGGTCGCGGCCCGCCAGCTTGCGGTAGGCCTTCAAATCCAGCCCCTCCACCGTGCGCAGGGACAGCAGCACCAGCTCCTTGAGCCGGGTCCCGGCGTCCAGCTCCTCGAAATCCAGGCCCGCGAAATTGCCGCGCACGGCCGCGTCGTAGGCGTCCATCCAGCGCGGGTTGGTGAACCGGCGCGAGCCGATGGTGGACACGGCCGAGGGGCCCAGGCCCAGGTAGTCGCGGCCCTGCCAGTAGCCCTGGTTGTGGCGGCAGGCGAAGCCCATGCGCGCGAAGTTGGAGATCTCGTAGTGGAGATAGCCCTCGGACTCCAGGTATTCCGCGCCGTGCACGAACATCCGGCTCTGCTCGCGCTCCTCGGGCAGCACGAACTCGCCCAGCTCCAGGGAGCGGGTCAGCCGGGTGTCCGGCTCAGGGGTCAGGCCGTAGCAGGAGAGGTGCTCGGGCCGCAGGCGCACCGCGCTCTTGAGCTGCTCCAGCCAGTGGTTCGTGCGCTGGCCCGGCAGCCCGTACATGAGGTCCAGGCTCACGTTGCCGAACCCGGCCTGGCGGGCCAGGGTGAAGGTCTCCACGGCCTGGCGGGCGTTGTGCGGCCGGCCCAGCAGGGCCAGGTGCGCGTCCTCGAAGCTCTGCACGCCCAGGCTCAGGCGGTTGAAGCCGAAGGACAGCAGGGCCCGGAAAAAGGACACGTCGCAGGCCGAGTCCGGATTGGCCTCGATGCTCGCCTCCAGCCCGTCCTCGAAGGCGAAGTTGGCGCGCAGGGCGTCCATGACCTGGGCCAGGGCCGAGAGCGGGAACAGGCTCGGCGTGCCGCCGCCGAAGTACAGCGTGGTCACGCGGGGGTGCTGGAGCCTGTGGCCCCAGAGGGCGATCTCGGCGAGCAGGGTTTTCAGGTACCAGGCGAAGGTCACCTGGTTGAAGGCCTGGGAGTGGAAGACGCAGTAGTGGCACTTGCTGCGGCAGAACGGCACGTGGACATAGACCAGGATGGGCCGGGTGGAGGCCCGGGGCGCGGGCTCCTGCTTCTTGGCCTTGGGCGCCGGGATTTCGCCGTACAGCCGGGGCATGACCGCTCTCTAGCAAGAATCATGCGGACTGCAAAGGAGGCTAGTCCTTGGGTTCGCCGTCCTCCGCCTTTTTGGAATCCGGCGAAGCCGGGTCCACCGGCGTCACGTCGATGAACCCGTCGTCCTTTTTCACCGGCTCCATGCCTTTGCGCTTCCTGACGCGCGAGCGGAAGATCACCGCCGCGCTCATGGTGAAGTAGGCCCCGGCGATGAGGCTCAGGACGTTCTTGTCCAGGGTCTGCAAGGGGTCGGTGAGCGAGAGGATCAGGGAGTTGACCAGCGAGGTCACGCCCGTGAACAGGATGCTCGCGGCCATGACCCAGATGGCCAGGGTGTTGCGCTTGAGCACGAACACCGAGAGCAGGGCGTAGAGGGCCAGGCTCATGACCTGGCCCGTGTGCGAGGCGTCGGTGGCGGCCGGGTCGTTCCATTTGAGCGCGGTGAGCAGGCCGGTGTAGAGGAGGAAGGCCGAGAGGATCACCTCGCGCCCCTGGATGAAGTCGATGATCTTGTCCGTGACCTTGGCCATGTGCGCTCCTATGGCTTGAGCAGCTTGGCGTAGCGCTCGTTCTCGCTGTACAGGCAGCCGCACCACTGCTGCCGATAGATGCCCCATTCCTTGGAAATCCGGATGCCCTCGCCCCAGCCGGAGCGGAAGTCGCGGTACAGGAACTCGAGCCCGTCACCGGCCAGGGCCGCGCCCTGGTCCGCGATGTCGTCGTGCTGCTGGTACTTGCTGTACAGGAGCGTGCTCGAAAAGGCGTCGAACCCGCGCTCCCGGGCCAGGGCCGCGGTGCGGCCGAGCCGCAGGCCGTAGCAGGCCCCGCAGCGGGCGTCCTCCCGGCCGTTCACGGCCCGGAAAAACACCTTCGGGTCGTACTCCGCGTCCAGGACCGTCAAGGGGAAGCCCAGGCGCGCCGCCACCTCCAGGGCCCCGTCGCGCCGCCGGGCGTACTCGGCCAGGGGGTGGATGTTTGGGTTGTAGTAGAGCCCCTCGATCTCGGCCCCCTGGTCCAGCAGTTCCCGGGCCACGGTGATGGAACACGGCCCGCAGCACACATGAAGCAGCACGCGCATGGGCTTTCTGTTCCAGAAATAGGGCATCCTGTCCACCCGTGGGGGGCGGGCGGCGCGGCAGCAGGGTGCAGAGAGAACCAAGAAAAAACCAAAACCTTTTTTTCCAATCGGTTCCGATTTGTTCTCTTGGTTTTGATTTCTGCCCTCGTCCCCTCCCCATGGAAAGGCGGACGCGAAATGTGTTGTGCGACCAGGGCGCGGGCAAGGTCCACCTGGGCTGCATGCGACCCGCGACACGAACCGCTTGTTCGAGCCGGGAACCGGGAGTCGCGGGCCTGCGCCTGCGGAGCACAATACTTGAGTGGACGCCCCCGATTTTCGCGGAGCGTCCATCAGGCCGTCTTGTCCTGCCCTGGGGGCCTTTTCCGACACCCCCAAACCGGCTATGCTGTCCCCCATGAAAACCCTGTTCGTACTGCTGGCCCTGGTGGCCGGGGCGTTCATGCCCATCCAGGCCGGGGTCAACTCCCGGCTGCGCTTCATGATCGGCGACCCCATCTCCGCGGCCATGATCTCGTTCGCCGTGGGCACCCTGGGCCTGGCGGCCTACGTCATCGCCCTGCGCAAGCCCTGGCCCGATTCGGCCCTGTTCAGCGCCGCGCCGTGGTGGCTCTGGACCGGCGGGCTCATGGGCGCGTTCTTCGTGGCCGCCAGCGTGATCCTGGCCCCGCGCCTGGGGGCCGCGGCCATGATGGCCTGGCTCATCGCAGGCCAGCTCACGGCCTCGGTGTTCCTGGACCACTTCGGGCTCGTGGGCTTTGCCCTGCGCGAGGCCAGCCCCATGCGCATGCTGGGCGCCGGGCTGCTCGTGGTGGGCGCGGTGCTCGTGCAGCGCTTCTGAGGCCCTCCGGGGCGTTCCCGGCAAGGCGGCGCGGCCGTTGACAGACGCCCCCATTTGGGGCAGAGAGCAGCTTCCCGAGGGGGAGTAACCGCATCGGGCAGGGTCAACATCCTGGCGTGAACCGCCTGGCCCTGCCGCGGGCACCGCGCCCGCCGGCCAGACCTTCGGCATGAACACCATGCCGGAGGCCTTTTTTTCGGCCCCGGCCAGACCCCCCGGAGGTCCTCCATGCCGCGCTTCCTGCCCCTGACCCTGGCCCTGGGCCTGTGCCTGCCCGGTCTCGCCCTGCGCCTGGCCGGGCTGCACCCGTCCGCCCCGCTCACCGCCCTGCTGGCCGGGACCGCCATCCTGGGCGCGTCCTTCCTCCTGCTCTGGGCCTGCGACGCGGCCCAGGCCGACATGCCCCAGAGCCTGGCCCTGGCCGTGGTGGCGCTCATCGCGGTGCTGCCCGAATACGCCGTGGACATGTACTTCACCTGGATGGCCGGGACCCACCCGGAGTCCAACTACGCCCACTACGCCATCGCCAACATGACCGGGGCCAACCGCCTGCTCATCGGCGTGGCCTGGGCCGCGGTGGCCTGGGTCTTCTGGCTGCGCACGCGCCGCCGCGTGCTGCTCTCCCCGGACCGGCGCACCGAGATCCTGTTCCTGGGCCTGGCCACGGCCTGGGCCCTGGTGATCCCGCTCAAGGGCTCCCTGGCCTGGTACGACGGCGTGGTCCTGGTGGGGCTCTACGTCTGGTACATCCGCCTGGCCTCCAAGCGGCCCTGCGAGGACTGCGAACTCCACGGCACGTCCGCGCTCATCGGGGCCCTGCCCGCCAGGGGCCGCCGCGCGGCCACGGCCGGGCTGTTCCTGTTCGCGGCCGGGACCATCCTGGCCTGCGCCGAGCCCTTCAGCGAGAGCCTGGTGGCCACGGGCACGCTCTTCGGCGTGGACGAGTTCCTGCTCGTGCAGTGGCTCGCGCCCATCGCCTCCGAGGCCCCGGAGTTCATCGTGGCGCTCATGTTCGTCTGGCGCGGGGACGCGGCCACGGCCCTGGGCAGCCTGCTCTCGGCCAAGCTGAACCAGTGGACGCTCCTCGTGGGCATGATCCCGCTGGTCTACGGCCTGGCCTCGGAGGGGCTGACCCCCATGCCCCTGGACGGGTTCCAGATGCAGGAACTCCTGCTCACCGCGGCCCAGTCCCTGCTGGCCGTGGGCCTGCTGGCCGGGCTCAGCCTGGGGCCCCGGCGCGCGGGCCTGCTCTTCGTCCTGTTCGCGGGCCAGCTCCTCTCGCCGCTCTTTCTGGAGAGCCTGCACGCGGGCATTCCGGCCAGCCAGGCGCACCCGTTCTTCTCGGCCCTGTACCTGGGCTCGTTCACCCTGCTCGTGCTCCTGCGGCGGCGCGACCTGGCCGCCCTGCGCCTGGGATTCCGGGTGGAGTGAGGCGGCCTGACGGCCGCGCCGCGCTCGGCTTCGCCGGTTTTCGGAAAGGCGTGATGGCCTGATGGACGCTCCGCGAACATAAGGGGCGTCCACTCAAGTGCCCGCCTTTCCCGGGAGAGGGGACGTTGACGCGAACCAACACCAAGAGAACAAACCGGAACCAATTGTAAAAAATGGTTCTGGTTTTTTCCTGGTTCTCTCTTCACCCCGATGTCCGCGCCGCCCACTTCCGCCCGGGCCGGGGTCGCCGCAGTCCTGCGAGCGGGCCGGAGCGGCTGGTCTGCGCAGGGGGAACCAGGGGGCGCGGGCGCGCTGGGCCGGAATCGCCCGGCGGGGAACAGGACGGCGATGCCGGAAAAAAGACTGGAACACGGCCCTTGGCGCAGTGCCCGGCGCAGCACCGGCTTCGGCCATGCCTCAGCGAAAAATGGCCGCCCGGCTGCGAACAGGGATCGAGGACGATCCCGGCCCGGGCGCGTCCAGGGCGGCTCCGCTGTCCCTGATTTCTAGGCGTCCCCGGGCAGGGGCCCGAGGCGCACGCGCAGGGTGGTGAACCCGGGGCGCTCGGTGCGGACCGCGATGTCGCCGCCGTGGGCCTGGGCCACCAGCCGGGCCGAATACGTGCCCAGGCCCGTGCCGTGCCGCTTGCCCGCGGTGACGTATTTCTGGAACAGCCGCTCGCGGATCTCCCGCGGAATCTCGCCCGCGTTGGTCAGGGCCAGCTCCACGGTCTCGCCCGCGCGCGCGAGCTCCAGGACCACCTCGCCGTCCTCGGGCAGGGCCTCGAAGGCGTTCTGGGCCAGGTTGTCCAGGAGCGTGCGCAAGAGCCCCTCCTCGCCCCGGGCCATGAAGACCTCGTCCGGCGCGGCCGCCCGGCCGTCCAGCAAAAGCCGCCAGCGGCTGCCGGGACGCACGGCCAGCCGCGCGCTCTCCAGCTCCTGGCGGCAGAGCCGGGCCAGGTCCAGGTCCACGGGCTCCAGGCGATAGACCCCGGTCTCCATCTTGTAGAGGTCCAGGGAGCGGTTGATCATGGTGAGCATGCGCCGGGACGCCCGGGCCATCTCGATGAGCACCAGCTCCTGCTGGGGGGTCACCGGGCCCTCCTGGCGGAGCACGTCCGGGGCCAGGAGCAGGGAGGTGAGCGGGCCCTTGAGGTCGTGGCGCACGATGCGCTCGATGTCCTCGCGCAGGAGCTCGGCCTGGCGGCGCTCGGTGATGTCGCGCACGGACAGGCGCAGGCCCGAGTTGCGGCCCGCCACGTCCGCGATGGGCTGCCAGGACGCGGCCATCCAGCGCACGGTCCCGTCCCTGCGGCGCACGCGGAACACGCGGTCGCCCACGCTCTCGCGCAGCTCCCGGGAGCGGCCCAGGTCCGCGGCCAGGCCCTCGCGGTCCTCGGGGTCCACCAGGGGCAGGGGGTAGTCGGTCATGGCCAGGCACTCGAGCACGGAATAGCCGGTGTGGCGCTCCACGGCCGGATTGACCCAGAGCAGCCGCCCGTCGGGCGAGATCCAGGATTCCCAGTCGTGGCCGTAGTCCGCGATGGCCCGGAACTCCTCCTCGCTCTTGCGCAGGGATTCCTCGGCCTGCTTGCGGCGGGAGATGTCGCGCACGGCCAGGATCACGCCCGTGACCTGGCCCTGGCCGTCGCGCACCGGGGCCTTGACGATGTTCGTCCAGATCCGGCCCCGGGCCGCCAGGACCTGCTCGTCGCGGGCCACGGCCCGGCCGGTGACGCGCACGCGGTCCTCGTCCAGGGCGTTGCGCTCGGCCTGGGAGCGGGGGAAGAGGTCGAAGTCGGTGCGGCCCAGGATCTCGTCCTCGTCCCGCCCCAGGAGCTCGCAGAAGGCCTGGTTCACGGCCAGGTAGCCGGCGTCCGGCCCTTTGAGGGCGATGGCGTCGCGCACCGAGTCGAGCATGATCCGGCGCAGGCCGCCCTGGTGCTCGGCCTCGGCCTCGGCCCGGGCCCGGCCGCTGACGTCGTAGAGCACGCAGTGCAGGAGCCGGAAGCCCCGGATGTCCACGGGCCCGGCGGCGATCTCCACGTGGATCCGCCCGCCCGAGGCCAGGCGGTGCACCGCGGTGATCCGGCCGCCCGGGGGGTTCATGAGGCGGAGCACGTTCCGGCGCACGGTCTCCAGGGGCGCCACGGTCACGTCCCAGATCGAGCCCCGGCGCATCTCCTCGCGGGAAAAGCCGTACAGGGCGCAGGCCGCCGGATTGGCGTCCATCACGGCCCCGGTCTCCGGGTCCAGGAGGATCATGGCCGCGGCGTGGCCGTCGAAAAAGGCGCGATACAGGGAAAGTCCGGGATCATCCTCCCGGCCCAGCAGCTCGAGCACCTCGGCCCGACGGTCGCCGTTCACAGGGCCCATTCCGACTCCTTGCCCCGATAGTGCCTTGCCCTGGGCCAAATCTCAAGTGCCGCGGGGCGATTTATAAGAACGCGGCGGCCCGCGCATCTGGTCCTGGCTCCGGAGCCATGATACGGTGGCCCATCCGACCCAGAGGACTCCGCCCTGAACATGACCCCGCCGCGCCACGCGCACCTCCTGCCCTTCGCGGTCCTGGCCGCGGCCAGCCTGCTCATCGTGCTGCTGGTCCACGGCATCATCCGCTTCGGCCGGGAGGTCACGGACTACTACACGCCCACCATCCTGGCCTTCGAGAACCTCCAGGAGGCCGCCGGGCACCTCTCCATGGAGGCCCGGTCCAGGGACGTGACCCCGCAGTCCGTGCCCTTCGTGCACTTCCACACGGCCCTGGAGGCCGTGGAGCGCAGCCTGGCCCAGGAGCATCTCGAACCCCACCTTTCGTCCGTGGACGCCGAGCACGAGCCGCTTCTGGACGAGGCCCGGGCCCTGCTCCGGGACATCCTGTCCGGCGAGCGCCATCCCGACCTGGTCCGGCTGGAGGAGGTGGAGGCCCTGGCCGATGCCCACCTGGAGGCCCACCGCGCCGAGCTGCGCTCGGCCCGGCGGACCATCGCCCTGTTCGCCACGGGCGCGGGCCTGCTCTGCGTCCTGATCCTGGCCCTGGGCGCCCGGGCCAGCCTGCGCGAATACCGCGCCGCCCAGGCCCGCGAGCGCCAGAGCGGCATCGACGCGGCCCTGCGCGCCCTGGTCAACGCCCTGGACGCCCGCGACCCCTACACCCGGGGGCACTCCGACCGCGTGGCCGACCTGGCCGTGCGCCTGGCCGCCCGGCTCGGCCTGGAGTCCCGGGTCCGCGACCGCCTCCAACTGGCCGCCTACCTCCACGACGTGGGCAAGATCGGGGTGGCCGACGCCATCCTGAACAAGGCCGGCCAACTGAACGAGGAGGAGTTCGCGGCCATGCGCACCCACCCGGACATCGCCGCGCGCATCCTGGAAGACTTCGAAAACCTGCGCGACATCCTCCCGGCCGTGCGCCACCACCACGAGCGCTGGGACGGCTCGGGCTATCCCGACAACCTGCGCGGGGAGGAGATTCCGATGGCCGCGCGCATCCTGGCCCTGGCCGACGCCTTCGACGCCATGACCTCGTCGCGGCCCTACCGCCCGGCCATGACCCCGGAGCAGGCCGCCGAGGAGATCCGCTCCGGCGCGGGCCGCCAGTGGCCCGAGGGCCTGACCCGGGTCTTCCTGGACATGCTCCGCGACGATCCGCCCTCCTCCCGGCGTTGACCCGCAGCCGCCGGGCCTGTGTCTTAAAAAACCTTGCATTCAGGGGTGCTTGGCGATAGCACATTCTATGGCCGCCCGCGCCGGGCGCGCCCCAGCCGCAGGGAGGACACCGATGTCCAGACGACTGGCCCTGACCCTCGCGCTCACACTCCTTGTCCTGTTCGCCTGCTCCCGGGGCGAAGATTCCCGGAACTCCTCCTCAGCCCAGCCCGCGTCCCCGCCCGCCCAGCCCGCCGGTCCCTCCCTGGATGCGGCCCTGGCCGACCTGGACGCCTACATTCCCAAGAAGATGGCCCAGTGGAAGATCCCGGGCGCGGCCTGCGCCGTGGTCAAGGATGGGGCCGTGGTCTTTGCCAAGGGCTACGGGGTGAAGAAGGCCGGGGGCAACGAGGCGGTGGACGCGGACACCGTGTTCCAGGTGGGCTCCACCAGCAAGGCCTTCACCGCGGCCCAGATGGCCCAGCTGGTCGAGGAAGGCCGGCTGGCCTGGACCGACCCGGTGCGCCGGCACTTCCCGGGCTTCGCCATGCACGACCCCTGGGTCAGCGAAAACTTCCTGGTGGCCGACCTCATGGCCCAGCGCAGCGGCCTGCCCGAGCACGCCGGGGACATGATGATCCTCCTGGGCTACACCCCGGAGGAGTATCTGCGCGCCCTGCGCTTCTTCAAGCCCGCCACCAGCTTCCGCAGCGCCTTCGCCTACCAGAACGGCCTGTTCCTGGCCGCCGGGGAGATCATCCGGGCCAAGACCGGCAGGCCCTGGGCCGAGAACGTGGCCGAGCGCATCTTCAAGCCCCTGGGCATGACCTCGGCCAGCGCCACCCTGGCGGGTTTCGAGGCCTCGGCCAACCGGGCCCGGCCGCATTTCGGCACCCCGGAAGGGCCCGCGCCCATCCCGGACGACTGGCCCCTGCGCGGCTGGGCCTACACCATGGGGCCGGCGGGCGGGATCAACTCCTCGGTCAACGACATGGCCAAGTGGGTGGCCTGCATGGCCGGGGGCGGGAGCCTGGGCCAGACCCGGATCCTCAAGCCCGAGAGCCTGGCCTTCCTGCACGCCCCGTCCATCCACTCGCCCCTGCCCCTGAAGCGGACCCTGGGCTTCACCTCCTCCTACTGCCAGGGCTGGGTGAGCACGGGGTACCAGGCCGGGCCGGTGGTCTGGCATACCGGCGGGACCTCGGGCATGTCCTGCGTGGTGGCCTTCCTGCCCTCCCGGAACCTGGGCCTGGTCTGGCTCACCAACCTGGGCGACAACCCCTTCACCTATCCCGTGCCCTTCCACTTCTTCGACACCTACCTGGGGCTCCAGGGCCCGGACCTGGAGGCCTATGTCGAGGACAAGGCCCGGGCGACCCGCCAGGCGGCCGAGACCCATGGCCTGAACTGCCGGCCCAAGGAGTTCCCGGCCCTGGGGCTCCCGGCCTACGCGGGGACCTACGCCAACGAGGCCCTGGGCAACTGCGAGGTGGTCGAGGCGGGCGGAAGCCTGCGCCTGCTCACCGGCGCGGCCCGGATGTCCACCGAGCTGCGGCCCTGCGGCCGGGACAGCTTCGAGATGCTCATCGGCATGCCCGGCCCCGGCCCCCTGGTCCAGTTCCTCCCCGGGCCGGACGGCCACGTCCAGGCCATGCGCCTGGAAGTCTTCGAGATCGAGGGCGTGGACCTGCTCCAGCGCGTCCAGCCGCCAAACAAGTGAGGCCCCCCATGCTCCGTCGCGCCCTGATCCTCTGCTGCCTCGGCCTGCTCCTGGCGGCCTGCACCGCCGGGCCCCGGCTGCTGCCCGGCAACCGCCTGGACTACAACCGCAACATCCAGCGCAGCAACGAGGAGGAACTGCTCCTGAACATCGTGCGCATGCGCTACTACGAGCCGCCCTTCTTCCTCCAGGTGGGCTCGGTGTCCTCCAACTTCGGCATCAGCGCCGGGGTGGGCGCGGGCGGCCAGTACTACGACCGGACCAGCCAGGTGGCCCGCAACAGCGTGAACCTGAGCGCCCAGGGCTCCTACTCCGAGAACCCGACCATCACCTACACCCCGGTGCAGGGCGAGACCCACGCCAAGCGGCTCCTGGCCGAGATCGGCGTGGACCGCCTGGCCCTGTTCGTGCGCGCGGGCTGGCACGTGGACGACGTGTTCCGGCTCATGGTGGAGCGCATCGCCTCCCTGGAGAACGACTTCTCCGCGGGCGGGGCGAGCCGCGCCGACGAGGGCCAGCGCATCAACAGCCTCAAGGGCTTCCTGGAGCTCTGCGCGTTCCTGCGCCAGAAGCAGATCTCCAGGGACCTGACGGTCTACGAGGAGCATCAGAACCAGGACGCGGCCCACGTCCTGGAGGTGCGCCTGGCGGACGCGGCCGAGGCCAAGCGCCTGGGCGAGCTCCTGGGCAGGCCCCTGCGCCTGGCGCCCACGCCCCGGGGCCAGGTGGCCCGGATCCGGCTCGCGACCGTGAATTCCTTCGTGAGCGCGGCGGCCACGGACTCCGCGGACAACGTGGTGCCCATCCGCATGCGCAGCTTCCTGGAGACCATGGTGGGGCTGGCCTCGGGCGTGCAGCCCTCGGCCGAGGACGTGGCCCAGGGCGCGGCGGTGAACCTGGACAACGCGGACGCGACCGCCCTGCTCCAGGCCTACGGCCTGCCGCCCCTGATCGTCGTGCGCCGCTCCGCGGCCCAGCCGCAGCGGGCCGCCGTGGCCGCCGAGCACCGGGGGGCGTGGTTCTACGTGGACGACACCGACACCCGCTCCAAGGCGCTCATGATGCTCCTGGGCAGCCTGTACGCCCTCCAGTCCGGGGATGTGGAATCCATGTCCCCGCTCCTGACCATCCCCGTCAACTGAAGGAGGTCCTTATGCCGGTCCGTTGCCTGGTTTTGCTGCTCGCCCTGGTGCTGATCCCGGCGGGCCCCGCCGTGGCGATGGAGCCCCTGGACAAGGCCCTGGCGGCCCTCAACGAGAACGCCGACCTGCTGCGGAAGGAGCTGGGCGTGCCGGGCGTGGCCGTGGCCGTGGTCCAGGGCGACAAGGTGGTCTTCAAGAAGTGCTGGGGCCTGCGCAACGCCGGGGCCGCTGACCTGGTGGACCCGGACACGGTGTTCCAGATCGCCTCCATCTCCAAGTCCTTCACCACCACCCTGGCGGCCATGGAGATGGCGGCCGGGCGGCTCTCGCCCAAGGACAAGGTCGTCAGCTACCGGCCCAGCTTCAAGCTGTACGATCCCTGGGTCACCAAGGAATTCATGGTCGAGGACCTCATGGCCCAGCGTTCGGGCCTGGCCCCCTGCGCGGGCGACTACCAGCTCCTGTTCGGCAAGGCGCGCAACGAGGTCTCGGACGCGCTCCAGTACATCCCGCCGGTCGCCTCGTTCCGCTCGGCGTACGCCTACCAGAACGTGCCCTTCATCGAGACCGGATACATCGTGGAGCAGACCTCGAAGCAGACCTGGGAACAGAACCTGTACACGCGGCTGTTCGCGCCCCTGGGCATGACGAGCGCCAGCGCCGACCTCAAGGGCTTCCTGGGCAGCAAGGACCGCGCGGCCCTGCACCAGGTCCAGCACGGCAAGCTCGTGGCCCTGGCCGACGACTGGCCCTGGATGGGCGTGGCCTACATCGTGGGTCCGGCGGGCGGGATCAACGCCAGCCTCAACGACATGATCCCCTATCTCACCATGCACATGAACCACGGCAAGTACAACGGCGCGCAGGTGGTGGACGCCGGCAGGCTGGACGACCTGCACCGGCCGCGCACCCCCCTGGGCGGCGGCATCCTGGGCCGCCAGGCCTTCTACTGCCAGGGCTTCCTCTGGGAGGAGTGCAACGGCTACACCCTGGTCTGGCACAACGGCGGCAGCCCGGGGCACAAGAGCATCCTGATCTTCGACCCGGACGCCAGGCTGGGCATGGTGGTCCTCTCCAACCTTCTGGAGACGCAGCTGCCCGAGTACCTGGCCGCCATCCTGTTCCGCATCTATCACAACCAGCAGCCCCCCGCGGCCCTGGTCCAGGATCTGCACACCCGGGCCCTGGCCTCGCGCCAGACCGCGCCCGAGCCGGCGCTCCAGGCGAACGCCAAGCCGTCGCGCCCCCTGGCGGACTATGTGGGGGAATACACGAGCCCGGTGTACGGAACCCTGCACGTGACCCTGGACAGCGGCACGCTGATGGTCGCCCTGGGCCGCGTTCCGGTCCGCTTCCCGCTGGTCTCCACGGGCGCCGCGGACACCTTTTACCTGGAACTGCCCTTTGTGGACGACGACGCCTCCGGCAACGTGACGTTCTACGCCGACCGGAACGCCAAGGTGCAGAGCGCGGTGCTGGAGAAGTTCCGGGAGAACGGGCCCCCGCTGTTCACCCGGAACTGAGCCTCACTCGAAGGTGAACTCGGGCCAGCGGACCATGCGCTCCTTGAGGTTGATGGTCCGGCCCGAGAGCGTGAAGGTGCCGTCGCCGTTGTGGTGCAGGGTGCGCCGCTCTTTGCGCGCGGGATTCACCCAGGCCCGGACCACGTCGAAGAGGAAGAAGAAGTGCTCCTCCACCAGGCGGTCGTCGCAGACGCGGCACTCCAGGTTGTACAAACACTGGCCGATCAAGGGCGGGGCCACCAGCCCGGCGGGCAGGGCGGTCAACCGGAAGCGCTTGAACTTGTCCACGTCCGCGCCCGAGCAGTTGCCGATGTCCATGACCTTTTCGGCCAGGTCCGCGCCGGGCACGGCGATGACGCACTCGCCCGAGGAGAGCAGGGCCTCGTAGCTGTGGTTCCAGGGCCCCAGGCCCAGGCCCACCCGGGGCGGGTCGGGCAGGAGCACGACGTGCGAGCTGGCGGTCATGACGTTGGCCTTGCCGTCCCGGAACGTGCTCACCAGGATCACGGGCCCGGGCTCCAGGCAGCGGTACACGCGGTTCAGGGCCAGGCGCTTGAGGGCGCCGCGCTTGGATCGTGTCGCCATGCTACTCCTCCTTGATGACCCGGCCGCCCACCACGAACGAGATGCCCTGGGAATTGGCCGTGCCGATCATGACCGCCTCCACCACGGGCGGAATCATGGCCTGGGCCGCCTTCCAGCGCACCAGGAACTTGGCGCCCGAGCCGCCGGAACTGTCCTTCTCGCCCACCAGGAACTCGCGCGTGGCCAGGGGCGGCACGGTCACGGCCTTGTCCAGGTAGCGGCGCACGAGCTTGCCGTCGGTGTCGTGGTAGTCCACGCTCACCAGCTCCAGGGCGCGATCCGGGTCGGCGTTGCGCACCGAGAGCGTGGCCGAGAGGTCGAAGGGCCGGTCGCGCAGGCCCTGGTACACGTGGGAATAGAGCGGCACGTAGATGGTCTGGCCCGTGCTCGGGCGCTGGCAGGCGCCGGGCCCAAGACCGCCGCCCGGGCCCATGCCGGGGCCCATGCCGGGGCCATTGCCGGGCCGGCCGAAATTCTGGGCCAGGGCCGGGATGGCCGCCGCGAGCATCAAGGCCAGGAGCGCAACGACAAGGCGTTTCATGACAGCCTCCGTGATCCGCCCGGCTTGCGGCCCGGCGGGCTTGCGGCTAGAGTGGCCGCGAGGTGAACATGACCCTGCACAAGGACCTGCTCGAAATCCTGGCCTGCCCGGCCTGCAAGGGCGGCCTGACCCTCCTGCCCAAGGAGGACGGCCTGCTCTGCGAGAAATGCGGCCTGGTCTATCCCATCGAGGACGGCATCCCGGTGATGCTCACGGACCAGGCGGTGTCCCGGTCCAAATGGACCGGCTCCAAGCCGTAGCAGGCCGTTGAAAAATCCGCGATGGCTGCGTTGCCTCAAAAAACGCACATCCTCGCGTATTGGCCATACGCGTCGGCCGTGCGTTTTTCTCGCGCCTGGCCCTCGCGTTTTTTGAACGGCCTGCGCAGCGCTCTCAACGGCCCGGAGCCGCCCGGCGCCAACGCTCGGCCAAGCCCAGCGCCTCGCCCCGCACCTTCTCGTCCAGATTGCGGTTGAGCTGCTCCAGGGCCAGCCGGGCCTCCTCCTGGCCGCGCTCCGCAGCCAGGGTGAACCACATGTAGGCCTCGGCCAGATCCTGGGGCGCCAGCCTGCCGCCCGCGAAAATCCTGCCCAGTTCGTACATGGCCTTGGGGTCGCCCTGCTCGGCCGCGGCCCGGAACCAGTGTCCCGCGCGGGCCCCGTCCCGGGCCACGCCCTCGCCCGAAAGATAGAGCCCGGCCAGGAGGGTCTGGGCCTCGGCCTGGCCCTGGGCCGCGGCCTGCTCCAGCCACTTGGCCGCCTCGGCCGGGTCCGGCTCCGCGCCCTTGCCCGCCAGATAGACGCGCCCCAGCTCCAGCTGGGCCAGGGCATGGCCCTGCCTGGCCGCGGCGAACAGCCAGCGCAAGGCCTCCCAGGGCTCGTCGCCCGGCACCCCGCGGCCCTGCTCGTACATCCGGGCCAGCTCGTACTGGGCCGAGGCCAGGCCCTGGTCCGCGGCCAGCCGTATCCAGCGCGCGGCCTCCGCGTCGCTCTGCTCCACGCCCTGGCCCCGGAGGTAGAGCAGGCCCAGGGCGCAGCGGGCCCGGGCGTCGCCAGCCCCGGCGCGCTCGATGAGGGCCTGGGGGGTCAGGGGTTTTTCCTCCGCGCCCCGCGAACAGCCGCAGACCAGGAGCGCGGCCAGGACAGCGGCCAGGACAGCGGCCAGAATCCGGAATCTCATGGCCCCACCCTACCCCAAGCCTTTCCAGGGGGAAAGGGTCCCTTGGGGAACCTCCTCCGTCAAGCCCCCATTTCCATGCTTTTGGCCCCCATTTTCCCGCCATTTTCCGCAGCCCTGAAAACCCGGGCTTAGGCTCGGTCCAGCGGGCGAGGATGGTCCTCCCACCCCGCACGCGACGGCGTGGCCGTCCACAATCCCGGCTGCCCGGCCGAGGCCCTCGCGATCCCCAGGGACACCCGCGAGCCCCTGGCCGGAGACCCGCCGCCATCGCAACCTCAGAGGAGGAAACATGTCCCTGCTCATCGAAAACAGCTTCGTGAACCAGTACGTGCAGGAGGTCCACGCCGCCTACCAGCAGCGCGGCTCCAAGCTGCGCAACTGCGTGCGGCTCCAGACCGGCGTGGTCGGCGGCACGGCCGTGTTCCAGAAGAACGGCAAGGGCGCTGCCGGCCGCAAGACCCGCCACGGCAACGTGCCGGTGATGAACGTGGCCCACTCCACCGTGTCCTGCGCCCTGGAGGACTGGTACGGCGCGGACTACGTGGACCGGCTCGACGAGCTCAAGGTCAAGCAGGACGAGCGCGCCGTGGTGGCCAATGCCGGGGCCTGGGCCCTGGGCCGCAAGATCGACGAGCTCCTGCTGGCCCGCATGGCCGAGACCGAGAACGCCGTGGCCGTCGGCACCACGGGCCTGACCAAGGACAAAATCCTGGAGGCCTTTGCCCGGCTCAACACCGCGGACGTGCCCGACGACGGCCAGCGCTTCGCGGCCGTGGGCGCGCGCCAGTGGAACGAGCTCCTGGACATCTCGGAGTTCAAGAGCGCGGACTACGCCGGGGACCGCTTCCCCTGGCTCCAGGGCGCGGAGTCCCGGGTCTGGCTGGGCATCACCTGGCTGTTCCACTCGGGCCTGCCCCTGTCCGGGGGCGCGCGCACCTGCTTTGTCTGGCACCGCAGCGCCGTGGGCCTGGCCGAGGCCCAGGAGATCAAGTGCCACATCGACTGGGTGCCGGAAAAGGCCGCCCACCTCGTGGACCACATGCTCTCGGCCGGGGCCTGCCTCATCGACGCCGAGGGCGTGGTGAGCGTGGCCTGCCTGGACGAGGAGCCGGCCGAATAGGCCAGGAGGACGACAATGAGCTACGACTCCAAGATGATGCGCCTCATGGGCGGGGTCCCGGGCCAGCAGGTCTTCTGCTACCGGAGCGCGGACGCCGCGGGCACGGTTTTGGTCCCGGGCTACTTCGACCCGGCTGTGGAGGACTACAACCTGAGCGCCGGGGACCTCATCCTGGCCGTGCTCGGGGCGGACGGGGCCCAGGTCCCGGCGATCTACGCGGCCCGGGTGGCCTCGGGCGCGGTGACCCTGGGCCAGGTGGCCTGATCCTGCAACCATCCAGCGGGGCCGGGCAACCGGCCCCTTTTCCCGGAGGCCCCCCATGGCCGTGAGCGTCATCGAGATCTGCAACAACGCCCTCTTGGACCTGGGCGAGGACACGATCATGAGCCTGACCGACGAGACCAAGGCGGCCCGGCTCTGCAACCAGCGCTGGCCCGGCGTGCGCGACGCGGTGCTGCGGACCCACCCCTGGAACTGCTGCGCGGCCCAGGCCGTGCTGGCCGCGGCCTCCGAGGCCCCGTCCTGGCGCTGGAGCGCGGCCTATCCCCTGCCTGTGGACTGTCTGCGGGTCCTGGCCGTGGCCGGGCCCGACGGCCGGGACGTGGAGGCCTGGGAAGTGGCGGGCCGCAGCGTGCTCTGCGACGCCGGGGCCCCGCTGCTCCTGTCCTACGTGCGCCGGGAGGCCGATCCCCAGCGCTACGACGCCCTGCTCTGCGAGACGCTCTCGGCCCGGCTCTCGGCCGTGCTGGCCTATCCCTTGAGCGGGTCCGCGACCCTGGCCCAGAACTGCTGGCAGAGCTACGAGAAGAAGCTTTTGGAGGCCCGCGGCGCGGACGCCCGCGAGGGCACGCCCCCGGCCCAGGCCCCGGCCTCCTGGCTGTTGGCCAAACTGGGGGGCGCGGGCCGCTGAAAAAACAACGGCTGCCGCGTTGCCGCAAAAAAATCACCCCCTCGCGTATGTCCTGATACGCGTCGGGCGTGATTTTTTCTTGCGCCTTGCCGCCGTGTTTTTTGAGCGGCCCGCGTTCCTCTGCATGGAAAAAAGGACCTGGACCGCGGCAACGCCGCCTGCGGGGATTTTTCAACGGCCTGTCACTCGGCGATCAGATCCCCTCTCCAGAACCCCAACAGCACCGCAATGGAGAGGGCGCAGAAGAGCGTGGCCGTGCCGTAGATCATGAGGCTCACGGGCAGCCAGACCAGGACCAGAATGACCAGGTTGCCGAACTGCTCCATCATGGTGGCGCCGTGCCCCTCGCCCAGGAAGGTGAAGGACGAGGCCAGGAACAGGGCGTGGGCCAGGAGCCCGGCCGCCAGCCCCACGAGCGCGGCCCGGGCAAAGGTCAGGCCCTCGCCCCGGGCAAAGGCCTTCCACCCGGCCAGGACCATGGCCGCGAACCAGCTCGCGCCCGCGCAGAACACGGCGAAGCGGTCGGCCAGCAAGTCCCCGGACAGGACCACGGCCACCCCGCCCAGGCCGTGCGCCAGGGCGGCCACGAACCACGGAGGCAAGGGATTCTGGGTCATGCCCAAGAATACCACGGAGGCGGCATCAGGACAAGGGAGGGGCGGGAATTTTGCGAACAGAAAGCCCGGATCAGCGCGGCAGCAGGAGCAGCCCCGGGACCAGGCCCTGGAGCTGGGAGAGCAGGCCCATGGCGAACAGGCCCAGGTACAGGGCAAAGGCCGCGCCGCCCGTGACCAGGGACAGGCCCCCGGCCCGGCGCAGGTGCCCGATGCGCTCCGCCGGCTCCAGGCCCAGGGCCCGGGCCTTGGCCACCCGGCTCAGGGCGTGGCGCACGTACCAGTGGTCCGCGAACGCGGGAAAGACCAGGGAGATGACCAGGGCGGCGTTCCCGGCCCAGGGCACGGAAACATGCGCGGCCAGGGGCGGCAGGCTGAAGAGCGCGCCCAGCAGGAACATCTTGCGGCAGAAGAACCAGGGAAAGTTGTAGCAGAACGCGGCCCAGTTCCAGGAGACCAGGATCCGGCCCGGCCCGGCCGCGCGCAGCTTCTCGTAGCTCGCCAGGTAGCGCTCCGCATTGCGGCCGAAAAAGGCCGCCAGATCGGCGCGCACCGCGTCCTGGTCCGGGCTCCGCAGGAGTTCGTGGATGGGGATTTCCGCCATGCCCCAGCCTAGCCCAGGCCAGGACCAGGGGCAACGGCCCGGCAGACCGTTGAAAACGTTCCTTCCCGCAGGCCGTTCAAAAAACGCGGGGGCCAGGCGCGAAAAAAACGCACGGCCGACGCGTATGGCGAATACGCGAGGATGTGCGTTTTTCGAGGCAACGCAGCCATCGCGGATTTTTCAACGGCCTGCTAGGCCGCGGCCTTGGCCTTGGGCTTCCTGTTGGTGAGCCAGACCCCGCAGAGCACCAGGACCGCGCCCGTGACCAGCGACAGGCCGATGGGCTCGTCCAGGATGGCCCAGCCCAGGAACACGGCGAACACGGGCACCAGGTTGATGAAGACCCCGGCCCGGGACGCGCCCAGCTCGCGGATGCCCCGGTAGTACCAGGTGAAGGCCACGCCCGTGGCGGCCACGCCCAGGAACAGGAGGTTGCCCCAGTCCGTGAGGTTCGCGCGGGCCACGTCCGCCGCCAGGCCCTGGGACAGGGACGCGGGCAGGAGCAGGACCATGCCCAGGATGCAGGACCAGGTCACGGCCGACAGCGGGGTCATCCGGGCCATGACCGTGCCGCCCAGGAGCGAGTAGGCGGCCCAGGAGAACACGCAGCCCACGATGAACAGGTCCCCGGGCCGCACGCCCGAGGTGAACAGGTGCAGGGGATCGCCGTGGGACAGGAGCACGGCCGCGCCGCAGAGCGAGAGGAGGATGCCGGAGAAGCGCACCAGGCCCAGGCGCTCGCCCCGGAACAGGGCGGCGTACACGGCCATGACCGTGGGCGTGCAGGCGATCATGAGCGCGGCCCGGCCCGCGGGCACGGTCTTGAGGCCCGAGAAGAACATGTAGTTGTAGAGCGAGACCCCGAACAGGCCCAGCAGGGTGAGCTGGGGCAGGTCGCGCAGATGCAGCCGGGGCAGACGCCCCTCGGTCCGGCAGGAGAGGAAGAACAGGAAGGCCGAGGCCGCCAGGAAGCGCAGGAAGGCCGCGGAGAACGGGCCCATGTCCTGGGCCAGCATCCGGCCCGAGACCCAGGTGCCGCCCCAGAGCGCCACCGAGCCCACGAGCTCGGCATAGACCCGCACCCGGCTGCTCAAGGGCCCTCCACCAGGGCGCAAGCCCGCACGGGCGCGCCGTCGCCGCCCTCCAGGGCCAGGGGCAGGGCCAGAAACAGGAAGGTCTCGGGCAGGCGCTCCAGGCCGCGCAGATTCTCCACCACCACCAGGCCGGAGCCCAGCAGGACCTTGTGCGCGGGCAGCTCGGCCGAGCCCGGACCGTCCGGGGAGGACCAGTCCAGGCCCAGGCCCGAGATCCCGGAATGGGCCAGGAACTGGGCCGCCTCCACGGTGAGGCGCGGGAAATCCCCGTAGTAGGCGGGCCGGCCCCAGTGCCGGTCATGTCCCGAGCGCAGGAGCAGGAAGGACAGGCCCGAGAGGTCCCGGGGCAGGCGCAGGAGCCCGATCTCGCCCCGGTCGGGCACGTCCACCACCCGGGCCGGGCCCAGGCAGCGGGACAGGGGCAGGGAGGCCAGATCCGCCCCGCCCGTGAGCACGTGGGCGGGCGCGTCCAGGTGCGTGCCCGCGTGGCCGGGCAGGGTCCAGGCCTGGGCCGCGTAGCCGTGGAACTCCAGGGTGGCGTACGGCGCGGCGGTCACGGCCGGGTCGCCGGGCCAGACCGGCATGTCCGGGCTCAGGGGATGGGAGAGGTCGATGACGTTCATGGAGGTCTCCGAGGAAGCGAGGCATAGCCCCTTTCCAGGCCAAAGCCAAGCCGGGGCACTGGACAGAACCTGGAGATTTTTTTAACAAACCTCCATACGGAGAAAAAGAGGAGGGTCGGCACGCCTTATGGACCGCGACGACATCCGGCGGACGTTCGAGCAGTTCTTCAACAAGTACAAGAAGACTGAGGGCGACAAGAGCGCGTATTCCGCGGTCTGGTCCACCCTCATGCCCGCGGGCTCGTTCGAGGTGAACCTGACCAAATGCCCGGCTGGAACCATCTTCAAGTGCTTCGCCAACGGCGAGAAGGTCAGCGAGATCACGGGCTGGGACGCCTTTTTCCTGGCCTCCAAGAAGTTCCAGCAGGACTATCCCGAACTCTACGAAGAAGAAGAGTTCTTCCAGAGCATGCAGGACGCGCTCTAGCCCGTCCTGACCCGCCCTGTCCTGGTCCGGCCCTGGCCGGACCCCCCTTGTTGCACCCTTTATTCAGCAGAATGATCGTTCAGGGCCCGGCTCTGGCCCCTGGCCCGCCGCTTTTTGCCAATAGCCTGAAATTCTTGCCATATTCCATTTATCTAGAATTTCTCTTGAAAAAATCTAGGCACAAAACCGGGCTCAGGACGGACAAAAACAGGGTCCAGGAGCACGGGCGGGCGCTCGCCCCCCAGCCGTCCCGCCGCCCTTCCCCCTGCCCGCCCTCTTCCAGCCGGGCGGTCAAAAACCCCAGCCGCAAGGCGCAAGAAAAGTCCAAGCCCGACGCGTATCCCCAATACGCGAGGGTTTGGACTTTTCGCGGCAACGCCGCGGATGGGGAATTTTCAGCGCCCGCGCCGGGCCGTTCAAAAACCGCGAGGACAAGGCGCGAAAAAAACGCACGGCCGACGCGTATCCCCAATACGCGAGGATGTGCGTTTTTTGAGGCAACGCAGCCATCGCGGGATTTTCAACGGCCCGGCCTAGAACAGGTTGCGCTTGAAAAAGGCGGTGGACCCGTCCTTGGGCCGGGGCGCGGGGCTGCGCCAGGCGCTCATCTGGCCCTTGACGCATTTGTTGTAGCAGGCGTCGTAGGCCGCCTGCTTCTTGAGCCGCTCCATCCAGGCCTTGTTGTCCTCGATGCCGCCGAAGCGCGGGAAGGGCGGACAGGAGGCGATGCACTCCTGCTCCTTGGCCTTCCAGGCCGAGGCGGCCAGGCCGGTGGCGGGCAGGGACAGGATCAGGACCAGGGCCAGGACCAGGGCGGGGCACAGGGTGTTCATGGCTGCTCCTCTGCCGCCTTTTCGGACTCCTGGACCTCTTTCTTAACCCATTCCAGGGCCTGGGCCACGGTTTCATCGGCCGCGTCCGCCCCCTTCGGGGCTTTTGCGGCAAGACCGTCCGCCTCCTGCCGCTCCTGAACAGGGGCCGCGCCCCCCTGCGGTTCCGGCGCAGGGGCGATGGCCCCCCGGCGCGCCAGCCGGGACAGGACAATGGCCGTGCGCTTGCGCACGAACCCGGAGCTGCCCGCGGGATCGAAGCGCACGGGATTGGGCAGGCTCACGGCCAGGCGCACGGCCTGCTCGGCGCCGAGGTTCCGGGCCGGGACCCCGAAGTGGGCCTGGGCCGCGGCCTCGGCCCCGAAGACCCCGTCGCCCCACTCGACCACGTTGAGGTAGATCTCCAGGATGCGGCGCTTGGAGAGTTCGCGCTCCAGGCGCCAGGCCAGCACGGCCTCCTTGAGCTTGCGCATGGGGCTCTTGGCGGGCGAGAGCCAGAGGTTCTTGGCCAGCTGCTGGCTGATGGTGCTGCCGCCCGCGCGCACCCGGCCCTGCTCCAGGTTCTTTTCCAGGGCCTCGCGCATGGCCTCGAAGTCGAAGCCCTCGTGGGCCCAGAACTTGTCGTCCTCGGACACGAGCACGGCCTGGATCAGGGTCGGCGACATGGCCGAAAGCGGGACCCATTTCCAGCGCAGGGCCTTGTTGCGGCCCTGCTCGGCCCATTCCCGCTCGCGGTATTCCATGAACGCGGTCTTGCCCGGGTTCTTCTTGGCCAGGCCTTGCACGTCCGGCACCACGGCGTACCAGGCCGCCACCAGGAGCACGTAGGCCGCCACACCGGCCAGGACCTTCACCAGGATGAGGAGTGCGCGTCGCATGAGGGCCCCTTGGCACAGCCGGGCGGCGCTTGGCAAGGGCTTCGCCCTGTTCACGGAAAGGCGGGGAGGGTCCTGCTATGAAAGTCCCGAAGGGCCCATGCCGCGCACCGGGGTCTCGGACAGGGTCTTCATGAAGACCTCACCCGTGGCGGGCAGGAACACGAGCTTGCGGCCCCGGGTGCCGCCCACGTTGGAGGCGATGACCCGCAGGCCGTGCAGGGCCAGGGTGGAGAAGGCCGCGCGCACGTTCTTCTGGCCGATGCCGAACTCGCCCTGGACCAGGGAGTTGGCCCCGCCGAAGACCTTGATCTCCAGGCTGCCCAGGGGCACGCGGGCCCGGATCAGGGCCGCCAGCAGGGTCTCGATGGCCGTGTCCACGAAGCGGAAGGGCGTGTCGTGGGCCTCCTTGCGGGCGTATTCCGCCCGGCTGGGCAGGAGCGCGTGGAAGGTGGCGCCCAGGCCCTGGCCGGGCAGGTGGAAGGTCACGGCCACGCAGGACCCCAGGAGCACGTGCACCCGGGCCGGACCCTCGAAGATCCGGCCCTCGCCGATGCCCAGATGGGTCACCGGCGGGCCGTCCGGGGAAAGCAGCGGGTTCATTCCTCGGCGTCCAGGAGGTTGGCGGGCAGGTCCAGGTTGGCCAGGGCCCGGCGCAGGGTGGCCAGGTCCACGGGCTTGGTCAGGTAGCCGTCGGCCCCGGCCCCGTACTGGGAGTCCATCTGGTGCTCGGCGTCGTCCAGGCAGGAGAGCATGAGCACCCGGCAGGGCTCGGCCCCGGCCGCGGCCTCCAGGGCCCGGATCCGGCGCACGGCCTCGATGCCGTCCACCCCGGGCATCATGATGTCCATGACCACGGCGGCAAACGGACGGCTCTGGTCCAGGGCCTGCCGGAACAGGGTCACGGCCTCGGCCCCGTCCCGGGCCTCGGCGGTCTCGCCGACCCCGGCAAGGGCCTTGGACAGAAAGCGCAGGGACACGGGCTCGTCGTCCACCAGCAGCAGGCGTTGCATCATGCCTCCCCTTTTCTCAGGCTAGCCCATCCCCGGGTCCCAGGCAACCGCTCCGGCGCGGAAGGGCCCGGAAGGCCTTGCGGTTTTGAAAGCCGGACCGGGCCGGTTGCCTGGGGACCGCGCATGGTTTATGCCAGGGGCTCGCACCGCGGAGGAAGACATGCGTCATTGGCTCATTTTCGTCCTGCTTCTGGCCCTGCTCCAGGGCTGCGCCCTGTTCCACCAGAGCGAGTCCCGGATGGAGGCGCAATACGGCAAGAAAAAGGAAACCAAGGATGCGGCCCCGAAATGGGACCCCACCCGCGACCAGGGCGAGCACTACACCCCGCTCTCGGGCCCGTACCGGGTCAAGGACATCTCCGAGCTCTCGCCCCTGCCGGGCAAGACCTTTTTCGTCAAGGTCCGCGACTGGACCCGCGGCCCCGAGGACCTCATGCCCACGGACTCCGGGGTGGTCTACCTGGAACAGCAGTCCGTGAAGGCCCTGGAGACCGAGGGCTACGTGCACGTGACCACGGGCCAGGCCGACTACGCCGTGGAGCTGCACGTGCTCTGCGCCGATTCCGCGGCCGCCGCGCCCAAGGACGGCAAGGAGAACCCCCTGGCCCTGCCGGACTCCTTTGACCAGAACTTCCCCTTCCCCTGGAGCAAGGAATACCACGTGTTCGGCGCCGACCCCACGGCGGCCCCGGGCTGCTGCAAGGCCCTGGTGCTCCTGGCCGTGCACGTGCCCGCCGAGGACAAGAAGAGCCGGGACATCTACGTCCACCGCTTCAGCGTGGGCAACTGCCGCAACGAACTCTCCTGCCCGCTCTCGGCCTGCGGCTACGCCGCGGGCAAGGCCGTGGCCGAGGAACTGGGCCGGATCTTCTGATCCCCCGGGGGCCGGCATGGGCAAAGAGTTCCGCATCGTCTGCCTGGACGACGCCGGCCGACGCCTGTTCGGCCTGAACCTGTCCCGGCGCGGACTCTCCGCCGTGACCCTGGCCGGGGCCCTGCTCCTGGCCTCGCTGGCCGTGCTCCTGCCCCTGAGCCTGGCCCGGCAGCACGAGGTGAACTCCCTGGCCCAGAACCGCCGGGACATCTCGGACCAGCGCAAGCGCATCTACGCGGCCTCCTACCAGCTCAAGTCCCTGGAGAACGGCTTCTCGGACATCGCCGAGTTCGACGCCAAGCTCCGGGTCATGCTCTCCCTGGAGGAGCGGCCCGAGATCCTGCCCATGGCCCAGGGCGGGCCGGTTTCCGGGCCGTACCGCAACCCGTTCCAGATCCTCTACACCCACACGCTCATCCGGGACATGCGCGAGCGCCTCGACTCCCTGGAGATCTCCATGCTCCTGGAGGAGGCGGCCCAGCAGGACCTGTTCCACGCGGCCGCGGCCCAGCAGGAGCGGCTGGCGCGCATCCCGGTGATCTGGCCCACGCGGGGCCGGTTCACCTCGCGCTTCGGCTACCGCATCGGCCCGTTCACCAACAAGACCCGCTTCCACAAGGGCATCGACATCACCGCGGCCACGGGCACGCCGGTGAAGGCCACGGCCCAGGGCCGGGTGGTCCTGGCCGAGTGGTTCTCGACCTACGGCATGTGCGTGGACATCGACCACGGCGACGGCATCCACACGCGCTACGGCCACCTCTCCAAGATCACGGTGCACCCGGGCCAGATGGTCTATCGCGGCGACGTGGTCGGGCTGGTGGGCAGCACGGGCCGCAGCGTGGCCCCGCACCTGCACTACGAGGTGCACCTGGGCAACAACCCGGTGAATCCGCTCAACTACATTTTGAGATAAACGCCGGGCGCTCCGCGAACATGGGGGGCGTCCACTCAAGTGCCCCGCTCCGCGGGCAAGGGCCTGCGGCTCCCGGCGCACGGGCCCAGTCCCCGATCCTGGCGCGGGTCGCAGCCAGCCCAGGTGGACATGGCCCGTGCCCTGGTCGCGGCACACATTTCGCGTCCGCCTTTCATGGGGGAAGGGACGCGGGCGGGGGAGAGAACCAGGAGAAAAACGAGCGGGGTGTTTCCCTGGTTCCCGCCGCGCCGCCGCCCCTCTTCCTGCCAACCCTCTTCCTGCCGCCCTCTTTCGCCGCCCCTTTTCCGCCCGCCCCGCCCCCAGCCGGGCGGTCAAAAACCCCGGCCGCAAGGCGCAAAAAAAGTCCAAGCCCGACGCGTATCCAGACATACGCGAGGGGTTGGACTTTTTTTGCCGCAACGCAGGGGATGGGGAATTTTCACCGCCCGCCCCTCCCCCAGGCAGGCGCTCAAAAGCGACAGCCGCCAGGCGCAAGCAAAGGGCAGGCCCGACGCGTATCCAGACATACGCGAGGGTCTGCCCCTTTGCGCAGCAACGCAGCGGATGGAAGCTTTTCAGCGCCTGCCTAGATGGCCGGGGAACCCATGGCGATCTCGCCGTCCTCGTAGCGGAAGTGCACGTTCTCCACTTCCTGGTCCAGGATGAGGAAGGCCGGGCCGATGCTCACCTCCACCCCGGGGTAGGCCCTGCCCGGCACGGCCAGTCGGCAGGATTCCAGGCGCTCGCTGGCCTGGATGCGCTCCCAGATGCGCTGGCGCGCGGCTTCAAAGGTGGCGATGCGCTGGAGCGTGTCCTCCACCTGGGGCGCGAACTCCTCGGCCAGGTCCTTGCCCTTGGCCACCTGCATCTCGCACTGCTGGAGCCGGGCGCGCAGGGCCCGCAGGCTGTAGATGATGAGCCGGTCCTTGTAGAGCAGCCGGGGGTTGTAGCCGAGCGCGATCTCGGTCTCGACCTCGCCGGGCCCGCCCAGGCCGCCTTCCACGCAGGCGTGGTCGTGGCAGAAGGCCACCCCGCCCATGAACCGGCCGCGCACGTGCAGGCGGCGTCCGGCATAGACCCGGCTGTGCAGGCAGTGGTTCTCCACGAGCACGTTGAGCCCGGCGTGGATCAGGGCCTTTTCGCACCAGTTGAGCTTCACGGTCTTGCCCGCGTCCAGGACGCCCTTGTCCCCGCCCTTGACCCCGCCCTCGCAGACGATGGATTCCAGCGCCGTGACCGTGCCCGCGTCCACGGTGCCGCGCACGAGCACGTTCTTGGCCTGGACCCGGAACCCGGTGCTCACCGCGCCGTGGACCACCATGTTGTTGACAAAGGAGATGTTGCCGGTGGAGAAGTCCACGTCCTGGCGCACGTTGAGGAGCTTCTTCACCCGGATGTGCCCGGCGTCGTAAAACACGTAGCCGTCGTCCGCGGCCAGGAGCTGGTCCGGGTTCTCGGGATTCACCTCGACGCGCGCGCCCTTGGGAAAGACCTTCTTGGGATAGAGGAAGCGCTGGTCCAGTTCCGCGGCGTCATGCTCCGTCACCTCCTGCCACTCGGCCAGCACGTCGCCCTTGAGCACGTTCTGCACGTAGTTCAGGTTGTAGTGATCCAGACGCCCGTCCTCGCGTTCGCTGGGCTTGCGCTTGAGGTGGTTGAAATCCGGATCAAACCGGTGCTTCAGGTAATAGGGCATGGTACGCCTTGGTTTGGGGGTGAGGTCACATCCCCAATAGCCTCGGGGCGCGCGTATCGTCAATGAGTATGCCTTCCAACCCTTGATTTCTTGCCCCAAATGGAGAAAAAGGCGTAACAGGGAATGCGCGCCCGAAAATCCGAGAACAGACCATGCAACGCCCGACACACCTGCACCAACCCCAGACCGGCGGCGGCTCTCCGGCCTATGAAACGGTCTTTGTGGCCCGCCAGCCGGTGTTTGAAAAAGACCTGTCCACCTGGGGCTACGCCCTGCTCTACCGCCACACGGGCGAGGCGGACACGGCCGTGTTCAGCGACGACTTCGACGCCACCCTGCGGGTGGTGGCCAACGCGCCCCTGTGCCCGGACACCTGCGCCCCGGACAAGCGCGTGATCATCCGCTTCCCCGAGCGCTCCATCCTGGGCAGCGTGGCCCACGCCCTGCCGCCGGAAACCACCGTGGTCCTGGCCCAGGCCCTGGAATCGCCCGCGCCCGGGTACCTGGAGGCCCTCACCGCGCTCAAGCGCGACGGCTATCTCCTGGCCCTGGACGGGACCTGGTCCGACGCGGTGCCCCCGCGCTCGTCCCTGGACCGGCAGATGGCCCTGGCCGACATCCTCTGCCTGGACCTGGCGGGCCAGACCCCGAAGGAGCTGGCGGACCTGGTGCGCACGGCCGAGCGCTGGCCCGGGCGGCTCCTGGCCCGGCGGGTGGAGGACCAGGCCGGACTGGACATCTGCCGGGACCTGGGCTTTTCCCTGTTCCAGGGCTTCTTCTTCAAGAAGCCGCAGACGCTCGCCACGCGCAAGATCTCGGCCCTGGAGGAGAGCCGCTTCCGGCTCCTGGGCCTGCTGGAGCGCGAGGAGCCGGAGTACGCGGGCCTGACCCAGGCCATCGAGGCCGACGTGTCGCTCACCTACCGGCTCCTGGCCTACCTCAACTCGGCCAGCTTCGGCTTCGGCCAGCGGGTCTCGTCCATCCGGCAGGCCGTGCTCCTGGCGGGCTGGAAGCCCATCCGGGCCTGGCTGCGGCTCCTGCTCATGACCGACATGCTGCCCGCGGAACGCACCCGGGAGCTGGCCTATCTCTCGGCCCAGCGGGCCCGCTTCCTGGAGCTGGCCGCGCCCACGGCCCATCCCCCGGCGAACCCCGAGGCCCTGTTCCTGCTGGGACTGTTCTCCCTGCTTGAGCCCATCTTCAACATGCCCATGGAGCACCTGGTGGGGCATCTGCCCCTGGCCCCGGAAGTGGGCGCGGCGCTCTGCGGCGAGGACACCCCGTTCTCGGCCTGGCTGGCCCTGGTGCAGGCCACGGAGAACTCGGACTGGGACGCGGTGCGCTCCCTGACCAAGAGCCTGGGCCTCACGCCCCGGGACGCGGCCCAGGCCTACCAGGACTCCCTGAACTGGGCCGACTGCTTTTTCGGACTCCTGGCCTCGACCCCCGGGGCCACCCAGGTCTGAGGATATCGACAGCAATTAATCATTCACAGCGAAGGGCGACGATGGCCGACGAAAGGCGACGGAGACAGCGCGGCAGCCCCCAGGCGCGGGCCTCCCTGCGCCAGGGTCTGGCCGGGCTCAGCGCGGCCGCCCGGCCCCAGGCCCCCATGCCCGGGTCCCGGACCCTGGCCGAGATCCTCCAGGTGCGCCTGCTCCTGGAGCCGCCCATGGCCGAGATGGCCGCCCGCCGGGCCGGGCCCGCGGACCTGGCCGAGCTCCGGATGCTGCTCCTGTGCCAGCGCCGGGAGGTGGCCACCGGCGGCACGGGCCGCGACGCGGACAGCGCCTTCCACGCCTGCCTGGCCCGGGTGGCGGGCAACTCCCTGCTCCTGGGCCTGGTGGAGGGCCTGGCCGGACGCCTGGCCCAGACCCGCGAGGCCTACCTCAAGCGCAACGAGACCAACCGCATGGCCTCCCTGGTGGCCCACGAGGCCGTGCTGGCGGCCGTGGAACAGGGCGACGCCGCTGCCGCGGGCCGGGCCATGCGCGCCCACCTGGCCCACATGGAGCCCCAGTTCCTGGCCCCGGAACTGGCCGCGTCCTGGCCCGAGCCGGACCCGGACCCCGCCACCAGAAAAATCTTCAACATTCTGGATTAGCTCGCCTTTCCGCCTTGTCCCGGCGGCCGGCCCGGCCTTCGCCTCCCACATATCGCGTCCCGGATGCGCCGTTGGGCCCCGCGCCCCGCGGTTTTCCTCCGGATCGGCTTACAAGACAGCCGGTTATTCTTCTGGTGTTGCATATTGCGATTAAGAAATGTTAATCTAACGCCGAGTCCCAAATCCCGCGCCAGCCGGGCCTGGACGGGCCATAACTTCAACCTGGATGACGGAGGACACCATGCGAAGGATCCTGCTCTTGTTCGCGGCCCTGCTCCTGGCCTGGGGCTGCGCCGCGACCCAGATCGCCCTGGAGAAGAAGGACCTCAAGGTCGAAACCCTCATGTCCGACACCATATTCCTGGACGTGGAGAACCTGGCCGAGCGCAGCGTGTTCGTGGACGTGCGCAACACCTCGGACAAGGACCTGAACATCGCCCAGGGCATCATCTCCCGGCTCCAGCAGAAGGGCTACGCCATCTCCAACAATCCCAAGACCGCGGGCTACATCCTGCAGGTCAACGTGCTCCAGATCGGCATGGCCGATCCCTCGGCCCTGCGCGCCTCGGTGTACGGCGGCTACGGCAGCACCCTGGGCGCGGGCCTGGCCGGCGCCACGGCCGGCGCCCTCATCGGCGGGGCTGCCGGGAACTCGGTGGCCGGCGGGGCCATCGGCGGCCTGGCCGCGGGCACCGCGGACGTGGTGGCCGGGTCCCTGGTCAAGGACGTGACCTACTCCATCATGACCGACGTGATGATCTCGGAAAAGACCACGGGCAAGGTCAAGGAGAAGCAGGCCGCCAACCTGGCCAAGGGCAAGGGCACCTCGGTGCAGCAGTCCGTGGACAAGACCACCAACCGCCTGCGCTACCAGACCCGCGTGGCCTCCTCGGCCAACCAGGTGAACCTCAAGTTCGAAGAGGCCCTGCCGCCCCTGCAGGAAGGCCTGGCCCGGGTCATCTCCGGCATCTTCTAGCCCCCCGCGCACAAGGCCGCCGGAACCCTGGTCCCGGCGGCCTTCTTTATTGCAACCTTTTGTTTTTCAAGAATGACGATGGGCGACGATGGCCGTCCTATGCCCCGGCGTCCGGGGATCTGGGCAGGCGCACCCGCACCCGGGTGCCCTCGGTCTCGGAGGTCTCCATGGCCACGTCCCCGCCATGGGCCCGGGCGATGAGCCGGGCCGAGTAGGTGCCCAGGCCCGTGCCCCCGGGCTTGCCCGCGGTGGAGTACTTCTCGAAGAACCGGCCGCGCACGGGCTCGGGCACGCAGCCCTCGTTGTGCACCGCGACCTCCCAGAACCCGTCCAGGGGCTCCAGGGACACGCTGATGCGGCTGCCCGAGGGCGCGGCCTCGAAGGCGTTCTTGAGCAGGTTGGCGAAAAGGGTTTCCAGGTGGCGGGGGTCGCCGCGCAGGGGGCAGGGCTCGCTGGCGGGCCAGGGCCGCCCCTGGCGCAGATAGGCCAGGGACAGGCGCTTGCGCCGGATGAGCGGGTCCAGCCGGCTCTCCACCCGGCCCAGAATCTCGGACAGGTCCAGGATCTCCTGGGGCGGGCGGTATTCCCCGCGCTCCATGGCCAGGAGGTCGAGCGAGGTGTTCAAGAGCGCCAGGACCTGTTCCCCGGCCTCGCCCATGGCCTCGACGAGCGCCTTTTGCCGGGCCGAGAGGTTCTCGTCGCGCAACAGCGCCCGGGCCAGGCCCACGATGCCCGTGAGCGGGGACTTGATGTCGTGGCGGGCGATGCGCTCCACGTCCTCGCGCAGCCGCGCCAGGGCGTGTTGCTCGGTGACGTCCCGGGCGAACGCCGCCACCAGGGCCACCCCGCCGTCGCGGCCGAGCACGGGCCAGAAGCTGTGCTCCAGCCAGCGGCCGTCGCGCTCGTCCTCGAAGCGCAGGCCCCGGCCCTGGCAGAAGACCTCCATGACCCGGCCGAGCCGCGCCTCGAACAGGTCCCAGGGCAGGAACTCGGCCAGGCTGCGGCCGATCATCTCCTCGGGCGTGGCCCGGAAGCGCGCCGCGCCGGAGCGGTTCACGGCCACCACCTGGCCGTCCACGTCCAGCAGCAGGGCCGCGTCGTCCTCGGCGTCCAGGAGCACCCGGGCCAGGGCCTGGCCCCGGCGCAGGCGGTCCTCGGCCAGGCGCTCCAGGGGCGTGCGCACGAGCACCAGCCGGACCCCGTCGTGCTCCGCGCTCGGCGGCAGGTCGCGGACCTCCAGGAAGACCTCGCAGCAGCCGCCCGGGCCCTTGAGCCGGGCGTGGAACGGGCCCGGATTCTCGGGGTCGTCGGCGGCCTCGGCGCCCGGGCCCAGGTCGTGGAAGAAGCGCCCGGCAAGGCCGCCGGAACCGGCGTCCAGCAGGTCTTCCAGCGCGGGGTTGGCGTAGAGGATGCGGCCCGAGGCGTCCAGGGCGGCCAGGCCCAGGGTCTGGGCCGCGAGCATGGATTCCAGCAGGGCGGGCGCGGGGGTCGTGGGGCCCGGGGAATCCTGGGGAGCGGGCACGGCTGACTCCTGGTAAGAGTTCCGCGCCCATTTGACGGACAAGAACGGGTTCTGTCAATAATTCAAACCGAAAATGACTGGAACCTTGCCGTTCACGGACCCGGGCGCGCCCTTCCCCGAATGACGGGGGACGGGACCGGGGTTTCGTGGCATGAGAGGGTCATGGACCAGCGCGCCGGACCCCGGCTGCTCCTGTCCACGGGCAGCCTCTTCCACCTGGCCCTGCCGGATATCGCGGAAATCGCCGCCCTGTCCGGGTTCCAGGGTCTGGAGCTGATCGTCAACGACCCGCTCATGGCCCCTGGCCCGGGCATGGCGGCCGTGGACGCGATCTGCCCCATCCGCAGCCTGCACGCGCCCTTCCGCCATTTGAACCGCTGGGGCGGGCTGCCGGACTCCTGGCAGGCCACCGTGGACCTGGCCAACTCCCTGCCCCTGGCCCGCAACGTGACCCTGCACCCGCCCGAGGGCTCCGGGGCCTTTGCCGCGGGCGCGCGCTGGTTCTCCCGGGCCACGGACCTGCACCTGCTGCTCAACGCCCTGGGCCGGGTGCGCCTGTCCCTGGAGAACCTGCCCTGGCCGCCGGTCCAGCCCTTCGGCCGCGAGCCCCTCGGCGCGCTGTTGGACCTCTGCCGCTCCAAGAGCCTGGGCCTGACCCTGGACGTCTGCCATCTGGGGGTCTCGGGCCGCGACCCCCTGGACGTGCTCGAGCGCGTGCCCGACGAACTCCTGCGGAACATGCACTTCTCCGACGCCCGGGGCTTCCAGGAGCACCTCCTGCCCGGACAGGGCGACCTGCCCCTGGCCGGGGTCCTGGAGCGCCTTGCCGAGCGCGGCTACAGCGGCTACATCACCCTGGAAGTGCAGCCCGGCGCCCTGCCCTCGACCCAGACCGAGATCGTCATCCGGCTGGCGGAACTGCGGGAATGGATGGAGCAGTGCCTGGCCCGGCGCACCCAGGAGGCGACCCTGTGAGCACCATGGCGGACTACCTGGCGGCCGTGGCCCGGCCGGGCCAGACCGTGAACAACCTGTTCGGGTTTCTGGGCGTGGAGGTGGAGGAGATCTCTCCGGTCCAGGCCCGGCTGCGCCTGCCCCTGCGGCCGGAGTTCCTCCAGGGCGCGGGCATGCTGGCGGGCGGCGTGCTGGCCTCGCTCCTGGACGAGACCATGGCCCACGCCGTGCTCCCGGGCCTGCCCGAGGGACAGGCCGCGACCACGGTGGAGATGAGCACCCGCTATCTGAGCCCCGTGGGGCCCCGGGACCTGGACGGCCCGCCGCTGTCCTGCCTGGCCCGGGTGGTGCGCCGGGGCAAGCGCATCGCCTTTGTGGAGGCCGAGGTGAGCCTGGGCGAACGGAGCATTGCCAGGGCCAGCGCCAGTTTCCTGATCGTTCCGGCTTCGCCGGGTTCCTAGAAAGACAAAACGGCCGTTTCCGGCCGCCGTGCCACGGGGCCAGGGCCCCCCTCTTCCTCGCGCATCAGAGGACCACGCCGGACACGGGCAGGCGCACGGACCAGTCGGCCTGGGCCGGAACATCGGCCTGGGCCTGGGCCAGGGTGGGCCAGTCCGGCAGTTCCACGGCCGGGGCCGGGGCGGTCTGGACCGGGCCGCGCACGGCCGGGGCCTGGGCGGGCTGGGCCGGGGGCGCGGGCTTGCCCTCGGCCAGGAGCACCGGGGCCTGGGGCAGGGGCTTGGCCCCGGGCAGGGCCGGGCCCTGCAGGGCCGGGGCCGGGCGCACGGCCTCGGGCAGGTCCTGGAGATTGTAGGCCAGGGTCAGGCCCTCCAGGGTCACGGAATGCTCCGGCGCCGGGCCCTTGGCGGCCAGGGCGGTTTCCCAGGCGCCCACGTAGTCCGGGCCGTCCAGGATATCGACCACCTCCAGGACCTTGTCCTTGAAGACCAGGTCCGGGGTCTTTTCGTTGACCGCCAGCTCGTAGCTGTATTCGCACAGGGAATAGGCCGTGCCCGCGTACTGGGCCGGACCGCCCAGGGCATAGCCGCCCACACCCACGGCGGCGCTGATGACCATGCAGCCGGGCAGGATCGGGATAAGGGCCAAGAGAAGCAGAAGCCGGAATCGTTTCATGGCGCTCCGGGGTTGCTGGTACCCGGTTAGCCCGATTTGCGTTTTTTGTAAAGCGGCGGGCCGCCGGAAAACCGTTCCCCTGCGCGGGGCTTTGCAAGCCCCGGGCCGTCAGGCCCTGGAAGCGGCCCGGCCCAGGACCGTGGCGAGCACGGTGTCGAACTCCCGGATGCTCACGGGCTTGGCGATGTAGCCGTCCATGCCCGCGGCCAGGAAGCGTTCGCGGTCGCCCTTCATGGCGTGGGCGGTCATGGCGATGATCGGGATGTCGCGGGCCCCGGGCACCTGGCCCTCGCGGATGCGCTGGGTGGCCTCCAGGCCGCTCATCTCGGGCATCTGGATGTCCATGAGCAGGCAGTCGTAGCCGCCCCGGGCCAGCATCTCCAGGCACTGGCGGCCGTTCTCGGCCAGGTCCACGGCGTGCCCGGCGTCCTCCAGCAGGCTCATGGCGGCCAGCTGGTTGATCTTGTTGTCCTCGGCCAGGAGGATGCGCCGCCGCCCGGGCTCGGCCACCGGCGCGGGCAGGTCCTCGTGGCGGACCTGGGGCCAGGCCACGGCCGCGGGCTGGGTCTCGATGCGGAAGGTCACCTTGGTGCCCCGGCCGGGCTCGGACTCGATGGACACCCCGCCGTGCATCAGGCCCACCAGGCGCTTGACGATGCCCAGGCCCAGGCCCGTGCCCTGGTACTTGCGGGAGAAGGAGCCGTCGGCCTGGGTGAAGGAGTCGAAGATCCGGTCGAGCATGTGGGCCGGGATGCCCACGCCCGTGTCCGTGACCTCGAAGCGCAGCCCCACGGCCCCGTCGGCGCGGCTGGGCCGGTCGCAGTCCACCTGCACGTGCACGAAGCCCGCCTCGGTGAACTTGATGGAGTTGCCCACCAGGTTGAAGAGCACCTGGCGCACGCGGCCGGGGTCGCCCACCAGGGCCGGGGGGATGTCCGGGCCGCCGGTCCAGCCCAGGGAGAGGTTCTTCTCCAGGGCCTGGGGCCGGAAGATGTCCAGCACCGAATCCAGGACCTCGGCCAGGTTGAAGGGCACCTGGGCGATCTCCACCTTGCCGGCCTCGATCTTGGACAGGTCCAGGATGTCGCTGATCACGGCGAGCAGGTTCTGGCCCGAGGTGGAGGCCGTGTCCACGTACTTGCGCTGCCGGGCGTCCAGGGGCGTGCGCTGGAGGAGCTGAAGCATGCCCATGACCCCGTTGAGCGGGGTGCGGATCTCGTGGCTCATGTTGGCCAGGAACTCGCCCTTGGCCATGCTCGCGGCCTCGGCCTCCTCCTTGGCCCGGATGAGCTCGGTCTCCAGGGCCTTGCGCTCGGTGATGTCCACCACCGCGCCGATGACCTTGGCCGGCCGGCCCTCGGCGTCGCGCACGCAGGTGCCGCGCACCGAGACCCAGCGGAAGGCCCCGTCGCGGTGCAGGAGCCGGGTCTCGGTCTCGAACTCCGTGCCCGCGCCCTGGAGGAATTCCTGGAAGCGCTCCTGGGCCAGGTCCTGTTCGTCCTCCTGCAGGAGGCCGCGCATGAACTCCAGGTCGTCGGGCAGCTCCTCGGGCTGGTAGCCGAGCATCTCCTTGAACACCGGGTCCAGGTAGGTCTGGTCCTGGACGAAATCCCGCTCCCAGATGCCCACCTTGCCCGCGCGGGCGGCCAGGGCAAAGCGCTGGCGGTTGCGCAGGAGCGCGGCCTCGGTCTTGCGGCGCTCCTCGACCTCGGCGCGCATGGCCTGGGCCCGGGCCTCCACGGTGCGCAGGCTGCGGCGCTCGCGGCCCGCGGAAAGCCCGAAGCGCACGGCCAGGACCAGGGCCCCGAAGGCCAGGAGCCCGGCCAGAAGCAGGCCCAGCTCGAACCAGCGCGGGGTGCCCTGGGGCCCCTCGGGCTTGAGCCAGCGGGCCTTGGCCGTGTAGAACACCGAGCTCCGGTCCGCGGCCATGCGGTCCATCTGGTGGTCGAACCCGGCCAGAAGGTCCGGGTTCTTGCCCTTGGTCACGGCCACGGCCAGGGCCCCGGGCTGGAAGGTGATGTTGGTGGACTCCACATCCAGGCTTGCTGCGGCCCAGTCCCCGAACAGCCGGGGCACGGCCCCGGCGTCGGCGCGGCCCTGGGCCACGGCCTGGAGCACCGCCTCGGGGCTGTCCACCCAGACCGGCACGGCCGTGAGCCCGTAGTCCGCGATCATCTCCAGATAGCCCTGGGCCGCGCGCGAACCGCGCTCCAGGGCCACGGTGTGGCGGTCCAGGTCCAGGAGGCTGACCGCGGCCAGATCCTTCCGGGTATAGACCGCGCCCCAGGTGCGCAGGTACTTGCGGCGGCTGAAGTCCAGATAGAAGGAGCGGTCCTGGGAGGCGGTGAGCCAGGGCAGGAGGTCCACCTGGCCCGCGGCCAGGCGCTCCAGGCCCTCGGCCAGGGAGCCAGGGACCCAGGTCAGGGTCCAGCCCTCGGCCCGGGCCGTTTCCTCCAGGATGTCCACGGCCAGGCCCTGGGGTTTGCCGTCCTTGTCCTGGAACACCCCGGGCGGCATGTGCATCAGGGCCACGCGCACCTCGCGGGCCGCGGCGGCGCTGCAGAGCGCGGCGGTCACCAGCAGGACGCAGAACGCTGTCCGGATCGCCAGGCGGGCACAGGGCACAAGTCGCATTTGGGCACACTACCCCAGGGAAATGGCGCTGTAAACGGGCCGGGCCGTATTCAGGGCTCGTGCGGAAAAAAGCCCCGGCCGCGCTCCAGGGCCTCCTGGTCCCGGCGTTCGCCGGACTCGCGCAGGGCCTCCAGATAGTCGCCGCCGGGCTCGAATCCCGGGCAGTCCCGGGCCCGGGCCCAGGGCGCGGGCCGCACCGCCACCCCGGGCCAGCCCTGCTCCGCCAAGGTCTCGGCCGCGGGCTCGCAGCAGCCGTTCAGCAGATGGGCGCAGTCCGCGCATCGGGTCTCGGCCCCGGCCCGGGACAGGGGCGCAGGAGGGTGCGGCAGGGTCATGGCTGGATTTTAGTCATCTGACAATTTCAGGTCAAGGCATGTATGGTCGTCCAGACCAGCCGGGGCGCGGCCCGGTCCCGGGTCCCTGGAACCGGGCCCGGCAAGGGCCAGGACAGGGGCCGGCCCGTCGGCCCGCACGGCCGAGGACACGGAGAAACCCCACTGGCGCAGCTGATGCGCCGGCGGCAGCCCTCCGTCCCGCTTCGGCAAGATGAGAACGCAGTGCATGAAGCGCTCCTTTTGCACAGGGGAGCCTGTGCTGTTCATTGCGGCCTATACAGAAGCGCCTATACTGCAACTTTGCTTGTTGCGTCCAGTTTTTTATGCAAAATCGCTATAGAATCACCTATTTGTCTTTGCAATCTTCCTTTTCTAGCATGATGGGTTTTGGCTTTTGCAAGGAATCGCGGCGGTTTTCCAGAGGCTCACCCTGCGCACTACTGGACTTGGAGAGACAAGACAAACCCCGGGTCCGGAAGTTGGACAGCTCCGGCCAAGTCCGGTCCAGGCCGCCCGGATCTCCCGGCGTGGCGCGGCCCGGCCCAGGGCCCCGATCCCCGGGTCCCGCCCCTGCATATTCCCTCGCAAAAACTCTTGCATAAAATCTATGATAATTATAGCAACACTGAAAGAATACACATCTCTCTGTTGCAAAAACCAGTGAGCTTTTATGAGCAAAAAGGCCCTGGTCTTCAGCCCCGACACCCTGCGCTACACCCGGCGGTTCGACCGGGTGCGGGTCCTGCCCCTGCTGGCCCGGGTCCAGACCCTGGCCGCGCTCCTGGCCGAATTGCCCTGCCTGCCCGAAACCGCCCAGGAGATCGACGCGGACCTCTGGCTGCGCTCCCTGTTCGGCTCGGCCTCCCTGGCGGGCAACGGCCTGGGCCTGGAGCAGGCCGCGGCCGCCCTGGCCATCCCCGAGGAGACCCCACCCCAGGACCAGGCCCGGCGCGAGCTGTTCAACCTGGCCCGGGCCTGCCGCTCCGTGGCCCGGCCGCGCCGCGAATTCGGGGTCCTGGAGGTGAGCGAGGCCCTGCTCATGAAGACCCACTCCCTGGTGGTCGAGGGCCTGGACTACCCGCTCACCGAGCCCGGCCGCTTCCGGATGCGCTCCATCGAGGTGGGCGACCCGTCCCAGGGCGGGTCCTTCGTGCCCCCGCGCCAGGTCCAGGACATCCGCACGCTCTGCGCCGCGCTCTGCGAATGGATCAATTCCGAGCCCCTGCGCCACGAGCCGCCCATCCTGCGGGCCGCCCTGTTCAGCTTCCACTTCTCCTGCCTGCACCCCTTCGACGCGGGCAACCAGCGCACGGGCCGGGCCGTGCAGGCCATGATCCTGGCCGCCGCGGGCCTGCGCTTCCTGCCCTGGCTCCCGGCCATATCCGAGGCCCGCACCCCGCTGGAGACCTTCCGGGCCTTCCTGGACTCCATCCAGGAGGGCGCGGACCTGACCCCCTGGCTGGAACACCACCTGGGCGGGCTGTGGGCCGAACTCCTGCGGCTCAAGGCCCGGCTCCTGGCCCCCCTGGAGCGGCTGGCGCGGATGGGCCGCATCCGGGACCTGCGCGGCCAGGGCCAGCTCTCCGGCCGCCAGGAGGACCTGCTCCTGCTCATCCTGGAGGCGGCCGCGCCCGTGAGCCTGCGCCAGGTGCTGCGCGACACCCCGTTCCGCCTGCTGTACCGCGAGCGCACCCTGCACACGGCCCGCCGCGACCTCCTGCGGCTCACGGAACTGGGCCTGCTGCGTCAGGACGGGCAGGGCTTCGCCCCGGCCTGAGCCTCGCCTTGCGGATGGTTGCGGATGGTTGCGGAAGAACCTGTCAGCCCGCCTGGGCCGCGGCCTTGGACTCGATGAGCCCGATGGCCGTGCGGGCCATCTGGTCCAGGTCCGGCTTGGCCACCTGGGCGTCCGCGCCCACGCTCTCGCCCTTGTGGCGCAGCTCGTCGGTGATGATCGAGGAATAGAGGATCACGGGCAGGGCCGAGAGCTGCGGATCGCTCTTCACGGCCTTGGCCAGGCTGAACCCGTCCATGAGCGGCATCTCGATGTCCGAGATGAGCACGTCCAGGATCTGTCCCACGGGCAGGCCCTTTTCCAGGGCCTCGGCCTTGATGGCCGTGAGCCGCTCCAGGGCCTCGGCGCCGTTGGTGGTCATCTGCACCCGGAAGTTGGCGGCCTCCAGGTTGTTGCGCAGCATGGCCCGGATCGTGGCCGAGTCGTCGGCCACCAGGGCGGTGTAGGCGCTCTCGGCGCGCACCGTGGTCTTCCAGGCCTGTTCCGAGGCCGTGGGGTCCAGGTCGGCCAGCACGTGCTCCAGGTCCAGGAGCTGGATGAACCGGCCCTCGCGCTCCACCAGGCCGATGATGCTCGAGGAATCCACCCGGCCCAGGGCCCGCGACGGCGGGATGACCTCGGGCCAGCCCACGCGGTGGATCTCCGTGACCCCGGAGACCAGGAAGCCGGTGACGCTCTGGCTGAACTCCGTGACGATGACCACCTCCTGGTCGTGGGCCGCCTTGTCCATGCCGAGCCAGACCGCCAGGTCCAGCACGGGCAGGATGTGGTCGCGCAGGGGGATGACCCCGAGCATGCAGGGGTGCGGCGCGGATTCCGGGCGCACCAGCCGGGGGCTCTCGATGACCTGCATGACCTTGGCCACGTTCACCCCGAAGTGGCAGGCCACGGGCCCGGCAGGGGTCGCCTCGTCGATGTGGAATTCCAGGATCTCCAGCTCGTTGGTGCCGGTCTCCAGGAGGATTTCCGTCTTCTTGGCCATGACCGCGCCTCCGGACAGGGTTGTGCCGCAATTTCCCTTGTAGCGCCGGGCCGGGCCCTGGGCAAAGAATGGGGGAAAAAAATAATCAGCCGGGCAAATGGCGGGCCACGGTCTCGCGCAGCAGGGTGCGGTTGAGCGGCTTGACCAGGATGCCGTCGCAGCCGGCCTTGAGGCAGGCCTCGGCGTAGCTCGCGTCGCCGTGGGCCGTGAGGGCCAGGATCGGGGTGCGCGGGAGGTTGCCGGCGGCCTCGGCGGCGCGCATGGCGCGGCAGGCCTCCAGGCCGTGGAGCACGGGCATCTCCAGGTCCAGGAGCACGAGGAAGTAGGACCCGGTGCGGAACAGCTCCACGGCCCTGGCCCCGTCCCCGGCCTCGTCCACCTCCAGGTCCAGGCCGCGCAGATAGAGCCGGGCGATGGCCCGGGCCGCGTCCACGTCGTCCACCAGAAGAAGCTTGGGCATTCTTTCCGAATACCACCCGGGCCGGTCCATCCACAACCCCTCCCCCGCGGTTCCGTAAAACCGGCGAAACCGGCGGCTGGACGGGGCGCATTCCCGGGCTTATCGTGAGCCATGGGCATTGATCTGCACACCCACTCCACGGCCTCGGACGGCACGGACACTCCCGCGGAGCTGGTCCGCAAAGCCAAGGCCGCCGGACTCTCGGCCATCGCCCTCACGGACCACGACACGGACCTGGGCCTGGCCGAGGCCGTGGCCGCGGGCCAGGACCTGGGGCTCACCGTGATCCCGGGCGTGGAACTGGCGGCCTCGGCCCCGCCGGGCTGCGGGGCCATGCACCTGCTCGGGCTCTGGCTGCCCGGGGAGCCGGTCCACCTGCGCCAAACCCTCGACTGGCTCGGCTCGGCCCGCCAGGAGCGCAACCGGGAAATGGCCCAGCGCCTGGCCGACCTGGGCACCGGCCTGACCTACGAGGAGGTCGAGGCCCAGGCCAGGGGCGTGGTGGGACGGCCGCATTTCGCCCAGGTCCTGCTCCGGCTGCGGGCCGTGACCTCCCTGGAGGAGGCCTTCCGCCGCTACCTGGGCCGCTGGGGCAAGGCCTACGTGCCCAAGGCCAAGCTCACGCCCAAAAAGGCCATCCAGGCGCTCCTGGCCGACGGCGCCACCCCGGTGCTGGCCCATCCCTGCCTCCTGGGCCTGTCCGTGGCCGAGCTGGAGCCCCTGGCCCGCGAGCTCAAGAGCTACGGGCTCACGGCCATGGAGGTCTACTACTCCGAGCACTCCCCGCGCCAGATGGACCAGTACGCGGCCCTCTGCGGACGCCTGGGGCTCCTGCCCTCGGGCGGCAGCGACTACCACGGCCGGGTCAAGCCGGGCATCTCCCTGGGCCGGGGCCGGGGCAATCTCCACGTGCCCGAGTCCGTGCTCGACCGGCTGCGCGAGCACCGGGTCCAGCAGGGATTGTGGGTCTAGGCGATCTTGACTCCCGCCCGATCGTGCTTACCTTCAATCATGAGCGGGAGGGTGTTCCTCCCGAGGCAATAGGACCAACCCCAACGGAGGGTGAGCAGGAATAAACGCCAACGGGTTCAAACCACATCTGGCGGAACGAGCCGCCCCGAGCCCTGAAAGAGCGCAGTGAGCCGAAAAAATCCCCCGAGGGCCCGCCAACGGAAGCCCAGGGGAACGCCGGAAAGACACCGGAATCGGCTCACAACTTTTGTCCCTTCCCCCGCCCTCCCCGCAATCCCGACCAACCCCCTGGATATAAAGCACGAATCTTAGAGCCCCAAGGACTCCTGGGCCTAACCGCCTGCCGCGTCTGGGGATAAAAGTCGTGGACAGCCCTTGCTCTTTGGCGGTATTTCTGGGGCAACGGCAAAGGGCCCTTTGTGGCAATACGCCGTCACCGCAACGGAGGGAGGGCCGAAATAGAACCAGCAGCCTTCCACCATCTGGCGGATCGAGCCGCCCCCAGCCCTGAAAGAGCGCTGTGCGCCATGTAAAAACACCCGCGGCCACCCACAAGCCCGGGCCTGCCGGACCACCGGCATGGCGCACATTTTTTGCGCTGAAAATCCCGCCTGTTCCCTTGACTCCCTGTGGACAAATCTTTATGGGTCGGCTTTCCGCCTTGTTCCGGTTGTTCTCCGGGCGGCACGGAGCCGCGCGGGCCGGAAGGCACATTTTGTTTTTCTTTTCAAGGAGTTTGGGGTTTATGAAGTCCATTTACGTCGGGAACCTTCCCTTCAGCGCCACCGAGGATCAGACCCGCGACCTGTTCGCCCGTTACGGCGAAGTGTCCTCCGTCAAGTTCATCATGGACCGCGAGACCGGCCGCTTCCGCGGCTTCGGCTTCGTGGAGATGGAGGACGGCGCGGCTGATGAGGCCATCCGCAGCCTGAACGGCGCCGATTTCGGCGGCCGGACCCTCAAGGTCAACGAGGCCAAGCCCCGTGAGGAGCGTCGCCCCCGCTGGTAGCCGGAGCTCCCGACTTCCCAGTTGACCGATCGCCGCCCGGCCCCAAGCCGGGCGGCTTTTTTTTGGGCCCTCGGCCCTTTCACGGAAAGGCCGGGGAGGGCTTTGCCGGGAAGGGCAAAGCCGGTATCTTCCCGCCATGCGCCGCCCTGCCCTCCTGCTCCTCTGCCTCGCGCTCCTGTGCTGCGCCCCGGACCGCAGCGTTCCCCAAGACCTCAAGGGCCGCGCGGACTGGGTCCCGCTCTCCGTGGACTCCCCCCTGCCGGCCAAGGCCTGGGTGCGCGGCCAGGGTGAGATCCTCGTGGCCTACATCGAGGGCGACGGCCGGGCCTACGTCACCCGCAACCAGGCCGCCCTGGACCCCACCCCGCGCGAGCCGGGCGCCCTGCTCCTGGCCTGCGCCGACCCCGCTCCGGCCGTGGCCTACCTGGGCCGCGCCTGCCAGTACGGGGTGAGCGCGGCCTGCGGCCAGGCGGACTGGACCACGGCCCGGTTTTCCGAAACCGCCCTGGCCGCGGAGAACGCCCTCCTGGACCGGGCCAAGGCCGCTGCCCGGGCCGAGCGCCTGGTGCTCTGCGGCTGGTCCGGGGGCGGGGCCATGGCCGCGCTCCTGGCCGCGCGGCGCAGCGACGTGGCCCTGCTCGTCACGGTCTGCGGCAACCTGGACAGTGCGCTCTGGACCCGCATCCACGGCGTGCCGCCCCTGGAGGGCTCCCTCAATCCCGCGGACTCGGCCCCGCGCCTGGGCCGCCTGCCCCAGGTGCACTTCTCCGGAACCGCGGACACGGTGGTGCCCCCGGAGATCGCGGCCTCGTTCGCCCGCAACCTGCCCGCCGGGACCCCGTGCGAGCTGCGCGTGCTGCCGGGCCTGGGCCACGAGCCCGGGGCCTGGGCCGCGGCCTGGCCACAGCTGATGCCGGCCGTCCCTTCCCGGTGACACCCCCCGGAAGCCTTGCCCTGCCTCGAAAAATTCCCATTGACTGATTCCCTGATCGGTGCCAGGACGTCTTTGTAATCCGAAGGCATTCCTTGCCTTTTGAGGAGCGGGGTCCACTGTGCCACACCACGCCTTGTCCGCGCGCCGTCCCTGGGCGCTGGCGCTCCTCTGCGTGCTGGTGTTGGCCGTGGCCGCCGCCCCTGCCCGGGCCGCCTCGTTCCTCCTGCCGGGCCAGTATCCCGGCTCCCCCATCGACTATTCCGAAGGCTGGAGCGTGAGCGCCGACGGCTCCCTGGCCGTGGGCCTGGTGGTGAACCCCTCGGGCGACGACCAGGCCTTTTACTGGAGCGGCGGGGCCATGACCCTGGTGCCCTTCCTGGGGGGCCCGGGCACGCCCTCGTCCGGGGCCTACGCCATCAGTTCCGACGGCTCCACCATCGTGGGCCGCTACGACCCCGGCGGCCCGGGAATGCCCGAGGCCTATCTCTGGACCTCCGGCGGCGGCTACACCTTCCTGGGCATCCTGGCCGGCGGCGCGTCGTCCTCGGCCAACGCCGTGAACGCCGACGGCACCGTGGTGGTGGGCGTGAGCGACACCCCGGGCGGCGACGCGGCCTTCCGCTGGACCGGCGGGGTCATGACCGACCTGGGCCATCTGCCCGGCGGCGGCGGGGACGCCCAGGCCACGGGCGTGGACGCCACCGGCAACGTGGTGGTGGGCTGGGACTACACCGGCGCGGTGTACGAGGCCTTCCGCTGGACCACGGCGGGCGGCGGCACCATGACCGCTCTCGGCACCATCGAGGGCTGGGGCAATGCCCAGGCCATGGGCGTGAGCGCGGACGGCGCCACCGTTGTGGGCATCTGCGACGTGACCGCCGGGGCCGAGGCCTTCCGCTGGACCGCGGGCACCGGCATGGTCGGCCTGGGCCTGCCCTCGGGGAGCACGGTGTCCTCGGCCCTGGCCGCCAACGCCGACGGCTCGGTCATCGTGGGCCTGTACAGCACCAGCTCGGGCACCGAGGCCTTCTACTGGACCCAGCCCCAGGGCATGCTCTCCCTGGCCGACTATCTGCGGCTCAAGGGCGTGAATCTCGCGGGCTGGAACCTGGATTCCGCCAACGGCGTGAGCGCGGACGGCACCATCGTCACGGGCATCGCCAGCACCCCGAGCGGCGACTCCGAGGCCTACCTGGCCTCCACCACGGGCGGGCTCACCACCCTGGACTCCCTGGCCGACTCCCTGGGCGCCATGGCCGGGCTCGGTTCGCGGCTCTCGGGCATGGGCCTGTCCCGGATCCAGTCCCTGCTCCTGGCCTCGCGCGGCGCGCTCCACAGCGGCGCTTCGGGCCTGGCCGGCGGCGACGAGCCCCAGGCCCGGCGGCGCTTCTGGGTGGTGGGATCGCTCTTCACGGACAGCGGATTCTCGGGCTCGGACCTGGGCGCGGACGGCGGCACGGGCCTGTCCTGGACCTGGGACAGCGGGCTCAGCGCCGGGGCGGGCCTGTTCACGGGCAAGCGCTCCACGGAAACGGGCTGGGGCGGGGAGCAGGACCTGACCATGACCGGCCCGGCGGCCTTCGTGGGCTACGCCCCGGGGACCGAGGGCCTGCGCGCCGAGGCCGCGGCCGCGGTCAGCCTGGTGGACATGGATTTGGAGCGCGGCTACGCCAACGGCGCGGGCGGGGCCACCTCCAAGGGCCAGACCCAGGCCCGGGTCTATTCCCTGGCGGGCCGCCTGGGCTGGCTCGTGCCCCTGGACGCACAGCTCGGCCTGGAGCCGTTCGTCATGCACTCCTGGGCCCTGGCGGACCTGGACGGGTACACCGAGGACACGGGCCCGTTCCCGGCCAGCTTCGATTCCCGCCAGGACGTCGCCAATGTCTCGCGCGCGGGCCTGGAGGCCCAGTACGCCTGGGCCCCGGACCTGGACCTCTGGACCTGGCTGGCCTGGAACCACCGCTGGGAGGACCGCGGCTCGACCATGCGCGGCGAGCTTGTGGGCATCACGGGCTTCCGGTTCAACGGGGCCAAGGTGGACCAGGACTGGGGCGACACGGGCCTGGGCCTCAAGCACCGGCCCTGGGACGGGTTCGAGGTCTCCTCGCGCCTGGGCCTGGGCATTGATTCCCAGGATCAGGCCGAGCCGGATCTCTCGCTCATGTTCGGACTGGCCTGGGATATCTAGGCGATCCCCGCTCTACTTCTGGCACTTGGGGCAATAGGTCGTGCTCCGGCCCCCGACCTTGGTGCCGCGCAGTTTCGTCCCGCAGACCACGCAGGGCTCCCCTGCCCGGCCGTAGACCCGGAAGCTGTTCTGGAACGCGCCCGCATTGCCGCCCGCGTCCCGGTAGTCCCGGATGGACGAGCCGTTCTCCCGGATGGCCTGGGCCAGTACCTCTTGGAGATGCCTGTGGAGACCTTGCAGACGCGGGGCGGACAGGCTCGCGGCCTTGGCCATGGGCCGGATGCCCGCCCGGAACAGGGACTCGTCCGCATAGATGTTGCCCACGCCCGCCAGCACCGTCTGGTCCAGGAGCGCGGCCTTGACGGCCTTGTTCCGGCCCTGGAAACGCCCCACAAAGCCCTCGGCGTCCATTTCCAGGGGTTCGGGTCCCAGGGTGGCGAAAAACGGCCAGGAGGCCAATTCCGGGGCCGTCAGGGCCAGGCACGTGCCGAAGCGCCGGATGTCCGTGAAAACAAAGGACCCGCCGTCGGCCAGCTCGAAGCGCACCCGGCTGAACCGGCGCACCTCGTCCGAGTCCAGGTCGGCCACGAGCCCGCCGGTCATGCGCAGATGCACGGCCAGGAACAGGTCCGGCTTCCCGGGCCGCTCCAGGTCCAGGAGCAGGAGCTTGGCCCGGCGGCGCACGTCCCGGATGCGGGCCTTGGCCAGACGGCGGGCGAAGAGGTCCGCGCCCTGGGGCGTGCTGATGGGGTCCAGGACCCGGGCCCGGGCAATGACCCGGCCCAGGAGCAGCGGCTTGAGGCCCTGGGCTATGGTTTCCACTTCCGGCAGTTCGGGCATGACTTCAGCTCCTTTTCAGCCAGGCCGTTGATCACGCTTTTCCCCACAGGCCGTTCAAAAAACGCGCGGGCAAGGCGCGCAAAAAATTCAAGGCCAACCGCGTATTGGGACATACGCGAGGATTTGAATTTTTTGGAGCAACGCGGCCATCGCGAATTTTTCAACGGCCTGCTAGGATCAACGCCAGGCAAGGATAACCACCATGCGCGACAAGTCCATGATCCGCTTCACCCCGGCCGCCCTGGCCGAGCTGGGCTTCGGCCTGGCCGCCTCGGGCTCCCGGGCCGCCCGGCTGTACCTCACCGCGGGCTGAGGCGGGGCCAGGCGCCGCCTGGCCGTGGCCCTGGACGGGCCGCAGGAAGGTGAACACGTCCTGGAGATCCAGGGCCTGCCCCTGGCCGTGGACCCCCGGCTCCTGGCCGTGCTGGGCTCCGTGCTCGTGGACCACGTGGACGGGGCCTTCGGCATCCGGGCCGAACTGCCGCCCCTGGTGCAGGAATTCGGCCTGCCCACGGGCTGACGCGCCCCCAACTCCCCCTTTTTCCTTCACAACCTGTTCTCTCCAGCGAAACCCCAACAAGACCGGGAAGTTGGCTTGCACACTGGAATTCCTCTTCATTTTCTGTAGGCATTTTCGTGAAAATCGGGTAGCAGGAAATCCAGCGGGTTGGCGGTGTGCGCCTCCAGCCCCAAGGACCCGGCATGACCCTGTCCCAGTCCCGCCAGATCGCCCGGAACGCCTCGGTGGTGGCAGTGGCCACCCTGGCCTCGCGCATCCTGGGCTTCATCCGCGACGCCGTGGTGGCCGCCACTTTGGGCGCGGGCCTGCCGGCCGACGCCTTTTTCGTGGCCTTCCGCGTGCCCAATGTCCTGCGCCGCCTCTTCGCCGAAGGCTCCATGACCATGTCCTTCATCCCGGTGTTCCAGCGTTTGCGCACGGACCAGGGCGAGGCCGCGGCCTTTGTCATGGCCCGCTCCACCCTGCTCTGGCTCCTGGTCGTGGTGGGCTGCGTCACGGTCCTGGCCGAGGCCTTCGCCGGGCCCCTCACGGAGCTCATCGCCCCTGGTTTCGCCAGGAATCCCGGACAGCTGGAAACCGCCACCGCGCTCCTGCGGGTCTGCTTCCCGTACATCCTGCTCATCTCGGGCGTGGGCCTGTGCATGGGCATATTGAACAGTCTCGGCCACTTCCTGGCCCCGGCCCTGTCGCCCGTGGTGCTCAACCTCTGCCTCATCGCCGCGGCCCTCCTGGGCTGGGCCCTGGGCCTGGACGTGGCCTGGTGCCTGGCCTGGGGCGTGCTGGCGGGCGGGCTCTGCCAGTTCTTGTCCCAGCTCCCGGCGCTGCGGGCCCGGGGCTTTTCCTGGCGCGGGGAGCGCTCCTGGCGGCACCCGGGCGTGAGCCGCATGGGCAGGCTCATGCTGCCCACGGTGTTCGGGGCCGCGGTCTACCAGATCAACACCCTGCTCGGCACGCTCCTGGCCTCGTTCCTGGCCGTGGGCAGCATCTCGTACCTGTACTACGCGGACCGGCTCGTGGAGTTCCCCCTGGGCGTGTTCGGCCTGGCCGTGTCCACGGCCGCCCTGCCCAACCTCTCGGCCCTGGCCGCCACGGGGAAACACGAGGAATTCCGCGACACCCTGTCCTCCACCCTGCGGCTCACCCTGTTCGTGAGCCTGCCGGCCATGGCCGGGCTCATGGCCCTGGCCCGGCCCATCGTGCTCCTGCTCTTCGGCCGGGGCCGGTTCGACGCCGCGGCCGTGGACGCCACGGCCCAGGCGGTCATGGCCTTTGCCCTGGGCCTGCCCTTCGCGGCCCTGGCCCGGCCCCTGGCCTCGGCCTTCTACGCCCGGGAAAACACGCGCACGCCGGTCACGGTGGCCTTTTTCTGCATGCTCGTGAACGTGGGCCTGGGCGCGGCCCTCATGCAGGTCCTGGCCCACGTGGGCCTGGCCCTGGCCGTGTCCGCGTCCTCGGCCGTGAACTTCGCGGCCCTGGCCCTGGTCATGCGCCGGGAAACCGGGCGGCTCCTGCCCCTGAAGAGCCTGGGCCCCATGGCCGGGCTCTCGGCCCTGGTGTTCGGCGCGGCCTTTGCCACGGCGGGCACGGCCTGGCTCTGGCTGGCCCTGATCCCGGTCTGGATCGGGTTGTACGTGCTTGCGGGCCGGCTCCTGGGCATGGAGGAGGCCCGGCTCCTCCTGCACATGCTCTGGGGCCGGGTGCAGCGGGCCCGGAACAGCGGGAACGGGACCCGGACCTGACCCCAGGGGCCGGATTCGGCCCGGAAACCCGGCGTGATGATCGTTTTTCCGTCCATCCCCTTGTTGTGCCGTCCATGTCCTCTTCAAACCGGGAAAAACAAGCGATCACGCAAGGCGCGGGGATTTTATGGATGAGCGTATCCGGATACAGAGATTGAATTTTCCCCGCGGGCTGTCGCAACCCGTTGGCGGGCATAGGTTTTCCGTGGATGCCCTGCTCCTGGCCGCCTTTGCCGGATTGCGCGCAAAGGACCGCCGGGGGCTCGACCTGGGCACGGGCTGCGGGGTGGTGGGCCTGGCCCTGCTCCTGTCCCAGGGCCGCGAAGACCTGCATATCACCGGCCTGGACAGTGACCCAGGGATGCTGCGCCACGCCTGGATCAATGCGGAACGGCTTGGCTTTCAGCGGCAGTTTGAAATACAAAACGATGACGTAACGTCATACGCTCCCGAGAATACGCCGCCCTACGACTTCGTATCGTGCAATCCGCCCTGGCGCGAGCCCGGCCGGGGGCGGCAAAGTCCGGGCCTGGACAAGGCTCGGGCCCGCCACGAAGGCCCTGCCGGGCTCGTGGATTTCGCGGCGGCCTCGCGCCGGGCCCTCAAGACCCGGGGCCGGTTTTTTCTCGTGCACCTGCCCGAGCGTCTGCCAGAGATCCTTGCGGTCTGCTCCGGACACGGCCTGGCGCCCAAGCGGCTGCGCCTGGTCCACGGCCACGCCCAGGCCCGGGCCAAGGTCCTGCTCCTGGAGGCGGTCAAGGCGGGCGGACCAGGGCTCGCCGTGGAACCCCCGCTGCTGCTCTATTCCGGGCCGGAGCGGGGCGCGGCCCTGACCCCCGAGGCCCTTGCCTTTTGCCCGTTTTTGCAGTGCAATCGGGCAAGCACCAAGGAGTGATCCCATGCCTGATCCCGGACTCGTGGCCCGGCTCTCGCCCTGCGGGCTCAACTGCGGGTCGTGCCTGGCCTTTTCCAGCGGCCCTGTGCAGGTGGCGGCCCAGACCCTGACCCGCCTCCTGGGCCCGAACTTCGCGGCCTATGCCCAGCGCTTCGAGTCCATGAACCCGGTATTCCAGGACTATCCGGCATTCGCCCGGCTCCTGGAGTTCCTGGCCAAGGGCTCCTGCGGCGGCTGCCGCCAGTCCGGCTGCCTGTTCGCGGCCTGCGGCGTGCACGCCTGCGTGCGCGACAAGGGCATCCATTTCTGCTATGAATGCGCGGACTTCCCCTGCGCAAACCCGGGCCTGCCCGAGGGCCTGCGGGAACGCTGGCTCAAGAACAACGAGCGCCTGCGCGAGGAAGGGCCCGAGGCCTTTTATGCCCGCATCAAGGACAAGCCGAGATACCCGTGATCCGCTGCCTGACCCTGGAAAACTTCATGGCCCACGGCCGCACCGAGCTGGCCCTGGGCCCGGGCCTCACCGCCCTCACCGGCCCCAACAACGTGGGCAAGTCCGCGGTGGTCGAGGCCCTGCGCTGCCTGGCGCTCAACCCCGCGCCGCGCCACGTCATCCGCCACGGGGCCAAGGAGGCCCGGGTGACCCTGGAGCTTTCCGACGGCACCCGGGTGGTCTGGATCCGGAAAAAGGCCAGCGCGGGCTACGAGCTCTGGCGGCCCGGGGCCGAGACTCCCGAGGAGTTCTGGAAGCTCGGCCGGGGCGGGGTGCCCGAGGAGATCCGCGAGGTCCTGCGCCTGGACCTGGTGGAGCTGGAATCCGGCGAGCCCGTGGACGTGCACCTGGGCGACCAGCGCACGCCCGTCTTCCTGCTGAACCAGCCGCCCTCGGCCGCGGCCGCGTTCTTCGCGGCCTCCAGCGAGAGCGCCCATCTTCTGGCCATGCAGAACGCGCTCAAGCGCCGCATGGCCGACGCCAAGCGCGACCAGGCCCAGGCCCGCACCCGGCTGGCCGGGCTGGCCGCGGGCCTGGACCAGCTGGCCGGGCTGCCGGACCTGACCCTGGCCCTGGACGCGGCCCGGGAAAAGGAAGCGGACGTCCACGAGGCCCAGGCCCGCATTCCGGCCCTGGAGCAGGCCCTGGAGCGCCGCCGCGCCCTGGACGCGGGCCTGGCCCGGGCCAAGGCCAAGGCCGCGGCCCTGGCCCAGCTCACGGCTCCGGCCGAACCCGCGCCCACCGCGGACCTGGCAAGAATCCTGAACGATCTTCGCCGCTTGTCCCAGGACCTGGGCCTGGCCCAAACCCGTGGCGCGGCCCTGGCCGGGCTGTCGGCCGCGCCCCAGGCCCAGGCCACAACGCCTGTTGCGGAGTATTTGAAAGCTCACAAGGTATTGAAAAACAAGTTGAAGGCCGCTGCGGACAAGGCCCTGGGACTGGCCGGTCTGCAAGCCTGTCCAAGCCTGACCCCAAGCGCGCCCCTGGCCGAGCTCGCGGCCCGCATGGCCGCGGTCCGGGCCGAGCTGGAACGCAGCCGCAAGTCCAGCGAGGCTTGCAGCGCAAGGCTTCATAAGCTCCGGCAGGAGATCGCGGAGCGGCTGGCGAACATCGGGGTCTGCCCCACCTGCGGCGCGGGCCTGGAGCTGGCCCGGTTCCTCCAGGAGGCCTCATGAGCCTGCCGCGCCTGGAAGCCTCGGGCCTGCTGCTCATCGCCGACCCGCACGTGGCCGACACCCCGCCCGGCCAGCGCCTGCCCGGATTCCGCGAACAGGTCCTGGACAAGCTGGCGGCCGCCCTGGACCTGGCCACGGCGCGCGGGGCCCTGCCCGTGATCCTGGGCGACTTGTTCCACTGGCCCCGGGAGAACTCCAACGGCCTGCTGGTGGAGCTCATCCGCCTGTTCTCGCCCCAGCGGCCCTTCGTGCTCGTGGGCAACCACGACAAGCACCTGGCCCGGCTCACCAGCGACGTGTCCCTGTCCGTGCTGGCCGAGGCGGGCGCCGTGCGCCTGCTTGCCGAGCCCGGGCCGCAGTTCGTGCTCACGACCCCGGCGGGCGAGGCGCTCATCGGCGCGAGCCCGGACGGCGCGCCCCTGCCCGCGGGATTCCAGCACGCCCCGGAGGACCCGGACCTTGTGGTCTGGCTCACCCACCACAACATCCGCTTCCCGGAGTTCGAGACCCGGGCCCACGGCATCCGCGAGCTGCCGGGCATCGACCTGGTGGTCAACGGCCACATCCACAGGCCCCAGTCCGAGGTCCGCGCGGGCCGGACCCTCTGGTGCAACCCCGGGAACATCACCCGGCTGACCTTCAGCCGCCGCTCCCTGGAGCGCAAGCCGGCCGCGTTCTTCTGGCGGCCCGGGCTGGAAACCCTGGAACGGCTGGAACTGCCGCACCTGCCCTTCGCCCAGGTCTTCCCGGACCAGGACTTCCCGCCCGAGGAGCAGGAGACCGAGGGCGAGTCCCGCTTCCTCCTGGGCCTGGAGCGCCTGGCCTGGAAGCGCACCAGCGAGGGCACCGGCCTCAAGCAGTTCCTCCAGGCCAACCTGAACCCCGAACTCCCGGAGAGCGCGCTCGTCTGGGAACTCTACGAGGAGGCCGTGCATGGCCCGGAACACGGATGAGGACCGCGGCCTGGAGGCCGAACTGGAAGGCTTGCGCCGCAGCTACGAATCCCTGCGCGAACAGCGGGTGCGGCTGGAGCAGGACCAGGCCCATCTTGCGCGACAGTTGCGCGAACTGGAGGACCAGGCCAAGGCCGAGTTCGGCAGCGCGGACCCGGCCGAGCTGGAGCGGCTCCTGGCCGAGCGGCGGGCCGAAAACGCCCGGCTCGTGAGCGAGTACCGCAAGCATCTGCAAACCATCGAGCAGAGCCTGGCGGCCATTGAGCGGCAAGGCTCGCGGGGTGAGGATCAATGACCGGCGACGGACTTCCGCAAGGAACTCCGGACCTCCGTTCCCTGGAGCGCCGCCTGGACCGGCTGGAGGCCCGGGCCGAGGCCCTGGCACGGGAATTCGGCCAGACCCGGACCGAGGAGGCGCGGCTCACGGCCTTCCTGGACCTGGCGCCCAGGGCCATGGACACCCTGGAAGGCCTGGCCACGGCCCTGTTCGGCGAGTTGCTCGACGAGATCGAGGCCAACCTGACCTTCGCGGTGCGCGAGATCCTGGGCCAGGACCGCACGGTCACCAGCCTGCGCGAGGTCAAGAACAACCGCCTCCAGGTGACCTTCCAGATCCACGCCGGGGACCGGCCCGAGGACCTGGAGGACATCCTCCACGGCCAGGGCGGCAGCGTCTGCAACATCCTCTCCGTGGGCTTGCGGCTCATCGCCCTGTCCCGGCTGGACCAGGCCCGGCACCGGCCCTTCCTGGTGCTCGACGAGCAGGACTGCTGGCTGCGGCCCGCCCTGGTGCCCCGGTTCATGAAGCTCATCGCCGAGATCGCCCAGCGCCTGGAACTCCAGGTCCTGGTCATCAGCCACCATCCCCTGGACCTGTTCATCCACGCCTGCGACCGGGTGCTCACGCTCTCCCCGGACCGGGAGGGCGGGGTGCGGCTGTCCGAGTCCGGGCCAGGAGCCGGGACATGAGCCGCGTTTCCCTCCTGATCCGCGTCCTGGCCCTGGTCCTGCTGGCGGCCCTCCCGGCCGCGGCCCGCTGCCCGGATTCCGTGGACATGGACCGGGTGGAGCAGCTGGCCGAGCTGCCGGTGTCCGACATCCTTTTGGGCGCGCCCATCCAGCCCGTGGCCGACGGCGACTACCGCGAGCTGGTGCTCCAGGACCAGCGGCCCTGCCTGGTCTTCTTCTACCTGGAACGCGACCGCGACTCGCGGCTGGCCGCCACCCTGTTGCTCCACCTGGCCGAGGCCTTCCACGACTGCGTGGACTTCTTCGCCTTCCGCGCGGGCGGCGAGGGCCCCCTGCCCCGGGAGATCAAGGCCGAGCTCCAGCGGCGCTACCACCTGGACCAGGTGCCCGGCGCGCTCCTCTACGACCCCCGCCGCCAGGGCGCGTCCTTCGAGCACGAGGGCATGCTGCCCCAGCCCGTGGGCGCCGAGTACCGCACCCCGCCCCTGCTCTTCTGGAAGACGGCGCTCAAGATGTCATGCCGGGCCATGGAAAAGGAATTGCTCACCCGCTAGCCCGACCCTGCCTCTTGCGTGCCGCCTGGTCCAATGCACTGTTTCTGCAGCGCGGTCCGTATCGCAAAAATCACTATGAGTTTTTCACTATTATAAGAGAGGGGTTGCTCACTTCCTGCCGGGATCAAGGCCTAGCAACCCCTGCGCTGGATTCCGGGACAGCGCCCGCAGAGTTGCTCCCATTCTTATGGCTACTATATGATAGCCATGATCTGCGCCCGAAAACCGGGCTGTTCCGGCCGAAGCGGCCCTGGACAGGCGGGCGGCGCGGCCCGTGTTGCCGGTGTTCCGGTCCCCTGGAACAATGCGCACAACTGAACCCAGGAGAGACTATGTTCCGCAAAAGCATCAGCTCCGTGCTCATCGCGACCGTGGCCCTGGCCGTGATCCTGGCGGTGGCGGCCATCGTGACCTATGTTTCGCGGTCCACCTACGGTCTGGCCCTGGATCAGCAGAAACAGGCCATGACCCAGATGACCAACGCCTGCCAGCGCGGTCTGGACGTGTACATGGACGGCGTGCGCTCCATGGTCGGCACCCTGGCCGCGCGGCGCTCCATGCAGGAGGCCCTGGCCGGGGATGCGGTCCGGGCCGAGGCCGACCTGAAGCAGTATCTGGCGGCCAACAGCAAGACCATCTGGGGCGCCCTGCTGTTCAACACCGAGGGCCTGGTGGTGGCGGGCAGCACCTCCTCGGGCGAGAGCCTCGCCGGCCAGAACCGCAGCGAACGGGCCTACGTTAAGGCCATCCAGGGCGGTCAGGCCCTGTACATGCCCAAGGACCTGCTCCAGGTGGAATTGGGCGGCTCCAAGGCCCTGACCTTCCCCATCGCCCAGGCCGTGAAGGGCCCGGAGGGCAAGATCATCGGCGGAGTCTGCCTGTTCCCGCTCTGGGAGGAGTACACCAAGGCCTTCATCGATCCGCCGCGTTTCGGCGACCGAGGCTACGGCTTCATGCTCGCCGCCGACGGCACGATCATCGGCCACGCCGTGGACCGGTCCCTGCTGCTCAAGAACCTCACCGAGCATGAATTCATCCGCCAGGCCCTGGAGATCAAGAACGGCGACCTGTTCTACGACTGGAAGGGCGAGCAGAAGTACATGGTGGTCTCCACGGACCCGGACACGGGCTGGAAGGTCTGCATGAGCGCCTACGTCACCGAGCTCACGGCCACGGCCACCAACCAGCGCAACGTGCTCCTGGGCATCGGCGCGGCCGCGGTCCTCGTCCTGGTGGGGGCCATCATGTTCGCCATCAGCCGCCTGGTGGTCCGCCCCCTGCGCGAGATCGAGGGCTTCACCGCGGCCATCGCCAAGGGCGATTTCAAGGCCGTGCTCGCGACGCACTTCAAGTTCGAGATGAAGAGCCTGGCCGGGAACATCCGGACCATGGTGGCCGAGCTCAAGCAGAAGCTCGGCTTCGCGCAAGGGGTCCTGGACGGGTTCGTCCTGCCCTGCGCGGTGTTCGACAAGGACAACAAGGCCACCTTCATCAACTCCCACATGATGGACGCCCTGGACAGGACCGACGATCCCCAGGCCCAGTACGGCAAGACCTCGGGCGGCTTCTTCTACGGCGAAGAGTCCCGCGAGACCCTGACCCTCAAGGCCCTGCGCGAGAAGCGCCGCCTGGACTCCGAGGTCGAGTACACCACGGCCAGGAACGTGGCCAAGGTCTTCAACGTCACCAGCACGCCCATCAATGACCTGGACGGCAACCTCCTGGGCGTCCTGGCCGTGTGGTTCGAGCTCACCGAGATCCGGGCCCAGCAGAAGAAGATCGAGGCCCAGAACCAGAAGATCGCCGAAGCCGCCACGGCCGCCAACACGGTGAGCGACCAGGTGGCCTCGGCCTCCGAGGAACTCTCGGCCCAGATCGAGCAGTCCAGCCGGGGCTCCGAGGAGCAGCGCAACCGCACCGGCGAGGCCGCCACGGCCAT